>Ga0209515_10005974_pt1 | contig 15463 bp, 13 predicted proteins | sample Subgroupgradi54m_FD_187454 | JGI IMG/M metagenome (GOLD analysis project Ga0209515, IMG submission 187454) | Subsurface groundwater microbial communities from S. Glens Falls, New York, USA - GMW60B uncontaminated upgradient, 5.4 m (SPAdes)... ...
TCTCCCGCTGGCGGGAGAGGGAGGGGCCCGCGAAGCGGGAGGGTGAGGGTGGTTCTCCCTTGCCGCCGGGTGCCCCCCTGACGCAAAGACCACCCTCACCCCGACCCTCTCCCGCCAGCGGGAGAGGGAGGATCCAGGATCATGGACGACGAACGCAACACCCTTGGCGGCCGCGTCCGCCGTTACGCTCAGGTCTCGACGGCGGTGGGCGGTATGGCCGCGCGGTTTGGCGCCGAGAAGATGCTGGGGCTGAAGGGTGATCCGGCGCGGCGGGCGATCGAGCTGACGGCGGCGCTGGGTGGGCTCAAGGGGCCGCTGATGAAGGTGGCGCAGATCCTGTCGACCATTCCCGACGCCCTGCCCCGCGAATACGCCGCGGAGCTGGCCCAGTTGCAATGCAATGCCCCGCAAATGGGCTGGCCGTTCGTCAAGCGGCGCATGGCCAGCGAGTTGGGGCCGGACTGGCTGGCGCGGTTCGACGATTTCGGCCGCGAGGCCGCCGCCGCCGCGTCGCTCGGTCAGGTCCACAAGGCAACCTCGCTGGACGGCCGACATCTGGCCTGCAAGCTGCAATATCCCGACATGTCCAGCGCGGTCGAGGCCGACCTGCGGCAGTTGCGGGTGATCTTCGCCCTGTACCGCGGCTATGACGGAGCCATCGACCCGTCCGATATCCATGCCGAGATCACCGACCGGCTGCGCGAGGAACTGGACTACGAGCGCGAGGCCCGCCACATGGCCCTGTACCGGCGCATGCTCGACGGCCAGTCGGGCGTTGCCGTGCCCGAGGTGCTGCCGGAACTGTCGACCCGCCGATTGCTGACCATGACCTGGCTCGACGGCCGCCGCGTGCTCGATTTCACCGGCCATACGGCGACGGAGCGCAATGCCGTGGCCATGAACATGTTCCGTGCGTGGTATGTGCCGTTCTACCAGTACGGCGTCATTCATGGCGATCCGCATCTCGGCAACTACACCGTCCGCCCCGACTACGGCATCAACCTGCTGGATTTCGGCGCCATCCGGGTGTTTCCGCCGAGTTTCGTCAAGGGCGTCATCGACCTGTACCACGCCCTGGACCGCAACGACCGGGATCTGGCGGTAGAGGCTTATCGCATCTGGGGCTTCAAGGATCTCAGCAAGCAGGTCATCGACACCCTGAACCTGTGGGCGGCGTTCCTGTATGCGCCGCTGCTGGAGGACCGGCCGCGCCTGATCCAGGAAGACGACCGCGGCGATTTCGGCCGCGATGTTGCCGAAAAGGTCCATGCCGAGCTGCGCCGCATCGGTGGCGTGCGGCCGCCGCGGGAATTCGTGCTGATGGACCGTGCCGCCATCGGCCTGGGCTCGGTATTTCTGCATCTGCGCGCCGAGATCAATTGGCACGCCCTGTTCCACGAACTGATCCAGGATTTCGACATGGCGGCGATGGCTCAACGCCAGACGGAGGCGCTGGCGGCGGTGGGCCTGGGGGAGGGTTAGGCGACGCCCGCAAATAACTGCGACATCGAACCTGATGCCCCGCTGTGTCGAGGCGGCAGCATCGCAGGTAACGCAGATGAACGCAGATATCCACGGATGAACGCAGATAAGATAATGATTGCGAATGGTCTGGTCATTTTATCATTGTGATCGAATTTGTTCCGGCATTCCATGCCTTGATGACCTTGAAAAGGCTTTGGCTTCCGGCGATCGTCACTCAAGCGACGGCCTGCGGTTCTGGCGGATGCATCCGTGTTCATCCGTGGATATCTGCGTTCATCTGCGTTACCTGCGATGCAAGCCGCATTGACACCGTGGAACGTCAGAGTTCGATGTCGCAGTTATCAGCGGTCATTGCCCTTAGGACGCGTGCCCCGGACGCGCCTGCTGCGAGGTATGGACGCGGCCGGTGTCCGAATAATCCAGCGCGCTCAGCACCCCGACCAGCATGAACAGGCCGAGCAGCACCTGAGCGAGCAGGCGCGAGGTGACGCAGCCTAGATCGAACGGGCTCTGGCTCCTGCGGCGGCGGGTCATAATCTGGTCCTCTCCTTCAACTGCCGGCACTATGCCAGCGGAAAGGTAAACGGACTGTGACCCTGGTCACAGGGACTATTTCTGCCGTGTGGCTTGACCGCGCGCCGGATCTTCCCGTTTGGGCAGGGGATAGGTGTTGGGAATCGGCACGGGCGGCGGGGCTTCCCACGGCAGTTCGGGGACTTTGCCGAGAGCGGCGGGACCGGCATAGAACACCCCATCCTGAACGGTCAGCGGCAATTCCAGCACGGAAGGACCGCCATTGGCCGGACGCTTCGACAGCAGCCCCAGCACCATCTTGGCCATGCTGGCATCCCGGCTGCGGACCAGATTGGCGGCGGTCAGGGCGTCCACCGTCTCGAAGAACCCGGTCATCCGCGCGGTCATGGCCACCAGTGGCTGCAAGCGCTGGTCCAGCGCCACGGTACCATTGGCCGACAGGGTCAGGGGCTCCCAGGTGAGCATCACCTGATCCATTTCGATGACGCCGCCACCATCACGCCAGTTGGCCAGCGCCTCGTTGAAGGCGATGGGCTCCCACTGGCCGCGCAGGCGGCCGCGCAGGGTCGCTGCGTCGATACGCCGGCCGAACGGCATTTTGATGCGGGACGGCAACGACAGGTTGGTCATGGCCAGACCGAAGGACAGGTTGCTCGGCACCGCCTCCACCGTCCGGCTGGCCAGCGAGGTCATCTCCTCGATCTGGATCTGCAAACCATCCAGGCTGGACTCGCCCGCCAGCGAGGTCACGGCGACATTCTGCATCATGGCCGACCCGCTGGTCAGCCGGCCCAGCGCCGTCATGGTCAAGGTGGCCTGAGCGGCGCCGACGTCCAGTTCGAGCGAATCGACGCCTTTCAGGTCAAGCTGGTGCTTGCCAGGGGCGCGCACATGAATGGTGGTCGGCGACAGCGGCGAGATATTGGCGATCAGGTCGGGGCCCTGCCAATCGAAACGACCGGGCTCAGCCACATGGGGATTGCGCAGGCGCATGGTCAGGACGAAGGGATACCCGCGCAAGGTGATGTCCGAATACGACACCTGCCAGCCCCGCGCCCGTTGCTGCTCCGCCCAGCGTTCTACCCCGCCGCGTGCGCCATAGGCGAAAGCAAGCCACCACCACGTATAGGCAACGGCCAACAGGATCGCCAGCAGGGCGCTGGCGAAGAGGATGCGATTGGCATGACTTCGTCTCATCCATCCCTTATAGCCGCATCGGCGCGGGACGGCGAGAGCCGCAAGTGTCTGGACCTGAAATTTGGCGGACCAGCCGGTGCCCCGGTTGGTTGTTTGAGCGGGGATGCATCTTCCCATTGCCCATGCCATATTACGGGCATGCGCAAAAAAGTGAGGCCGGCGCCCGAAGGCCCGGCCTCTGATCTTTGTCCACAGGGGCTCGGCATCTCACCGAGACGATCCCCGCAGCTCATGGCTTGATTATATGGGAGTACCATTTCGCGATGCAACCGCCATTTTCGTGCATCCCTCCAACCTTCCAGAAAATAGAACAGTCCCTCTCGCCAGCCCGGCTTTCCAGGTATCTCGGAAGCGTGCGAGGAGATAGGCACCTTGCCCTGCGGCTATACGTTTGGAACATCCGCCTATGCGAGGCACTGTATCTGCCAACTCAGTTTTGTGAAATTTCCCTCCGCAATGCCCTTCACAATGCTCTGCGCGGTAAACATGGGGGAAATTGGCACGATCGTGGAAGTTTCAAATACAGCCTTCCAAAGAGACTGTCTGAAGAGTTGGATAAGGCTATAAAGGCGGAAAAATCTGCATACGGACGAAATATGACCGTGAACCATATAGTTTCAGGTTTATCATTTGGATTCTGGCTACACCTTCTGACAAAACAATATGATGATGTGTTGTGGCCAAATTATTTTGCATCATGTTTTCCGGGAAAGCCACCCAATATCGATCGGCAAACAGTCTATGACAGGGCAAACAGATTTCGGATCCACAGAAACCGGCTTGCCCATCACAAGCCGATTTTCGACCGATCTCCTGATGCCGAGTATGCCGCCATGCTTGAATTGATATCCTGGGTCTGCCCGGAAACAGGATGGCTGGTGGCTTCCCTGTCTACAGTTAATCAAGTGATCAATGCGCGCCCGAAAATATGATTGCTCAATACTTCGTAATTGCCCAGGTACCCCCTCCCCCTCGCGTGCCCAGATACCCCGGCGGGGTTACGGCGGCGTAATAGCGACTATGTATCCCCCTCGCGTGCCCGGGTACCCCTGACAATGCTAACCTATTGAAATACTACGTATCTGCGTGGCACCATGGACAGGAAAAGGCCGAAAACCGCTGTTTTTCGGCCTTTTCCTCCGAAAAATATGCTTATTTTCCAATACGTTCTGGCACCTGGGTACGCTGATGAGTGTGGTCTGAAACCAGTTCCGGGGGATACCTGGGCAGTTACAATACTTCAAGCCAAGGCATCCCTCGAGAGCCAGGTTGACCGCCTATGACCAACGCATCATGAACCCGACGATGCCGGCGATGTCGGTGGGGTCGAAGCGTGGTACCGGAAACGGGCCGGGGGCGGTGGTGGCGATGGCCACCATGTGGGGATCGTCGGGGCACAGCAGCGGCTTGCCCAGGTCGGCCCGATAGACTTCCAGCTTGGGATGGGTGCCGCGTTTGAAGCCTTCGACCAGCAGCAGATCGCAGTCGGCGAAACGCGGCAGCAGGGTGTTCAGATCGGGCGGCTCGGGGGATTCGTGCATCAGCAGCCAGCGGCTCGGGCTGGCGACCAGCATTTCTGCGGCACCGGCGGCCAGCAAGCGGCGAGCGTCATCGTCCGGCCGATCAATGACCTCGACCGCGTGATGACTGTGTTTCAGCGAGGAGACCCGCAGGCCGCACCGCCGCAACTCGGCAATCAGTGGCCGGATCAGGGTGGTCTTGCCGCTCCCGCTCCAGCCGGCGACACCGAACACCTTCATGCGCCGCTCGCCGCCATGCATACCCGGTTGCGGCCGGTCTGCTTGGCGCGGTAGAGCGCCGCATCGGCTCGCGCCAGTGCCGCGTCGATGTCCGGATCGCCCGCTTCCACCGAGGCGACACCGATGCTCACCGACACCTGCAAGAGACCTTCGCCACTCAGCGGCACCGTGATCCTGGTGGCGGCATGGCGGATGCGCTCGGCGATCTCGGCGGCGGCATCCCGGTCGGTGGCGGGCAGCAGCACACAGAATTCCTCGCCGCCCATCCGTCCCACCGAATCGTGGCCGCGCAGTTGCTCACAACATGCCTGGGCAAAGCCGACCAGCACCCGGTCGCCCACCGCATGGCCGTAGGCATCGTTGATCGCCTTGAAGAAATCCAGGTCCATCACCAGCACCGCCAGCGGCTCGCCCTGACGCCGGGCGCGACCGATTTCCCGCTCGGCGAGGTCCAGCCAGTGGCGGCGGTTGGCGACTCCGGTCAGGGAATCGGTCGAGGCCAGAACCCGCAACTCCTGCTCGAGCCGGCGACGCCGGTCGATTTCCGTCCGCAGCCGAAGATTGAGCCGATGGACATGCAGCAGCACGGCGACGACGATCAGAATTACCGTCAGCGCCCCGGCCAGCGCGGCATACAGCCAGCGCAGATCGGGCCGCGCATCGGGCTGATAGAGGAATCCGTCGAGCGGAAAATCCCGCGGCATCAGCCCGGCGGCGGCAAAGCCGTCGGCAATATGGCGCCAGCGGCCTTCGTACATATAGCCGACGGCGACCATGTCGGGGATCATCAGCCGGCGTATCTCGCGCGCCTCGAAGGCCAGCTTCTCGCGGTCAAGATCGGGGGCGTAGCGGCGGCGGATCAGGTCGATCATCTCGTCGACATGGTTCAGCGCATAGATCCAGCCGCGGATCGTCGCGGCGCGCATGGCCGCCACCAGAGCGGGATCGCGTTGCAGCACCGCCTCGCTGGTGAACAGGGTATCGCCATAGAAGTCGATGCCCGAGGCGCGCGGATTGAACACCCGATAGGGCACTCCGGCGCGTTGCAGGTCGAAGGGCTCGCTGGTGGTATAGGCCGTCAGGGCATCGACATCGCGGCCCAGACGCTGCCAGTCACCGGCATAGGGCACCAGCTTGAGCACCTCCAGCGGCACCTTCTCCAGCGCCAGATAGGCCAGCAGTTCATGGGCATGTTCTTCCAGCATCAGCGTATGGCCGGCCAGATCATGCACGGTGGAAATATCGGCGCCGCCGCGCGCCAGCAGCACGAAGGGCGAGTGCTGCACGATCACCGCCACCGCCACCAGTGGCCGGCCATGGGCGCGTTCGACGATCAGCCCGGAATTGCCGACACCGAATTCGGCCTCGCCCGACATGACCGACTGCGACGGATTGCGGTCGGGCTGGCCCTCCAGCAATTCCACCTGCAACCCGGCCTCGCGGTAATAGCCCTGCTCGATGGCGGCATAGAAGCCGGCCGACTGGAACTGATGCAGCCATTTCAATTGCAGGTGTACCTGGCGCAACGGTGGCGACTCGTCGGCCCATGCCGGCGAGGCCGACATCAGCACCACGAGCGCCAGAATACGCACCACCCACCACGCCATACGTCACCCATAAATAAAAAACTGCCCTCGCCGGGCGCGCTCCGCGCTTGGCCGCCGCCTCAATGGCGGCTGTTTTTATCCTCTGCGGGTCGGACATGGTCCGGTGACGAACGAGAGTCCCGCGTTCACTCTATGGCATGCGTCGGAAGTCGCAAAGCCTTAACCCGCCTGACGGCCAGGGGAACGCCCACTCCTTGGAATGTGTTTGCCCCTCGTCGTTCTTTCAGATTATGCCTATTGCAACCGCCAAATCGGGAGGATGACGTGCGCCACAGTCGAATCATGAAGCCTGTCCTGGGCCTGCTGCTGCTGTGCCTGATGACGGCGCCTGCCGCGCTGGCGGAAACCTCGGGCCCCGCCGCTGTCGTCGAGCGGCTGCATGGAACGCTGTTGCAGGTGATGCGCACGGCCGGGCAGCTTGGCTATGCCGGCCGGCTGAAGACCCTGACGCCGGTCCTGGACGGGGTCTATGACTATGCCGCCATGACCCGCTCGGCATCGGGCAGCTACTGGAAGACGTTCACCCCGCAGCAGCAGAGCGACTTGACCAAGGCGTTCGCCGGCATGTCGGCGGCTACCTATGCGTCCCGCTTCGACGATTACGACGGTGAGACCTTCGTCACCGCCGGCACCAAGGACGCCCCGGGCGGCGGCATGCTGGTGCAGACCCAGTTGCAGCGGACCAAGGCCGAGCCGGTCAAGCTGGACTATCTGGTCAAGCAGAGCGACGGCGGCGGCTGGCGCATCGTCGACGTGTTCTATATGGGCGGCATCAGCGAGGTCGCCAATCAGCGCTCGCAGTTCCTGTCGATCCTCAAGACCCAGGGCCCCGACCAGCTCATCGCCGCGCTCGAACAGAAAGCCTTGCAGCAGGCGTCGGCAAAATGAGCCTGCTGCTGATCCTGTCCGCCGTTTCACTGATCGTCTGGGCGGTGCTGCTGGTCGGACGCGGCGGCTTCTGGCTCGCCGATCAGACCATCGACGCCGCCGCCGCGCCGATGGTCGCGCCCGATGTGGTCGCCGTGGTGCCGGCCCGCGACGAGGCCGAGGGCATCGCCCGCACCGTGCGTTCGATCCTCGGCCAGGACTATGCCGGGGCGCTGCGGCTGGTGGTGGTCGACGATCATTCCAGCGACGGCACCGCCGATCTGGCCCGTCAGGCCGCCGCCGACATCGGTGCCACCGAGCGGCTGGAGGTGGTGGCGGCGCGCGACCTGCCGGCCGGCTGGGCCGGCAAGATGTGGGCGGTGGCGCAAGGCGTCGCCCGGGCCTCCGAACAGGCACCCGAATTCCTATGGCTGACCGACGGCGATATCGAGCACGCCCCCGACACCCTCAACCGCCTGACCGCCAAGGCCGAGCGGGAAGGCTTGGCGCTGACCTCGCTGATGGTGCTGCTGCACAATCGCACCGTCCCGGAAAAGCTGCTGATTCCGGCCTTTGTGTTCTTCTTCATGAAGCTGTACCCGTTCCGCTGGGTCAACACCCCGACCAACCCCATGGCCGCCGCGGCCGGCGGCTGCATGCTGGTACGGCGCGAGGCCCTGGAGCGGGCCGGCGGTATCGACAGCATCAAGGATGCCATCATCGACGACTGCGCCCTGGCGCGGCAGATGAAGACCCAGGGACCGATCTGGCTTGGCCTGACCCGCAGGAGCCACTCGTTGCGGGTCTATGATTGCGCCTGCGATATCTGGGCGATGGTGGCGCGCACCGCCTATACGCAACTGAACTATTCGCCGCTGCTGCTGCTGGGCACCGTGCTGGGCATGGTGCTGCTGTACCTGATGCCGCTGATCGCCCTGTTCATCGGCCTTCAGGGCAACGATCCGCTGCTCACTGGAGTGGGCGGAGCCTCCTGGCTGATGATGGGCATCGCCTTTGCTCCCACCCTGCGGCTGTACGGCATGACCCCGGTGCACGGCCTGACCTTGCCGCTGGCCGGGGTACTCTATACCCTGATGACCGTCGATTCGGCGCGGCGCCACTGGCTTGGGCGCGGCGGCGGGTGGAAGGGACGAACTTACGCGCAAGGGGCTGGCGGATGAGCGAGACCATCGAAACCCCCTCGGGCAAGGGCGCCGGCGACGAGAATTTCCCGGTCGGCTCCTTCCTGCTGCCGCGCCGGCTGCGCCCGCATGTGGCGGTGTTCTATGCCTTCGCCCGCGCGGCGGACGACATCGGCGACAACCCCGACCTGGAAGCCGCCGACAAGCTGCGCCGGCTGGCGGCGCTGGATGCGGTGTTCCTCGGCGAGGGATTGGACGACCCGGCCCGCGTCAAGGCGGTGAAGGTACGGCAGAGCCTGGAACAGACCGGCGTGCGCTTCGACCATTGCCGCGATCTGCTGGCCGCGTTCAGTCAGGACGCGGTCAAGCGCCGCTATGCCGACTGGGGCGAGCTGATCGGCTATTGCCGGCTGTCGGCCTCGCCGGTGGGACGCTACCTGCTCGATCTGCATGGTGAGTCGCCGGACGACTGGCCGGCCTCGGACGCGTTATGCGACGCGCTCCAGGTGCTGAACCACCTCCAGGACTGCAAGGAGGATTTCCTCACCCTCGACCGGGTCTACCTGCCGCAGGACTGGCTGGCCGGCGAGGGCTCGGGGGTTGAGGATCTGGTCAAGGCCAAGGCGACGCCCGGTCTACGTCATGTGCTCGACCGCTGCCTGGATGGCGTCGACGCCTTGCTGATCCGCGCCGCTCCCCTGCCCGGCCGGCTGAAAAGCCGTTCGCTGGCCATGGAGACGGCGGTGATCCTGGAACTGGCGCGGCGGCTGGCGGTTTTGCTGCGGCGCGGCGATCCCATCGCCGGACGGGTCAAGCTGACGAAAATTGATTTCATGGTCTGTGGGCTGCGTGGCATGTGGAAGGGCTTGTTCCCGTCCGCCGCCGGGGATAGAACCGTGGCGCGCCGCGCCGGGATGGGCTAAAGTTCCGTGCGTAATATTCCCGTCATCGGGAGACGCTGCCGGCCGCCACGGGGGGAGACGGGCGCGGCGTAGGAAAATGTCAAGGGGAACAAGACGTTGACCGTCAAGTCATCGACGGGGTCCAGGCTGCTTGACCGCATCCGCGACCCGCGCGACCTGCGTCAATTGGCGCCGGAACAACTGACTCAGGTGGCGGAGGAAATCCGTCACGAGATGATCTCGGTGGTCAGCCAGACCGGCGGACACCTGGGGGCTGGACTGGGCGTCGTCGAACTGACGGTCGCCCTGCATTATATTTTCGACACGCCGCATGATCGCCTGATCTGGGATGTCGGACACCAGTGCTATCCGCACAAGATCCTGACCGGCCGGCGCGACCGCATGTCGACCCTGCGCCAGGGCGGCGGCCTGAGCGGCTTCACCAAGCGCTCGGAAAGCGTCTATGACCCGTTCGGTGCCGGCCATACCGCCACCAGCATCTCGGCTGGCCTGGGCATGGCGGTGGCGCGCGATCTGGCGGGCAAGCGCAACCACGTCATTTCAGTGATCGGCGATGGCGCCATGAGTGGCGGCATGGCTTATGAGGCGATGAACAATGCCGGGGCGATGCGCTCGCGGCTGATCGTCATCCTCAACGACAACGACATGTCGATCGCTCCGCCGGTGGGCGCCCTGTCCGACTATCTGTCGCGGCTGCTGTCGTCGAAGCCTTATCTGTCGCTGCGCCATATCGGCGCCGACATCGCCCGCCACCTGCCCGAGCCCATTGAGAAGGCGGTCCAGCGCTTCGAGGAATATGCCCGCGGCATGGTCTCGGGCGGCACCCTGTTCGAGGAACTGGGCTTCTATTACGTCGGCCCGGTCGACGGCCATCGCATCGAGCACCTGTTGCCGGTGCTCAAGAACATCCGTGACGCCGAGGACGACCGGCCGATTCTGGTTCACGCAGTGACCCAGAAGGGCAAGGGCTATGCTCCGGCCGAAGCCGCCTTCGACAAGTATCACGGTGTCGGCAAGTTCGATGCGGCGACCGGCAAGGCGGTGCCGGCCCAGGCCAAGGCGCCCAGCTACACCGGCATATTCGGCAAGAGTCTGGTGGCCGAGGCCGAGCACGACCCGAAAATCATCGCCATCACCGCGGCCATGCCGTCGGGCACCGGTCTCGACCTGTTCGCCCAGCGCTTCCCGGACCGCTTTTTCGATGTCGGTATTGCCGAACAGCACGCGGTGACCTTCGCCGCCGGCTTGGCGGCCGAAGGCTTCAAGCCGTTCGTCGCCATCTATTCCACCTTCCTGCAACGCGCCTATGACCAGATCGTCCACGATGTGGCCTTGCAGAAGCTGCCGGTGCGGTTCTGCATCGACCGCGCCGGACTGGTCGGCGCCGACGGCGCCACCCATGCCGGCGCCTATGATGTCGCTTTTCTCGGCTGTATCCCCGATCTGGTGATGATGGCGCCGTCGGATGAGGCCGAATTGATCCACATGGTGGCGACCGCCGCCGGCTATGATGCCGGCCCGACCGTCATCCGCTATCCGCGCGGCGAAGGCACTGGCGTCGCCCTGCCGTCAACCGGTCAGGAGCTGGCGATCGGCAAGGGTCGGGTGCTGCGCGAGGGTGACCGCGTCGCCCTGCTCGCCCTGGGGCCGCGTCTGGCCGATTGCCTGGCCGCCGCCGATAGTCTGGCCGGACATGGCATCACCGCGACGGTCGCCGATGCGCGTTTCGCCAAGCCGATCGACGAGGAACTGGTGCGCCGGCTGGCCCGTAATCACGACGTGCTGGTGACCATCGAGGAAGGCTCGATCGGCGGCTTCTCGTCGCAGGTGCTGCATCATCTGGCATGGAACGGCTTGCTGCATGGCGGGTTGAAGGTGCTGCCGATGACTCTGCCCGACCGCTTCATTGATCATGACAAGCCGGAAATTCAATACGCTGCCGCCGGCCTGACCGCGGCCGACATCGTCGGCCATGTGCTGGCGGCGCTGGGGGATCGGCCGGTTCGGCTGACCGCGCTGGCATGACGGTGCAGCCCGTGGAGGGAGCCGACAACGCCTCGGCCAACGCCTATGTGACGCAGGTGGTGGCACGCGCCAACACCTCGTTCTATTGGGGCATGCGCGTGCTGCCGCCTGAGCGGCGCCTCGCCATGTTCGCCGTCTACGCGTTCTGCCGCGAGGTCGACGACATCGCCGATGGTGATGCCCCGGAAGCCTTCAAGCGCGAACAGCTCGCCCATTGGCGCGACGAGATCGAGGCGTTGTATGCCGGCCGGCCCAGCCATCCGGTCACCCGCGCCCTGGCCGGCCCGATCGTCACCTACGACCTGCCCAAGGCCGAATTCCTGGCGATGATCGACGGCATGGAAACCGACGCCCAGGATGCCATCCTCGGCATGGACTTCACCGAGCTGCTGCTGTACTGCCGCCGCGTCGCCGGAGCGGTGGGCATGCTCAGCGTGCCGGTGTTCGGCGATACCTCGGCCAATGCCCAGCGTCTGGCGGTGGCCCAGGGCGAGGCGCTGCAACTGACCAACATCCTGCGCGACATCGTCGAGGACGCCGAACGCAACCGCCTGTACCTGCCGCACGAACTGCTCGACAAGGTCGGCATCGCCAGCCGCGAACCGAAAGAGGTCGCCCGCGACCCGCGCCTTGCCCAGGTGTGCACGGAACTGGCCATCCTCGCCCATCACAAATACCGCGAAGCCAGCTATCTGATGGACCAGTGCGCCCCCAAGGCGATGAAACCGGCCCGCCTGATGATGGAAGTCTACCGCGCCTATTTGCGAGCCCTGGAAAAGCGCGGCTGGACCAAGCTGGATCGCCCGGTGAAGATCGGCAAGCTGGCCAAGCTGTGGTTGCTGCTGCGACACGCGGTGTTTTGAGGCTGCTTGACACATGCTCAAACCGGTGCGCCGGTATCCAGCGGCCATTGAGGCCGCGGCCAAGCGCGGAGCGCGCCCGGCGAGGGCATAGATGAGCCTTCAGGCTCATCGGTGGTAAAGGGATCGGAACCCATGACCCTCCACATCATCGGCGCCGGCATGTCCGGCTTGGCGGCCGCGGTCGCTGCGACCAGACGCGGCACCAAGGTCGTCGTCCACGAGGCCGCCAAACAGGCCGGCGGGCGCTGCCGGTCGTATCATGACGCCCATCTGGATTGCGTCATCGACAACGGCAATCATCTGCTGCTGTCCGGCAACCGCACCGTTACCGGCTATCTCGCCACCATCGGCGCCTCGGACGCCCTGTATGCACCGCCGGCCGCCGCTTTTCCGTTCGTCGACCTGTATGACGGCACCTGCTGGACCCTGACGCCGGGGGCGGGACGGGTGCCGCTGTGGCTGCTCGACCCCAAGCGGCGGGTGCCCGGCACCACCCTGTCCGATTACCTCGCCGCCTTCCGCCTGGCCTTTGGCGGTGGCAAGACGCTGGACCGCTATGTCAATCCCGAAGGCACCGCTTGGCGCCGCTTCTGGGAGCCGCTGACGGTGTCGGTGCTCAACACGGCGGCGGAAGAGGCGGATATCGGCCTGATGTGGCCGGTGCTGCTGGAGACTTTCTTCAAGGGCGAAGCCGCCTGCCGACCGCTGATCGCCCGTCATGGCCTGTCCGAGGCCCTGGTCGACCCGGCACTCTCGTGGTTGCACGCCAACGGCGCCGAGGTGCGATTGGGCCGCCGCCTGCGCGGCCTGGAGCGCAACGGCGACCGGGTGTCGGCGCTGCTGTTCGACGATAGTGCCGAGGATCTGGCTCCGGCCGACCGGGTCATCCTGGCTCTGCCGGCACCGATCACCGGGTCTCTGCTGCCTGAAGTGGTGGTACCGGATGCTTACCGCGCCATCGTCAACGGCCATTTCCGCATCGCCACCCCCCTGGAGGGACCGCCGCGCCTGCTGGGCGTGGTCGGCGGAGTGGCGCATTGGCTGTTCCTGCGCGACGATATGATTTCGGTGACGGTCTCGGCGGCCGACCTGCTGGCGGAGGAGTCGGCGGAAGACATCGCCATCGCCCTATGGAATGACATCCGCCAAGCCCTGGTGCTGACCGGAATGCCGCTGCCGCAGGGGGCCGAGGCGCCGCTGCCGGTCTGGCGCATCGTCAAGGAAAAGCGTGCCACCTTCGCCCAGACACCAGCCCAGGTCCGCAAACGGCCTGGACCACGCGGGCCGCTGAGCAATCTGCTGCTGGCCGGCGACTGGACTGACACCGGCCTGCCCGCCACCATCGAAGGCGCCATGCGCTCAGGCGAGACCGCGGCGCGCTTGGCGGCGACAAGATAGGGCGCGATCCATCCCCTCTGCCGTCACTCGCCGGAGTTGTTGTCGGCCGGTGGCGGCTTGCCGTCGCTGCCCCCTGCGGGAGGCGTGCCGCCGCCATCCGGGGGCGCAGCCGGTGCCGCCAGAGCCGGACCGGCGGCACCGTCGGCAGCCCGTACGCAGGCGCCGTTGGCACAGGCATAGGTCGTTTCCATGGCGCCGCTGGCGCCACGCGCGGCGGAATACACCCGCAGCGTGGTTTGGTCGCGATCCGGCAGCACCACCACATTGGTATTCAGGATGTCGCGCCGTTGCGCGTCCCAAATGATCATGTTGGTCTGTCCCGGAGTCTTGCCGAACAGGATCAGCGTCCGCGGATCTTCCAGAGTCACGTCGAAAAAGGCGGGATTGCCGATGATGATGTTGGCGGCATCCTTCGGCAGCTTGAGGATGACCGCCCGATCCTGCCAGGCGACGACGGGATCGGCCGCTTCGGCCTGAATCGCCGCGAAAGCCAGAAACGGTACCGCCAAACCAAGCCAACGCATTGTTATTCCTCCGTCCGAATCGCCACGGCACGCCACAGCAACACTACTGCAAGTCATTTGACCCGGCAATCCTTAAGCGCCATGCACCTTGCCCAGTTGAACCCGGACGTCTATAAAGTTCCAGTCATTATGAGGTTTGCGACATGGCACTGACCGTGAAAACTTGCAGCGGCATCATTCTGGCCATGGCCGCCGTGGCGACGCTATCGGCCTGCGGCGGCGGAGCCCCCGCCAGCGGTGGGGCCGCGGGCCGCGGTGAACCGACCGCTGGAAGCGGTACGTTCCAGCAGTCCGTCGACCCCAATCTGATGACATCGGCCCGTCAGGCGGAAGCGACCTACGATTACGAATCCGCCGCCACCCAGTATCAGGCGCTGTTGCAGCGCCATCCGGGTGACCGCGCCTATTCCATCGCCTATGCGCGCAACCTGCGATACTCGGGCAAAGTGGAAGTGGCCATCGCCGTCCTGTCGGAATGGCTGAACAAGAACCCGCCCGACGCCAAGGCACTGATGGAACTGGGCAAGGCCTATCTTGCCGCCGACCGCCTCAATCTGGCGGAAAAGATGCTGCGCCAGTCGATCGAAAAAGATCCCAACAACTGGGACAGCTATTCATCGCTGGGGGTCGTGCAGGATTACCAGGGTAAGCACGCCGACGCCCAGGCGCTGTATCTCGAGGCGCTGAAAGTGTCGCCCGACCATGCCGTGGTGCTCAACAATCTCGCCCTGTCACGCGCCCAGACCGGCGACCTCAAAGGCGCCATCGAGGCCCTGCGCAAGGCCTCGGACCAGCCGTCGGCCGGCCCGCAGGTACGGCAGAACCTGGCTCTGATGCTGGCCCTCAAGGGCGACCTGGAAGGCGCCGAACGTCTGACCCGCAAAGACCTGCCGACCGAAGTGGCCCGCAAGAACATGACCTATTTCCGCCACTTGTCGGGACAGGACTGACGGCGGCTGGATAGATCTGGCTGTTATTTTCCAATGTGCGAAGCCAAGTTGTTCGTCATGCCCGGGCTTGTCCCACGGGTGTCCGGCATGGTTCTTGCTGTCATGCTGCAAATGCGAACTCCATCTGATTCTGGTTGGCTGGTGGCTTTTTCAGAGGACGGTGGAGTTCGTCGAGGCGGCGGCGTTGC
>Ga0209515_10005975_pt1 | contig 15452 bp, 14 predicted proteins | sample Subgroupgradi54m_FD_187454 | JGI IMG/M metagenome (GOLD analysis project Ga0209515, IMG submission 187454) | Subsurface groundwater microbial communities from S. Glens Falls, New York, USA - GMW60B uncontaminated upgradient, 5.4 m (SPAdes)... ...
GTTAACAAAATTAGTAACAAATCAAAAATTAAATCACCACAAGTCTTTGATGAGGTATGTATTCTTGTCCCAAATGTAAGTCAAAGATGGAGATGCAAAAAACATTTAATCAAAAAATCGTCTTTGCTTGTCCGGATTGCAAATTAGAAGACATTGTAAATTATACCAAAAATACTGATGAGGCATACCTAGATTTTCTTAACAGATTTGACTCTGGTGAAATACCAAGCAAGAAAAAATCAGATACCATACTTGAAAAAGAAGGCATAATTCAAAGTGAGGCCAAGATAAAAAAAATGATAGGAAATGCCAAGCTTGATGAAATTACCCATTCTATTTTGTTTGCAAGAAAATACTATGTATCATATTTTAGAACATTAAGTGAACCTGATCCTCAGATGGGAAACATGGTTTCAGAATCAGGATTAGATGACAACATTACTCGTGTTTTAGAATCAAAAAAGATAGAAAAATTCTACAAGTTCCAAGAAGATGCAATATATCATATAATGATGGGAAATAACGTAATAATTAGTGCACCAACAGCTTCTGGAAAAACCGAAGCGTTTGTCATTCCTGTTTTAGAAAAGATTCTTGAAAAAGGACAAAATAACACCATTCAGGCCCTTTTTGTATATCCTACTAAATCTCTATCAAAAGATCAACTACCAAAAATAAAAGAAATTGCAGACGAGCTTGGCATCAAAGTGGAAATATTTGATGGCGATACAAAAGAGCTTGACAGAAAGAAAATTTTAGAAAATCCTCCTCAAGTAATTATAACAAACTTTGATGTACTCCACTATCACATGTGGCATCGAAGCAGGTTTGCGTCATTATTGAGTACAGTAAGATTTCTTGTAGCTGATGAAGCTCATGTGTATTCTGGAATATTTGGTTCTAATGTTCATTATATCATAAAGAGACTAAAAAGAATCACTCCAAATTTACAAATTGTAGTTTCTTCTGCAACACTTGAAAATGCGTTATCATTTTGTGAGCAGCTATTTGGAGTGCAAATGAAATTAGTAACAGGGTCTGGAAAAAAAGGAAAGACCGATTTTAGCATGCTGTTTCCATCACTTAGAACACAACGAGCATTGATGATTGAGATTTTAAAAAAACTTACAACAAAAAAACACAAGACGTTAGTCTTTAACAATTCTCACCTAAACTCTGAGCTTTTAGCAATGCAAGCAAGAAAGCAAAAAATAGACATCAAAGTCCACAGAGCAGGATTGATGGCAAATTACAGAAGATCAGTTGAAAATGCTTTTAAAAATGACACCCTCATGGCAATTTCTGCTACACCCACTCTGGAATTAGGAATAGACGTTGGTAATGTAGACGGAGTAATCTCATCTACCATACCAATCAATAGATTGGTTCAGAGAATAGGAAGAGCTGCAAGAAAGGGACAGAATGGTTATGCGTTTTTGGTTCTTGGTAATGACCCAATCTCACAGTATTACAAAAATCATCCAACTGACTATTTTGAAGATATTGAAAAAATCTACATAGATCCAAAGAATCCCTTTGTCGAAGAGTTTCAAGTACTTGCAATGGCCTGTGACAAACCTATTGCCAAACATGAGCTAGCAGAACATAGTGAAGTAATTGATAGACATGTAGCTGTTGGCAATCTAGTCCTTATTGAGAATAGATACGTTCCAAATTATAAACAGATCAAACCTTTACTTGATGATTATAGTATAAGGGGAATAGGAAAGTCAATTGACATATTTTTGAATGGTAAAAAAGTGGGAGAACGAAATCTTCCAATAGCGCTTGAAGAGCTTCATGAATCAGCCGTTTATTTTCTGGCAGGAACAAGATACAAGGTAAAGGAGCTTGAATATCCTGAAAAAATGAATGCAAAAATCGAATATCTCCCAAGAGACTATCCATATTATACAAAAGCGCTAACTGAAGAATGGCCAACAATAGAGACGGTTTTTGAAAAAAGAAACGCAAATGGAATCGAGGTTGCGTTTTGTAAATTACACATACAAAAAAGAGTCTATGGCTATGTTAATATCGAAATTGGTCATGAAGTGACACAAGGTCAACGCGTACTGTTAGAAAAACCACTAGAATTTGATTTTATCACAAAAGGAATCGTGTTCAAAGCACCAAAACCAGTCAATGAAATAGGAAAATCTGAAAATGAAGAATATGTAGAAGCTAGCGGATATCATGCAACTGAACATGTTGTAATAGAAGGAAGCAACATGATAACAGGTGGAGTATCACAAGATCTCGGAGGCATATCACTTGGCACATCTGGACTTGTCTTTGTCTATGATTCCGCAATAGGAGGAAATGGTGCAAGTAAAGCACTTTACGACAGATTAGAAAAAGCGTTTGAGCGAAGCTTGCACATTGTAAAAGAATGTCCCTGCAAAAGCGAGTCAGGATGCCCAAGATGTACATTTTCTTACAGGTGCGGAAACAACAACGAATATCTTCACAAGCTTGCTGCTGCGGAGATCTTACAAAGAATTAATGATGGTGAAACAACCGAGGTTTCTGAACCAGTTGAAGGTGACAAGCCTCTTGTCTAATAACAATACAATGACTCTAAATATTGTGATGCATAATTTTCATGTAATAAAATAGCATCAACAAATAAAATCAAAGTTAAATTATTTTTTGCATAAATATGCTATTATAACACTATTTTCAAAAAAACTTTTGTATAATTGAAATGTTTATAAGTGGGATAATATATAATATATTATGGTTAAACCAACCTTGGGCGAAGTGCTATAATCGATGTTTCAACCTTACTAATACGAAATTTTGACTTTCAACTTATACCACTGGATCATTACAAAATACAAAATGGTATAACATATCACGGTCTTACGAAAAAATATAACAAATTTTCTCTTTCAGAGTCATTTTTGGTGGTATCAGCATGAGTAAACTGCTTGTCTCAAATAGTAAAAAATCTCCAAATCAAGAAGAAGTAAAGAATAACAATAAGAAGCAAGAGAAACATGCATCTAAAGCTAAGAATCAAGAAGAAGCAATATTATGTCAGTCTCTTTCTGATGCAGAAAACAAGGTTGTGCAGTTGTTAAACCAAGGAAGTACGTATAGAGAAATAACAAAGAGCCAATTCAAAATAGGAGATAGAATCAAGCGTTTCAATCCAAGTCAGATTTCTGCAATAAGCAAGGCTGCAAATACTATAGCACAATCTAACAATGCAGACGTCATACCTAGTGATAACCCGAATCAAACGATCTTCAAGCTATTAAAAAAAGGAAAGTCCCTTACTGATATAGTAATTCAAACTGGTATTGAGCCAGAGATCATCAAAACCGCTTTTGAGCAATATTTAGAATTTGAAAATTATGTTTTGTGCCCTAAAGGAATATTTGACGAGATGAGATCTCAGGTATTAGACGAATTTCGAGAAAATGTAGATCCAAAGTATCCTGAATCAAAAATAGGTTTTAAAGAGATCTGGGAGGATTTGCATTACTATTATCAAGAATTTGAGTATGACCTGAAGAGACCCAGGTTCATTTTTCCCTGTTTAAGATGCGGCAAGAGTACAGACCCAGATGAAGAGGATGCTGCAGCTGCAAGGGCCTACCTGTCAAAAAACCATATTTGCCATCAATGCGCTAAAGAATAAAAGTTTAAGCACAAGATGAAACTGGTATCTCAAATCAAGTGTTAAGGTATTCGTGAAAATTTGTTCATTAGTGCACGACAAAAATGAAAACTAGCTAACTGTAGTAAAACACGCATAACAAAACCCATTCGTGACAAGCTTTTCACGCACGACAAAAAACTTTACAATATTACCTCCAACTGATCTTGGTTCAAAGTTATCATCATAATTAGAACCATCTTTCTCTTTTGTAGAAGTTGCATAGATAACAGAGAGGCAATAGATTTTTAGGATTATCTGTACCACCCTTTGATTTTGGAACACTGTGATCAACCTCCCATCCTCCACGAGCGTTCCTTTTGCCATAGTTATCTAAAACTAATTCCTTTCTACACTGTCTACATTTACCATTTGTCTTTTCAAATATTTCCAGAAGGTTTTCATATGAATAGCCCAAGTTGATTTCCTTGATTTTTCTTGGTGTTCCTTCTGTTAATGAACTAATTCTTTTAAGCAACAGGTATGAAAACTTCCAATTTTTATATGACAAATCGATATTGCAAATATGGTTCTTCACACTAAAATATTGGCTAGAAGTGAATTATCAATGAATTTTGTCACTCTAAGGACTGGATTTCTCGAGATATTTCAAATCAAACCATACGAACCCTTACAGGTTAAAATTGGCAATATGACCATCAATACCAAGATGGCGGTCAAAAACAGAATGTGGAATATTCCTTTAAAAAAACTAGGATTCAAAGTTGGAGATATTGTAACGTTTAGTAAAACTGGTCCCAAAGAAGTAACCATACAAAAACTTCATAGTTGAGTCTGCCGGTCTTTTCAAAACCATACTTTACATACTGTTAGATAAATTTACAGTTAATTCAAAGGTGCCTTTTTTGTTAACAGTGATTCTTACTTCGTCGTCTTCTTGAAATTGATATGCATGATATAGCTGGGAAAGCATGATGCAGTCTTTATTATTTACTTTCATATTGTAAATTTCATTTTGGAATTTTAATTTGAAGATCTCATCTTTTTCAGGAAATTCTTGTCTGGTCTTTTTGTTTAATCCTAGGTATTTGTATTTAGCCTCACTTGGAGATAACTCCTTGACAAACTCCATAATGTCAATTTAAAATTATTCTATAATAACCTGATCCTATTACATGAGTCATTTTTAATATTAGTAAAAAGTGAGTAAACGTGGTAATCTTGAGAACAGTGGTAGAACCAACAAAAGACTGGACATTTCGCGAGTATGATACAAGGAAATTCACCCACGGTTTTCATCTATATCCTGCCAGAATGCATCCTGAGATTGCCAGAAGGTTGATTGTAAAATATGCCTCAGAACCCAAAAAAGTAGTATTTGATCCATTCATGGGTTCAGGCGGGGTCCTAGTTGAGGCACTTTTAAACGGAAACAACTCTGTTGGAATAGACGTAAACCCTTTTGCCGTATTACTCTCAAAAGTTAAAACAACTACGATAATTCCAGCCCGACTTCAAAAGACATACGAAAAAATAATTTCTAATTCTAAAAATGATTTTGATAATAACAAACGATATAATAATTCTCCAAAATCTATGAACTTATCATTCTGGTACAAACCAGAGGTAGTTCACAAGCTTGAGATATTGAAACATCATATATTTTTATTAGATGCACCTCATGCTATCAAAAATTTCTTTAAGGTGTGTTTTTCTCTAACCTCAAGAAAAGCTAGCAACCAAAGAAACAGCATATACAAAATTTATCGCATCAACAAAGAGAAACTTGATAAATTCAAACCAGATGTATTTGAAATCTTTGAAGAAGTCTGTTTGAAAAACATTGAAAAGATGACAGATTTTACTGATGTGGCAAACAAAAATGCAAAAGCATTTCCATTACTAGGAGATTCAAGAAAGATCTCTGATGCATTTTCTAAAGTTCCTGAAGAAATTTTTGATAATGAAAAAGCTCATCTTGTTGTTACCTCACCTCCATACGGTGATCACAAAACTACAGTAGCATATGGACAATTTTCAAAGCATCCAGGATTGTGGTTGGAGCTTCCAGAAGAGTATCTTTTGGAAGTAGATGCCACAGGATTAGGTGGTACAAAAAAAGATGTACTCTCTGATCTGGGCTCTCCATTGCTAGAGTCTATCTTAAAGCAAGTACACAAAAATGATAAAGAAATATCAAAAAATAAAACTCCTTCAAGGACAACTGATGTATTCTCATATTTTCATGACTTGGATTTGTGCTTGAAGCAAATTTCAAGTGTGTTGAAATCAGGTCAAAGTCACTGTTGTTTTGTAGTAGCAAATAGGACAGTAAGGCGTGTCAAGATTCCTACAGACCAAATAATCATAGAGTTGAGTAAAAAACATGGTTTGAAACATGTTGATACAATTCACAGAACCATTGCAAACAAGGCAATGGCAGTCAAGAACGCACCTGAGAACATAACTGATTTTACTGGCGAAACTATGACAAAAGAAAGCATTGTAATCTGGAAATATTGATCTTTGAATCTTAATTTGACAGTGTAATCAAAAAAATTATTGTTTCTTGCATTTACCTAATTATTAAGACTACCAAGAGTGAAAACCTATTCTGAGTTAATTCAGGAGTTAAAGAAGATAAAAGAAAAAGGGTTTGTTATGACTCACAGATTAGGAGATACTGGAATAGGAAAAACACTCGAAGATCTTCTAGGAATTGAAGAAAATAACTTTGCAGGTCCTGATGGAATAGAAACAGAACTAAAAGCGGCAAGAAAAAATACTGCCAGCATGCTTACGTTATTTACCAAATCCCCTTTGCCGCCCCGGATAAACTCTGTGCTTCTCAGTGATCTTGGATACCCAGACAAGGAAGGAAGTTATAAAAAAATTCTTCATACAACAATTGAAGTAGGTTCTTTTAACACTTTGAGGGGAAAAACCGGATTAAAAGTGGGAATTGAAAAAGATAGAGTTGTAATTCTAATTTCTAATAATGGTAAAAAATCTGGTATACCAACACCTTATTGGGATAAAGAAACTCTAAAGAAAAGTTTTGAAAAAAAATATCCACAATTGTTGTATGTAAAAGCTGATGCTAGAGGATCAGGGGTTGAAGAAGAATTTCATTTTAATGAAGCATGGCTGATGAGAGGATTTGATTTTGATAATTTTTTGAAATTGCTGAAAGAAAGAACAATAAAAGTAGATATTCGAATAGGGCAATATCCAGATGGTAGACCCCACGATCATGGAACTGGTTTTAGAATAATGCCAGACAAGCTTGATCTTTGTTTTTCCAATCGTGTACGTGTATTATAATGACACGACGTTCTTATGTAAAAAATAGTCGAGCTAAAAATAATCATAATACCAAAATTATTCCAAAAATAAATATCAAAAAGGCATTACCGAAAATAAAAAAACGAGGATTTATCAAATCTAAGAGAAAAGGCGATACTGGAGTAGGATATACTCTTGAATACATTTTAGGGATTAAGGAAAACAACAAACGCAATCATGATTTTACATATCAGAGTAAATTAGTGGAAGCTAAAGCACAGCGAATTGGAACCAGTTCTGATCTGACTCTTTTTACTAAGGAACCATCTATTCGTATTTTCAAAGACGTTCAATTGATGAAAAAATATGGGTATGTTGACAAAAAGAGAAGACTTGCACTTAAGGACACGTGTGTGTATCAGCAATTTAATCAACGAGGCTTAAGACTTCAAGTAAGCATTTCGCGTAAATTTATTGAAATAAGAGACAAGAAAAAAAATCTTGTATGGCGTTGGCTCTCTAAAGATATTGTATTTAAATTCAGAAATTTACTTTTAGTTTTTGCATCTAGAAGGATAAAAAAAGGAAGAGAATATTTTCATTATGAAAAAGCATACTATCTCCAGAATTTTAATGAAAAGAGATTTTTGAAATTAATACGTGATAAAGTATTAGTTATAGATTTACGAATGCATCTAAAATCAAATGGCAAGTCCAGAAATCGTGGAACAGCTTTTAGAATTAGAGATGTACCAAAATTAAAGAATTGTTATAAGAAAGTAGAAAGAATACTTTGATCAAATATTTTGACAGCGTTCTGGTTGACAAATACGCGGTTGTTACAAGTCGTATTTCATATCTTCTTGAACAAGAGTAATTTTTGGTGTGATTTTATTGTACAGTTCGGGATGTTCTGTATGTATAGGATATAACATATCAGAACCAATTTCTCTAACTGCATTAAGAAGGTCTTGACCCCTTGCATGACCAGAACAGTGGCTTTGAAACTTGTTCATTCCAAAGTGTTCAATCCAGTTGTTTATTCTAACTTGGTCAAATTCTTGTTCTTCGTTATATGGTTCACTTGCAGAATGAATATATCTTGCACCTGGCTTTGGTTTCATATCAATTAATGCAGTAAAACTGAAAAAGCCAATAGCACAAAGAACCTTGTTTTCCCTTGCGGCTATTTGTTCTGCAGTCCATGCATTATGCATATCAAGAAATTGGCCGTCTTTTCCCTTGTAATCTGAATCAGAATATGTGCCAGAGCCCCTTTTTGGCAGGTAAATTATGATATCTTCATCATCAATACTTGGAACATCAAGGTGTTTGTCCTGTGATAGGTACTTTAGAAAATATGCATCGTTTAGTTTGACAACAAATTTTCTATCATTTTCTTTTGCTATATTATAAAAGGTTCTTAATCTATCTACGTCCTTAAAGTTAAAATCAGCAAAAACAAGTCTTTCAGTTTCTGATACTATCTTGCTTGATTCTTTGTAAACTAGTTCTTCGCTCTCTTCTCGTTCCTTTTCATTTATTCTAGTTCCTTCAGCAATTAGTGCAATTGGCTTTACTTCTTTTGCTTTTTCTATAAAATCTCTAGTCATCTGAGACTTTGATCCATGTAATCTGATATCTCCAGTATATGCAATGGGCCCTTCAGATGTGTAGATGATAAATCCATATGCACCAGGAACTGAATGATCTACATGAATTGGTTCTATCTCTAGTGAACCAATCTTGAATTTGTCACCTGTCCAAAAGGTCTCAACTTTTCGCTCGATTGGTTTGTCTTTTGTGTTGTATGGTCGTGGTTTGTAATTTAGTATCTCCCGTTCAATGGTTCGGGGTGATCTCTCTTCTAATGCTCTTAAAATAAGATGGCATGCCTTTCCCATGTATACTGGAATATCTTCATGTAAAAATGAGATGTAATCTGCATGATCAGAGTGAGCATGAGACAATAAAACTGCATCAATGTCTGGTTTTTCGATTTTCCGACCTGCCAACTTCATTAAATCATCTCGATATATTCCAGGGATATCAGGAACTAGACCCATTGTGATAAAATCAACGATTCCGTTTGAAGTTCTAGGATTGATGAACTCTTCAAAAAACTTGGCTCTTCTACTGAAGCTTTTCCCAAAATCCAAGAAAATTCTAGTATCCTTATCTTCTAGAAGGATTTTGTTTCCTCCTATTTCGTTAACCCCTCCATAGAAAGTTAAACTAGTCAAATGTATTGCTCCTACTTTCAGAAATTGGAATAAGTCTCTTAAATGCAGATCCTTTTTCTATTTGTGTAATCCTGATGTAAGTGGAATTGGTAAAATTAGAAACTATATCTCAGATATTTACAATAATTGGCGGTGGGGGTGTTATCATAGGCGTGATTGCCTTGTTATTAACATTCAGTGGAGTTCAAGATACAAAAAATTTATTGAATCAATCAAAACAATCCACAGAAAACCTGAAAGTATTGGTTAATACCAGTAACAATCAATTAAAAACACTCAATTCTGCCGTTAGTCAAATTTCTCAACAAACTATCATGCAAGCATATCTAACCGAAGCTTCGTTTAGCGTTGAGGTCCGAAATTGTACTTTTGATAAGGTAAATAAAATTATTCAATTTTATCCAGTAATAACATACGGTACAGAACACAAACTTAGTCCATTGAAGTTTAATGTTGCATCACATTTTGGTTTCTATACTACTGAAATAAACAATCAGGGAATCAGCGTTAAAGGAAGTCAAAATCTCAATGAGATAAATATACAAGAACTTCTCGATCCTGGCGTGCAGAATTGGCACGAACAAGATCTTTCGGGCATTTTTCAGGACGTCAAGAATATATCAGATTCATATCTATACATACGATCAAGTTACGATATTGCTCCTTATTCTGATGCTTTAGATCGTAATCTTGTTAATTACGTACACGATCAGGGCTTTCTTTTATTGGCATTTAGTAAAAACAAAAGTACGAATGATTGGGAGATAATTACAGAAGGTACTAGATCTATTTGTAAATAGTAAAGAATTATAATGATTTCGTGATTCCATCTGAATTGCCCACGTCATTGAGTAAAGGAGATTGACCCTCCCTTGGTTCGTATACAGTAGAATGGCTTTTGCAAAAATACCGTACCATGAATGTAAAACAAATGGGTGATTTTTAATTCATTTTTTAAGGATCGGATGACATTATAACCAAGGGCTAATAATTTCCTAAAAGGAGTAGTAATATGGATTACAAGGATAAAGTGCTAGATGGTCTGGACGAGTTACAATCATTGATGATATTGCTAGCCCATGCTGATAATGATTCACCAATAAAGGGCAAATTAAAATTACAAAAAATTCTGTACCTGTTGGCTGATAAAATAGATCAGGTACGAGAATTAAGCAGTTATGAACCTGATATGTTAGGGCCATATAGTGAAACCATTGATGAAGAAGCAGAATATCTAAAGAATATTGGAGTTTTTACTGCAACTGAAGGTTCTATCGCATTAACCAGTGATGGTAAAGAAATAGCTAAAGAACTAGAGAAAAAAGAAAAATTACCTGTAAGACAATATCTTGATAATTTCAAAAAATTCTTGAATGACATGACCAGTGATGAACTTTTGTGTTATGTTTATTCTGCCTATCCTGAAATGATTGAAGAATCTGTAAAGTATAAACAACTTTTACCAAAAATGGAAGATACTATACTAAATCTTGTAAAGAAACATAAAATCTCCCTAGAACGAGCGGCGGAATTATTAAGAAAAAATCCTGATTACATTATTCGTAAATTAAAAGAAAAAGGCATTCCTGTATTTTCTAAATAAAAGTTGAAAATATTAGATTCTGCGATGATTATTGCTATTATGAATGAGATAAAGTGTCCAGAGTTAATTGACAAAATTTTAAAGCTCGATCACGAATTATTTGTTCCATATTCTGTATATGATGAACTATTAGATCCTAACTCCAAACAAGAATGTGAACGCCTTATAGAAAATGATAAACTCAAAGTTTGTCGATTAAATACAAAGAAAGAGGTTGAAGATTTCCAAAAATCGTACCCTTATTTAGGAAAAGGAGAATGTGATTCAATGCTTCAATTTGCAAAATTAACAAAAAATGGGGAAAAAGTATATTGTATTTTAGATGACAGGAGTGCTAGAAAAGTAGCTAACTCACTAAATATTCAACATATTGGACTGTTAGGACTATTGAAGTTGTTAAAAAATCGAGATATCATTAGTCCCGCTGAATATGATAATAAAATGAAAGCGTTAGAAGGATCAACTTTTAGAATGCCAAGAGATGTTAAATAGTAATAATTGATTGAAATGGTGTGACAGAGGCAAAAATAAAATCAGAACCAGATCCTGACTTGCCTTATAGAAAACAGACTATCAATGCTAATAGTAAAACTCTGGTTACTCCAGTTAAATCAATAGATCCAAAACACATTGATCCATCAGTTAAGCTAAGTAAAAGAGTCGTAGGACTTAATGAAATGTATGCAGGATTAACTAGTAAGAAAATTGCAGATCACATACTTGGAAAAGATAAGAGTGTAATATACCACTTAAATTCAGTTCAAAGCAGTTTTCGTAATCCTAACTCAGAAATGCAATTATGTTTCTTGGAATTCAAAGACGAGAGTATTCCTACTCAAAAAGAAATTGAATTCATGACGGATCAAGCTTACGTTCATTCCGACATTACGCCAATTCCAAAGTTGTTTGATTTTACAGAAAGGGTAACCACTACAACAACAAAAGATGGAAAAAAACAACAGCTTCCTAATGAATCAAAATTTGACAAGTTTTTGAAATATCTTAAAGATTGTATAGAAACAATTCAACAACTTAACAACAAACCCATAATGGGATATGTTCCAGATTTCAGGTTTTACTTTAAAGAATTAGTAGAGTTTTATGTAAAAAATGGTATTAACACATTCTATTATGATGCTCATTTATCAAGTCCTATGACACTACAAGGATCGATTAGAGCTTTTTCGAGGGAATTAAACAATAACGATGCTCTTGAAAAAAGCTATATTCATATGCTAAATCCGGGTTATGGCAGAGCTTCTAAAGATAGCTCGATTATACCAGCTAAGGATGTGTTGGGATTCGGCCTTGGTATGGATGGGCTTGGAGAGCGTCATATGAAACGAGTATTTAACAAAGAATTGGCAGAATACATGAAGAAGAATCCGGATAATCGTTCTAGGTTATTCGACAAGAAATCATACGGTTACATCAAGACTGCTGACAAGAAAATAATTGAGAAATTTTACCCAAATGATTCTGGTGTAGACATTGCTAATTTCCTAACAGGTAGTAAACCATCTGATAAGGTACAACATGCTTTCAATGCTGAACAACTAGCATTGGAGACACTTAAAATACAAGAGATGTTGAGCGAGCCAAAATCTCTGTTAAACTATGTTCAGAAAAAAGAAAATGTAAAAGAAGATGACATCAAGATCCTAATAAGAGCAAAAATCAAACTAAAAAAATAAAGAATCGTCCACGTGATCTACGTATAGTGTACTACCAGCTTAGGTGGATATATAACATGCGAAGTTTTGATGAGAATCCGGTAACAAATAACTTACATTAACATGATGATCATTCAATTACAAGCATGCTGTCATACAAAGAAGAAAACAGCATGTAATAGATCGTGAAATAATAAAAAATAGTCAAAACAAGGATCAAAGCGATCAGGCAAATCGAATGATTATAATAGATTTTCTAGTCATTTTACGAATGAAGTTTAGAATTATAGAGATTGCATAATTACAATAGCGATCATCCAAGGGTAAGATGATCATAGCAAATTGTCAACACAATTGATCGATCGAATTAGTTAAATGCATGAAAACAAGATCCCACACATTGCAGCTACAAAGTCGCACAGGAAAAAGATATGAAACTTGAATCATTTGAAATTCAGAACTTTAGATGCATTAGTGAGACTAAATGTTTTGTTTCACCAAGAATAACTGTCTTGGCAGGAAAAAATGAATCGGGAAAAACAACCATTCTCAATGCAGTAGAAAGGCTTAATGGAAAAATAAAATTTACTGATGCTGATCGACCAAGTACTCCATCTAATGAAAAGCCAACTGAAATTAGATTCAATTTTCTATTAGATGAAAAAGAAAAGGAATTACTCTTAGAACAAACAGAAATCAACCCTGCAGATATTCCTAATGAAATTAATATCAAGATTTCAAATGAAATTCAAGGGTATGATATAACTGGTCCTTCTATAGATAGATTGAGAAAAGAGATTCTACAATCAGTAGAAAACGAACGTAAACTCATTAACGAATCTATCAAATCGATGAAAGAAATAATTGCAAAAGGAGGTTCAAGACTTAATCTAAAAGAAATTGAACCTACTCTAGAATCTAAAACTGTGATAGAAAACTCTCAACAACTAGCATCGATGCAAATTGCTTTATCCCAGCAACCGGGAGTTTATGCCGGAATTTCTGCACCTATGATACAGGAAGGTATTAACAAAATTAAACCGATATTGGAAGCATATCAAAGAATTGAATCTATAACAAATAAAATAATTAAGATGATTCCAAATGTAGTACTCTTTGAATCCTTTGAGGAGAAACTTCCATCTGAAGTCCCATATGCAGAAATTATTGATACAAACACATTAAATTCAAAACATAAACTTGTAGGGGATTTTCTTACATTATTTGAAGTAGATGTACAAGGTTTAGGCAAGGATGATACTAGATTAAGAGCTAAAATTACAAGTAAGGCAAACAAGATTTCTAGCGATATTTTTGGTACACATTGGCATCAAGATCCGATTGAAGTAGAAATTGGATATGATAATCCAAAAGTAACATTTTTCATAAAAGACCAAGGAAAAGATCACCCATTCAAGCCAGAAGAAAGAAGCAAAGGATTGCAATGGTATTTGGCATTCTTTGCAAGACTAAAAGCTCAGGGTGTAAAAAAGAATAACCTAATTCTAGTTGATGAACCGGCATTGTATCTTCACTCCAAGGCTCAAGAGGATGTTCTAAACACATTAGAGGAGCTAGCCGATGATAATCAGGTCATCTTTACAACGCATTCCCCATATCTGATAGATCCTAATAAATTGGAAAGAGTACGTTTAGTGAAAAAGGATACAGAAACCAATTATTCAAAGATAGAGAACAATATCAATAAAGGCGGTGATTACGAAACACTTACTCCTATTATTACAGCAATTGGATTAGATATCGTTAAAGGTCTATCATTTGCAAAAAAATCCAATATAGTGTTAGAAGGTATCAGTGATTACTACTATGTTCAAGCAATGAAACTTTATCTAAAAGAAAAAGAAGGTTATGAATTTCCAGATGATGTTGCATTCATACCATGTGTGGGTCAGAGTAAAGTTGGGGCAGTTACTTCAATTTTGATTGGATACGGTTTAGATTACAAAATTGTATTAGATAAGAAAGGAACAATCAAAAATTACAATAAACTGATAAAAGATGGAATTGATACAAATAAAATTATTCGTATTGGAGATAACGAAGATCAATCAATTGAAGACTTGTTCAGCGAAGAGGATTTGAATAAGTATCAGTTAAAATCTGATCAACAAGATAGTAAAACGTTAATTTCAAAGAAGTTCTATCAGACTATAGAGATAGGAAAGGACGAGGGGTTCTCTACTGAAACACTTCAGAGATTCCGCAGTCTATTTGATTCATTAAAAGATGGCTTGACGACAACAGAATAATGAATTGGTTATTCACACTTTTTAATACTAACAATACAAATTATTAATACCAATATGGGTTGGCAATCATGGAAAAAGTTGCTATAGTAACAGGCAGTTCAAGTGGTATTGGTTTTGAAACGTCACTTGCATTAGCAAGAGAAGGTTATTTCACATATGGTACAATGCGAGATACAAACAAAGGAAACGACATCAAAGAAATTGCAAAAAAAGAAAATTTGAAACTAGAGACGCTTGAACTTGATGTTGACAAGGAAGATAGTGTAAAAAACGCCATAAACAAGATTGTTAAAGAAAAGGACAGAATCGATGTATTAGTAAATAATGCTGGCTACGGCCTCTTTGGTTGCTTGGAGGATATCTCCATGGAAGAACTAAAGGCGCAGTTTGAGACAAACTTTTTTGGTGTAGTAAGAGTATTGCAAGCGGTTATTCCAACAATGCGCAGGCAAAAGTCTGGAATCATAGTAAATGTAAGCTCTGTTGCAGGAAAGATTGGTTTTCCTGTTTCTCCTGCATATATTAGCTCAAAGTTTGCACTAGAGGGATTGAACGATTCAATTAGGTACGAGCTATCTCCGTTCGGAATTAATACCATAATAATAGAGCCTGGAGTAATAAAATCAAACTTTATGTCATCAACAAAAAAAGTTCTAAGATCAGATTCGCCTTACAAAGACATTACAAACAAGGTGATCTCTGGCATCACTATGATGTCAGAGATGGGCACTCCAGCCAAGGAAGTAGCAA
>Ga0209515_10005979_pt1 | contig 15438 bp, 7 predicted proteins | sample Subgroupgradi54m_FD_187454 | JGI IMG/M metagenome (GOLD analysis project Ga0209515, IMG submission 187454) | Subsurface groundwater microbial communities from S. Glens Falls, New York, USA - GMW60B uncontaminated upgradient, 5.4 m (SPAdes)... ...
GACTCGATGCCGAAGTAGCGCGAACGGATCGTCGTGTAGCCCAGGCCATGGCGCGCCTCGAACTGCTCAGGCGTCACCTTCATCGGCTGCCAGCCCGCGCTCCAGGCCTGCTTGCCCTTAGGCGCTGACGGCTCGCGCACGAACAGGTAGCGGCCGGGTCGGTCTTGCTTGTAATTCTCTGGGCGCCACCGCAGGATGCGGTCCGAGCCGCAGTCCTTGAAGAAGCTGTAGCCGCTGCCGCACTGCGAGCTGATGGCGCAGTACTGCTCGTTGGTCAGATAGTTGATCCACGGCCACGGCGTGTCCGGCCGCTTGATGATGAATTCATCGCCGCTGGCGGAAAAGCTGCCGTACTTCGACAGGTTGCTCGGACGCGCGCTGCGCGAGCCCGACTGCGAGGACGACCTTGATGCCTTCTTAGTGGAAGCCATCTGACGACTCCCGCCCCTCCTCCTTGAAATCCATCCTCATCTAACCGAATACATTTGACCAAGGACCACGGACCACGGACCACGGACCAAGGACCAAGGACCAAAGACTTGCAGGCTGTGCCGAACGGTCCGCGGTCCTTGGTCCATTCCGAAATCATTCTTCTGCATTAGCGGGTCCACATGCGCTGATAGAGCTGGTACGCTTTGCGCAGTTGACGCAGATACGGACTGAGCGTCCCATCACCCTGACTGGTGATGCCCAGCCACTCCTCGTAGTTCTTGCCGCCGGGAAACGGTCCGGACCAGTTCGGCACCGTCTCTTGCACATTCGGCGAGAACCGCGGCGGCTGGCCCGCCTTCCACCACTCATCGACCCAGGCAAAGACGACGCCGCCCAGCGCGTTGCCGATGCCGCGGCCGGCGAGGTTGTCTTCGAGATCGACCCAGTTGCCCATGTGATAGAGCGCCTGGCCCATTTCGCCGACGTCCAGCGGCTCATCGGCCTGGTACGCCGGGCAGCCGTACTCGGTCACCAGCACCGGTTTGCCCAACTGCCGCTGCGCCGCATCGAAAAAGCTGCGTCCAAATCCGTGCGAGCCGCGATACACGTTGGCGCCGAAGACGTCGATGGCCGGCGCGACCTTGCCGATCAGATCGATGAAGAGCCATTCGCCGTTGGCGAGGGCGACCGGATGGTACGGATCTTCTTTATGGATCCATGTCGCCAGCTCGTTCAGGAACGAGTAGTACTCTTGCGGATATTGCGCCGCGTTGCCGACGCCGCCGATGATTCCGTGCACGCCGCCATAGTTGTTCTCGTTGCCCAGCACCCACATGAGGATATACGGCTCTTTCTTGAATTCGCGGACCATCTGCTTGACGCTCTCGCTCATGCGCTTGCGCTGGACGGGATCGTGATAGTTCGTGCCCTCTTCCCACTTCGCGCCGGAGCCGACGGTGTACATGCCGACGAGATCGCCCATCAGCACCATGATGCCGTGCTGTTCATACAGCTGCCGCAGGAGCGCTTTGTTGGAGGCGTGGTGATACAGTCGCATCGTGTTGACGCCCATCTCCTTGAGCAACTGGAAATCGCCGACCGTGGGCTCGTCTGGGTCCTGCTTGTTGTTGCGATTGGCGTCGACGAACGTATCGTACGGGCCGTCGGGCTTGCCGTTGCCATTGCGGTCGGCGATCATCCAGTCTTTCAGCGTGCCCTCGTCGGGCGATTCCCCGACGGCGCTGGGCTGATACGAGATGCCGCGGATGACCCAGGGCTTGCCGTCGACCATCAGCTGCCAGTGGCCGTTGACGTATTGCCGCAGCCGGATGCGGCCCTTGCCCGTCTCGCGCTTGATCGCCACCTTCGACAAGTCGATCGTCGGAGGATTGACGTCCTCGGGTTTGACCGCGACGAGTTGGCCGGGATTCGGATAGATCACGTCGTTGTCGATGTCGTTGTCAAACCCGTGGTCAACGAGCATGTGCGCATTCTCCAGGCGCATGCTCAGCTCAGGATGCAGCCGAAGGATCGCCTCGATTTTGTCCTGCGCCACTTTGCCGATGTACCACGGCGTCTTGAATTCGGTCCAGCTGACGGCGTTGGGGAAATGCACGAGGATCGCGTAGTAGGCCTTGACCGCCTGCTGGAACAAGCCCGCGCGCTCAAGGGTCAGCGCGACGAAGAACTGCTTCACGCCCGGCGCTTCCTCATCGGTGCTGGCCCATCGCAGGAACGCGATCTGCATGTCCTTGTGGTAGGTGAAGTCCCACAAGCTGCCCTTGAGCCGGTCTTCGCGCAACGCGTGCGCGAAGGACGGGTCCTTAAATAGGCCGTCCTCGTTGGGATAGACGCCTTCGCCCACCGCGGCCGACAGCCCCTCTTGATCGGTAATCTCGTACCGATATTCGGGGGTGCCCACGCCGTGGAAGGTGCCGTACTTGGCGTAGTCGACGATCGCCTCGGTGCCGGGATCGTAGAGGCGAAACGCCGGCTTGGGATGGATCGCCGCGCGCACCTCGTCGGTCATGCGCGCTTCCCACGGCGACGGCACGTGCACAAGCTGCTGCTCCTTCGGCTCGACCAGACGGCGCTGGACACTCACCGAATGCTCCGCGCCAAGACGCCGCTCGGGCTGATCGCGGTCCGGCGCGGTCGCCGCGCTGACCGTCACCACGCCAGGATCCCAAACGGGATAGTCCAGGACGATCTTGCCGTCCTGATCCGTCTGCTTGATGTGGGTCAGCTCAAACTTGCTCGCCGGCTCGATGATCGACAGCATCACTGGCTGACTTCCCATCGGCTTGCCGTCGGACGTGACGACGATGGTCGCGTGGAGCGACTGTTTCGCGTCGGTGACGTCATAGAGATCGTGATCGGTGGTGATGTCGATGGCCACATTCGGGCCGACAGGCCCGACCTCAACGACGCGCTCGCGCTGCACCAACACCTTGCCCTTGGCGTTGCGCGCCTCCATCGCGACGCGCAGCGGCTTGACCTGCTCGCTGGACGGCAAGGCCACTTGCGCGCGCCACCAATGCGGGCTGACCTGCGCGGCGTCGAGCCATTTGCCGTTGCCCGCGCGCACGCGGACCGCCGTCACCGCGTCGGTCGTATAGACGGAAATCGGCAGCCGATCGCGATAGGTGGTCCCACCGGATGGGCTGACCAGCACCGCGTGGTTGTAGGCGCGAAGCGCGTTGTAGACGGGGCGCGGCGTGGCGGTCAGCTGCTGCGGCACGTCCGACGCGTGCGCGACGCCGGCTGATCCTTTCAGCCACACCGAGTCGAACTCGGTCATGCCGAACCATTCCTCAGGATCATCCGGATCGTGCGCGGCCGCGTCCTCGGCATGGTCGCCGCGCTTCCACCATTCGTCGTTCCACTCGAAGACGCACGCCCCTTGCGCCCCCGATTCAAACGCCCCATCCCAGAGCTTGAGGACCTCTTTGGCCTGCTGTTCGGCATTCAATCCGCCGTAGCCGGACTTTGCGCCCGGCTTCGGCGACACCGACATCCCAAGCTCGGTGATGAGCAGCGGCTTGCCGCGCGCGACCGTCCGCTTCAAATGCTGCAGATAGCCGCGATAGCCGAAACTGTGGGACACGTTGACGGGCTCGTAGGGGTACACATTGAAGCTCACGACATCCCACATGGAGGCATCGAGTGATGACAGCCACGGCCAGTTGGCGTAGGACACCAAGCGGGTGGGATCGGTGTCTTTGACCGTCTGCGCCATCGCGCGCAGCAGCGTTTCGGTTTGGCTGACGCCGGCCTGCACGACCTTCGACGGATCCAGCTCATTGCCGACAACGACCGTCAGCACTTCGTCGTGCCCCTTGATCCGCTCGACTTCGCGTCGAACGATGTCGACCGCCGCGTCGCGGAATGTTTCGGTGCCGAGGTTGCCGTTGGGATCAATCCAAATCCCCTGCAGCACCATGAGCCCTTGTTTCTTGGCGAGCGCAAGTTGTTCAAGAGTCAGCGGGCGCCACGTGCGGATCGTGTTGAACCCGGCTTGCTTGATCATGGCGAAGTCGGTCGCCATGACGTCGTTGCGGATCTGGCCGCTCCACGGCGCCTGGCCCGGGCGATACGGCGAGTAGCCGACGCCCTTGACAAGGAACGGCTCTCCGTCAACGTACAACCAATCGCCGCGCCGTTCGACCTTTGCCTGGGCTGGAGCATGACCAAGCAGCGCCACGGTCAGGATGACCAGGATGCTCAGCACGACTTTTCTCACCATCGCCACGTCAGGTCTCCGTTGACCCGAGGACACGCCAGGCATTCCGAATAGGCGCAGGGTGGAGAGCTCGCCTGCGCGAGCCCTCCACCCCGTTGCCTGTGAAGGTTTACAGCTGACTCAGCACCTGGATCTTCTTGACCCGGTCCTTCGAGCCCTGCGCCACCTTCCAGAACCACCCCTTCGGGTCCCAGCACTGCGCGAACCCGAAGTCATTGATCACGCGCTCAAAGGCCGCCTTGGCCTCCGGGTACTTCTTCTGGTTCATGAGCGACTCGCCCAGAATGAAGTAGGACGTGCCGACGTCGTTCAACGCCCAGTAGTCGAACGCCTTGTCCTTGGGCGCGAAGTCGGTCAACGACGTTTGCTGCTTCTTGGCTTCCGCCTCGTAGAGCTCGAAGCACTTCTTGGTGTAGAGCTCGACGCCGCGGATGTCATTCTTGCCCAGCGCCCCCCAGCCCTTGACGGTCAAGGTCGAGGAGGTGTAGTCGCCGAAGTCGTACGGCGTGCCCAGCGTGCTGAGCTTGTCGTTGGCCGCTTCCGCGACGTGCCAGAACCAGCCCTTCGGGTCCCAGCACTGCGCGTACGGGAACTTCTCGATGATGGTCTGGAACTCCTGCTGCGCTTCCTTGACGCGGCCCTGCTGAACCCGCGCCAGGCCCAAGATGAAGTGCGAGGTCGCGACGTCGTTCAACGCCCAGTAGGAAAACGCCTTGTCCTTCGGAGCGAAGTCCGTCAGGCTCTGCGACTGCTCTTCGGCCTGGATCTCGAACATGTCGATACACTTGCCGGCATAGGCTTCGACGGCGGCAAAGTCGCCGTTGTTTTGCGCTTCCCAGGCCTTGGTCGTCAAGGTCTCGGAGGTGTAGTCGCCGAAGTCGTACTGCTTGCCACCGGCCGCAGCGGCGGATGCCGGAGCAGCGGCTGCGGGGACCGTCGTGGTCGTGCCGCTCTTGACCGGAGCCGGGATCGAAGGCCCGGTGGTCTTGACCGCCGGCGTCACTGGCTTGGCGGTCGTCGACGTGGTGCTGGTGACCGCTGACGTAGCCGGCTTGACCATGGTGCTCGGAGTAGTGCTGGTCGTGCCCGAGGCCGTGGAGCGCGGGCTGGCCGCCGGGGTCGTGGCTGTCGCCGACGGCGCCGGCTTGGCCGTGGTGCTCGTGACCGCGCTCGTTCCGATCAACGGCTTGACCGTGGTGCTCGTGGTGCTGGTCGTGCCCGAGGCCGTGGAGCGCGGGCTGGCCGCCGGGGTCGTGGCTGTCGCCGACGTCGCCGGCTTGGCCGTGGTGCTGGTCGTCGTGGTCGTTCCGGTCAACGGCTTAACCGTCGTCGTGACCGAGCCGGTTGTCGTACTCAGCGCCGTCGTGCTCGCCGGCTTGGCGTTGGCGGTCGTCGATCGTGACGTGGTTCCTGTCGTCGCCGAACCCGATTCCGTGGATCGGGGCTCGGAGAGCGATGACTTGGTTTCAGCGCTGACTGGGCCTGCGCTGATCAATCCGATGGTTATGGCCAAAATCCACCAGGTAGACCGTCCCATGATGCCTCCTCCTCTTCGCCTCTGCAAAAGAGATTCGTAGTCAGAAATGTTCACCGCCTCACGGTGACTCGCCTCCCGCAGCGTCGTCATCACGAATCCCCTGCCCCTTCCGTGGCCCGCTCGACCGGCGGCGTGCAGCGCGATGCGTCCCTCGTAGCACCCCTGCCGCAGCTCGAGTGAGCTATCCCTTTAATGCCCCTGCCGTAATGCCCTGAATGATGTACCGCTGCATCACCAGGTAGATCACTACTACCGGTAGCACCGTGATCACCATCCCCGCCATCAACAGAGGATAATCGGTCAAGTGCTCGCCGTGAAACATATACAACCCTCGCTGGATCGGCATGAGCTCGGGCCGCTGGAAGATCAGATAGCCCAGCAGGAACTCGTTCCATGCCGCCAACGTCGTCGACAACGCGACCACCGCCAGCGCCGGCCGAGCCAAAGGCAGCATGATGTGCCAGAACACCTCCAGCACCCCCGCCCCGTCGACTTTCGCCGACTCTTCCAGCTCTTTCGGGATCGCGTCAAAAAACGGCTTCAAGATGAAGATGCCAAACGGCAGCCCGCCGTTGATCTGCGGCAGCACATAGCCCAGCCGCGGCAGCAGCTCGCCCACGCCTTGGTCCACCATGTGGAACTGCGTTAAGAGAATGTAGAGCGCGACGAACGAGCCCGGGATCGGCACAAGCATCGTCGACAACAGCAATCGGTACAGCAAGCCTTGGCCTTTGAACTTGAACCGCGAAAACGCGTAGGCGGCCATGGACGCCAGCGCCAGCACGCCGATCACCGTGATCGCCGTATAGCCCATCGAGTTCAAGAAGTAGGTGCCGAACCGTCCCCGCGTCCAGGCCTGCACGTAATTGCCGAAGTGCATCGGGATCGGGATCAGCGAAAAATCCCGGAACACCGTCTGCTGCGTCTTCAGGCTCGACGAAATCATCCAGATCAGCGGAAAGACGCAGCTGATCGCGATCGGCATGCACAGCGCGTGGCTGGTGAGATGCGCGGCTCGCTGATGGAACCAGCCGATCACCTTGATCCGCCGAATGCTGACGGTCGTCATTCGGTAGTCTTCGGCGATCGGCTGGACCAAGGACCAAGGACCAAGGACCAAGGACTTGCAGGCTGCGCCCAACGGTCCGTGGTCCTCGGTCCGTGGTCCTTGGTCCACCGACAAATCATCGGGAGCGTTCCGTTTGCTTCGAGAGTTGCATCTGCGCCAGCGACACCGCCAGCAGGATCAGCCCGAACACGATGCCCTGGCTGCAGGCGTAGCCAAAGCGCGAGGAGCCTTGCATGCTGGCCATGATCCGCGTGATCGGCACTTCAGTATGGAACGCCGGCCCGCCTTTGGTCGTGGCCATGATCAGCGCGAAGATCTGCATCGTGCCCAGGATCGTCAGCACCGAGACGACCACGAACACCGGGATCAGCATCGGAAACGTGATGTGCCGAAACCGGCTCAGCGGCCCCGCGCCATCGACCACGGCCGCTTCATAGAGTTCCTTCGGGATCGTCTGCAGCCCGGCCAGGAAAATCACGAACCCCCATCCGAATCCCTTCCACATATGAATGACCGCCACCGCGGTCAGCGCGGTCTTCGGATCGGCCAGCCAACTGCGCGCCCCATGCCCCAGGCCGATGGCCTTGAGCCCGACGTTGAGCACCCCGAACTTGTCAAAGATCCACGCCCAGATCAAGCCGACCACGATCTCCGAGAGAATCGGCGGCAAGAAGAACAGCGTCCGGTACACTCCGGCCAGCGAAATCTTCTGGTTCACGGCAATCGCCAGCATCAGCGCCAGCGTGTTTTGAAACACCAGCGCCAGGAGCGTGATGTAGCCGGCCTGCTTGAACGATTGCCAGAACGCCGGATCGTACCGGATCACGGACCAATAATTCATCAGCCCCACAAAGTGCTTCTGCGGGCTGATGCCGTCCCAATCGAACAAGCTCAAGTACGACAGCAACGAGAATGAATACAAACTGAACACCAAGAACAGAATGAGCGCCGGCAAGACAAACAGGTACGGAACCACCCGCTCCGAGCGCGACTCCGTCATCCCTCCGCCTCAGAACGCCTCCCCGGTGCGGATGCGGGATCGGACCAAGGACCACGGACCAAGGACCAAGGACTCGCAGGCTGCGCCCAACGGTCCGTGGTCCGTGGTCCGTGGTCCGTGGTCCAATCCACTCCGCATGCCGCATTCCACACTCCGAACTTCATCTGGAGGTCTTGGCCGAAGCGAGGGAGGCTTGCCGGGTCCGCTCGCGGACTTTCAGCTCCTGCACCTCCTGCGCGACGTCCGCCGGAACCTTCTCGCCGATCAAAATCGATTGGATGCCTTTGTCGAACGCTTCGATCACCATGGAATTCTCCTGGATGCTGAACAACCGCGGATGGACGACCGAATCCATGTCGTCGGCAAACGCGGCCAGCGCGGGGGGAAGATTCGCGGCCGCCTCGCGGTTGGCCGGAATATTATTAGTCGCTTCCAACAGGTACTGCTGCTGCGGCACGTCCGTCAGCCACTGGAGAAACGCAACCGCTGGCTTGGCGCGCGCCGACCGGGCGTTGACCATAAAGCTGGACCCGGCCCCGCCCCAGATGACCATCTTGCGCTCGGGATTGACCGGCGGCGGCATGGTGACGCCGTAGTCGAGCTCCGGGTTCATGCCGCGATAGACGTTCACGCCCCACGAGCCGTTGAACGCGAAGACGGCTTGCTCGTTAGCAAAGAGCTGCTCGGCGCGCTTGTTGCCCATCGTGACGATGCCTTCGGCCAGCAGCCCGCTGTCGCGCAGCTGCTCGAAGAGCTGCAGCACCGTCACCCAGTCGCGGTCCGTGTACGGCACGTCGCCGCGGAAAGTGGCTTCGACCTTGTCCTGCCCCATCAGATGGATCGCATAGTCGGTGGCAAAGCAGTCGATCATCCACAGCTCGGCCCAGCCGCTGACAAACCCGATGATCCCTTGCGCTCTGGCTTGCTTGCCCACGGCCATCCACTCGTCCCAGGTGGCTGGCGGCTGCTCAAAGCCGAGCGAGCTGAGCAGCTTCTTATTATAGAAGACCTGAATGTTCATGACGTCGATCGGGACGCCGTAGATGCCGGGCGGGGTGCCGTAGGAGTTGCCCTCTTTGAAGGCGTTCATCTGGATCGCGACCGGGAAGAACTTCTCTTGCCACGCGGAGTCGGCGATCACCTGCGACAAGTTCAGCACGTGGCCAGCTCGGATGAAGCTAGCGACATCGCGCAGTTCGCCCAGGACTCCGAACACATCGGGCAGGCCGTTGGTTTGCGCGGCGGAGCGGACCTTCTGCGCGTACAAGTCGGAGGGCGCGTACAGTTCGAACTTCACCTTCGCGCCCGTCTGCTCCTGATAGCGCTTGGACAATTCGTTGAACGCTTCGTCGCGATCCGTCATCCAGTGCCAGATGCGCACAGTGGAGACGTCCTGCTGTTTCGGCGCGCAGCCGACCATGCTGATCAGTGGGACGGACAAGAACGCGATGAGAGCGAATGTCGGGTGCGGGGCGCGGGAGAAGGACCAGAGACCAGAGACCAGAGACCAGAGACCCTTGGGCACAACCTGAAGGTCTTTGGTCTGTGGTCTTTGGTCTTTGGTCTGCCGGATTCCGCACTCCGCATACCGCATGCCGCACTCCCTGATTTATTCGAAGGTAGCAAGGGCGGTCGCATCCGACGCGAACGCCACGGCCAAACCGATCATGTGCTCGGCGCTTGACGACTCTCCGGCGCGCCGGCCGGTGGGCACCGGCTCAACACGGGTGATCCATCCCTTGCTGTGCAATCGAGTGAACGGAAACACGCGCGTGCGATCCCGAGGCACCGAGACCGAACAGATCACGCGATCGTTCTGTTGAAATGGGGAGGGAGCTTTCACGAAGCAGCAGAGCCCGGCAAGGCTAACGTTGCGCAACTGACAGATCACCGGCTCGCCTGGAAGATTCTGCTCATCGAGTGGGCGGATCGTCACCAGCACATCCAATTCCGCCCGACGAAAACGACGCCGTTCCGTCGCGATCTGTGCGTCCATCAGCCCCACCTTCTCGGTTGCCCACAACCGACAGTGTTCCAGTCGTGCCAAAAAACCCTGCCCATTGTAGCGGAAAGCTTTTGACAAGTCATTATGACGTTGTGCATCCGGCCCTTGTCTTTGAATGGAAGGAATATGTGAGCGAAGGAGACGCGGGGACCGCGTGTGCGCCTAGCAACGATCGCGCCAGCAGGTCGATGTGCCAGCGAATCGTCAAGGCGGACACGGGAGAGTATGAACCGTTACGCGTAAAAAAGAGGACAGCACGAACCAGTGTTTCCCAGAGCCATACAGCAGCGTGTCGTCGGACGTTGGAAAGCATCCGCTTGAAATCTTGCGGTCTCATGGTTCCACGGTAAGGTGACATCTCGCGTGATGAGCATCCCTCGCGTCCGGCTCCGACAAGTCGATGGCTCGCAAATGGGGAACATTCGTGGCGTGCCGACCTCCCCACAGAACGACTCGCAGAAATCTCAAGGAATTGGCTTGCGGAATGCACGTTCATCTTACGGCTTTGAAACACATTGTCAATACTTTTTCTAAGTTAATTTTCCATCATGTCCGATGTATTGCTTCGCGCTCATACCTGCCCCTCGACCGCCAGCAGCGACTTGTATTGCTGTTCTAAGGGGGCAACTTGCCCCTCCTGTCGATAATACATAAGAATTGTTATTTCAAGTGCTTGAGTAAATCTCTGAAATCGCCAAAGGGCCCACAAACTCATCCCGTTAAGCAACCGCGTTGTCAACCACCAAGGCGTCCAGACAGGTGACTCGTGGGTGGCCTTGCGGCTTCCCGTGAGACGTTGCCCTACAACAACCTGCGGCTCCCCAGTCGATGCCGACTGCTCGGCTTGATTCGCCGCGAGGAGAGCGACGACGAGGGCGGCCAGCAGCATCGGATGGTGGAGCAGCCACCCCACGGCGTGGACGAGACCGAGCCACGCCGGTGCCATCGATGTAGCGTGCTGCGCCATCGGCGCTGCGGGCATGGTCCAGCCGGTGCCCGTCGCCAGCCACGTCAACGCGGCCGTGACGATCAGCGGACCGATGCCCTTCCACGAGCGCAATGCCGCGGCCAACCCCGGAAACGCCTCTTGGAATCGGGGCCAGACGGCGACAAGGCCTGACAGCGTGGCCGCGTGATCCGGATACGGCGTGGGCGTGGAGAGGATCGGTCCGCCGATCGGCAGCGTGGCCAACAGCCACCAGGGATCGCGTAGTGGCCGCTGCGTCATCTCCGGCGTCTGTGGCTGCATCGCCGCGATCAGATCCTCCGGAAACTGCAGCGCGCGATCCTCAGGCGAGGTCAGCCCGACCTCTGCCCAATCGCGAGACGGCCATAACGCCAACAAGGCCTGCTCGATGACGGCGTTGGGCAGCACTGTCCCGGTCGGCTCGCCTTCGGCGGTGAGGGCGGGAACGTCGACGAACAGCCCGGGCCGTTGCTCGGTGCCGAGCCAGAACGCGTTCAACGCGTGCGACAGATCGCGGAACATGAAGGTCGCCGGCACGCGCACGTCTTCGTAGCCGGCCAGCACATTGATGTAGCTCGGATCGAAAAGTCCGGGATCGCGCAGCAGCTTCACGGCCCAGCGCATCAGATCTTCGTAGGTCGGCCTCGGCCGGGACAAGTCGGACGCGACGGCGACTCGCGCGCGCCTGAGCTCCTCGGGCATGGCCAGATAGACCGCCAACAGATGACGGCCCGCCCGCGCCAGCAGGTCCTGATTGTGCGGCCGGCCCTTTTCGACGAACAGCCCAAACCGGCGACAATGCAACGCCAGCGCCGCCGTCTTGGCCCACCATCCGGCGAATTGATCCTCGAGACTTCCCTGCGCCAGATGAACCAGCTGCTCCTCGCTGAACAGCAAGTCGTCGATCGATCGATTCGGGGAGTTGTTCAGGAGGAGCATCCATGGCGTCAGCGACCCGAGCTGCTGGTCCCAACCACGCGCATGCCACGTGACGAGCAAGCGGCGCGCCAACTGCGGAAGCATCGTGGACAGCTGCTCGCGCGTTGGCTCTGAGAGCGACGGCAACCGGCCGTAGTCCTTCGGCTCCAGCGACCATTCGCGACTGTTGCCGGCCCGCAGCAGATATTGCAGGCCTCGCTGAATCCGCAACGCAGCGTCGAGCGCTGTGGCATGGGAAGGAATCGAGCCGATGATCGCCGCATGCCACTGCTCGGTCAGCCGCTGAACGTCCTCCGGCGGAGGGATCGGACGCCGGTCCGCATCGTGCGGCAGCGTCGCCAGCGAAGCGCCCAGCAGCAGGCCGCCGCCGATCAGGACCGGCAGGACCTTCGTCACAAACGCGACCCCCGTCGATGCGGCGGGATGCGTTATTGGAGTCGCGGGCAGGGTCCAGCCGGTTCCCATCGCCAGCCATGTTAGCGCACCGGTGATGATTAGCGGCCCGAGCCACTCAGCTAATGGTGCGCGATGTGAGCCCGTCGATGCTTTCTCTACAGCGCCTTTACCAGATCCGTTGCTAGGCTGGACCGCCGCCTGGGTTTCTTGCAGGACGCCGGCCTTGCGCAACAGCTCGATCCCTTGACTACTTGTCCGAGCAATCTGTAAGAGATTCACATCCTCGCGATTGATCAGCCGCAGCTTGGCCAGTTGGAAGAGCAGCTGGCGGATGTGGTGGAACGGCCGACCGACGGCGAGGACGGGCAACCGCCGGCTGAGCTTGTCGGTCTGCAGCAGTTGCAGGATGTCGAAGAGCCGGTTCATGGTTCCGAGCGCCCCGGTAGTGACCACGACGGCGGAGGCGTTCTTCGCGGTCAGCACCTGATGGTTCGACTCATCCGCCGACAGGATCAGATGATCCTCCGCCAACAACCGCTCTTCCGCAGTGAGGGTCTGATGCACGTCATTGGGCAAGATGAACAGCGTCGCCTGCAGCAACGGCAGCACGCCCAGCCGCTCGGCTTCATGCACGATGCGATTGAGCAACGGGCCTCGGCTGGCCACGCGCACCGGCACGCCGTGCGCCATCAAGTGCGAAGCCAGCGCGACCGTCGACTCCAGCTCGGGGCTGTCTTCCGGAGGCCGGCCGACAAACACCACGCTGCGCGGCAGCCGATCCAGTTTCGCATGGTTGCGGGCAATCTCCTCCACGGCCGCCTGCGTCTGCGCTTCGGTCAGCCGGAAGAAGTTGTGGTTCATGGCCTCGCGCAGGCGGCTGAGGACGTAGTCCACGGCCTCGCGCTCCGTCTCGACAATCGTCGGCCAGCTGCGCACATGGCTGATGGTGCCGGCCTCCTCGAAGAACAGCCGGAACTGGTACATGACGCGACGCCAGAACTTGCGCTCGACCAGCACGACCGGTCGATCTCGCCGCCAGAACTCGAGCAGTTCCTCGATCGTGCCGATGCCGCCGCGGAAGAAGGCGCTCGGGAGCATGTTGGTGTGCAGCCCCATCTTCCTGAAGACGAAATGAAAGAATTCATGAGCGACCCTGACGTACGCGTTCACGAATTGCTCGAACGGCAGATGGATTTTCGGGCCTTGCGTGAGAAGATCCTGGTGCACCCGATGCATCGATTTCAGCAGCCCCTTGAGGAAGGCCTCCATCCCGGCCGGCCCTCCGCCCGTACGTCCCGTCAACTCGGTCACCCCCATCGCCTGCAGTTCCTTCCAGAGGTCGGTGTCCTGAAGCTTGAGCAGCTCCTGGCCGAGGAGTTCGCCGTAGTGCATGATCCGATGATAGGTCCGACTGTCACGGCTAATGCGGGCGCTAGCCAGCACCACGAACGCGGGGTTCCAGCGGCCGTTCTCGCCGTTCAACTCATGGACGGACAACCGTTCGTCGATGAGTCGTTGCCGGCTGCCGCTGACATCGCCGTCACCCTCGCGGACCGGTTCGGGGCCGCGAACCTCGGGAATCGGCCGCTGCGAGGCGTCGCCCGGCAGCGTCGCCAGCGAGGCACCGAGCAGCAGGCCTACACCGACGAGCAGCGGCAGGAGCTTCATCACGAAGACGATCACCGCCGGCGCGCGGAGCAGCAGCAACGGCGTGACGAGTTCGGCATGCGGCCCGAACATCGCGCCGGCGATGGCGAGGACGACGCCGAGCGCCGCGACCAGTTGATTGGCCATCCAGAACCCGTCGTGACTGCCGCGAGGCGACATGGAGAGCGCGGCTGGCCTCCGCAGAAGACGAGCTAACAGGACGGCTCGGACCCATCCGCGGATCAGTTTTCCGCGCACGCGCGACGCGACGATCCCTCGCCGTGGTCGGCGGCCGGCTTGCAGGATCCGCTGCCATCGGCCTTCATCAATGTTGCTGCCGGTGACGATCGGCACCACGTCGCGTACGTGGCGCTCCTGCAGCAGGCGCCGCAAGCCTTCATGTTGCAGGGCGAGGATCGGCAGGGCCGCCGCGCCTTCGGCCCGGATCTCATGCGAGGCCAACAGGCGAATCCCATCCGGAATGAGGCGGCTGGGCACGGTGATCATCCCGTCGGCCAACTGTTGGAACGCGCGCAGCGCGAACGCTTCAACCTCGCCGGTCTTGACGCCGTCATCGAGGATGCCCCGCTTCATCGGGATCTGCACGGGATGTCCCGCGCGCAGCGCGGGCGACATCGAGTCCGTGTCATCGGACGCGACGCCGATGACCGTGATGTCGCGGTTGAGCGCCTTCAGCGCCAGCAGCACACCTGAGGCCACGCCACCCGCACCGACCGGGACAATGACCGCCGTTTGATTCAGCGGCCACAACCACGTCTGCATTTGCGTCAACTTCCGGCGCTGCCAATGCGTCAGCGCGTCCCGTTCCTTCAACACCTTTAGCTCGAGAAATGCGTTGAAGTCGAAGCGGCTATCGATCCGCTTCTCTTGCTTCCATTGTGTGACGAGATCCTCGGCGATCTCCAAGCCCAGCGAGCCGAAGCTCGAAACCGACGGTGGGCCGCTGTGCGTCATGTAGAGCACGCCCTGCTGTTGTCCGTGCGCTTCAGCGCGAGCGCGTGCTTGATCCGACAATCCCGGCACGATTACAACGTCGACGCCGTCGTACTTAGCCATGTTCCGTCGCTTGACCTTCGGCGTGTCCTTCGCCGCGTAGATGACTGCGCGCAACTGGCTGAATTCTTCCGGATAACGGCGGCGCAGCTCCTGCACGAGCCACGCGACTGCCTGGCCTTGATTGCCCGTCGTCCAAGTCGTGATTACCTGATAGCGCGCCATGAACTCCCGGCGCTGTTGCGGATCCTGCATCTGACGAAGGAACTGTGCAAGGATGCGAGGTTTGAAAGAGCCCGAGTGCTGCTGTCCCTCGTGCTTGGCGCGGACCGTCATGCCCCACCAGTTTCGGCCCAGGTGGATCAGCGAAGTGTGCGTGACACCGAAGTCGCGCAGGACGTTGCGGTCTTCGACCATTTGCTCGAGGGTGATCGGCTCGACGGGCCACTGCCCGGGATCATCGCTCCAGAGCATGGACCAGCCGTCCGGACTGTCGAGCTCGTGAAAGGTGCGCGCGAGCGGGGCGTGTGGTGTTGCGGAGGAACGGGTGGCGGCCGATCGGTCCGACGGGCCCGAGGATCCCTGGCCGCCCGAGACGGCGGACAGCGGCGCGATGAGCAGGGTCGTCGCCAGCAGCGGCAGCGCGGCTCGGAGGCGGCGAAGCTGTGGCTTCCACCGCGGCGGTGCGCG
>Ga0209515_10005981_pt1 | contig 15434 bp, 14 predicted proteins | sample Subgroupgradi54m_FD_187454 | JGI IMG/M metagenome (GOLD analysis project Ga0209515, IMG submission 187454) | Subsurface groundwater microbial communities from S. Glens Falls, New York, USA - GMW60B uncontaminated upgradient, 5.4 m (SPAdes)... ...
TTAGGCTTGATTGTGGGGCCGATTATCATCGCGGCCAATACCGTCATTCATCAAGTCAGCGACGATCGGATGCGCGGGAAAGTTTTTAGCGGAATGGAAGTGGTGATTCATGTTGCGTTTCTTTCCACCATGCTTTTAAGTTCGTTGTTGTCGGAGCATCTGGATCGGTTTTGGATTTTGGTTGGAGTCGGTGGTATTTTTTCGGTCGTGGGATGCGTGGGATTACTGAAATGCCGAACAACATTTGAAGATCAAAGGAAAATTTCGCCATGAACTTTGCGGTGTTTGCATCTGGCCATGGATCCAATCTGCAGGCGATCATCCACTCTGTTCAAAAAGGAGAAATCAAAGCCAATTTATCTTTGGTTTTTTCGAATAATCCCAAGGCCTTCGCGCTTGAGCGGGCGAATCGAGCCGGGATTAAAACGTTGGTCCTCAATCCCAACGATTATATGAACCGCCAGAGTTTTGACCGGGAAATCATCGCGCGCTTAAAAAAAGAGAACATCGATTTTATCGTCCTCGCCGGATACATGCTTCTTTTAAGTCCGTTTTTTATTAAAAAATATCCCCATAAAATCCTCAATGTCCATCCCAGTCTTTTGCCCGCCTTTAAAGGAACGCGCGCCATCAAAGATGCTTTTTTGTATGGGGCCAAAGTCACTGGCGTGACTATCCACTTTGTCGACGAGAAAATGGATCACGGCCAGATCATCATGCAGGAAGCCCTCAGGATCAAAGAAACAGATACGCTTGAAATTTTGGAACAGAAGATTCACAGCGTCGAACACCGCCTTTATCCTAAGACAATCGATTTATTTACGCAGGGAAAATTGAAGGTGGATGGGAGGAAGGTCGTGTTGGTAGACCACGGACTATAGATCATAGACAAAAGACCTTGAACACAGGAGGTCTCCAGTCTATGGTCTATAGTCTGTTGTCTGGAACAAAATTATTTCGCAAACGTCGCCACCTGCGGCTGTTCGAAGATGACCTTTTTCTGAGTGACCAGATTGTTTAATTCAACGGATTTGAAATTTTGAAAATGATAAGCTTGAAACGTCTGGGCCACAATGGCAATCATCTCTTCCTCGGTATTGTCACCGGGTTTAAAATCACTTTGTTGATATTTAAACCGAATCCGGTTTAAAGCCTGCTTCGTCAAAAATTCCGTCCAGGTGATGTCGTGGTAATCTACGTGCTTTCCTTCGGAATCATCGACGATCGTTTCCTTTCCAGTTAGTTCAGAAATATCCCTTTTGATAAATTCTTCCTGAGGCATCTCGCCGGTCATGGCCCGCTTAAAATCTTCAAAATTGAAAATCGTAATGACTTCAATTCCTTTTTTTATATCAGAGATCACCATGACAACGAAATCCGGCGGCTTTTCTGTTTTAACGTAAGCGTGCACTAATTTTTTATGCGACAGATCTTTTTCGGATCCGAGAAAATAATCGTAGTCCCCCGGAACGGTTTCTAAATCTGTGTAAGACCGCGAAAGTGCCGTCCAGAGGTGGTTTTGGATTTGAGTATATTCTGGATTGTAAGAAGAAGAGATGCCGTTATCGTTTAGGTAATTGTTTTTCTTTTCAATAGCGTACTCGAAATAAAATATTTGTGTTTGAAAATAACCGTCTAAATAATTGATGGCCCATTTTTCGGCAGGTTTATTGGAACGCTTGGGCCCCTCGGGGGAGGCTTTATAGTCAATAATGTTTTCTTTCATCGGTAAATAAATCCAAAGGGTGTGTTTTAAAGAATTCGTGAGGACGTTGAGTTTGTATTCTTCTTTGCAGATTTTTATAAATTTTTCATTGGCTTCTTTGCGGCTCGTGGCAGGAGGAACGACTTTAAAACAGCCCGAGAGGGCGGGGAATGAAAGGGAGACAACCAAAAGAATTATTACTTTAAATGATCGCATTTAAACCGAGGGAGGATTGTTCATTTGTGTGGCTGGTTTTAATCCGAATTTATTAAAGATGGCGACAATTTCATCGTATTCGAGGTCTCCTTTTTTTAGAAGTTCCTGGGTGAAATATTCTAAGACTTCCCGGTGTTTGGTTAAGATTTCAGTGGTTTCTTTAAGACAAGTTTGTAGGATATCCTGGACGTCATTATCCAAAGTCTCTTTAGTCTTTTCTGAACTAATAACAATCGGATCTCCCGTTGTTTCTGAGGTGAGAGTAAGAAAATTTCCCAAAAGACCGGATTTCCCCATGCCATAGCGCCAGACCATATCATGTGCATGATGAAAAATATCGCTGAAATCCCCCCACACCCCGGAGGTCGTCGTGCCAAAGATAATTTTTTCCGCCGCGTAACCAGCCAAACTGATTTTTATAAGAGATAAAAGATGCTCACGATTGGGGGCATCGGTTTGCAAGTTTTCGATGGAACGGCTATAGATGTATCCTAAATAATTTTTGCGGGGCCGGATGGTTGCTTTGATCACATCATCGGTTGGGTGAGTGAGATAAGTTAAAATGGCATGCCCGGCTTCATGATAAGCGGTAAAACGGATTTCTTTCTCGCTGTACTTCTTATTGGAAACTGCCCCCAGTGTAAGTCGATCGTAGGCTTCGGACATATCTTTATGATTGATGGTATTTCGGTTATTACGCATGGCAATAAGGCCGGCCTCTCGAATCATATTGTCAATATCCGATGGAGTGAATCCAACCGTTGTGCGGGCAAGGACAGAAGGATCGATGGATGGTTCAACAGAAACTTTTGTAAGATAAAATTGGAAAATTTCTTTTCTTTCCTGGACGTTAGGAAGGGTTATATAAATTTTTCTTTCCATCCGTCCGGCGCGTAAAATCGCAGGATCAATATCTCGTTCTTTGGCATTAGTTGCCGCCAGAACCACGATATTATTTTCTTGTTGCCGCAACCCGTCGAGTTCTGTTAAGAATTGATTAATGGTTGCGTTGTGGGACGTTCCACCGCCAAATCCCCGCTCCTGCACACGATGGCGGGCAAACGAATCTATTTCATCAAAAAAGATAATGCATCCGCCTTCGGCCTTGGCTAGCGCGCGGGCTTCTTTAAAAATGTCTTTCATTTTTTTTGCACCTTCTCCAATATAAATGCCAACTAAATCACTTCCTACCGCGGACATAAATGGAAAGCCCGATTCCGTTGCCATCGCCTTTGCTAAATAAGTTTTGCCGCATCCCGGCGGGCCGAACATCACAACGCCTTTGACAATTTTCCCTCCAATGGCTTTCAGTAAATTTCGGTCTTTTAATAATTTCACAATTTCCCATGCCTCGGCTTTCGCATCCGTCATGCCAATGACGTCATCCCACTTGACGTTGACCTTGGAACTGAGAATTTTATCTTCGTCCATTTTCTCGATGGAGGAGATGACATCATCGAGGGCTTTTAAAAGATCTGCTTGAGTGAGGAGTGGCCGTTGTTCTCTTAAAGCCAGGATGCCGGCTTCCCGCACCATATTATTAATGTCGGCAGGAGAGAACCATTGGGATTTTTCAGCGATAAGTTCGACGGCGATTTGGGGATCGGCTTTTACTTTGGTAAGATAAAATTTAATGAGCGCTTCTCTTTCTTTGGCGGTTGGCTTTTCTATATAAATTTTTCGATCGAACCGGCCAGAGCGCATAATAGCTGGATCTAATTGGTCTGGTGGAATGTTGGTTGCGGCCAATACCACAATATTGTTTTCTTTTATTCTCAGGCCATCCATTTCAGTCAAAAATTGATTCACTGTCGCGTTCTGGCTCGTGATTCCTCCAAACCCTCGATCTTCGGTGCGTGGACGGGCGAATGAATCGATTTCATCGATAAAAATAATGCATCCGCCTTCAGCTTTAGCTAATTTTCTTGCGTGTTTAAAAAGAGATTTCATACGGGCGGCACCTAACCCAACGATCATTCCAACGAACTCACTTCCGACAGCCGACAGAAAAGGAAGGCCAGCTTCCGTAGCCATGGCCTTTGCAAGATATGTTTTGCCGCAGCCGGGGGGACCAATCATCATAATCCCCTTGATCATGGTCCCTCCAATGGCTTTTATTTTGTTGCTGTCTTTTATGAATTGAACGATTTCCCATGCATCCCGTTTGGCGTTTTCCATGCCGATCACTTCATTCCACTTGACATCGGCTTTGGCTTTTTCGGCAGAATCCGAGCCTAACAATTTCGAAAGTCCACCTCCTTGGATGAAGTAATACTGCATTCCTAAAAATAAAGGTAATTGAATAAAAGCGGAGAGGATCCCTATAAAAAAGAAGAAAGCCATATAGGCAGAAAGCTGTTTACGGGAGAATGCTTCCATGGAAAGATAGCTTTGTAAGCCGGAGGATAAGAAGAGGATAATAATGGATAGAAAAAAGAAGATGACGAAAAAAAGTAAAATTTTGATCCAGTTTAATCGGAGCAAAAGAAGAAATTTTTTCATGTTCAAAGGCTAGCATAATCATTTAGATTAGTAAACGAAAAGTTAAAGTTTGAAGACTCGAGGGCGTGCTTTTAGAATCATTGAGCCGAAAGATTGATACTTCGATGTGACTCAGCCCTTCGATTATACTCAGGGCTGAGTCCTGAGTGAAATCGAAGGACTCAGCATCAACCCTGCCCCTTATTTTTTAAAATCGTTAAGTGGAAGGGTTGACTACCGAAAATTTTTATGTTACTTTGTTACCCCATGGCGACCATCCAAGAAAATATTTTGCGTGTCCGTGAGGAAATTGTCCGGGTCTGTCAGAAAATAGGGCGGGACCCGAAGGAAATCGCTTTGGTCGCGGTGACCAAGTTTGCGCCGGTTGTGGCGATTCAGGCAGCTATTCACTGCGGAATAACCGATATCGCCGAGAACAAAGTTCAGGAAGGGCTGAAAAAATATCCACTCCTTAAAAATTTCCAAACGCAGGGATCTTTTAAGCGGCACCTGATCGGCCATCTGCAGACCAACAAAGTCAAAGACGCTTTGAAGATTTTTGATCTGATCCAGTCGGTTGATTCTTTAAAACTCGCTCAAGAAGTTGAAAAACAAGCCCTCAATCTAAACCGTTCCGTCGATATTTTTGTTCAAGTGAATATCGCGGGGGAAGAACAAAAATTCGGCGCCGATACAGAGGGGGCATTGAAGCTTATTTCGGATATTCTAAAATTAAAAAATGTTCAAATTTTGGGCTTAATGACGATGGCGCCGTTCACGGAAGATCAAAAAATTGTGCGGGAATGTTTCAAAGGTTTGCGGGAGTTACGCGATCAAGTGGTGCGGGATTTTAAAGGAGATTCCCAAATTGAAATGAAATATCTTTCCATGGGAATGTCCGGGGATTTTGGGATTGCGCTCGAAGAAGGTTCGAATATGATTCGCGTTGGAAGCGCCATTTTCAGGAGCACGAATGTATAAAATTGGAATCATCGGCGGCGGCAACATGGGTGAGGCGATCATCAATGGTGTCCGCCATAAATTTTCTATTTTCGTCTCAGAAAAAGATAAAGTCCGCAGCGATTACCTACATTCACTATATTCACAGTATAATATCAATGTGCTTGATTTGGAATCGCTTATTTCCTCGTCGGATATTCTTATCGTGGCCGTGAAGCCGCAAGACATCGACGAGGTGCTGCAAAAAATCGCGAAGTCCATCCATGCATCGACACTTGTCATTTCCATTGCCGCCGGAATCACCATTTCTTATATTGAAAAAATTTTAGTGAAAAAAATCAAAGTGATCCGGACTATGCCTAACTTGCCGGCCATGATCGCAGAGGGAATGACTGCCGTGTGCGCCGGAACATATGCCAAAGAAGCAGACCTTCAAGTTGCTCGTGAAATATTTGATAAGGTAGGGAAGACCGTGGTCATCGAGGAAAATCTCATGGACGCCGTCACCGCCGTCTCCGGCAGCGGTCCGGCGTATGTTTTTTTCTTTCTGGAATGTTTGTTGAAAGCCTCCCAAGGCCTCGGACTAAAATCAGATTTGAGCAAGGAACTTGTGATGGCCACGTTTTTGGGAAGCATTCATCTTTTAGAAAAACAGAAAATCGAACCGGGAATTCTTCGTCAGAAAGTGACTTCCAAGGGCGGCACCACCGCGGCGGCGTTGGAGGTTTTTAACAAAAATAATTTTGAAGGAATTATTGCTCAGGCGCTTGCGGCAGCCAAGAAGCGGGCGAAGGAATTGGCAAAATAGGAGAAAATCATGGCAAAAATCGGGATCATCGGCGGCAGCGGGCTTTATAATATTGAAGGAATTCAGAAAATTGAACGGGTTGCCATCCAAACGCCTTTTGGCAGTCCTTCGGATCAATTTACGACGGGAATTCTAGAAGGTGTCGAAGTGGTTTTTCTCCCCCGTCACGGCAAAGGTCATCGCATCTCGCCCAGTGAAATCAATTTCAGGGCCAATATTTTCGGAATGAAAAAATTTGGGGTGAATGCGATCCTCTCGGTTTCCGCCTGCGGCAGCCTCAAGGATGAATTGAAACCCATGGACTTTGTGATCCCCGACCAATTCGTCGATCGAACGAATAAGGCTCGCGAATCAAGTTTTTTTACTAACGGTATTGTAGCGCACATGGCGTTTGCCGATCCGATTAGTCCCGAGGTCGCGGATATTCTTTATCAAAGCGCGAAGAAGTTGAAACTTTCGGTTCATAAAGGCGGAACCTACCTTAATATGGAAGGCCCGCAATTTTCAACCAAAGCCGAATCAAATCTTTACCGCAGCTGGGGAATGGATATCATTGGGATGACGAATATGGCGGAAGCGAAACTAGCTCGCGAAGCAGAAATTTCTTATGCGACGCTCGCCGCCGTGACCGATTACGACTGCTGGCATCCCTCGCATGAATCCGTCACGATCGAAATGATTATCGAAAATCTCAACAACAACGTTTCCAATGCCAAGAAAATTTTGAAGGCAGCTATTGTGCAGCTTGGGAAGTTAACCCATTTCAGCGCCGAAGGGGCTTTGAAGTACGCGATCATGACCCAGCGCGACTCCATCCCGCCGCAGCGCATCAAAGAGCTTGAGGTGATTATTGGGAGGTATGTGAAATGAAAAGAATAATGAAAAGTTTGTCTATTTTTGGGGTTTTATTGTATATGTCTAGTGGTATGTTGTCTTTGGCTGAGGTTCATCCGGATACCAAGATGATCAATGAACTTTTGGATAAAGCACCACAGCCTGTTGATCTAGAAATTGAATATCGAGAGATTGTAGGATTAGCTAATAGTCAATATCAATGGCACATTGGCCAAAGTCCTTTTTGGATTAGATTACATCCGAAGGAGCTTTATGATATAGAGAAATTGGATAAAAAGAAAAAGTATATTGTTAGTGGTATTGTATTGGAACAAAATTACGGAATGGTCGAAGTGTGGGTTCATTCTCTCGGAGAGATTGAGAAAAAATAATGGCAAAGATATTTTTTATAAATTCAGATTAAACGAAGATGGACTACCAAAAAACCCTCAATCTCCCCAAAACCGATTTCTCCATGAAAGCCAATCTGGCGCAGAGGGAGCCGGAGTTTCTGAAACTTTGGGAAACGTCCGATCTTTACCGTCAGATCCGTGAGAAATCTCAAGGCAAAAAGAAATTCGTTCTCCACGACGGACCGCCTTACGCCAACGGCAATATTCACATCGGCCACGCCCTCAATAAAATTCTCAAAGACATGGTCGTTAAATATAAAACGATGATTGGGTTTGATAGTCCGTATGTTCCAGGCTGGGATTGTCACGGGTTGCCCATCGAGCATCAGCTTTTTAAGGAACTTAACACACACAAATCGAAAGTGGAGTGTGTCGAATTTCGCAAAAAAGCCCACGATTACGCGATGAAGTACGTCGAGATTCAGCGCGAACAGTTTAAGCGGTTGGGAGTTTTGGGCGATTGGAACAATCCCTATCTGACGTTAACCCCCGAATATGAATATTGGATTTTAAAAAGTTTGGCGGTTCTAACCGAAAAAAAATTTGTTTATCGAGGCTTGAAACCCGTCAACTGGTGTTTTGAGTGCGAGACTGCGCTGGCCGAGGCCGAAGTAGAATACGAAGACCATGTTTCTCCGTCGGTCTTTTTGAAATTTCGGGTGAACAATCCGCAGGTGATGGCGCTGGATAAAGATCAAAAATTATTTTTGCTCGTTTGGACTACGACGCCGTGGACGCTTCTGGCTAATGTGGCGGTGGCGGTCAACTCGGCGTTTACTTATGTCTTGGCGAAATGCAGCGACGAGATATTCATCATCGAACAGTCATTGGCCGCAAGCGTTTTGGCCAAAAAAGGTTTAGTCCCTCAGATCATCAAAGAAGTCAAAGGAATTGAACTAAAAAAATTAGCCTACACGCATCCCTTTGGCTTAAGAGAAAATTGTCCGGTTGTGACCGCTGACTATGTGACCAAAGAAGACGGGACAGGTCTCGTCCATATCGCCCCGGGACACGGGCAGGAAGATTTTCAAACCGGAGCGGCGAATCATTTGGAAGTTATTATGCCCGTTGACAGTCGCGGGATTTTCACCGCGGAAGCCAAGCAATTTGCCGGTGAGCATGTCTTTAAGGCGAATGAAAAAATTATCACGGCTTTGATGGGTATTCCACAAAATGCGGAAGGACAGTCTTCAGAGAATGTTCCTCAAAGGCGTGCATCCGATTTAACGGATCGTCAGATCCTTTTTGCGCGGGAAGATATCAATCACACGTATCCTCATTGCTGGAGATGCAAAAAGCCGATTATCTTCCGGGCGACCGAGCAATGGTTTTTAAAGATCGACCACGAAAATTTGAGAGAACAAATCAAAGAGGCGATCAAGACAAAGATTCAATGGATCCCTCCGTCGGGGCAGGAGAGGATTTTGGGGATGGTCACAACCCGTCCCGACTGGTGTTTATCCCGTCAGCGTTACTGGGGCGTGCCGATTCCCGCGATTGCCTGCCGCGGATGTAAAGGAGAACACAAATTATTTCCTGAGATCATTGAACATTTTTCCGAAATTGTCCGTCGGGAAGGATCAAATGCCTGGTTTGAAAAAAAGATAGAGGATCTTGTTCCTGCGGGATTCATGTGCCCCACATGTAAAAAAAGTGATTTTGAAAAAACCAAGGATATTTTGGATGTGTGGTTTGATTCTGGCATCAGCCATCAAGCGGTCGTTAAATCCATGTTGAATCTTCCGTTGCCCGCGGATCTTTATTTGGAAGGTTCTGATCAGCACCGCGGATGGTTTCAATCTTCTTTGATCCCGGCGATGGCACTCGAGGGCAAACCGCCTTTTGCCGGAGTGTTGACCCATGGTTTTGTCATGGACGGTCAAGGACGCAAGATGTCGAAATCTTTAGGCAATGTGATTTCTCCTTTGGACATCATTAAAAATAACGGCGCTGATATCTTGCGATTGTGGGTGGCCGCCAGCAACACCAACGACGATATTCGAATTTCAAAAGAAATTTTGCAACGCTTGATTGACGCTTACCGAAAAATCCGTAACACGATTCGCTTCATCTTGGGAAACCTGGACGGTTTCGATCCGGCCCAAAATCTGGCGCGTTACGACGAATTGATGGAGATTGATCAGTGGGCCTTGGGCCGTTTAAGGCAGTTATTAGAGAACGTTTACAAAGCTTATGAGGCGTATGACTTCGCCGGGGTTTATAAATTGATTTATGCGTTTTGTAACGACGATCTCTCCAGCATTTATCTTGACATTATAAAAGATCGATTATATACTTCTCCCGCTCAATCGCTGAAAAGACGCTCGGCGCAGACCGTTCTTTATAAAATAGTGAACAGCCTCGTCAGAATTGTGGCACCGATTTTGAGTTTTACGGCGGAAGAAATTTTTTCTTTAATGCCGAAAGACCAAAACACACAGAATGTTTCAAGCGTTCATCTTTTGGAGTGGCAGAATATAGAAGAAGCTTGGAAATCTTCAGAGGCCGAAAAACGTTTTGAGATTCTGATGGCGTTACGTCCTCAGGTTTTAAAGGCCTTGGAAGAAAAACGCCGTTTGGGTGAGATCGGGAGTTCGCTTCAAGCCAAAGTGATTTTTGAAAACGAGAGTGCCGGGAATTTAGAGTATCTGAATGGATTGAAAGAAATTTTACCATCGATCTTTATCGTTTCTCAGGTTGAGATTCATCAAAAAGATGGTATCGTTCAAACAAATATTGTGATTCAACATGCGGATGGCCCAAAATGCAGCCGCTGCTGGAACTACAGGACGTCGGTCGGTCACAACAAAGATCACCCAACTATTTGTGATCGATGTATATCCAATGTGAAGGAGATTATGAATGCCCGTTAAAAAAACAGCTTCTAAAAATTCTAAAAATAAAAAGTGGGAACCTTACAAAAAATCACTTTTAAAAATAAAAGAAGAAACAGTCAATGACATCAAACAGATGTCCTCGACGAACGCGCAGTCCCAGAAAGATTCCTCGGGAGATGTTTCGGGGCATGCCCTCCATATGGCGGATGTGGCGACCGACATGTATGACCGTGAATTTAACTTAGGCTTAGCCTCCAATGACCGGGAATTGCTTTATAAAGTGGGTGAGGCCTTAGGCCGCATTGCGGAGAATACCTACGGGATCTGTCAGTCCTGCGAAAAACCGATCGCCATTGCCCGTCTTAAAGCCATTCCTTATGTGGAAACCTGTCTGAAATGTCAGGAAAAAATTGAACAGGGGAAATGACGCGCGACCCCATTCGATCTCAAATTGATATTTTTTTTGCCCTCATCACCGTCACCACCATCGTTTTCCTCGATCGTTTTTCGAAGATCTATTTTTTCCATTCACTTTCGCTGGGTGAATCCTGGCCGGTCCTGCGAGGAATATTTCACATCACTTTAGTGCACAACACCGGAATTGCTTTTGGGTTATTCAAAAACCAGGGAATCGTTTTCATCATCATTCCCTTGATCGCGATTATCCTTTTGATTTTTAATATTTATTATTATCGCAATAATCAAGAAGAGTTAAGCCGCACGTATATCGTGGCTTTTTCTTTGATCCTCGGGGGAGCCATTGGAAATCTGATCGACCGGATTTATTTTGGGTACGTTATTGATTTTTTGGATTTTCGTATCTGGCCGGTTTTTAATCTGGCGGATTCGGCCATCACAATCGGCGCCGCTATTATTTTATTATTGGTCTTTCCCTCATTTAAAGAACACTCTTGATATTTCTAATGCATCCCATTATCTGCAAAATAGGACCGTTAACTATCTATTCCTACGGTGTCATGATGGCGCTGGCCGTCATTGTCTGCGCCTTGTTAATGAGTAAAGATGCCTTCCTCAGGTTGAAGATTACGCAAGAGATCATTTTTGATTTGGTTTTCTGGGTGGTTTGTGCTGGTATTTTGGGCGCGAGGATATTTTATGTCTTTTTGAATCTCGATTATTTCTTAGGGAATCCTCTTGAGATCATCCAGATTCAAAAAGGCGGCCTCGCCTGGCAGGGCGGACTCCTCGCTGGGATGACGATGGGAATTTTTTATATTCGCAGACATTCTCTTCCTCTCGCAGAGACCTTAGACCTGGCCGCCCCGTACATCGCGCTGGGGCAGACAATCGGCCGGATCGGCTGCTTTTTAAACGGCTGTTGTTACGGTAAAGAAGTTTCGTGGGGGATCTATTTTCCGATTTATCACGCCCGATTGCATCCCACTCAGCTTTATGAATCAGTCAGTTTATTTTTTATTTTTTTGATTTTGAAGAGATACCAGAAATTTAACCAAATTCCGGGCCGTGTGTTTGTTGCTTATTTGTTTCTGGCCTCTTTGGAGCGGTTTGTCGTGGAATTTTTCCGGGCAGACCATGGTACAACATGGCTGGGCTTAAGTATTTTCCAATGGGTGAGTTTAATCGTGATGTCGTCGGCATTCTATGCACACACAATCATTCAAAGTCGATTCCGAAAATAATCAGCTGCGCCTTGATGTTTTCTTGACAAAAAATGCTACGAAAATTTCTTCGCGCAGTTTTATCAAGCGTTTGATTGAAGACGAGGGCGTCCGGGTCAACGGCAAAAACGTCAAAGTCCACACCAAGGTGACGGCGGGGGATGAAATCACCATTAATATTCCCGAAGAAATTCCCGTTGATGAACGAATTAAACCCGAACATATTCCTTTAGATATTCTGTACGAAGACCAAAATCTTTTGGTCGTCAACAAACCCTCCGGCATGCTGGTTCATCCGGCCTCCGGGAATTATTGCGGAACCCTCATCAATGCACTTTTGTATCACTCGCAGCATCTCTTTGATGTCGGTCAAGAACGGTTCCAAACCGTTCCTGACTTGCGTCCGGGCATCGTTCACCGCCTGGATCAGGAAACATCCGGCCTTCTGGTCGTGGCCAAGGACAATACGACACACATGAATCTTTCCAGGCAATTTGAAAAGCATTTAGTTAAAAAACGTTATGTGGCCTTAGTGGAAGGTCATATTGAATTTGATGAAGGATTGATCGACGTTGGTCTGGGCCGTCACCCAAAGTATTTTGATAAAAAAACGGTTTCCTTTGATGATTCTGCCCGGAAGGCAAAAACTTTTTATCGTGTTTTGAAAAGGTTTAAAACAGCCACGTACGTGGCGTGTTTCCCCAGGACCGGACGAACGCATCAACTGCGGGTTCATCTGGCTTATCTGGGCCATCCCATCTTGGGCGATCGTAAGTATGGCAAGAAACATTTATTTCCCCGCCTGGCGCTGCATGCTCAAATGCTCGGCTTTTTTCATCCTCGAACCACAAAATTTATAGAATTTTCGGTTGTGCCTCCGGAAGAATTTCTTTCCTTTTCGTAGAATTTAAACAGTTTCTAAATATTTTTGAAGAATAAACTTTACTTGCATAAATTTTTTCTTATAATACGTATAAATCCTCAAGAATATTAATTTTTAAATAAAAGGAGCCGGATGGATATGCATAGGAATAATTCTGGAAAGACCCTTACGATTTTTCTGGTGATCATGTTGATTATCTCTGTTTGCTTGGCCAGTATTGCTTTGTATTATTATCAGAATGAAAGCGTTTTAAGAAAGTCCGCTGAAGCCAGCCTGACAAAGTTAAAAACGGTTGAGGCTAAGCTTCAAGGGGATTTAATGGAATCCCGGAAACAGTTTTCTCTTCTGGAAGAAAAAAACAAGGAAATGGATGAGAAGATCAATGATTTGTCAGAAAGTTTGGACTTAGAGAAGAGTTTGAAAGAAGCGCAGAAAAAAGAAAATCAGGATCTGCGCGAGGTCTTAGAAAATGAAAATCAATCGAAAGAAAAAATGCGTACCGAAATGAGCAAAGAGTTGACTTCGGCTCAAGAAAAGGTCGTTGCGCTGGAAGCTCAATTAACCAGCGCTCAAGGCCGCGTGAAAGAATTGGAAAGTCAAAACCAAGGTTTAGAGGATAAAGTTAAACAAACGAAATCCGAACCTCAGACCAAAATAGAAGAGCCGACGTCAGTTGTTCCTGTTGCGCCTGCGGTGATCACCGAAACTGAACCTCCCATCTCAAAAGAATCGGTCATTCCCCCAGAAGAGAAAACCAAAGAGGTTGCAAAGGAAAATAGCAAAGAAGTTGAATTAGAGCCGATTGTGGTTTCTTCGAGTGAAACCCCTTCGGGGCGAGTCTTAAGCGTGGACAAAGAAAATAATTTTTTAATTCTTAACTTGGGTGAGAAAGATGGCGTTCAGCCCGGTTTTTTGATGTCTATTTATCGAGGGAATGATTATTTAGGTGACGTAAAGGTTTCGCGTGTCCAGCCGGAGATGTCTGCCGCTGATTTTATCCCGCCTTTTTCCAGCCAGAAGGTTCGTAAAGACGATCAGGTCGTTGCCAAAAAATGATTCAAACAGTTAAGCCGGTGAATGTTTTTAAGGGCGAAATTTTTCTCCCTTCCTCAAAGTCTTATTCTATACGCGCGTTTATGGTCGCTGCGTGCGGAGGAAATTCTTCGATCATCCATCCATCTGATTGCGATGACGCCCTTGTCGCAATGAATACCGCCCGGGCCTTGGGGGCACAAATAAAACGCATCGACAAAAATACTTTCCAGATCAAAGCTTCCCAAAAACGACGGGTCGTTTCAAGAATTAACCCTTCGACTATGCTCAGGGTTGATACTGAGCGTAGTCGAAGTATCAACGTTAAAGAATCGGGAACGGTTTTGCGTTTTCTTTTGCCGTTGATTTCTTTAAACGACGAGAGCGCCCTCGTGACGGGAGAGGGGACTCTTTGTAAAAGACCTAACCGTCATTTGATGGAAGCTTTAAGAAAGATGGGGGTTTCTATTAAAGGAAGCGGTAAACAGGAAACGGTTCCTATTCATAAAAAAACCGGGCATCTGCACGGCGGAGATATTGAAATTGATGGTTCCCTCAGTTCCCAATTTATTTCCGCATTGCTTATTGCCTCTGCGCGTCTGCCCCAAGACACTCGGATTAAGGTGTTGGGAAAAGAACTTGTTTCGCAAACTTACATCACCATGACCAGGCAAATTTTGGCCAGAAGTAAAGTCACGATTGAACAGAAATCTCCCCGGTTGTTTTATATCAAAGGGAATCAAAAATACAAGGGGCTCAAGAATTTCAAAGTGCCGGCGGATTACGGATTAGCGGCCTTTTTTCTGGCGGCCGGGGCATTGATTCCCTCGAAAATCGTTTTACGCGGCTATTTTCCTAAAGACCTTATTCAAGCGGATGAGCAGATTCTAAAGTTTTTAAAGCAAATGGGAGTCAAGTTTGATCAACCCAAGAACGCCATAAAAATCTCGGGGCCGTTTCCATTAAAAGGGGGCAATTTTTCTTTGAAAAATTGCCCCGATTTGGTCCCGATCATGGCGGTTCTGGGCCTTTTTGCCAAAGGCCCGACACGTCTTTATGATATCGGGCATGCCCGGGCCAAGGAATCGGATCGGATTGGAGACTTGAAAAGTGAACTTTTGAAGATCGGGGCAAATCTAACCGATACATCTGATGAATTGGTGATCCATCCAAGAGAACGTTATAAAAATAATTGTCTTTTAGATCCGCATCACGACCACCGCCTCGCGATGGCATTTTCTATTTTAGGTTTAAAAATCGGTGCACGCGTTAAGGATATCGAATGTACCCGTAAATCTTATCCCGGTTTTGTGAAAGATTTTAGGAACATGATTGTCCGCTAGAAATCGTTTGACAGCAATTTTCTTTTCATATATCATGGGGCATATTTTAACCGCAAGGAATTTTAATGATAAAGAAAATAACCGCATTGTTTCGACAAGCCGTTGATTTTGTGACTGGATTTTTCTCGTATGACATGGGAATTGATTTAGGAACGGCGACGACCCTCATCTATATTAAAGGTGAGGGTATTGTTTTGTGTGAGCCCTCCGTCGTGGCGATTCACAAAGACACCAATCAGGTGATTGCCGTTGGGGATGATGCCAAAAAAATGCTGGGCCGCA
>Ga0209515_10005983_pt1 | contig 15429 bp, 8 predicted proteins | sample Subgroupgradi54m_FD_187454 | JGI IMG/M metagenome (GOLD analysis project Ga0209515, IMG submission 187454) | Subsurface groundwater microbial communities from S. Glens Falls, New York, USA - GMW60B uncontaminated upgradient, 5.4 m (SPAdes)... ...
CCGTCGCCGTGTACCCGCGCTACCGCGACCCGAAGGGCGTCAACAACGGCGGCGTGGCCGAGGACTACACCCTGGCCCAGCGCCCACAGGTGGTCAGCGCATTGAAGTACATGCAGACCAAGGGCGGCACCCTGCTCATGCACGGCTACACCCACCAGTACGGCACGGTCGCCAACCCGTACGACGGAGTCAGCGCGAACGACTTCGAGTTCTACCGCGCCCACGTCGACGCCAACGACGCGGTGATCTATGACGGCCCGGTGGCGGAAGACTCGGCGAGCTGGGCGACGAACCGGATCAACCAGTCGAAGAACGCGTTCAAGGCGGCTGGGCTGGCCCAACCGACCATCTTCGAGTTCCCGCACTACGCCGGCAGCGCCGCGGACTACCAGGCGGTGAGCACGCTGTTCCCCACCCGCTACGAGCGCGGCCTGTACTTCCCGGGTCTGCTCAGCGGCACCAAGCCCGACTACACCCGCCCGACGGGCCAGTTCTTCCCGTACACCGTGCGGGACGTGTACGGCACGGCGGTCATCCCGGAGAACATCGGCAACATCGAGCCGGAGCCGTACAACCAGCACCCGGCGCGGCTGCCCGCCGACCTGATCGCCACCGCCCAGCGCAACCTGATCGTGCGGGACGGCATGGCGAGCTTCTTCTACCACCCGTACCTGGGCGTGAGCTACCTGAAGGAGACCGTCGAAGGGATCCAGGGACTGGGGTACACCTTCGTCCCGGCCTCGGCCACCCTGGCGGCCTGACCGGTTCTGGGCTGATGCGACGATGGGGCATCAGCCCAGAACCGGACACCAGAAGCATCGTGCGGGCGTACCACGACGCGTGGACCCGCGGCGACCTCGACACCGTCCGCGGCCTACTCGGCACCGGACTGACCGTCGAGTCGACCCTGCGCTCACTCCCCGACGGCCCCGACAGCGCGGCGCTGCTGCGGTTCCTGGGGCAGTTCGCCGGAGCGATCACCGAGGTGAACCTGCTCTCCGAGCTGTACCAGGGTGACCGGGCCGCACTGCTCTACGACTGCGTCACCCGGGATCCGGCCGGAGTCATCCGGATCGCCGAGCAGCTCGTCGTCCGCGACGCTTCGATCGTCGAGATCCGGCGGGTGTACGACGCCGTCGCGCTGCGGCGCCTGCTACCGCAGCTGCACGGCTGAGGACCGCCCTGCCCGGTGGCCAGCCGCCGGTCCAGCCGGTACTGCCGGGGATGGTTGCACACATTGCGGCACTTCGGCATGATGGCCGACGATGAGTACCGATAACCCGGAGATGACGGCGCCGGTCGATCCCTGGCCGGCTGAGTCGCTGCCCGATGCTGCCACGATCCTGCTCGGCGTCGGCCCGGTGGTGTCCGATCCGCGCATCGAACGACTGCGGAGTTGGGCTGCGACGCACCCGCGCGGGTCCGAGGTGGTCGCCGACGCGGTCATCCCGCCGGCCGTGCCGGCCCCGGCGGGAGGGTCCGGACCGGCGGGAGGGTCCGGACCGGCGTCCGCGGCCCGGACTCACCGGTGGTGGCGGCGCCCGTTCGCCCGGCTGGCCCCGATCGTGGCCGGGGTGGCCGCTCTGGCCGTGGCCCTGGTCGTGCTGTCGTTGACCTCGACGGGTGCCGGTCGGAGCGCGACCGGCGGCCCGAACGACTCCGGCAACGGTTCGATCGGCGGCGGCCGCGACGGCCAGAATGCCGGATCCAACCCGACGCAGGGTGGGGCTCCAGCGCCCGGCGGCTCGCCCTCGGCGGCGCGCTCCCCGGCGACCGGCCCCTCCGCAGCGTCCGGCCCGCCCGGCCCGCCCGGCCCATCCGGCCTGCCCGGCCCGTCCAGCCCGCCCAGCCCGTCCACCGGGTCGCCCACGCCGACCAGCTCCCGGCTGGTCTGCACCAACGAACTGGCGCTGCTGACCGTTCCGTTGCCGACCAGTTGCCCGACGACGAGCGAACCGCCGACTGCTTAGCGACCACAGACCACGGCGGTACTGCTAAGCCGCAGCCGGGGCCTGCCGATCACACGGGCATGTTGAGTCAGGATGTGGCGCTCGCCTCGACCCGTACCGCCGCCCGGCCCAGTCCGGCCGGGAACACGCTCGTCAACGCGTGGTGTGACGCACTCCGCGACGTGATGATGATCTTTGACCGCGGACATCGGCTGCAGTACCTCAACCGGGCCGGCGAACGCCTGGTCGGGAACCAGACCTCCGAGGTACTCGGGCAGACCGTCACCGAACTGATCGCGGCCGGCGTGGGCTTCTTCGGTGACAACCCGGAACGGGCCAGCGTGCTCCACCGGGTACTGCCGCATGCACTCGCCGGGAGCACCCTCAACGACGACGAGACCACCGTGGCACTCAGTGACGGCGCCACCGGCACGTACTCGTGGCAGCTGGATCCGGTCTGGGACGGCGACGAGGTGGCCGGTGCGGTCCTGGTGATGCGCGACGTTTCCGAACGGACCAACGCGACCTTCCAGATCGCGCCGGTCGGCATGGTCCGGGTGCGTGGCGACGGTGACGTGATGGAGGTCAACCCGGCCTTCCGGACCATGCTCGGCCTGCCCGTTCACAGCAACGCGCTGCGCCCGTTGCGCGACTTCATCCACCCCGAGGACCGCGCCGCGCACGACACTCTCTTCGCCGAGCTCATCGCCGGCGGGGCGCACCGCTACCAGGCCGAGCGCCGGCTGCTGCACACCGATGGCTCGATCGCCTGGGGTCAGGTCACCATCATCGTGTCGGCGCGCCGCGCACTCGCCGGCGAACGGTGGTTCGACCGGGCGGTCGCCGTCATCCAGGACATCACCGAACGCAAGCGGATGGAGAGCGAGCTCCGCAGCACCAATGCCGAGCTGGCCAAGACGGCGGGTACCGATCCGTCGACCGGGTTGCATACCCGGCCGCAGATCGAGCAACGCCTGGAGGAGGTGTCCAGCCTCTCGCGCCGGCACGGTGGAGGGCTGGCGGTCGTGCTGCTCGACATCGACCACTTCGCGCACATCACCGAGGGGTACGGCGCCCACGCCGGCGACGCGGTACTACGGGCCGTCGCGAAGAGTGTGCAGTCCAGCAAGCGCACCGAGGACATCTGCGCCCGCTGGAGCTACACCGAGCTGCTGATCCTGCTGCCGAACACCAATCTGGACGGTGCGACCGCCTTCGCCGACCGGATCCGGCGCGAGGTGGCCGGCACCCTGGTGGCGGTCGCTGGCGACACGTCCATCCCGATCAACGTCAGCGTCGGGGTGGCCACCAGCGACGGCTCCGACACCAAGGGCCTGCTGGGCCACGTGGAGCAGTCCCTGCACGACGCGAAGGCGGCCAGGGACGAGCACAGCTGACGCCGCATCGGGTCAGCTGGCCGCGGCGACCAGCAACGTCACCCCGACCAGTACCGACGCCTCGTCGCGTAGCGGGATGGCGGTGGTTCGCAGCATCCGCCGCTGCCCGTTGGGCGAGATGATCGCGATGTCGCGGTGAATCGGTTCGGCTCCACCCACCCGGGCGAAACCGGGCTCAACCCGCCACGGCAGGCCGCTGGCGTCGGTCGGCGTGAGCACATCGAACAGCTCCACCAACGGGGTACCGGGCCGGATCGGCAGGCCGGTGATCTCGACGGCGAGCGGGGAGGCCCGGCGCACCGTCAGGTCCGGGCCCAGCAGGATCAGCGCCACCGGTAGCTGATCGAACGCGGCATCGAGGATCCGGTTGGCCTCCAGCAGCCTGGCGTGCACCGTCGCGTTGTCCAGGGCGATCGCCGCCTGGCTGCACATCACCTCCAGCAGCTGCAGGTACTGCAGTCCGAACGAGGCCGGTGAGCGGCGGTGCTCCAGGTAGAGCACCGCCAACAGCCGGTCGTCCCGGCTGACCGCGGCGCAGAGCAGAGCCCGCGGCTGGTGACGGAGCAGGTACGGGTCAGCGGCGAGTTCGGCCGGCAGCTCGCCCAGCGCCCCGCGGACCGGCCACCGGGTACGCCGTACCTCCTTCACGATGCTGACCGGGACCAGCTCGGCCAACGGAGCCGCCGGGTCCGGCACCACGCTCAGCTGCCCGCGGTCGGGTGTCGCGACCGCCGCGAGGCGCAGTCCCCCGGCTGCCCCCGTTACCAGCAGCGCACCGTACTCGGCCCGCGCACTCTGCACGAAGAGGGTGAGCAGCGTGACCACGAGTCGATCCAGGCTCAGCTCCGCAGAGATCATCTGAAACGTCCGGATCACCGCGATCAGGTCCAGCTCGTCGACGGCGCGCGTGCTCTGCGCCGGTGCCGCCGCCGCGGCGAGCAGCTCCTCGACCCGGGTCACCAGCGCAGCCGCCTGCCAGCGTTCATAGCAGGCCCGGGCCCGCCGCAGGTACGCCACTGCCGCGGCGGTATCCCCGCGGGCGAGGGCGTACCCCCCGCCGAGCTCGGCGGCGAGACCTTCGATCGCGGGCGAGGAGTGCTCCCGGGCGGCCTCGGTGGCCCGTTCATAGCGGGCCGTGGCGGAACCCACGTGGCCGTCGAGGCGGCCCTGCTCCGCGGAGACCAGCAGAGCCGCGGCTCCGAACGGCACCGGACCCTGGTTCGCCCACTCGTCGAGCCGTACCCGACAGGACTCGAAATCGGCCAGCAGGCCCGGTTGCTGCGCCGCGGCCGCCGGGTCGTGGCAGGCGGCGAAGCTGAGCGCACCGAAGAAATCGGCCACCGCGGCCAGGAAGCTGCCCCGACCGCCGACGGCTCCGGCTGCGGCGCGGGCCAGCTCGACCGCGCGGGAATGCTCGCCGAGCAGGTAGCTCGTGGCCTGCAGGACGGTCAGCGCCACCGTCGAGAGGTACCCGGCGGCGCCAGCCTCGACCCGGACGGTGAGCGCCACCTCCGCCGGGCTGGCCGGAGGTGCCGGGCACGCGACGCCGCGCAGCCGGCTGACCGCCTCGCCTACCGCCCGGATCACCACCCGGGTCGGATCGTCGGCGCCGTGCCGCGCCACCATCCGCCACACCTCGGCGATCCCATCCGCCAGCGACGGCAACGCCACGCCGGTCACGAAGCGGTGCGCCAGCTGCAGCGCGGAGATCGCGCCGGCGCGGCGCAGCTCGCCGTCCTCGACCGCAGCGCGGTACATCTCGTCGAGGCGGTCCAGCGCCGCCGTCTCCGACTCGTACCAGAAGGACCGCAGCAACCACACGACCGGCGCGAGCCGGACGGCGTTGGCCGGTGCCGGTACGGTCTGCAGCAGGCGGAAGGCGACACCGGCTGAGCGGGCCGCGCCGTGCTGACCTGCCCAACCGCCCCGGCCGGTCGGGTCGACCCGATCCGCCAGCGCCACCGCGTGGTGGCCGTAGGCGACTGCACTCGCCGGCGCAGGCCCGTGCTCGAGCGCCAGAGCCACCCCGGTCGCGGTGAGCCGGGCCGCCCGTTCGGTACCCAGCAGGGGCAGTGCCAGCGGGTCGACCACGATCTCGGCGGCGAGCACGACCCGCGGGTCGTCGGTGGGCGGCGCACCGGCCAGGGCGTCGACATCCAGATCGGCCAGGCGCTGCTCCACCGCCATCGCCGGGTCGGACCCGGCGAGTACGGAGATCCCGAGCAGTTCCAGCGCCCGCACGGTGCATTCGTACCCATGGTCGTCGTCGCCGGTGGCCCGGTACAGCTGCGCCCGCAGGCGCAACAGGGCAACGTCGGAGACATCGCCGCCACCGTGGCGCAACGCGCTGTCGACGACCTGCGCCGCCTCGGCGTACCCGCCCGCGTCGGCGACCACGGTCGCGAAGTCGGTGTACACCGCGCGGGCCAGCTCCCGATGGTGCAGCCAGGCCTGCGGGTGCAACGCCGTGAAGGCCGCCCGCAGGTACGCCCCCGCCGCGTCGAGAGCGCCGAGCCGGGCGGCGAACCTCCCCGCGAGGTACTGCGCCTGCGCCAGCTCGGCCCGATCCTGCTCGGAGGCGAGCAGCGCGGCGGCTCCGGTGTAGTGCGCGGCGATCCGCAGGCACCCGTCGGCGGCCCACCCGTCGGGCGCAGCGTCGGGGCCGCCCGGGCAGAGCGCGCGGGCGATCCCGAGCCGCTGCCGCCGCAGGGTGGCCGGGACTGCGGAGAGCGCGGCGCGCCGGATCGTTTCGTGCGTCCAGGCGTACCCGGTGCGGCCCGCAGACCCCGGCACCGCGACCACCGTCAGCAGGTCATCCCGGACCGCGCGGCGGACCTGGGTCTGCAGCTGCGCTGCGGACTGCCCGGCCGCCGCGGCGAGGCTGGCTGCATCGAAGGCATCGCCGAGCAGCGCCGCGATCTGCACCAGCCGGCGCAGCCCCGGCGGGTAGCGCCCGATGCGGGCGTGCGCAGCCGCCGTCACGTCCTCCAGGCCTGCCGCCCGGGCAAACTTTTCGATCTCCCAGTGCCACGCCGGACCCACCGGGCTTCGCACGAGGTGCTGCTCGGCATGCATCCGGCGGAGGAACTCCAATACGGCGAGGGAGTTGGAACGGGTCTTCTCCGCGACGACGCGAGCCAGCTCGACCGAGTCCCGTTGACCCGCGCTGAGGGTGTCGGCCAGCAGTTCGGCCAGGGCCGCGTCGGCGAGTGGCCGCAGCAGCACGGATGACGCCGTCACCCGCCGGTCCGCGGCCGCCCCGGTTGCCCCGGCCGCGTGCACCAGGTCGGTCAGCGGGTGCGGCCCCGGAGCGACGTCGCGTTGCCGGTACGCCAGGACCACCAGCAGGTTCGTGCTGCGCGGGTCGGTCAGCACGTACCGCAGCAGCTCCAGACTGGCCGGGTCCGCCCACTGCGCGTCGTCGAGGGCGAGCACCAGCGGGTGCCCCGGCTCGGCCAGGGCACAGAACAGCCGGCGTACCGCCAGGTGCAGCCGGTTGCGGGCCGCGGCGCCGTTGGTCCCGCCGCCGAGCGGCCCGCCGGTACCGGCTCCCGCATCGGACGCCCCGCCGACCAGGTCGGCCAGGGCAGGTGCCAGGGCAACCAGCGGGTCCCGGACTCTGCCGACCGCCGTACTGAGCTGGTCGCGCCACCGCTGTGCACCACCGGTCAGCTGGAGCTGGTCGGCAAGGTCGGTCAGCAGCCGGGCAACGCCGCCGTACGGCACCGGATCCATCGCGCTGAACGGCGTCCGGCCGACCCGGCAGCCGTCGAGGATGAGCCCGTCGGTGAACGCGCCCAGCAGCGCCGTCTTACCCAGCCCCGGATCGGCGATCACGCAGGCCAGCTCCAGACCGCCACCGTGGGACACCCGGTCGTACGCGGCGTTGAGCTTGGCCAACCGGTCCTTGCGTCCATAGAGCCGGCCGCTGAACACCGGCCTGGTCCGGATATCGCGCCCGCCGAGCAGGAACGGTTCGATCCTGTTGTCCGACAACGTCTGCTGGCAGCGGCTCAGGTCGGCGGCGAGGCCGGCGGCGCTGCGGTAGCGGTCCTCGGGAAGGGGCGCGAGCAGCTGGCGCAGGATGTCGTCGAGCACCGCGGGTAAGTGAGCCACCAGCGGTGCCGTACCGGCCAGGCCATCGCGGTACTGCGGAGCCGGTACGGCGGACGGCGGTTGGCCGGTCGCGAGGTGGTACACCAGCGCGCCGAGCGAGTACAGGTCGGCGCGTTCGTCGGCGCCCCGCCACACCCGCCCGAGCAGCTCCGGAGCGGCGTACGGCAGCAGTGCCGGCAGCCCGACGTCGGGGCGCACCAGGCCGGCGCCACCTGACTCATCGAGGACGACGGCCTGCGGGCACAGGGCAGCATGCAACCCCTCGCGCTCGTGCCACTGTGCCAGTGCCGCGGACAGCTCGGCGGCCGCACGCACCACGAAGGCAAGCGGCATCGCCTCGCCGACGGGTACCGGGTTCTGGACGGTCGGTTGCACACCGCCACGCGTTCCGCCGCGCATCACCAGTCCTCTATTCGATGAACCCCGATCTACCGTAGAGCGCAGCACACCGCCTGGCACAGACAGGCGGCGATTCAGTCTTTCAGCCCTGGCCGGCCGAAGGACGGGCAGAATGTCCGTCCGTGCAACACTTCGCCACCCGGCAGCGGTTGGTGAAAGGTCCTGGCCCGGGCTCCTGGTACCCTCGCCGCATGTTCGCACAGCTGACCAGTTGGTGGCCCGCCTGACCGGCGGCCAGCTCCTTTTCGCGTGACGAGACATTCCGCGGCCGCCCATCGAGGCGGCCGCCGTCGTTTTCCGCCGGGTGGACCGGGTCGAGGGCGCCCCACCGAAGGGAAACAGCAATGCCCGAAACACTGCCCGGGCCGCTGCAGGAACTGCTGGGCCCGACGATCGCGTTCGCGTTGATCCGCCGTGAGGGGCGCGACCAGGTCGAGGTATTCACCGGCGAGACGATGACGGTGCCGCGCCTGACCGACATCCCGCTGCGCGACGGCGCCCCGGCCGGCCCGCAGGTGCTGGCCCTGGTGCCACATCGGCAGGTCGCCGAACGTGGCTTCGACTGCGTCGACGACGGCGCTCCGCTGCAGTGCCTGCAGGTGAGCGGGTACGCCACGGTCGCCGTCGACGAACTGCTCGCAGCGCTGCCCGCGCAGCCCACCGGTGGCATCGACGGAGCCTTCGACCTCGACGACGCCGAGTACGCCGACGCGGTCCGGGCGGTACTGCGCGACGAGATCGGTCGGGGCGAAGGCGCCAACTTCGTCCTGCACCGCACCTTTCTCGGCACCGTGCAGGGATCGCCGCTGGACGCCGCGCTGGCTGCCTTCGGCCGGCTGCTGAGCCACGAGCAGGGGGCGTACTGGACATTCTGTGTCCACATCGGAGGGCGTACCTTCGTCGGCGCCACCCCGGAGCGGCACGTGAGCGTCGCGGATGGCCTGGTCATGATGAACCCGATCAGCGGGACCTACCGGAACCGGGCCGACGCCGCCGAACTCACCAACGCCACCGGACTCAGCGACGCCGCCGGACTCAGCGACGCCACCGGACGGGTGGCGCAGCGCGACGGGCTGCTGCAGTTCCTCGCCGACCGCAAGGAGGTCGAGGAGCTCTGCATGGTCCTGGACGAGGAGCTCAAGATGATGGCCACCGTGACCGACCGCGGCGGTCAGGTTCTCGGGCCGTACCTCAAGGAAATGGCGCACCTCACGCACACCGAGTACCTGCTGGTCGGGCACGCCGCCCGCGACGTGCGCGAGGTGCTGCGCGACACGATGTTCGCCCCGACCGTGATCGGCAGCCCGCTGCAGAACGCGTGCCGGGTCATCGCCCGCCACGAGCGGCGCGGACGCGGGTACTACGGCGGCGTCCTCGCCCTGCTCGGTACCGACGACGCCGGGCGTCAGACCCTCGACGCGCCGATCCTCATCCGTACCGCGGTGATCGACCACAGTGGAGAGTTGCGGGTACCGGTCGGTGCCACGCTGGTGCGACACTCCACACCGGACGGTGAGGTCGCCGAAACCTACACCAAGGCGGCGGGCGTGCTCAGCGCCCTGGGCCTGGGCGTGGGCCTGGGCGTGGGCCTGGGCCTGGGCGCCGATGGGTCCACAATGGACAAGTCAGCTGGCCGGACGCTCGCCACCGACCCCGAGGTGCGGGCCGTGCTGCGGCGACGTAACGACACACTCGCCCGGTTCTGGCTCGACGCCCGCGAGGCGGATGCGCCGGCCGGCGCGCCGGAGATCGCCGGGCGCAGCGCACTGGTGATCGACAACGAGGACACCTTCACCGGCATGCTCGCCCACCAGTTGCGCTCCCTCGGCCTCACAGTCGCGCTCCGCCCGCACCACGAACCCGGCGACCTGGGTGGGTACGACCTGGTCGTCGCCGGCCCCGGGCCAGGCGACCCGACCGGGCAGACCGACCCGAAGATGCAGCGGGTACGCCACGTCGTCGCCGAACTGCTGCAGCGGCGCCAGCCGTTGCTGGCCGTCTGCCTCGGCCACCAGGTGCTCGCCAGCACGCTCGGCCTGCGGCTGCGCCGCAAGCGCACGCCGTACCAGGGTCTGCAGCGTGAGATCGACTTCTTCGGCCGCCCGGAACGAGTCGCCTTCTACTGCACCTTCACCGCGCAGTGTGGCTCGGACCTGCTGGCCACCCGGTACGGCGCCGTTCAGCTGAGCCGCGACCGGCGTTCGGGGGAGGTGCACGCGCTGCGCGCGGCGACCTTCGCCGGGGTGCAGTTCCATCCCGAGTCGGTACTCAGCGAACACGGCGTACAGCTGATCCGGGAGTTGGTCGTGCCGTTGCTGGTACCGCCCCGCTTCACGCTGGAGGAAGGCGCAGCGACATCGTCGGCGCGTCGGCCATGACGGAGCTGGAGACCTCGCCGGTCGGCCGGTTGGCCCGCCGGAGTTCCACGCCCTCGCAGAGCTCCACACTGTCCCACTCGCCCCACGGGTGCGGCTGGCCCCCGGTCAGCTCGACCCGCCGCACCGGCTGTCCCGGCCCGGAGCGGGACAGCACCACGGTGCCGTTGGTGCTCGTGTCGAGCACGCTCAGCCCGCCGTCGTCGTGCAGCTCCAACCGGACGTGGGTACGGCTGAGCCAGCGGCCGGACTGCTCGTCGAGGTACGGCGCGAGCGCCACTCCGGACGGATCGTCCGGCAGTCGCCCGACACTGAGCGGCCGGCCGCCGACGAGGCTGATCCGGTGCCGCACCTCGCCGTGCACGCGCAGCGCGAGCGCCACCGCCGGCGGGCGCGGGCCGCCGTCGACGAGCCGCTCCCCGTGCCGCGGACAGGTCGGTACGCCGCGGGCCAGCAGCGGTGGCGAGTGCCCGGCCGCGTGCTGGCCGAAGCTGGCACAGTCCGGGACCGGGCAGCGCCACCAGCGACCCAGCGCCGGATGCCGTCCGCGTGGCGCCGGACCGGAGCCGCCAGCACCGGACTGGGGTTCGAGAGCCGCACCGCCCGGAGCGGGAACGAGGGTGTACCCGGCGGATGCCGCTGCCGGCAGTGGGCTCCGGCTGATCACCGACAGCCCGGTCAGTTCACCGATCTCGACCGCGCGCCGGAGCGCGGGAGTACCCGCAGGCAGCACCTCAACCAGGCCGTCGTCGGACCAGCGGCGGATCACCATCCGTTCGTTCGCGGTGAGGTCGGCGTCGGAGAGCAGCCCGCGCTCGACGACCGGGTACAGCGCTGCCGAGTCGTCGCCCAGCTGGCGGGCGAGCGCGTCGACCGCGAACCCGAGGCGGAGCAGGCTGGCCGGCCGCCCACCGTCGAGGTCGGCCAGCCGCACCACCTCGGCGAGATCGACCACCGCGGCGGCGATCATCGGATCCGTGCTCAGATGCCGCTCGATGGCGTCGTGGACCTGGCTTGCCTGAAAACGCACGTCAACCATCATGACCGAATCCGGCCCCGGACGTCACTTCGGCGCCCGGTTCGACGTCGAAGCGGTCCGGTTGACCGTTTTCGTCGGCGCTTACCTGCCCGCCAGCGCGCCGCTTACCTGCCCGCCAGCGCGGCGCGCAGCGGAGCCGCCTTGGCGGCCGCCTCGCTCACCTCGGCTGCGGGCTCGCTTCCCCAGGTGACGCCGCCGCCAGCCCACAGGTGTAGCCGTTCAGCGTCCGCGCCGACCGTGCGGATCGACAACCCCAGGTCGATACGATCCGACCCGACCCAGCCGAGTACCCCCATACTCGGCCCGCGCCCGACCGGCTCGACAGCCGCGATCAGCTCGAGCGCGGCGAGCTTGGGTGCGCCGGTGACCGAGCCGCCCGGGCAGACCGCGCGCAGCAGGGCAGCCAGCCCCACCCCGGGCGCCACCTGGGCGGAGACCACCGACTCGGCCTGCCACAGTCCGCACCAGCGGCGCACCGCGTACAACTCGTCGACGCGGACCGATCCGGTCACCGCGATCATCGCCAGGTCGTTGCGTTCCAGGTCGACGATCATCACGTGCTCGGCGCGTTCCTTGGCCGAGGAGAGCAGCTGAGCGCGGCCGGCTCGGGTGGCCGGGCGGGTGCCCTTGATCGGCCGGGTCACCACCCGCCCGTCGACGACCTCGACCAGTGTCTCGGGCGACGCACACGCCACCGCCCACCCCTGGCCGCGCAGCACGCCGCCGTACCGGGCGCCGGGCAGTGCCGCAACCCGGCGCAGCGCAGGCATCGGGTCGCCGTGGTACGCCGCACTCGCATGCCCCACGACGTTGACCTGGTACACGTCGCCGCGGGCGATCGCCTCCCGGACCGCGGCCACGGCGTCGGCATGGCTCTGCGGCGACCAGCTCGGCCGCCACCGCCCCAGCGACCAGTCGACTGCGGCCTCGGGTCCGTCAACCGCGGACAGCTCCGGTGCGTGGACGTAGACCACCGCCACCACATCCGGTACGGCCGGCGCGGGGCTCACCGGCCCGGCAGGACCGGCCGGCTGGGCGGCTCCCGCCGCGGTGACCAGCTGGGCGGCTCCCGCCGCAGAGATCATGAGGGCCGCGCCGCAGATCCGGTCCGCGCTGCGGTGCCGGCCGCGGCCGGTCAGGTCGCGCACGGCAAGCCCGTACCCGGCGAGGAAATCCTCGACCAGCGCGGCCGGGTCACCGCCGTCGGCGAGCCGCCATTCGATCCGGTCCACCTCCCGACGCGGAGCGCGGCAACCGACTCCTGGCGGATCGTCACTGTCGGTAGTCGCCTGAAGCCGGCTGGCCGGGTGGAGCCTACTCATACGAAGGGCCAATTCTCCCGATTTCGTGCCGTGCCGTGCTCGATGATGTGCCGTTCGGCAGAGTAACGTGCATCACTGGTCAGGTGAGTAAACACACAGTGATACGCCAGACCCGGCGGCGCTACGCCACCGTAACTCAAACCAGCCGGAGACCTGCGATGTGCCCGCACCAGCCAGAGTGCCCGCCGTGCCACGCCGTCGACCATGACGCGGCCCGAATCGTCGCTTCGCACCCCGAGCAGGGTTGGAATCTGCTCTGCAACGGCGTGATCGTCTTCGAGGACACCGGGGAGCTGTTGCCGGACGGGAGTCCGATCGAGCCGCACCGCGGCCCCGCACCGCACACGCTGGTAGCCCGGGCGGCCTGAGCCCGACCCACCGGTCACACGGAGGCCTGCTTGGGCATGACCTCGCGGCCCTCGCTCCGCTCGGTGCACTCGATCATGCCGAGGCCTGCTTGGGCATGACCTCGCGGCCCTCGCTCCGCTCGGTGCACTCGATCATGCCGTGTAGGCCTCGGGCGGCGGGCACGAACAGACCAGGTTCCGGTCGCCGTACGCACCGTCGATGCGGCGCACCGGCGGCCAGTACTTCGCTGGCGCAGAAGCACCGGCACCACCGGCCGAGCCGCCGGGGTAGGCGGCCACCGACCGCGGGTACCCGTGCGGCCAGTCGTCCGCGGTCACCATCGCGGCGGTGTGCGGAGCGTTCACCAGCGGGTTGTCCTGCGCCGGCCACTCCCCCCGCTCCACCCGGTCGATCTCGGCCCGGATCGCGATCATCGCAGCACAGAACCGGTCCAGCTCGCCCAGATCCTCGCTCTCCGTCGGCTCGACCATCAGCGTTCCGGGTACCGGAAACGACATCGTCGGGGCGTGGAACCCGTAGTCGATCAGCCGCTTCGCCACGTCGTCCACGCTGATCCCGCTCGCCTTGGTGATGGACCGCAGGTCGAGGATGCACTCGTGGGCGACCAGTCCCTTGCTGCCGCTGTAGAGCACCGGGTAGTACTCGCGCAGCCGCGCGGCCACGTAGTTCGCGGTGAGCACCGCGGAGCCGGTTGCCCGGGTCAGCCCGTCCGGACCCATCAGCCGCACGTACGCCCACGGGATCGGCAGGATGCCGGCTGACCCCTGCGGCGCGGCGGAGACCGGCCCGATGACCGACTCAGCGGCGCGCAACGGGTGCCCCGGCAGGTACGCCGCCAGGTGCGCGCCGACCGCCACCGGGCCGATGCCCGGACCGCCGCCGCCGTGCGGGATGCAGAACGTCTTGTGCAGGTTCAGGTGCGACACGTCGGCACCGAACCGCCCCGGCCGGGCGTACCCGAGCAGCGCGTTGAGGTTGGCGCCGTCGACGTACACCTGCCCGCCCGCTTCGTGCACCTTCGCGCAGAGGTCCGTGATCGACGTCTCGTACACGCCGTGCGTGGACGGGTAGGTGACCATGATCGCGGCGAGTGAGTCGCGGTGCTCGGCGATGCGCCGGTCGAGGTCGACCAGGTCCACGTTGCCGTCGTCGTCACAGGCCACCACGACGACCCGCATACCGACCATCGCGGCGCTGGCCGCGTTGGTGCCGTGCGCGCTGGACGGGATCAGGCACACGTCGCGGTGCCCCTCACCCCGGGCGCGGTGGTACGCCCAGATCGCCAGCAGCCCGGCCAGTTCACCCTGCGAGCCGGCGTTGGGCTGCAGGCTCACCGCGTCGTACCCGGTCAGCTCAGTGAGCCAACGCTCCAGGTCGGCGACGATCCGGGAGTACCCCTGTGTCTGCTCGGCCGGCGCGAACGGGTGCAGGTCGGCGAAGCCGGGCCAGGTGATCGGCTCCATCTCGGCTGTCGCGTTGAGCTTCATGGTGCAGGAGCCCAGCGGGATCATGCCGCGGTCCAGCGCGTAGTCCAGATCAGCCAGCCGACGCAGGTAACGCAGCATCGCCGTCTCGGAGCGGTGCGTGGTGAAGGCCGGATGGGTCAGGTACTCCGACGTCCGCCGCAACTGCTCCGGGAACCCGCCGACAGCCTCGCCCGCAGCCGGCTCCGGCAGTCCGAACGCCGCCCACACCCCGCGCAGGTGCTCCGGCGTCGTCGTCTCGTCGCAGGCCACGCTGACCCGGTCGGCGTCGACCCGCCACAGGTTGATCCCCCGCTCGGCGGCGGCCGCCAGCACCGCGTCGGCCCGGCCGGGTACGACCGCGGTGACCGTGTCGAAGAAGGCATCCGAGGCAAGGCGCACGCCGCCCGCGACCAGACCGGCCGCGAGCCGGGTTGCCATCCGGTGGGTACGTGCTGCGATGGCGCGCAGCCCCTCGGGGCCGTGGTACACCGCATACGAGCTGGCCGCCACGGCGAGCAGTACCTGCGCGGTACAGATGTTGCTGGTCGCCTTCTCCCGGCGGATGTGCTGTTCACGGGTCTGCAGGGCGAGCCGGTACGCCGGAGCACCGGCCGCATCGCGGCTCACCCCGACGAGTCGCCCGGGGATCATCCGCTCCAGGCCGGCGCGGACCGACATGTACCCGGCGTGCGGGCCGCCGAAGCCCATCGGTACCCCGTAGCGCTGCGCGCTGCCCACCGCCACGTCTGCACCGAAGGCGCCGGGCTCACGGAGCAGGCAGAGCGCGAGCAGGTCGGCGGCGACCGTGACCAGTGCGCCGGCGGCGTGCGCCTGCGCGACCAGTGCGGCATGATCGCGCACCGCGCCCGAGGCCCCCGGGTACTGCAGGTGCAGCCCGAAGAAGTGCTCCGGCAGCGGCTGCGCCGCGGCCAGGTCGACCACCCGCACCTCGATACCGAGCGGCTGGGCCCGGGTACCGATGACCGCGATCGTCTGC
>Ga0209515_10005984_pt1 | contig 15425 bp, 12 predicted proteins | sample Subgroupgradi54m_FD_187454 | JGI IMG/M metagenome (GOLD analysis project Ga0209515, IMG submission 187454) | Subsurface groundwater microbial communities from S. Glens Falls, New York, USA - GMW60B uncontaminated upgradient, 5.4 m (SPAdes)... ...
TCCCCAGCTGCGCGCACTCCTTCAGCGCCTTCTCAACGGCCATGCCCTTCATGAATCCACCGCGGAAGGCATCGCCAACGCCGGTCGGATCGATGATGCGGTGCGGAGCTATCGCCTTCACGTCGACGCGCGAGAGTGCTGTTCCGGATCCCTGATCCCCGATCCCCGATCCCGGCTGTAGTTCGTACAGTGAACAGCCCTCCTCCCCGCGCGTGATCACCAACGACTGTGCCTGGCCAAGCACACCGTCCTCACCCATGCCGGTCTTCTGGCGAATGAGCTCGAACTCGTAGTCGTTGCAGATCACGACGCGCGCGCCCGAGATGCCGTCACGCAGCTCGTCGCCCGACATCCGCGCACACTGCTGACCGGGATCGAAAATGAACGGAATGCCGAGCGTCCGGCACTCTTCCGCGTACTGGACCATCGCGCCCGGATCGTTGGGCGAGATGATGACGAGCCCGGGGTGGTCCACCGTGCGGAACGACAGCTCGGAGGCGTTCGCCATCGCTCCGGTATAGAAGGACGCAATCTGATTGTTCTCGGTGTCGGTGCTGCAGAAGAACGACGCCGTGAACTTGTCCCGCACCTGGTGCACGAGGGAGATGTCGATGCCGGCGGCCTGCAGCCACTCGCCGTAGTCCTTGAAGTCCTGGCCCGCGGTGGCCATCAGGTACGGCCGCTCTCCCAGCAGCGCCAGCGTGTACGCGATGTTCGGCGCGCACCCGCCGCGCCGCTTGTCCATCGTGTCCACCAGGAAGCTGAGACTGACGCGCTGCAGGTGGTCAGGAAGAAAGTGCTCGGTGAATTTGCCGGGAAACGACATCAGATAGTCGTACGCAATCGATCCTGTGACAATGAGTTTCATGAAGTCTCATCAACCACGAATGCCTCGAAGGTCACGAAGAAAGATCTCTCTTTCGTGTTCTTCGCGACTTCGTGGTTTCAATTCCTCGTGGTTTCAATTTGGAGCGGTGAAATACTTCCCGATGATGGGTTCCAGATCGGTCTTCACCTGTTCGGGAATCATCTCGGGCCTCGTGACCAGCGCGTACTTCAGCGCCGACGCGCACTCGCACGTCCGGTCGTACGGGAGGCGCTCCACTGCGCCCGCAATGATTTCCTGTGCAGTCGCCGCGTTCTTTGACAGCGTCGACATCACCATCTCCACGGTCACAGAGTCGTGATCGGGATGCCAGCAGTCGTAGTCAGTGACCAACGCGATCGTGGTGTAGCAGATCTCCGCCTCCCGCGCGAGCTTGGCTTCCTGCAGGTTGGTCATCCCGATGATGTCCATGCCCCACGAGCGATACAGCTTCGACTCGGCCAGCGTGGAGAACTGCGGCCCCTCCATACACACGTACGTCCCGCCTTTGTGAATGGTGATCCCCGCCTTCTTCCCGGTGTCGTACGCGATGCCGCTGAGAATCTTGCAGAAGGGATGGGCGAAGCCGACGTGGCCGACCAGGCCGCGGCCGAAAAACGTGCTCGGGCGCCCCTTCGTCCGATCGAAGAACTGATCGGGGATGACGATGTCGGCGGGCTTGTATTCCTCTTTGAGGCTGCCGACCGCGCTCGCGGACAGGGTGTACTCGACGCCGAGCGTCTTGAGTCCGAAGATGTTCGCCCGGAAGTTCAGCTCGGACGGTGAAATCCGGTGGCCCGCTCCGTGACGCGCGAGAAACGCCACGCGCTTTCCACGCAGCGTCCCGAGTACGTACGGTCCCGACGGCTCTCCAAACGGCGTCGTCACCTTCACTTCTTCGCGGTCGGTCACGCCGGCCATGTCATACAGGCCGGAGCCGCCAATGATGCCTATCTGTGCTCGCTGCATCTCTATTCTCGTGTAGGGATCCGGGATCCGGGATCCGGAAAACGTGCGCCTTGGGAATTGGGAATTGGAGGTTGGAAGTTTACTAAATCAGCTTCTGCACAGACCGTTTCCCGTCTTTCTCGCGGACGTAGCCCGCGGTAACGGACGGATCGTGGCTGAAGAAGATCAGGTATTCGCGGTCGATCGCCTCGCGCAGGAAGCGCTGCTTGAAGGTGAATGAGTCCTGGGGAAACAGATCGAACGCGGTGATCCAGGGGTCGTCGACGTGAGCCGTCGTCGGCACGACGTCAGCGGCGAATACGGCGGTCTTCCCCTCGGACTCGATGAACACGACCTGGTGATGCGCGGTATGGCCGCATGCGCGGACAACGCGCACACCCGGCCTGATCTCGCGATCATCGTCGAAGAAGTCGACGACGCCCGCCGCTTCCAGCGGCGCGACATCCTCCAGGAAATAACTGCCTCGGCTCCGCTCGGTCGGATGCAGCGCATCATCCCACTCGCCGTGGCGAATGATGTGCCGGGCCCGTCCGAACCGGGGTCGCAGACCGCCAGATTCGCGTACCACTGCACCGCCGAAGTGGTCGAAATGGAGATGCGAGGGCAGGACGATATCGATTGCGTCGGGAGAGACGCCGGCTTCTGCGAGGGTATGATCGAGATTGCGCATGCGGTCGATGCCGAAGATGTCGGTCAATTTCGCATCGAGCTTGTTCCCGACTCCGCAGTCGATGATCATCCGCCCCCAGTCGGCCTCGATCACGAGCGCGCGCATGGCCAGCACGATCCGGCCACGATCGTCTGGGGGCGCCTTCTTTTCCCACAGCGGCTTCGGAACGATCCCGAACATCCCGCCGCCGTCGAGGCGGAACGATCCGTCGCTGACGGTCGTGAGCTGCAGGTGACCCCACGGCAGTTGCGTCACCGGCGACTCGATCAGGCGCCGCGCCGGCTGCTTCAGCTCGACGAGCACGCCGTGCGCGGCGGATGGATGCACGAAGGCGATGAGCGATCCCTCCGCGCCCGGACGCGGCTGCTCGTCAACGAGGCGGACACCTCGCGCTTTCAACTGCGCAAGCGCCTCGCGGATGTCCGGCACGCGCAACGTGATGTGGTGGATGCCCGGGCCGCGCTTCTCGAGGTATTTCGCGATCGCGGAGTCGCTGGTGGTCGCCTCGAGGAGCTCGATCGACGACTGCCCAACTGGAATGAAGTGGGCTCTCACCCGCTGCGAGTACACCTCCTCCGGCGCTTCGATCTCGAGGCCGAGCGCATCGCGGTAGAACGCCAGCGCCTTGCCGAGGTCCTGCACGGCGATACCGATGTGATCGAGGATGGCCTTCACGGTCGCCGCACGTCGCCAGTCGACGCCACCATTTGTGCAGTAACACGGCGCATGATATCGGCGGCCGCCGAGTAGGGATCGACCTCGCGCAAGGCGATGCCGTCCACGATCCGCTGCAGCTCGCCGGCAGGCAGCGTCTCCTCGACGAGCTGCATGAATCGGTGTGAGAGCAGATCGCGCAGCCGGAATTCCTGCCGGACGCGCTGCCGCGAGGCACGCGTATCGGCGGAGTGTGCACGGAACTGCTTGATCATTTCGAGCAACTCGGCGATGCCCGTGCCGGCCGTCGCTTCCGTTTTCTGAATCGGCGGACGCCAGTCGCCAGGCTGGAACGTCTGTAGCGACAGCATGGCCGACACGGACTGCGCGAGGCGGTCAGCCCCCTCGCGATCGGCCTTGTTCACCACGAAGATGTCCGCAATCTCCATGATGCCCGCCTTGAGCGCCTGCACCTCGTCGCCGGTCCCGGGCACCAGCACAACGATCGAGATGTCCGCCATCCGGACGATGTCGACCTCGTCCTGGCCCACACCCACCGTTTCGATGATCACGACGTCTTTGCCCGCGGCATCGAGCACGAGCGCAGCATCGCTCGTCGCGCGCGCGAGTCCGCCGAGCTGGCCCCGCGTGGCCATACTGCGGATGAAGACCCCTTCATCACCGTAATGCGCGCCCATGCGCACGCGGTCGCCGAGAATGGCGCCGCCTGTAAATGGGCTCGTCGGATCAACGGCGATGATCCCGACCGTCTGTCCGCCCCGGCGCACCTCCGTCGTCAGCCGGTCGACGAGCGTGCTCTTGCCTGCCCCCGGCGGCCCAGTGACGCCGATGAGATACGCGCGTCCCGTTCGCCGGTAGATGTCTCGAATCAGGCCCGCACCGGCCGGCGCCTCGTCTTCGATCAGCGAGATGGCGCGGGCGATGCTGCGGGGATCGCCCGCCAGTACGCGCTCCGCGAGTGATGCCGTCGCTGTCATCCTTTCCCAGCCGGCCTCACCACAGCCGAAGGCGACGGCGGAGCCTGCCTCGCCGAAGCCGTAGGCGAAGGCGGGGTCTGAAGGAGCTGGCGCGCGATCACCAGGCGCTGAATCTCGCTGGTGCCCTCGCCGATCGTGGTGAGCTTGACGTCCCGGAAGTACTTCTCCGCCGGGTAATCTTTGATGAACCCATAGCCACCGTGAATCTGTACGCCGTCCTCCGACGCGCGGACGGCAATCTCGCTCGAGTAGAGCTTCGCCATCGCTGCTTCCAGCGTCGTCCGCCTGCCCGCATCCTTCATCGACGCCGCACGATACGTCAGCAGCCGTGCCGCTTCGATACGGGTTGCGTTGTCAACGAGCTTTGCGCGGATGCTTTGAAAAGTGCCGATCGGCTGGCCGAACTGCTTACGCTCGAACGCGTAGCGTCGCGCCGCCTCGTACGACCCCTGCGCCAGGCCGACGGCAAGAGCGGCGATGCCGATGCGCCCCGCGTCGAGCACCTGCAGCGCGTTGACGAACCCCTGGCCTTCGTGGCCAAGGAGCTGTGACGAGGGCACCCGGCAGTGCTCGAAGATGACTTCGCTGGTCTCGCTGGCGCGCATCCCGAGCTTGTCTTCCTTCTTGCCGGCGCGGAAGCCGGGCGTGCCGCGTTCGACGATGAACGTGGTGATGCCGCGGCTGCCTTTTGATTTGTTCGTCACCGCCATGACCACGATCAGATCGCCGGTGCGTCCGTGGGTGATGAACTGCTTCGTCCCATTGATCACCCAGCAGTCGCCTTCGCGCGTCGCAGACGTGCGCATCGCGCCCGCATCGCTGCCGGCGGACGCCTCGGTCAGTCCCCACGCCGCAAGCTGTTGTCCGCGCGCGAGCGGGATCAGGTACTTCCGCTTCTGGTCGTCGCTGCCGAACATCGCGATGTGCGCCGCGCCAAGACCGTTGTGGGCAGCAACGGTCAGAGACACCGACGGATCGACACGCGCCAGCTCTTCGATGCAGATGCAGTAGTCGACCGACGACATCGCCGCACCGCCAAACTCTTCGGGAAACTGGATGCCCATGAGATCGAGTTCGGCGAGTTTCGACAGCAATTCCCGTGGAAATTGCTGTGCGTCATCCCATTCCCTGACATGCGGGCGCATCTCGCTTTCCGCGAACTCGCGGACGCTGCGGCGCAGCAGTTCCTGATCGGGCGTGAAAGCGAAGTCCATCGGCGCGTCCGATCGTATCATTCGGTATGCGACTCTCACGGCTTCTCCCGTTGATGTGCATCCTGCTGGCGGCCTCATCCCGCCCGGCGTTTGCCGATGCCACCCTTTTCATCGGCACCACCACCACGCCATCAAATCGCACGACGAAAGGGTTCGCGATTGGCGTCGGTGTAGTGATCGTCGGGGTGGAGTTCGAGTACGCATCGACGGTGGAAGATCCGCTCAAGGGTGCGCCGCAGATGCGGACCGGCATGGGAAACGTGTACGCGCAGACGCCGTTCCCGATTGCGAGAATGCAGTTCTATGCGACGACCGGCGCCGGAGGGTACCGCGAAAAACTCGGCACGGTGCATCAGGAGACGAACATCGCGTTCAACACCGGGGGCGGGGTCAAGGTCTCGCTGTTTGGCCCGTTGAAGGCGCGGCTCGACTACCGCGTGTTCAAGCTGCGCGGCGCGCCCCTCTACTCGGTGGTGCACCGCGTGTACGTGGGCGCTAATCTGGCGTTCTGAAATGCCGGATGCCGTTCGCTCTTACCGCGGAGCGGTCGCTGCCGACGGCGGCGTGGACGTGCCGGCTGCGGGCGGCGGAGCTGTGACAGCACCGTCAGGACCTGGTGGTGCCGCCACCGGCTGCAGGTTGAGCAGCGTCTGACCGGCAGGGGCGAAAGCGCCGCTGTACATCCGATAGAGCTCCATGATCTCCATCGGGTACGCCTCCGCAAGGATCTTCGCGACGCCATAATCAGCGCCCTTCACAGCCGGATCCATCACGAACACGTACAACACGCTGCCGTTCGGCCCCGGCTCCGTCGCCTTGAAGATCTTCCAGCCCCAGCCCTGCTGGTTTCGAACGGGATCCTTTGATGTTTCCAGCGCCTTCCGCAGCTTGGCGATCACCGTTTCGAAGTCGGCGACCTTGTCGGGCTTGATTGCGTTGAAGATGACCCCGCGCTCCGCGGCGAAGATCCGGCCGGGAGGCGGCGGCGCGACGACGTTCGCCGGCGGGGGCGTGGGCGCGCCCGGCGTCTGCGGCGTCGCACCCGGGAGCGGCGACGTTTGTTGCGGCTGACGCGCTCCGGCCGGCTGCGGTTGCGGCGCCGACGTTTGGCCCGCAGCCGCGGCGGCTGTGCCAATCATCACGAACACGGCAAGGAGTGACGAACGCATCGACATCAGTGTCTCAGAGACAGTCTCTCAAAGATAGCGCCGGAAATACAAAGAGCCACGAACGGCTGACCGCCCGTGGCTCTTCTCAGTAATCGGGTAAAGGCCGACCTGAAGGTCGGCCTCTACGTCGAGAGAAAGATTTATTTCGACAGATCGGCGACCATCGGGCCCTGGATGACGAAGAGCGGCGCCTTCAACGCCCCGCGATACATGTCGTACACCGCCTTCTGCTCCGCGGGATCCTTGACGGCGGAGTAGATGTTATTCATCACCGAGTAATCGGCATTCTTCACGACGGGGGAAATGACATGGATGTAGACGATGGTGCCGTCTGGATTTGGCATCGCGTTCTTGATCACCTTCCAACCCGCGAGCTGTTGTTTGGCCTCGGGTGCCTCGGACTTCGACAGCGAGTCCTTGAGCTTCGCGATGATCTGCTCGTAGTCTGCGGTCTTGTCCGGGTTGATCGAGAACGCCTGAATCACCACGTCGCCGGTAAACAACGTTTTCTGCGGCGCCGTTTGCGCGAACAGATCACCGTGACCGTGCGAGAACGCCGGTACCGCCACAATCGCACAAGCCAATAGAACGCCGGACAGTCGTCGCATCTTCGAGCCTCCTCGGAAAGGCCGTTAATCTACCACAGGTGAACTGAGAAACAGGGACATGATCTCATTGGCAAGAAGCATTCCTTCCCGCGAGAGCCGCAAAAGGCGCCCATCATAGATCAATAGCCCCGTGTCGCGGAACCGTTCCAGTTCACGCCCGTAGAGCGCCCAAACGTCGGCGCCATAGCGGACTTTCATCGCATTCAGGTCGATTCCGCCGACAAGCCTGAGACCCGTGAAGAGCGCTTCTTCGAGCGCCTCCTGGCGGGTCAGCTCCCGGCGCTCGACCTCGATCTGACCTCCAGCCGCTACAGCGGCAATGTACTCGGTGGTCGACGACAGGTTCTTCCAGCGGACAGCACGACGGGTGGAATGCGCGCCACAGCCGAACCCGAGCCACTCGCCGTCGGTCCAGTATTTCAGGTTGTGCCGCGACTCCATGCCAGGCCTGGCGACGTTGGATATCTCGTACTGAGCGTACCCGGCGAGATCCAGCCGCGTCATCGCCTCCAGGTACATCTCCGCCGCATCGTCGTCGGGCGCAAGCGACCACTTCGAACGCGCCATGGCTTCACGGAGCGGCGCGTTTGGATAGAGCTCGAGGATATAGAGCGACGCGTGATCGGGACCGAGTGCGATCAACGCATCGACCGATTCGAGCCACTGCGCGATCGACTGCTGCGGCAGCCACATCATCAGATCGAGCGAGATGTTGTCGAAGCCGGCCGCACGCGCCTGGCCAAAGGCGTCTCCCGCGCGCGACGCGGAATGCAGCCGGCTGAGTCGCTGCAGCTCGTCGTCGCGGAACGACTGGACGCCGTAGCTGAGACGATTGATGCCGGCGGCGCGAAAGCCGGCAAGACGCTCCGGCGTGACGGTCTCGGGATTGGCTTCGAGCGTGACCTCGGCGTCCGCCGTCACGTCGAACGCCGATCGGCAGGCTGAGATGATCGCGGCAATCTCAGACGGCTCGAGCAGCGACGGAGTGCCGCCGCCGAAGAAGATCGTGTCCGCGGCGAAGCCATCGCCCTTCGCGGCAATCTCACGCAGCAGCGCGGCGACATACTGCTCCTTCAGCGCCGCGTCGAACAGACCGCGGTTGAAGTTGCAGTAGTTGCAGATAGCTGAGCAGAACGGGATGTGGATGTAGAGGCCCAAATCCATTTGAGATTTCAGATTGATGATCTCAGATTTTGATTTGGGATTTGGGATTTGGGATTTATGACCCCGCACGCCCCCCTGGCCACTTCAAGTCAGCCCTGCCGTCGCGCTCGCGCGGTTTCAACTGCGCGCGAGCCTGGCCAGCCGACTTCGATGGCAGACCGCCACGCGCGCGGTTCTTCGGCGACCCGGGCGAGTGTTCCTGCCAGTTGGCGATGTCTTCGTGCGTGGGGTGCGGGCCGACCTCGCGCGTGTCAGGACCGTCAATCCGCACCCAGTCGCACATCTCTTTCAAGCGCGAGCGGATGCGAAGCCCGAGCTGCAGCGCGACGGAATTCGGCTCGGTGTTTTCAGAGTCGCCAAGATTGGTGGTGAATACCGTCACGCGCCGCTCGCTGTAGCGCGTATTGACGACCAGGCCGAGCGTTTCCTCGACCCACGGTGACTTTTTCTCCGCGCCGATGTCGTCGAGCACGAGCAGCTCAGCCTCGAGCACCGGCCGCAGCACGTCGAGCTCGGTCGCCTCGACCTGGTTGTTGTACGTGTCGCGCACGAGCTTCAGCAGATCGCGCGTCTCGAAGAAGACCGCGCGCGCGCCCTTGCGGCGAATCGCTTCCTTCATCAGTGCGACGGCCAGGTGCGTCTTGCCGACGCCATTGTCGCCGTGAAAGAGAAGGCCTTTGTCGACCACGGGGAATTGATCGACGAGACGCGTCGCCCTGCGCAGCGCGTCACGCTGGCTATCGGTGTGCGCGTCGAAATTGGAGAGCTCGCAGTGGACGTAGCGGCGCGGGATGCGTGCGTTCTTCAGCAGCGACTCGAAGCTGCGCTGATGCCAGCAGTCGCAGCGCGCCACTCGCGAGACACCATCGACCTCGATCGTCTTCCATCCGGTGTCATCGCAGATCGGGCACGCCACAGCAGGATGTTAACCTGAAAGTTCGAAGTTCGAAGTTCGAAGTTCGAAGTAAGTTCGAAGTGCGATTGCCCTACTTCAAACTTACTTCAAACTTTTCACTTCGAACTTTTAACTTTCGCCTTGTCGGTCTCCTGCGGCGCGGGTGGCGCCACGCGCCGTACGAGATCAGTCGGCGATGATTTCACGAGCGCCGTGTTCAGTCGCTGCTCCCAGTCATCGATGCCGCGGGCAAGTTCGCGCTTCACGTAGTCCATGAACTCGTTGACCTCGCCCTGCATCTGCTCGATCTTCCGGCGCATGTTGAGAATGATTTCCACGCCGGCGAGGTTGACGCCGAGATCGCGCGTCAGCGTGAGGATCGTCTCGAGCTGCTCGAGGTCTTCTTCCGAGTACAGGCGCGTGTTGCCCTCGGTTCGAGAGGGCTTCAGCAGACCCTCGCGCTCGTACAACCGGAGCGTCTGCGGGTGAATGTTGTACTTCTGCGACACCGCGCTGATCATGTAATACGCTTTGCCGCCGGCCCGCTTCGCCATGACCTAAGTACTGCTTCTCCGTGTCGTGTCGCTCGCCTGCCTCGACGAAGCCGAAGGCGAAGTCGGCTGGCTCGTCTCACCGAACGAGTCGCGCACGTTTTCGCCGTTGATGCGGCCGAACTCGCGGAGCAGCTCCTTCGAGCGCTCATCGAGCAGCTTCGGCAGCACGAGCTTCACCTCGACGACGAGGTCGCCGCGACGGCCGTCACGTGTCGAGGGCGCGCCGCGCTCGCGCAGCCGGAAGCGCTGGCCCGACTGCGTTCCCGGAGGGACGCGCAGCTTCGCGTCGCCGTCCGGAGTCGGAATGTCGATGCGGGCGCCGAGTGCCGCCTCGTGGACGGCAATCGGCACGGCCATGTGAATGTCGTCGCCCTCGCGGCGGAAGATCGAATGCGCAGCGACCTGCACAGTGATGTACAGATCGCCCGGCTCGCCGCCGCGCATGCCAGCATTGCCTCTCGCCGGCACGCGGACGCGGTCGCCCGTCGCCACGCCCGCCGGAATGCGGACCTGCACGGCTTCTGACCGCGTTTCCTGGCCGGTGCCCGCGCACGGCTCGCACGGCCGCGGACGCTGCTGCCCGCTCCCGCCGCACGCGGGGCAACTGCGGGTGAACACCATGTGCCCGCGGACAGTGCGAACGGCGCCCGCGCCCTGGCAGACGAGACACGCGCCGGTGCTGACCCGCGTCAGCCCCGTCCCGGCGCACGTGCGGCAGGTTTCGCGCCGGGTCACCGCGACCGTTCGCTGCACGCCGATGAATGCATCCTCGAACGACAACTGGAGGGTCTGGTGGAGGTCGGCACCGCGCTCAGCGGCCGGAGGCTGTTCGCCCCGCGACGTGAGGACCTCTGCGAACAAGTCGCCGAACGTGGTGGCGTGATCCGCGCCGCGCGTGGAGAAATCGAACCCCTCGAAGCCGCTCGTGCGGCGCTCTGCCCCGCCGGCTGGCGATCCCGAGTCGTATCGCGTCCGGCGCTCGGGATCGATCAATGTCTCGTACGCGTCGAGGATCTGGCGAAACCGCGCCTCCGCCATGCCGTCACCCGGATTGATGTCCGGGTGAAACCGCCGGGCGAGGCGACGATAGGCGCGCTTGATCTCCGATTCCGTCGCGCCCTGCTCGAGACCAAGGATCACGTACAAATCCATTTGTGATTTCTGATTCGCGATTTAGTGATTAGTGATGTCGCTCGTGATGCCCCAGAGGCAATCACCAATCACCAATCACCAATCACAAATAGTCATTTCTTCTCCTCGTCCACCACTTCCGCGTCGATCACGTCGCCCTGCGAACCTCCCGAACCTGCTGAACCTCCCGAACCTTCTGAACCCCCTGAACCCGCTGAACCCCCCGAACCCCCTGAACCCTCCGACGACGAGGCGCCCGCGTTCTTGTAGAGAGCTTCAGCGGCGCGATGTTGCGCTTGTGTGAGCTGCTCCATCGCGCGATTCATCGCCGCGGCATCATTGGCGGTAATCGCACTCTTGAGAGACTCGATGGCCGCTTCCACCGCCGTCTTATCGCCCGGCGCGAGCTTCGGCCCCAGATCCAGCAGCATCTTTTCGGCGCCGTAGACCGCCTGGTCGGCCTTGTTGCGCGCCTCGATCTCTTCCTTCCGCTTCTTGTCTTCCTCGGCGTGCGCCTCGGCGTCCTTCATCATCCGCTCGACCTCTTCCTTGCTGAGGCCGCTCGACGCAGTGATCGTGATCTTCTGTTCCTTGCCGGTGCCGCGATCCTTCGCCGATACGTTCACCATGCCGTTGGCGTCGATGTCGAACGTCACCTCGATCTGCGGGACACCGCGGGGCGCGGGCGGGAGGCCGACCAGCTGGAAGCGTCCGAGCGTGCGGTTGTCGCGCGCCAGCGGACGCTCGCCCTGCAGGACATGCACTTCGACGCTCGTCTGGCTGTCGGCCGCCGTCGAAAACGTCTCGCTTTTCCGCGTCGGGATCGTGGTGTTGCGTGGAATCAGCGTGGTCATCACGCCGCCCAGCGTTTCGATGCCGAGCGAGAGCGGGGTCACGTCCAGCAGCAGGAGGTCCTTGACTTCGCCCGCGAGCACGCCCGCCTGGATCGCGGCGCCGATCGCGACGACCTCGTCGGGGTTGACCCCCTTGTGCGGCTCCTTCCCGAACAGATCCTTCACAATCTGCTGCACGCGCGGGATACGGGTTGATCCGCCGACGAGCACGACCTCGTCGATCTTGGAAGGATCGACACCCGCGTCGGTGAGCGCCTGCTTGGTCGGGCCCACCGTCCTCTGCAGAAGGTCCTCCACGAGCTGCTCGAACCTCGCTCGCGTCAGCTTCATCTGCAGATGCTTCGGCCCGCTCTGATCCGCGGTGATGAACGGGAGGTTGATGTCGCTCTCCATCACGGTGGAGAGCTCCATCTTCGCCTTCTCCGCCGCTTCCTTCAGGCGCTGCAGCGCCATCCGGTCCTTGCCCAGATCGATGCCGTCGCTCTTCCTGAACTCCGCGATGATCCACTCGATGACGCGCTGATCGAGGTTGTCGCCGCCGAGGTGCGTATCGCCGTTGGTCGCCTTCACCTCGACGACGCCTTCACCCACTTCGAGAATCGAGATATCGAACGTGCCGCCGCCGAAGTCGTAGACCGCGATGGTCTCGTCCTTCTTCTTGTCGAGCCCGTACGCCAGCGCCGCCGCGGTCGGCTCGTTGACGATGCGCATGACCTCGAGGCCGGCGATCTTCCCGGATTCCTTCGTGGCCTGCCGCTGCGCGTCGTTGAAATAGGCGGGAACGGTGATGACGGCTTTCGTGACGGGCTGGCCGAGATATTCCTCCGCGGCCTGCTTCAGTTTCTGGAGGATCATCGCGGAGATCTGCGGCGGCGCGTATTCCTCGTTCAGGATCTTGATGCGCACGTCGTTGCCGGCCGCGGAGACGGTGTACGGCACCATCTTCATTTCCTCGCTGACCTCGTCGTAGCGCCGCCCCATGAACCGCTTGATCGAGAAGATGGTGTTCTCCGGATTGGTCACCGCCTGGCGCTTTGCCACCTGGCCCACCAGCCGCTCGCCCGTCTTGGTGAACGCCACGACCGAGGGCGTGAGGCGGCTCCCCTCCGGGTTGGTAATGACCACGGGCTCGCCACCCTCCATGACTGCCACGACGGAGTTTGTGGTGCCGAGGTCGATGCCGATGATTTTGCTCATGTCGTCGCGTCCTTATTCCGCGGAGCACCGGCAGCCCTTCGCGGCGCGGACCTCAGGGTCCACGACCGCCGATGCCAATGTTTAGGCCGTTTACATTATTAAATCTGAGTCGAGTGCAGTCAATTTATAGCGCCTTCAGAAGCCGATAACCACTGGAACATCAATCAATTCGGTCCGCTATACTCAATTTGATGGCGAACAACGACCACCAGCCGCGCCCGGGACGCCGCGTGGTTATTCGCGTGGCCCAGCAGGCGGGCCTCGTCATCCTGTTCGTCGTCGCCGCGCTCCTCGGCACGTTGAGCGGCGTGCTCTTCGCGTTTGCCGGGGACCTTCCCGAGATCAGCGCGCTCGACGACTATCGCCCCAATACGATCACGACGCTCCTCGCTCGCGACGGCCAGACGATCGGCGAATTCGCCACCGAGCGCCGCGTCGTCGTCGGCTACAACGACATCGCGCCGGCGCTGCGGAACGCAATCATCGCGACGGAGGACGCGGGGTTCAACCAGCATTTCGGGTTGAGCATGTCGCGCATCATCGTCACCTTCCTGAAGGACGTCCTGACCGGCGAGCGCGCGGGCGCGAGCACGCTCACGCAGCAGCTGGCGCGCGACATGTTCCTGCGCCAGTACCGGTCCGCCGGCGGCGTGTTCGAGCGATCGCCGGAGCGCAAGATCAAGGAATGGATTCTGGCGATGCAGATCGAGAAGCGGCTGACGAAGCCTGAGATCTTCACGCTGTACGCGAATCAGATCAATCTCGGACACGGCGCGTATGGCGTCGAAGCGGCCTCGCATCTGTACTTCGACAAGCCAGCGAAGGCGCTCACGCTGGAAGAGGCGGCGGTGATTGCCGCCATCGTCCAGGCGCCCGGGCGGCTGAGCCCGTTCGTCAATCCGAAGGCGACGCTGATGCGGCGCAACTACGTGCTGCAGCGGATGTCGGAGGAGGGCTACATCTCGGCAGACGAGGCCCGCGACGCGCAACAGCGGCCGCTGGTCCTGCAGGGGCAACAGCGTCCCGAACCGTCGATTGCGCCGTACTTCGTCGAGGAGATCAGGAAGTCACTCGAGCAGCGGTACGGAGCCGACGCCCTGTACCAGTCAGGGCTGCGCGTGCAGACCACGCTCGACGCCGACCTGCAGGAGGCCGCCAATCGCGCGGTCGATCGTGGATTGCGGCGCCTCGACAAGCGTCATAGCGGCTACCGGACGCCGGCGCGAAACATCCTCGCGGAGCACCGCGCGCTGGATACCTTCACGACCGATCGATGGAATCGGCCGATCCTCGAGGGCGACATCGTGCCGGCGCTCGTGCTGTCGGTTGCTCCCAAAGGAGGCAATGGCAGCGCTCGCGTGCAGATAGGCGCTCACGAAGTCGAGCTGCCGAAGAGCGCGTTCACGTGGACCCGGAAGACCGCCGCCCTCGATCTCTTCAAGGCCGGCGACCTGGTTCAGGTCGAAGTGCTGACCATGCAGGGCGGCGTGCCGCTGACGATCGCGCTCGAACAGGATCCACTGGTCGAGGGAGCGCTCCTGGCGATCGACAATCGCACCGGCCAGGTGCGCGCGATGGTCGGCGGCTTCAGCTTCGCGCGGAGCAAGTTCAATCGGGCGACGCAGGCGAAGCGCCAGGTCGGATCGTCGTTCAAGCCGTTCATCTATACGACGGCAATCGATCGCGGCTACACACCCGTGTCGATTTTCATCGACGAGCCGATCTCCTTGCCCGCGGGTCCGAACCAGCCGAACTACGAGCCGCTCAACTACGACCGGAAGTACGAAGGGCCGGTCACACTGCGCTGGGCGCTCGAGGATTCGCGGAACATTCCCGCCGTGAAGGCGCTGGCGGAGCTCGGTCCTGAAAACGTGATCAAGTTGGCGGCGCGGTTCGGCCTGCCGCCGAACATGCCGCCCTATCTCTCACTCGCGCTCGGCTCGATCGAGGAGACCCTCTGGGACATGACGAGCGCGTACTCGGCGTTCCCGAACCAGGGCGTACGGCTGCGCCCGTACTCCGTCGTGAGCATCGCGGATCGCGAAGGCAACGTGCTCGAGGAGAACCGGCCCGAACCGCATGAAGCCGTGCGCGCCGACACCGCCTTCGTGATGACGAACCTGCTGCGCGGCGTCGTCCAGCGCGGGACGGCGGCCGCCGCCGCCAGTCTCGATTGGCCGCTGGCGGGCAAGACCGGCACGATGGACGAATACACCGATGCGTGGTTCATCGGCTTCGATCCAAACATCACCGTCGGCGTGTGGGTGGGCTACGACGAGAAAAAACCGCTCGGGCGGAACGAGACGGGTGCGCAGGCGGCGCTCCCGATCTGGATCGACTTCATGAAGGCCTACATCGACACGCGCGCCGATCGAGAAAACGTGCCCCAGTTCGAGGCGCCTGGCAACATCGTGTTCGTCACGCTCGACTCGGGGATCAGCGAGGCATTCATCAATGGCACCCAGCCGCAGGGCGCCGTTGCA
>Ga0209515_10005985_pt1 | contig 15425 bp, 14 predicted proteins | sample Subgroupgradi54m_FD_187454 | JGI IMG/M metagenome (GOLD analysis project Ga0209515, IMG submission 187454) | Subsurface groundwater microbial communities from S. Glens Falls, New York, USA - GMW60B uncontaminated upgradient, 5.4 m (SPAdes)... ...
ACCTGCCCGAATACTTGGAGGGCAGAACACCAAAGAAAAATGTCCTTTCCTTTTTAGAAGAAATCGGTCGCGCGCAAATCCGAAAAGCAAGGAACATTTTTCTTTGGTGTTGCCGAGCGGAGCGAGGCAGTGGCGGGGCGTCCTCATTCGTGGGGGTTCTCCGCAAAATGGGTTCTGACTTTTTCAAACAAACACCACAACTAAGCGAGAAGCGAACTGGGAAGGGGTCGGGAAACGGGAGTTTCCCGTGACGGAAATACTGGCCCCTGTTTTTATCCTAGCTCTTAGCGCGTTGATTTTAAAATACAATAAATCAAGGAGCGAAGACGAGATTGTATCCTAAGATACATCGAGGATGAGCGACGCAGAGTTATTGTATTTTGAAATCAACCCTTTGGGAAATTCATATTTTGACATATCGCTGTGTTGCGAGTTCGCTAGTGTATCGCAGAGGATACACAATACTCCTCGCGCCTTGCGATATGTCAAAATATGATATTTCGCGCTAGAGATTAGGATAAAAATAGGGGCCTGAACCGAAGGGTTTTAAGGAGGAGTGAAGCGACGAGTGAGATAGCAAAGCGTCTCGCTGGGTCCACCAATTAAAAGTCAGCTCCTGGACAATAAATAAAAAAGGCTTGAGATTCTCAAGTCTTTTTTGCATCTATTTTTTCTTGGCTTGCTCGGGACTATGCAACTTGCGGATAAAGCCTGTCAATATTCTTTAAGAACTTCTCGGCTAACTTTCTGGAGTTATTGTCTTCCTTTTTGTTCCGCGATGAACGACTACCATGCTTTATGATACATCTCAATACGTTCTTAGCGAGCGCCGCGAATGACGGATTAAGATTCAGCTTGCCATTAGCGGCGCGAGATAGCGCGCAGTAATCATCGCTTAATGGACGCCAATCATATACTTGATCAAATTGCGGAATTTCAGCTTCCGGTGACCATGTGAGCATATCCGGATCATATTGCACAAATCCGTTGGGATGCCAATCGCCACCGCCTCCGATCGTGCAAAACATATGATCAGCAACGCGCTGAACGCCATCTTTTCCGCCGTAAAGACTCGGCCATTTCTTGATTTGATGACAAATCACCTGCTCGGCAGTAAAGTTCATTTTCATAAATCTGCCTCGATAATCTTTTACGAAATCCGATGAGCGCACCCACTTTATTTCGGTAAAAATAGTTGCCTTGCCGCATGAGTCATCAAAATCCAGCAAATGCCTAAAATGAGTAAACTTATAAACCCCCGACCTAACATCTACCTTATCAATGCCGTCAGCAAACTTTAGCCCGCGGCGTAAAAACTCATCGCCGTCAACAATTGAATACCACCAAAGATCGGTGCAGATACTCGCGACTTCTTCCCAATTCTTTGGCAAGACTGCTTTGTCTCGCTTCTCATCATAAACCGGGTTAGCTATGACAAAATTGTCTTTGCTCACTCTATAAACACCGGGACAGGTGTTGCCGACAAAGGCCTGCGCGCAACCGTTCTCTGCCATCTTCAAACTCTGCTTAACACAGCCCATGCTGGTATTGATATCATAACTACCCAATATACCAAATTCCGGGCGAAGATCGTTCGCGATCACCATCACGCCCGAAGGAACGTTTAGTTCAAAGGATAGCGTTATGCCTTTCGGGTAGACGCAGAGCGTTTCCGGGTATATAGAAACGCCATCAATACAAAAATCCGGATCTTCTCCACAAATGGAGCATCTACTCAAACAATTTCCTTTGAGAATTATAGGCTTATCAAGTTTTTTGCCCTTTTTGACCGCTCTCGAAAGTTTAACCAAAGATCGATCGCTTAGCGCTTCAAGCTGGACAGTAAGATAGTCCGGTTTTCTAATGGAATGTCCGCTGCAAGAAAAACTGATCTTCCCCTCTCTCAAGGCGTTATCAATCGGGAGCTGTATTTTAAATCTTTCTAATCTTTTTATCTCTGCTTTTGTGAGTGGCGGCAACTTAGCGCCTTTGCGATGCGGAGCTGTCTTGTCTTTCACCTCTTGCGCCACCTCCTTATTGGCTCATAATATGTTACACCATGATGAGAAGATTGTCAAGTTTTTTGCCAATCAGAGATATATGGTTACTAGATAATAAATATTCTCCTATTTCGCAGACGATCGTTTACGAAATAGGAGAATATACAAAACCAAGAAAATTGAATTTTTTGTGTACTAGTAAAATTTCGTATTTAATAATGATTTTTACAATCGTCGACAAAAAAGCAGCCGTAGGGCTGCTAAGACTTAGTAACATAAATATCAAAACCGAGAATACATCTGAAACCTTCGCGAACTTCGGACCTATTGTCATATCTGATAGGAGTAACGTAATGCCATAGAGGCGACCCGCTATCGGCCTGAAACAGTCCTTCGCCTGGAGCAAGGGCGCGCTCAAGGTAAACAGTCTGCTTGTCTGGGCCGTACACAATACTTACCCCGCCGGTTATGCCGCGCCGCTCAATAACCAACGCTGAGATAATATAACTAGCACCGTCCTGGTGGATACCTTCGCGAGAATTGGTGCCGTCTTCACCGGGTCGGGCGACAATGCCTACTTGATGAACTGTCATCTTTATCTCTTGCGCCTTTGGCTCTAGAGATAAAACAGTGTCGGTAATACAATTCAACAACTTTTTGAATTCCGGATGGTTAGTAATTGTATGGCTGATTTCCGGAAAACGCCTTTTGTTATTTCTAAAATCGCCTACACCCACCCTCTGAACCAGTTCTTCGCCTATGAGTCTTTCACATTGCCAAATGCCTTCAGTCGAAAAAAATCGGAACGTGGCCATAGACCTCTGCCGGTCAGGAGTGATAGCTAAAAACTTGGCCCTAACATCCGAAGACAAATACTCTGCAAAAACAGAAAATTCTGATGGGTGACCGATATCCGCGCCGTATTCTCTTTCAAACACTTTCTTAATCTCCGCTTCTTGATCTGGCAAATGCTGAACCAAAAAATCCATTTTTTCTCTAGATAAGTCATATCTATCCCACTCAAGAGAGTGAAAGGTCTTCATTAATTCTTTCAAAAGTTCGTCCTGATCAATGCCCAAAGACTTCAAATTAAACACCCTTATCGGATGAACTAAATTAAATCCATTATCCCTTTCGATATCCTTTTCGGTAATGAGACTTCGCTCCAAGTCCATCGCCCCCTCCTATTTTTTCCATTCCGACCCAAGAACCGTCCTGAAGGCGTCGGGGTGGGAGAGATCAAAGTCTTTTACATGAATCTTGCAATTTGGGTCCAAGCCATCAGTTCTTATCTTGTGGAGCAATCCGGTAAAATCCGGTGAGTATTTCATGTCGGTTGTGCCGGGCTCGGCCTCGGGAACTTCTTTATCTATTACAATTTTCGCGCCTTCAGAGGCCTTATCATCAGTTGTGTAATATTTTGAGAGTACGATGATTCGCGTGCCCAAGAAGAGCGCTTCTTCCAAATCGTGAGTGACAAAAAAAATGGTCATGCCCGACGCCTTCCATTGCTCCAAAAGAAATAACTGCATCTTTTCTCTGGTTGAGTCATCCAGCGCGCCAAACGGCTCGTCCATTAGTAACACGCTCGGCTTCATAATGAGCGCTTGAGCGATCGCGACCCTCTGTTGCATACCACCCGAGAGCTGATGTGGAAATTTGTCGGCATCCGTTGCCTGAAGGCCGATGCGCGCAAGATACTCCCTAGCCATGTCTCCATACTGTTTAATCTCTTTCCTATACAGCAAAGGCAGGCACAGTCTTTGAAAAAGAGAAAAACTTTCACATTCCAAACCCAAAACAATGTTTTCGAGAACCGTTAGGTGCGGGAAAAGCGAATACTTCTGAAAAACAATTCCTCTGGTGCGGTCAACTCCTTTTACGAGTGAACCTGCGACCTGAACAATCCCCTTAGTCGGATTTTCAGAACCCAAGATTAGCCTAAGAAGCGTTGACTTCCCACAGCCGGTTGAGCCGACAACGGTCACCAACTCTCCTTCTTTGATCTTTAAGTCAATATCATTTAGCACTCGTTTGGGCGTGCCGTCTTTATTTTTATAATCAACATAGACGTCTTCCAGGCAGACCATCGGTCGGTCATCCTTTTTGCCGCTCATCCCTCCCCTCCTTTTGACTAGATCAATCCACAGAGCAGATTAACCGTCCGAGCTACTTATTGAGCCAAGGGTAACGCCACTTGATAATCAACCGAAATGCCAAGTCGGAAAGAAATAGCAATAAACTCATCCAGAGGACGTAAGGGATGATGATGTCCATAGCCATATAGCGCCTCACAACGAAAATTCTATAACCTAACCCGGCAGTCGCGGCCAATGATTCTCCGGCAATAAGAAACAGCATGACTGCCTTGAGGTTTAGCCGAATGGTGTCTAAAACTTTTGGGAAAATTTGCGGCAAAACAATGCGGTACGAAATTTCAAAATCTGAAGCGCCGAGACTCTTGGCTTTGGTAATCTGCTCCCCGGGAATATCCTTGGCCCTAAGGTAAGTGTCTAGGATAATGGTTGGCAAAACTCCGATGACTATCAAAGCAACTTTCGATAATTCTTCAAGACCAAAAATAATGAAGAGAATCGGCAGAAGCGCCAATGCCGGAATTTTGTCAAAGAAGAGCACAAATCGCAAAAATAAACCTTCAAAGAATGGCAACATGCCCATATGGAGTCCGATAATTACGCCTCCAAAAATAATAGCCAATCCGATGCCAAACCGCTTAGCGCTAGAGATGGTGTCTACAACCAGACGAATCTCGTTATTTCTATCGGGCTCAAAAGCGCTTCGCTTGGCGCCGTCAATCATCTGAGGAATGGTCGGCATAATTTTGTCTTGCGGATTTTCCTCATGCCTAAAGTAAGAAGCTAACACATACCACCCAATGCAAATCAAGAACGGCAGAGCTGACAGTGTAATTGATTGAAGAGTGGAGTACTTAGCGTTGATATTAAAGATTTTCACTCTTTTTTCTCCCTGTTATTGATGTCAATAAAACTTATCAAATTATACAAAATAAAAAGGAGTTTGTCAACTGACAAACTCCAAAAATTATCTACTACTTAGAGAGCTGACCTTCGGCGGCAAGCTTCATAAACGATGCGTCGAAACGCAATTTGACATTGCCCTTATCCCCTTGGACACTGCCATCGGGATAGGAGATGCCAACTACGTCAACCGAGGACGCGTTCTCACCCAAGAGCCCATGCGAGAAGCAGAACTTCCGAACAAATTCCATCTTATCTCTGATCTCGCCGCTCGTTACATACTGAAGAGCGGATTCAGCCGTGTAGAACATCGCGGTTGTACCCAACTGACTCTTGAACTCCGCCAGATTGGCTCCGGATCGCGTCGCCATCTTGGTCAAGGCCGCGTCAGCGGCGCCGCCACGCTCGCACATGAGCTTCATCGTCTCATACCAAGCGCCGGTCAACGCTCGACCCAATGCCGGATTAGCTTTGAGCGCTTCGGTCCGAACGACCATAAGGTCGAGGATCTCGCCCGGGATATTCGCCGAGGTAAAGATAGTTGCCACGTTAGGCGCGGTCGCCACCTGCATAACCATCGGGTTCCAGGTTACAACCGCCTTCACTTTGGCGGAATTCGAGAGAAACGCCGGAGCGATATCGCTGTCGGAGGTGTTTGTGAGCGTCAGAGACTTCTCGCCGATCCCATTCAAGTCAAGGGCGCGAGCCAGAAGATAGTGCGAAACCGAGAGCTCAACCAACGACACGCTCTTGCCCGCGAGGTCTTTCACAGTCGGAATGCCGACGGTACAAATGGCATCGTTGCCATTCGAGAAGTCACCGACAATGATCGCGGTGGTATCTATCCCAGAGGCCGACGGCATGTCGAGCGCCTCCATGTTGGTCATAACGCAGGCGTCAACCTTGCCCGCCACATAGGCCTCAACCGAGGGAATATAATCCATCTGCACAAGCTCGAGCTCAATGCCGTTCTTGTCGGCCCACTTCTTGAGAATCCCAGCTTCCTCGGCATAAGGCCAAGGCATCCAGCCGACATAAATCGACCACGCGACCTTAAACTTCGGCTTGTCGCCCCGAGCGAAAGTGCTCGGGATCACCAAAGCAATCATAGCTGCCGCGAGAAGAATCCCCACCAACACCTTCTTCACTTTTGCTCCTCCTCTTTCTTTTTTCCTGTTCGAAACTAACTATTTTTACTGTCGCTCGGACACCTTGAGTGACCGGAGTTTTTCTTCTACCTGTCTTGCTTCGTCGATGGCGTGTTCAAGCTCGGAGCGTACGTTGCCGCTACTTGTCATATGAGGCAATGAGGCTTCCTCTGCCCGCATCAAATCAACAAGCTCAAGATGCGCGATCTCTAAAGCGCCCTCTTGCCGCTCCGCTTGCGCCAAAAGTTCTTTTAACAAACTCCGCCGCTCGGCAGATATCGTCATTCGCTTATTCACGCTCGCAAGTTTAGTTTCTAAAATTTTAAAATCGGTTTCGAAACGACTCTGACTGCCGCCTTCACGAAGCCGCGCGATCTTTCCCTCTATATCCCTCTTTTCTCTCTCTAGAGAGCTCATATCAAGCGTCTTTAAAACTTTGTGAATGTCCAAGGCTCCTTTGACAAGTTCAACGCCTTTGTTGTAAGAATCTTCAGCTAAGATGACGTACATAATAGCGGATGCCTCATCTTTCTCATAAGCCCGTTCTTCAAGAAACTTTTTAAGCTTTTCGAATGCTCTTTTAATCTTCAAGACGCCTTCGGCTCCATCGTAAAAGTATTCTCTACGGCATTCTTGTTCCAAATCTTCGGCGATCTTACGCCTGTAATGCTCCTGCGCTTCTTTTAATTTATCGATGTGCTCTTTTGAAAGCTTCCTGCCTCGCATAAAGAAGTTAACAACCCAAGCGCCGGCGCCTATCGCCCCGCCGCCCAGAAAAATCCCAAGAGCTATAGGGTTCGCGCTTATTAACGCGAAATACGCGAGACCCACAAGCGACGAAGCTCCGGGATACACGGTCATCGGGTGCTGAATGGTTTGCCTTAACACGGCTTTTTGCACGGCCTCCGGATGAAAGTCTTTGGCCGTCGGCGCCCGCGCCCGGTAATCGCTATCGTCATCCCGCCACTTGAACCAACTCACCGCCACCCCCTCTCCTACTTACTCCAGCTCTGTTTCCTAAAACGGATTGGGTTCAAACAGAATGAACTCCACACGCGACAACCGGTATCTATGCTCTCTTGGAGATTCATTCTCTCCCCTAGGCAGAGGCAGAGACGACCCGTCGCCAACGGCCTTCAACCGGTTGGGGTCAACTTTGTGGACCACAGACAAACGCTGGATAACCGCCAAAGCACGCTCAAGCGACAACTTTACGTTTTCCGCTTCATCGCCACCCGGCGCGGTATGCCCCTTAACCACCACCCGATAGTTGGGGTAGTTGTTGATGAGCATAGACGCAAACCCGTCCACTCTCAACTTACCTTCATCGCTTAACATATTAACGCTAAGCTGGAAGGTAATGGGTTCAACACGCATAGTGCCCACCTCGCGAAGCTTGCCCCAACCTTCATCGGTTAGGACCTCAAACTTCTGAACGGAAGTTCCGACACCCAAGGTCCCGATATTCTTATTATTAATAAGGTCCTTGATCGGATTACTGTTAACAATAGAATACGGATTACCGGAAAGCGGATCTTCTGTCACGCTCTTCATTCTCAACATGACGTTAGTGCAGGCGAGGATGGTGTTCATAAGACCATCATTGTGAAGAGTTGGGCCATCGCCTACCCCAAACTGCGAGCGGGCATTTTCTCCCAAGTCAAACCACTCAATTTTTTTAATCATGCTTTCAACTTTGTCTTTACCTAATTGAGCAGACGCGCTCATAGCCTCCAACATGGTGACGCGGTTGTTCCCATAAATGCTCATGGCTCTAAAATAGATTTTCAAAAACTTCAGCAAAGAATCATAACGGTCTTTGACAAAATCCCGCCTAAAGACAAGCACATCCACAATATAGCCGGAGAACTTATCCGATCCCCATAGATACCGAACGCCCGGGATCTCTAACGCCTTTGAAAGGTCGGGTTCCCAAAGCACAAAAACCTGCGCCTCGCCGCCGTTCCTAATATAATCATAAACATCGCGAGAGCTTCCCAATTCAACCTTCCAAGCTTTCGAATTTTTGAGCTGATTGAGATCAAAATCCGCAATCAACAAATCAACCAGAAATGAACTTGGAGACTCAGCGGTGTAGGCGATTTTGATATTCGGATTATTCAGGGAATTAATCTTGCCATCTTTAGGAAAGGCCGCGTCCCGACACACGATGCCGTCCGCGCCCTTAGATTCAGAGATTGCCGCCACAACTACGCCCGGGAAACTGTGAGACGCGCCGTGTTGCAGATAAGAATTTACCGGCAAGACAATGGCGTCATACTCGCCTTTCGCGAACTTTTCCAAACGCTCGGCGTAAGCCCCGCCATCGTCATGAAAATCAACCGCCATACCTTCGCTACCCAAATGCTTGCGAAATTCAGGAGAAGTTAAAAACCAATAGCCGAGGTAATTATCCCCGCCGATTCTCACAGTTTCTTCGATAGACGAAGCGTCAGATGTCTCTTTATAGGTACTGGTTTTGATTCTCTGACTCAAATATTGCCAAAGAAAAATTGTCACTACTCCGATGGCCAAAAGAATTAAGGCTCCCAAAGTTGTCTGCTTCATCTTCCGTCCCTCCTATTTTTTCTTGTGTAAAGGTGCTGTTAAGCTCCATAATTCGGAGCTTTGGTTAGCGTTTTATATTATAGCTAATTACATTGAGGTTGTCAAATAAAAAACCCTGCCGTAGCAGGGACTAAATATAGTCTTACTTGTCGTTCCAATCGGTGGCGTCAAAATCCGGAAGCTCGCCCAAAGCCTCTTCCAGCCCCTTAGCAAGTTCCGCCTCATTGTTGGCGGCCTTGTAAGAGACGGAATAAAGGCGCAGGGGGTGATCTCTATTCATGCAAAAACCAATAGTGTAAATCGGAATCTGATACTGTCCAGCGTACGCGGAGGCCGACTCTAGGCCGCTCGCTTCACCATCGGTCACAACTACCAAACGATATTCTCCATAGCCCAACTGGGACTTGTATTGCGCCACAAGCTTATCGGTTGCCGCGCGGATTCCTTCAGCGAGCGGAGTTCCGCCGCCGGCGTTCATATCATTGATAGCCGAGAGAAACTGATCTCTATTATTACCACGCAGTGACACCACCTCCCGCTCACCGTTAGAGTCAAAGCAGTAAAGCCCGAGATTCACGTCACTAGACACCTTAGCCAAAAATGTCGCAACGGCGCGCTTCGCGGCATCAATCTTTCTTACGCCTTCGCAATGATCACTCATACTGCCACTGCCATCAAAGACAAAGTAAAAGTTTCTAGCCGTATCAATATGCGAGCCCGGGACATTGTCATCTAAAGGAATAGCGGTGCCTGCATTGTATGTATTATTCTGCTTGCTATCACATCCGATCAAAAGCGCCACAAGAAGGAAAAGAGCAAGGTTTTTTTTCATGACTTTCCTCACCTTCGCTCTCCTACTTCTCTTCGGCCGTGAATTCGGACATCTCGGCTTCAATCTGCTTAATCCGGAAAGCGACTCGCATATTCTGGAGCCACTGGTCCTTCGAGACCGGCTCCGGATACTTCGGCGACTTGATGCCCATGCCTACCGCCACGAATCGCGACTCGTCGAGAGAGTAACCATGAGACTTGCAGTAGCCCATAAAGCTCTTCAAGACTTCGCGCGAACGAAGCAGTGACAGATTCTTAACCTGTTGCTCCATCTGCGCGATAACAGCCGCGTTCTCATTGCGCTTCTTAGCGCGCCGGATTCCCTCGGGATCGGCGTGACCCTCAATGATGACGATGGCGCCCTCATAAGTTTCCGCGGTTTTGAGCGCCTCGGCGAAATCCTTGGCATATTCAGACTCCACGAAGTCATTCTGATTCGGCTTGAAGAAAATTTCCTTGACGAACAAAGTCCCGTCTAGAGAAAAGTTAGCCGCCTCGGCCTCGATCTTCTCCTGATCGAACTTGGGTTTAGACGGCTCGGATTTAGCAGTATTAGAGCCACCCGAGAGAGCCGCAAAATCCCAATCAGCGGAGCGAAGAATCGCCCTATCACTCATGAGATGCATGGCGGTGAAAGACGTCTGAATCTCATCGATCAAATTTACGAAGCTGCGAGTAGTGCCCTTACCGGTGAAGAATGCCTCGTTACCGGACGCGTCCACAAACTCACAGTCGCCGAGAAGACCCTCAACATCGGCGGTCGCTTGAGGCGACCCCAGAAGCAAGAAGGCGGCGCGAGACGTAAGTTGCGCGTACTTAGACTGATCGCGGTTCTTATTTTTCAAAAACTCGCGAAGCTTGTCCTGGCCGCGAATGAGCGAACGCACAAAGCGTTCGACTTCGTCCTTATGAGACTCAAAGTAATCCCTGCGCACCGCGTAGACATCCGCAATGATTTTCGAAGCAGTCTTCGTAGACAGTAGCGCTCGCGCGCCCTTAACCGACCCTTCAGCTCCAGTGCCGACCTTGCCACCGGAAGTCAAAAGACTCGCATCCGGGCTGATTACCATCACCGCGTCAATCGATGGATCATTCTGGAAAGCGCTTACAGAATCAACGACTTTACCGGCCGTATCAGTTGTCGGAAGCGTAAGCTCGCGTAGATAGCGAAACTTCACCTCGCTAAGCGATACGCCGGCGCTCTTCAAGACGTTGGCTAGATAATCCATATGCGGACCATTATACTGAAGCGCGATGGTCTTACCGCGAAGGTCCGCCGGGGTCTTGATATTGTCCCGCACGACCATCACATCGCCGCCGGACGACCACGTGAGCTGATAAACAACCACGAGATCCTGACCTTCGCGATGGAAAACTTCAACCGCCTGATTGACCATCCCCATGGTGCCCCGAATATACGGGGTCTTTCCTGATAGAGCTGCTTCAACCTGCTTCGGGAAGTTGTTCTCGAGGAACAACTCCACCTCCAGCCCATTCTCCTTGAAAATGCCTTCTGAATGCGTGTAGATGGCGGAGACATCTCCGCCCCAAGTAATCACGGGCACTAGAAGCTTTCCAGATGCCTCGACGTTACCTGACCGGGCATTCACGACATCGGTAAGGGGCGTAGCATTCAAGTACTCAATCTCTTCGGCCGCCACATTAGCGCAAAACATAGCGCTAAGCGCCATACACACAAAGAACCACTTGCCCTTGACCATTCCCTTCGCTCCTTTGCAATCCTTGTCAACCGGTTGCGAATCAAATTATAGTTTTAAAATTTTCAAAAAACAGGATTTGTCATTGGGTTCGCCTGTTTGCGAAACCGATATATAGTTTAGCATTAAAGATAGCCGCTTGTCAAATATTTTAGGGGCACATCATTACAATCTCGGGCTGACTAATATATAATTTAAGTTATGAAACGAGTTTTTATAATTCATGGGTGGAACGGGAATCCCGATGAAGGGTGGTTCCCATGGCTGAAGTCAGAGTTAGAAAAAAATGGTTTTAATGTTTTTACCCCCGCTATGCCGGAACCGGCACGGCCGAGAATAGATGAGTGGGTCAACAAAATAAAAGAAGAGGTGGGAGACTCCAGCGAAGAAACATATTTTGTGGGTCATTCTATAGGGAGCCAAGCGATTTTGCGATATTTAGAAACACTTAACGCCTGGGATAAATTTGGCGGAGTGGTATTGGTGGCGCCTTGGATAAATTTAAAAACCGGAGCTGAAGACGAGGACGATAAAGAAATAGCCAGACCATGGCTCGAGACCCCGATAAATTGGGGGAGAGCAAAAGATCGCGCCGGCAAATTTGTGGCGATATTTTCTGAAAATGATCCGCTGGTGTCCCTTGATGACGCAAAAATCTTTGAAAATAAGCTGGGGGCGAAAATTATATTAGAAGGCAACAAAGGACACTTGGGCGGCAGTGACGGCTTTAAAGATTTGCTCAGCGCCCTTGAGGCAATTCTTGAAATGTCAAAAAAATAATCCATTACTTTTAATTTGCATTAAATATGGTTTAATGATAAATTGTAACCACCTTTAACTGGGGGGTGGGGCGATGCAGACAAAAGAACAATCGGCGAGTCAGACGACAACCTCTAAAATAAGATTTGCAGAAGCGCCAATCGACGGGGTCTACATATTGCCAAAAATGTTTTGGAATGAGGAGATCGAAGAACTTTTAGAATTAAAAGATGTGAAATCCCACCACGACGACGACTCTCATGGGGGTTATTGCGAAGAGGATGATGACGATTATGAGGAAGAGGTAATCCCAGAGCCCGAAGAACCCGATGAAAAGAAAGATGATAAAAAGAAAGTGAAATCAAAAATCAATTACTTTCGAGCCAGCAAGCCGCACGCCTTACCATGGGTAGCGGAAAGAATCCAAGCATATATACCCGAGATTAAAGTTGGCGTAATGCGGCCTTCAGTTGTTGACCCCGATATGCAACTATATCGTCTGCCGGAAGGCGCGGGGGCGGTACCACAGCATATTGATGAAGACTTTGACGGTCTTGGTGGATCTCGAGCGCTCTATAGCATACTCGTTTACCTCAATTGTGATTATGCCGGCGGAGAAACGGTCTTTAATGGCAATATTATCGCGCCTCGCGTGCCGCCGGGCGGCGGACTGCTGTTTAGGCACGACATACCACACGAAGGGTTCGTGGTCGTCCGCGGAGAAAAGTACATACTCAAAACCGATTTATTTTTTAAATAAACAATACCGCGCCACCCCAAAGGATGCGCGGTTTTATTATGCTTTATGAATTCGCCTTTCTTCCAGTGGATTCAAGTGCGCGCCCATGCTAAACGCTAGGGCTATAATAACTAGATTTTTAATTATGTATTGCCCCTCAAGCGTCGGGGACAAAAACCCGTTCCAAGTATCGTTTGATAGCAAAATTAAAGGCAAAGATGTAGAAAGTATATGCGGCAGAAGCAATGCGACGGCCAATCTCTCAAGGCCCGGAATCACAAAGGCAACGCCAATAGCCATCTCATACAATCCGAAAAAAATTATAAATTTCTCAAAAGAAAAAAACGGCAGGGTTTCTGATAACAAACTTTTAACCAAGTCGCTCGCCGGGCTCAAGCCTATAACTTTTAAAATACCAAACCAAAAAAATACCGAAAAAAGCGAAAAGCGCGCCAGGGGATAACTTATCTTGCGCAAAATCTGAATTATTTTTTTATCTATTCTTTGAAACATTAACTATAGAATTATCTTGTATAATAAATAAACTCTAAAATAATCAGCACGAACCAGCCGACTTGAAGCACGAAGAAAAGCAGTATCTGGATGAACTCCAAGAAATGCACGCGAGACATGCTGAAGTTTTCGGCGACGATAGTATAAACATCCTCCAGAGAATCCATCTTTTCCTTTACGGCATCTTTCCATTCGTTCAAGCGCATCTTGTGAGCCATTAAGTTGTAAAGTCTGGCCGGATACCAGTCTCCAATCAATTTGATCTCTCTATCCACCGCCTCAAACTCGGCGATGGAGCGGGCGCGAGTATTTATAACCGCTTTAAAATCCTGCGTAATTTTATAATTTTTCAAAATGTTCAATCGTTCGGCTTGAGATTGCACGACTCTCGCGATACGCCTTAGACGCAAGTCGAGATCATGATCTAGAGCGCGATACTTCAATAACTGCAAATTGGCGATCTGGAGAAGCTCAACGATGGATTCATATTCGCCCACGGGATCAAAAATAAAAGCTCCGTCCCAGTCAACGATCACCAAATCATCTTGCGCATATTTTATCTGATGCGAGAGTGTGTGAGCGACTTCTTTTTCATCAAGTGGCAATCTTTCGGATTTTAAAAAGCTGGCAATTTTGTCTCCGTATTTAAAAAACTGTTCGGGCTCACCCTCGTAACCGGAGACTATGGCGATGGAGTATTCTTCACTCAACTCAAATTTGCCGCCGCGCCTTTTTATAATTTCGTGGCACTGGTCAATGAGAGCCTCTCTAAGCTCAAAAGCTTCGCCGCTAAAAATGTCTTGAACCTCCACCTGCGCTTCGGCAACCAAAATGTCGGGAAGATATGCTCGGATATCAAAGGTCACCTTACTACCTTTTACTTCATGCTCTTCTCTATCAATTAAAAATTGCTTCGGAACAGATGCCCCAAAATAATGCGGCGCGCTCTCACTAATTGGGATATTAATGGCTTCGCCGCCTTTCATTCTTTGGCTTTCGGCTAATACAAATGAAACAATCTTACTTGGCATATTACCTATATTATACCACAAAAATGGCCAAGGCGATGTTACTCACTACTAGATAAATATTCCTGCAAAATAATCGGGATTACAATCAGAACGCCGCCCAAGGCAGTCCAAAAGGTCAGTGATTCGCCCAAAATTAGTATGGGGAAAATCACGCCGCCGACATTTTCAGAGAGAGCTACAAAGCTGGCCATTAATCCCCCGCTTTTCTCAATAAATCTAAACCACAACATGAAAAGGAAGGCTGTGGCGGCAAGAGATAAAAGTAACGCAGAAAAAAGGGCTCCGAAATAATCGGGATTTAATATTTTTGAGAAATCCAATGGAGCTTTGACTAATATGTAAGGGGTGAGAGTTATGGCGGCTATTAAAAATGACCCGAAAACAGTCAGGAGCGGGCTTAGCTCGGGATGACGCTTACGGGAACTCCCTCCTAAAACAGAGTAAAGACCCCAGCCACCGGCGGCCGCCAACACCAATAAATCGCCTTTGATGCTCCCCCCTTCAAAAACAGCTAAGTTGAAATTGCCGTTCGTGACAATGAAGAATGTGCCGAGCAAGGCAATCACGAACAAAAATAAATCTCTTATTTTTATATTTTCGTGGAAAAATAAAAATGAAAATACGGCGATAAAAACCGCGCTTAAATTAAATAAAAGGTCGTAGTGGATGGCGGTTGTGAGTTTTAGGCCCGCAAAACCCAAAATCATGGCGGCAAAAACTCCGGTGGCTCCCAAAAAAATAAAGTGCGCGATGTGCTTAAAAACCAAGATTGACGAACGGAAGAGTCGTCCTTTAAAAAATAAAAAGCCGGAAAAAACCGCTAATGTAATTACAATTCTTACAAATATGAGCTGGATTGGAGAAAAAAGCGGGAAAGCGAGCTTCCCTAAAACACCGATAGCGCCACCCCAAAAGCCGAGGTAGATTATTAATAGCCAGGTTTTTAGACGAGCAGAGGTCATTGATATAATGATAGCAGGAAACCGCCAACATGCATAAGGCCACATACATATTGCACTCTCTAACCAATCCTAGAGATGAGAATATTCAATAGATTTCGAGGTACCAAGGGTTTTATAAAATCATGGCAGGACGTGATACGCTGGCGGGATATGATTA
>Ga0209515_10005987_pt1 | contig 15419 bp, 16 predicted proteins | sample Subgroupgradi54m_FD_187454 | JGI IMG/M metagenome (GOLD analysis project Ga0209515, IMG submission 187454) | Subsurface groundwater microbial communities from S. Glens Falls, New York, USA - GMW60B uncontaminated upgradient, 5.4 m (SPAdes)... ...
CGCATCATGGAAGTCAACCGCGACCTCGTCCGAGACCTGGGGTTTGACTATGCGAGCGGGTCGGCCGGGCTGGATTCAACAACCGCGACCCAGACGCCGTTCGAGAAACGGGGGGGCGTCAATGTCAGGACGTTCGGGGCGCAGGCGCTGACCGGGCAGGTGATCCCCTCGACGTTCATCCCCAAGACCACGGCGATCACCACGAGCAACACCGGGTTGAAGGTGTCCTTCAAACAGTTGACCGGGATGCAGTTTGACGTGATGCTGCGGGCGTTGGAGGAAGATGCCCGGACCAACACGCTGTCGGCCCCGCAGGTGCTCACGCTGACGGGCCAGGAAGCGAAGATTGTCGTCGGCACGAAGTATCCGATCCTCAAGAGTGAGATCTCCGGCACCACGACGACCACCACCACGACGTCGCTGGATTACTACCAGGACATCGGGATCCAGCTCTACGTGGTGCCGCAGGTCAGTGGCGACAAGTACATTGATATGATCATCCATCCGGTGGTCTCGTCCTTCACCAGCACGGTGGGGACGAACGCCTATCCGATCATCGTGACGCGGGAGGCGGAGACCCAGCTGGTGATCGAAGATGGTGACACCGTGGTGCTTGGCGGGCTTTTGAAGGACGTGAAGTCCCATGACCGGTTGGGGTTGCCGTTTGTCAGCCGGATCCCCATCCTGGGACTCCTATTCTCACGCGCCTCGACGGACGTGGAGAAGATCGATCTCCTGATCTTCATTACGGCACGGATTCTGCGATTTGACCAGTTCAGCCCTGAGGAACTCGCGGCCTTGAAGGCCAAATATGAGACCGCGATCCCCGTCCAAGGCCCGATCGGGTCCTGGACGACGAAGACCAAGGGCCGACCGCCATCCGCAGCCAGGCCGTCCCAACCATCCCGTCGCTAGCCCACGCCTCCAGCACCACTCAGCGAAACATCCCAGAAGGAGAGTGCCGCAATGATGGGTCGATTTCGTCACCGGCCGCCGTCGTCCCAGGACGGGGGCGAGCCGCGCAAGCCGCAGGGAGCCGGGCCCCACCAGCCCGACGGCAAGGAAATCCTGATCAACGTGGATCCGCTCGAGACCCGGCTGGCCATCCTCGACCGGGGGGCGCTGGAGGAATTCTTCGTCGAGCGGACCGCGCAGGCCGCGCTCGTCGGCAACGTCTACAAGGGGCGGGTCAATTCGGTCGTGCCGGGCATCCGGGCCGCGTTCGTGGACCTGGGACTGGGGAAGAATGGGTTCCTCTATCTGACCGACATCGTGAACGCCAACCCCGAGCTGGCGGAGCACGTCCAGCTCGAGCACCCCAGCGGGCAGGCGCCGGAACCGCCGATCGCCCCCGAGCACCAGCCGCGCATCCAGGACCTCGTCAGGGTGGGGCAGGAGCTCCTGGTCCAGGTGGTCAAGGAGCCGTTGGGGAACAAGGGGCCCCGGCTGACGACGCACCTCTCGCTGCCGGGCCGCTTCCTCGTGCTGATGCCGATGGACGCGCACTTTGGTCTCTCGAAGCGGATTGACGACCCGCAGGAGCGGGACCGGCTCCGCCAGATCCTCAAGACGCTGAACCCGCCGAAAGACATCGGCCTCATCGTCCGCACCGCGGCCATCGGCGCGACGGAGCAGTCGCTGCACCGCGACCTCCGATTCCTGCTGGCCCTCTGGCAGCGGATCAAGGGCCGCTCGATGCGGACGCCGGCCCCCGCCTCGATCCACGAGGAGTACGACGTCATCCTGCGGACGGTGCGGGACATGCTGACGCCGGAGGTCAAGAAGGTGGTCGTGGATTCCCGCGACGAGTTCCGGAAGATCCACCGCTTCCTCTGCCAGACCGAGCCGCACCTGCGGGACCGCATCGAGTGGTACCGCGAGGAGACGCCGCTGTTCGAGAAGCGCGGGCTGGAGCAGGAGATCGAGAAGATCTATCACCGGAAGGTCGAGCTGCCCAGCGGCGGCCACTGCATTATCGAGCAAACCGAGTCGCTGGTGAGCATTGACGTCAACTCCGGCAAGTTCACCGGGCGGCGGAACCTCGAGGAGACCGCCTTCGTCACCAACATGGAGGCGGCCGAAGAGATCGCCAAACAGATCCGCCTGCGGGACCTCGGCGGGATCCTCGTCTTCGACTTCATTGACATGCTCTCCCAGTCGCACCGGCAGAAGGTCTACAACACGCTGCAGAACATCTTCCGCCGGGACCGGGCGAAGACGAACATCATCTTCATCTCGGAGTTCGGGCTGGTGGAGATGACCCGCCAGCGCATCCGCAAGAGTTTGGAGCGGGTGTCATTCCAGGAATGCCCCTACTGCCATGGGCGCGGGACGATCCGCTCGCCGCTGACCGTCGCCATCCTGGCGCTGCGGCAGGCCCGGCGGCTGTTCCAGAAACAGCACTGCCGGGGGGTCGAGCTGGTCCTCCACCCCGACGTGGCCGGCCGCCTGGAGCGGGACGACCGCAACGCCGTCGTCCAGCTGGAGCGCCAGTTCCGCGGGCGGATCCAGGTGCGCGGGGAGCCGGGGCTGCACCTGGAAGAGGTCAAGGCGACCGCGCTGTCATAACCCCTTGCTTCGAGGAGGGTGCTCCCCCCGGACCGCGCCTCGGCTTGACGCCAAGGCCAATCCCTGGTATTCTTACTAGTAAGAACGAGGAGGTGGCTATGTCATCCTTGGTAGAAACCACGCGGCTCTCGTCGAAAGGACAGGTAGTCCTGCCGCTGGCGATTCGCCGTCGCCTGCACCTCGACAGCGGCGTCAAGTTTGCGGTGCTGGGGGAAGGGGATACCATAATCCTCAAGAGGTTGGCCCCGCCTTCCCTCAGTACGATCCGGCGGCTCCTGCAGGACAGCCGGCAGTACGCGCGCCGCGTCGGGCTGACGCCGGCGGATCTCGCGCGGGCCATCCAGCGGGTGCGCCGGGCTGCCCGGTGATCGTTGTCCTCGACACGAATGTCGTCGTGTCGGGAGTCTTCTTTCATGGCCCGCCCGCGGCGATCGTGGAGCACTGGCTCGCCGGCCGCTTCGACGTCTATGCCACACCAGCCATCGTGGAAGAATATCTCCGCGTCATCGAAGACCTCAGTACGCTGAAGGCGCCTCACTTCACGTACCCGTGGGAAGAAATTTTGCTGGCGCGGTGTCATCTCATCCCGGATGCGCCGCCCCGTCTCGCGTTGCCCCGGGATCCGGCCGATGAGAAATTCCTGGAGTGCGCGCGCCGAGTCGGGGCGCAGTATCTCGTGTCCGGTGATCGCGACCTGCAAGCGGTCGAAGGCCCGTTGGAATTCACCATCGTTTCTCCAAGACAATTCCTCCAACAGCTCTAGCGCTAGGGTCGTCCCCTCGCTCGGATCCATGAAAGGCCGCCGGATCCGACCTGGGGTTTGGTATACCGACTCGCGATCGGAGACGGGGATGGCCCACGCGGCAAGTTGGAGACAGGATGTCAAGCGGTTGGTGGCGGTAATTCGTCGCCGGTACCGGCCGCGGCGGATCATTCTGTTCGGCTCCGCTGCGCAGAAGGGCAGGAAGCGGATTCATGACCTCGACCTCCTCATCATCAAGGCCACGCAGGCCTCACATGCCCGGCGCTCGGCCGACATCTACCGGGTGATTGACGGTGTCAGCCGGACGTATCCGGTGGACGCGGTGGTCTATACGCCGGGAGAATTCCGGCGGCGCCTGGAGCTCGGCGACCCGTTCCTCCGACGGATCGCCGAGGACGGCAAGGTCCTCTATGCCGCCGCATGGTATCCTTAGAGGCGGAGGGGCGCTCATGCAGAACGCGTGGGACTATATCTCTGTGGATCGGGAGGTGTGCCACGGTAAGCCCTGCTTCAAAGGCACGCGGATCATGGTCTCCATCGTCCTCGAGCTGTTGGAGGCCGGCGAGACCATCGAACAAATCCTCGACGCCTATCCGGGGTTGACCCCGCAGCACATCCAAGCGGCCCTCCACGTGGCCTCCGAGCTCCTGCAGCACGAACAGTTCCTCGCGTTCCCCGCGGCCTGACGAGTGCGCCTTCTCCTGTGTGAGTTGTGGGACGCTCCATCAAGGGACAGTCTTGACGAGCGGTGTGTCCCCCAATGGAGCGTCCCCAGCGACCCAGCGACCGTAGCGGGGGCGCACCTCTCGGGGCTTCGGGCGTTCCAGGCGGAACACGGCCGCATCCCGTGTTTCGTCGTCTGCGCGGCGACCGATCCGTATGAGCTTGACGGGGTGCAGGTCGTGCCCTGGCAGGCGTTCCTCAAGACGCTCCCGTCCCTGTGGTGAGCGCGCCTCCCGGTACGGAAACCGCTCGCCCTCCCTACCAGCTTGACTTTTCGGACATTTTATATATTCTGTGTGTAGAAGATAGTCCATGAGGACTATGAAATACACTCGAAATATGACAAGAAACCCTTTAGGGAAGATGGAAGCTCGATTTCTCGCGGAAATAGGACCGCGACCGATCTTCTCTACGGAAGAGGCTCGTCGGCTCTTAGGAGGCAAGGGGGCTGATTATACGCCTCAATTTTTGGAACGGCTTGAGCGGAAAGGATGGATCCGCCGAATCCAACGCGGCCGGTTTGCCATCATCCCACTCTCCTCTGGCCGAGAACGCACGCCCCAGTTACATGAGTACCTGGTTGGAATGCAGCTGGTCACCCCAGCAGCCATTGCCTACTGGTCAGCCCTGAATCATCATGGGATGACTGAGCAACTTCCACGGACCGTCTATCTGGCAACGAATCATCGCGTGTACCGCTCTCACCGACAAGCGTTAGGGATTTCCTTCCAGATTGTTTCTGTTCGGCCCGCCAAGTTCTTTGGGATCATGCAGGATTGGGTGAGTGAGCAGCCGTTCCGGATCACGGATCGAGAAAAGACCATCATCGACGGGCTCGATCTTCCCAAGTACGTTGGGGGAATCGGAGAAATCGCCAAAGCTCTTTCGGGATCCTGGAGCCAGCTGAACGAAGCCAAACTTCGGGAGTATGCCGGGAAAATAGGGAACTCCGGCGTCGCCAAGCGTCTCGGATTCTTGATGGAAACCTTGAGGTTGGGGGACCCTGAGGCGTTGCGAAAAGCCGTGCCGTTGGCCTCTGGTTTTCTGCCGCTGGACCCGACACTTCCAAAGCGGATGAGGTATAACCGTCGGTGGGGGCTGCTGGTCAATGCTGAGATGGGCCGTTGATTACCACCGCTGAGCTTCACCGTGTGGCAGAGGCAGAAGGACTTCGGTTCGATCAGGTAGAGAAGGACTACGTGATTCTCTGGGTTTTATACGCCCTGTCGCGTCCAGGGTTTGCGCCGAAGGGATGGGTTTTTAAGGGCGGGACCTGTTTACGGCACTGTTACTACCCAGACTATCGATTCTCCGAGGACATCGATTTCAGTTGTCAGCCACGCGAGAATTTTTTGGGCCATGCCATAGCGCTTCTGAACCGAATTGCCGCCCACGTCCAAGAAACCTCGGGCATTCGTATGGTTCCAAAAGCGCCACAGACGATTCCAGGAGACTTTCAGGTTGAAATCCCATTGGAATACAGCCGGGGAGGTTCCCGAACGCAAGGGCTTCCTGGTGTCAAGATCCACCTGACGTCCGATGAGCCCCTCCGGATGGAACCCGTCGTGTGTACTGTAAAGCCGAGGTATTCCGATCTTTCGGCGTTTAAAATCCCTGCCTACCACAAACAGGAGATTGTGGCAGAGAAGATGCGGGCTTTGCTCCAACAGCAGAAGAAGTGGCCGAGGCCCCGCGACCTGTACGATCTCTGGTTTATCCTTTGCCGATCTGGAGAACGCTTCCCACGGGAAGCCCTCAAGAAACTTTTTGTTGAAAAATGCCAAGTGCGCCGCGTTCAACCAGACCGTGAAGGGCTGACCTCAGAAAATCTGAAGGACTGGAACAGGAAGGCGTGGGGTAATTTGTTGGGACCGATGCTCAAGACGCTTCCCGATTACGATGAAGTATGGCGGGAATGGGTTGCTGTTTGTCACGAGATATTTGCTTGATTTCCGATGACGGAGTGCAGGTCGTGCCCTGGCAGGCGTTCCTCAAGACACTCCCGTCCCTGTGGTGAGCGCGCCTCCGACATGGTACCATTAGTCCACCCGATGGAGAGACCACGGAGTCAGATCACCGAGAGGCGCGAAATTTTACATGCGGCACGCTCCGTGAAAAAAGCAGGGGGGGGGTAGCATCAGGGCGTAATTCATGCTCTCCCGATGAGTGGGCCGGCACGAGGCCCGTTCGCCACATCAGGTGGCGGATGGGCCTCGCTCTTTTTTAGCGATCCCATGGATCTTCCCCTTCCCCAAAGACAAAGTGGCGCAGTGAAGAAAAAAGCCGGGCCGCACTCATCGTCCCCTATCTCCCGCGACATCACCGAGCGCCAGCGGGTGGAGGAACGCCTGCGCCGGCTGGCCACCGTCGTCCTGGACTCGAACGACGCGGTCCTCGTCTACAACCTTCAGGGACGCCTCCAGACATGGAATCGCGGCGCACAACTGATGTACGGCTATAGCGAAGCCGAGGCGCTGAAGATGAACATCTCCGCCACGATCCCTGAGGGGAAACGAGCCGAATCGCAGGCGTTCATGGCGCGCTTGCGCAAGGGCGCGCAGGTGGCGTCCCTTGAAACGCAGCGCCTCACCAAAGACCGGCGGCTCCTGGATGTGTGGTTGGTGGTGACCGTTCTGATGGATGATCGCGGCGCCCCCGTGGCGGTCGCCTCCACCGAGCGCGACATCACCGAGCGCAAGCGGGCGGAGGCGGAGATCGCGGTGAAGAATAAGGAGCTGGAGACGCTGCTCTATGTGACCGCGCACGACCTCAGTGAGCCGCTTCGGGCGATTGAGAACTTCTCCCAGATGGTTCTGGATGAACATGGGGGGCGTCTGGATGAGGAGGGCCAGGACTTGCTCCGGCGCGTGGTCAAGGGCGGGGCTCGGATGCACCTCCTGCTGAATGACATTCTCACCCTCTCTCGGGTCCGAAAGATTACGCCGCCTGCCGGGGAGGTGGAGGGGGAGGTGATCGTCCGGGAGGCCCTCGATGAATTGGAGACGAGGATCCGGGACACGAAGGCGACGGTTCAGGTCGCCCAGGATCTGCCACGGCTTCGGACCGACCGGACCTGGGCGACCCAGGTGCTCTACAACCTGGTGTCCAATGCCCTGAAATTCACCAAGCCAGGGGAATCTCCCGAAGTGGAGATTGCCGCCTACCGGTCAGGGCCTGGAGAGGCCGGCGGTGAGGGGTTCGTCGTGCGCGACCGGGGACCTGGGGTCGCCCCGGAGCATGCCGAGCGGATCTTTGAGCTGTTCCAACGGGCCGTGGGGCACGAGGTGGAAGGAACGGGGGCGGGGTTGGCCATCGTCCGGGCTGTGGCCGAGCGCCACGGCGGGAAGGCGTGGGTTCGCCCGCGCGAGGGCGGGGGCTCAGAGTTTATCATGACCTTTGGAACGAAGGGTTAAAGGAGGAGGACCAGACGATGGACCACCAACCGATCAAGATCCTCTTGGCGGAGGACAACGAAGACGACGTTCTCATGATCCGCAAGGCCTTTGAGGAGATCAAGCTCATGAACGTGATGGACGTCGTCAAGGATGGCGAGGAGGCGATGGCGTACTTACGGCGGCAAGGGCAGTACCGCGATGCTCAGTTGCCGGGCCTGCTGCTGCTCGACATCCGGATGCCGAAGAAGGATGGCTTTGAGGTCTTGAAGGAGATCAAGGGGGACTCAGGCCTCAAGCACCTTCCGGTTGTCTTCCTGACGACCAGTAAGCAAGAGGAGGATGTGGTCAAGTCGTACGCCGGTGGGGCCTGCTCGTTCGTCGTCAAGCCGGTGGGATTTACGCAGTTCCAGGAGATGGTCAAGCAATTTGAGCTGTACTGGGTGCTGGTGTCGCGGGTGCCAGCAACCGCCAGAGCATGAAGATTGGGACTAAAGGATACCAGGCAGAAGAGGAGGGGGGATTCAAAAGTATGACTCAGAGTATTTTAATCGTAGATGATGAAGAAGATTCACGTAGGATTTTGAGGAATATCCTCTCAAAAGAAAAATATAGGGTCCTCGATGCCGCCACTGGAGAAGAGGCCTTGCGAAAAGTGCGCGAAGAAAAACCCGATCTGGTCCTTTTGGATACCAAATTGCCTGACATGGATGGGATTGAGGTCTGCCGGCAGATTAAAGGGATACAGGGATTAACCGTCAAGGTGATCGTCTACACCGGCTATATTGATGCGGTCGATGTGACGAGGGCCAGAATGGCTGGGGCGGATGGCTATGAGGCAAAGACTCAAGACTTCGCTCAATTGCTCAGCGCGGTCAAGAAACTAATTTAGCATCGCCCAAGGAGGCGGATGATCATGCGAGCCAAGAAAAAGAAGAAAGCCGTTTTGGGGACGAAAGAGGAATCCGTCCCCGTTGTTGTGGGTATCGGTGCTTCTGCCGGAGGCCTGGAGGCCCTGGAAGGATTCTTCTCCCATGTGCCCCCTCAACCCAACATATCTTTTGTGGTCATCCAGCACCTTGCCCCCAAGCACAAAAGCGTCATGGACTCCCTTCTGAGGAGAGTTACGGCCATGAGTATCTCCGAAGCGCAAAGTGGGGTGAAGCTTCAGCCAGGATGCGTCTATCTCAATTCACCCAATAAGGATGTGGCCATTCTGAAGGGCACCTTGCAGCTCATGGAGCCGGTTCAAACTCATGCGATCAGGTTACCCATCGATTACTTTTTCCGCTCTCTGGCTGAAGATCAAGGCGAAAGGGCCATCTGTATTATCCTCTCAGGAACAGGGGCCGATGGCACCTTGGGGCTCAGGGCGATCAAGGGGGCAGGCGGGATGGCCATGGTCCAGGAGGAACAACAGGCCCAATACAATAACATGCCCAAAAGCGCCATCGACACGGGTCTGGTGGATTTTATCCTGCCCGTGGAAAAGATGCCCGATGAGCTGATCCGATATGTGAAACACCCGTATATCAAGGCCCCGGAGAGACCGGTTGCGCCTGAGGAGAAATTCCAGGCCGCCTTAAGTAAGATATTTTTACTCGTTCGATCAGCCACCGGCCATGATTTCTCCAGTTACAAACAGGGGACCACACGGCGCAGGATTCAGCGACGGATGGCAGTGCACCAGATCGATGATATCGAAGACTACCTCCGTTACCTTCAGAAAAATCGTGCCGAAATTACCGTCCTGGACAAAGACCTGTACATCCGGGTCACCAATTTTTTCAGAGACCCCGACGCCTTCGAGATCCTGAAAGAAAAGGTGATCCTCAATTTGGTGAAGGGCAAGGCACCTGAGACACCGGTTCGCATTTGGGTTCCGGGTTGCGGCAGCGGTGAAGAGGCCTATTCGATCGCCATCCTCTGTGCCGAGGCGATGGAGGGGCTGAAACAACATCCGGATATCCAGATCTTCGCCAGCGACATCGACGCGGAGGCCATTGAGTCTGCCCGTGCCGCGGTCTATCCCGAGAGCATTGCAGCCGACGTGTCCCCGGAAAGGTTAAGACGTTTTTTTACCAAAGAGGCAACTGTCTATAAGGTCAATAAACAGATTCGGGATATGGGGATCTTTGCGATTCAAAACCTCATCAAAGATCCCCCCTTTTCCAAGTTAGAGTTGGTCAGTTGCCGAAATCTTTTGATTTATATGGAGCCTGAGTTGCAGAAGAGGATATTGCCCCTTTTCCATTACGTTTTAAATCGGGAGGGGTATCTCTTCTCAGGCCCCTCGGAGTCCATTGGGGTGTTTGCCGATCTTTTTGTGCCCGTGGATACAAGGTGGAAAATCTTTAAACGAACAGTGCCCGTGACCAAGAAGGCGGTTGAATATCTCCCGCCACCTTTTTATGAGGTGGCCCATGGACGCGCAGGCGTTGAAGAAAAGGCTGGGCTCAGCGAAGGCAGAATCCGTCAATTTGCCGAAAGGGTAATCCTCGAGGATTATGCCCCTCCCTCCGTGCTCATCGATGGCAACTGTAACGTCCTCTATTTTCACGGTAACACCGGTCTGTTTTTATCGCCGCCCACAGGGGAAGCCACCTTCAATATCTTAAACATGATTCGTGAAGACCTGCGTTATCGACTGAGCGCAACCCTCCGTGAAGCGGTGAGACAGAAAAAGACCGTTGTCTCTGAAGGGCTACAGATCAAACGCGATGATGGTTTACTATCCATTGACCTACGGGTGAGGCCCCTCATCGAACCCGAAGCGATGCGAGGTTTGACCATGATTACGTTTGAGACTAGACAACCTCGGAAAGAGAAAGAGAAAGAGAAAGAGAAAGAGAAAGAGAAACGCCCCCTCACAGAAGCTGACGCGCGGGTAGCGGCTTTGGAGCAGGAGTTGCAATCCACAAAGCAATACCTTCAGACCGCCGTGGAAGAATTTGAGGCCTCGAGCGAAGAGCTCAAATCCTCCAATGAAGAGCTGCAGTCCACCAATGAAGAGCTGCAGTCCACCAATGAGGAGATGGAGACATCCAAGGAGGAGCTGCAATCGACCAATGAGGAGCTGGGGACGGTCAATGCAGAGCTACAGGGTAAGCTCGATGAATTGACACATGCCAACGATGACCTCGACAACCTCCTCGCCAGTACGGAGGTGGGAACGGTCTTTCTCGATACCAACCTGCGCATCAAGCGTTTCACCCCCTCGGCCGGTAAAATATTCAATTTGATACCCTCGGACGTTGGCCGTCCCATCCATGACCTCAGTCCAAAGATGGAATATGAAAATATCCGAAAGGATGCTGACGAGGTGCTGAAGACATTAAGAGAGAAAGGAGCCGAGATACGGACCCGAGAGGGTGAATGGTTTTCGATGCGGCTCTTGCCCTATCGAACCCTAGACAATGTGATCGACGGCGTGGTCATTACCTTTGTGGATATTACTCAGATTAAGAAGTCGGAGGAGGACCTGAAAAAAGCAAACGAGGCCATTAAAACTCTCTATAAAGAACGTGAAGAGCAGAATTTTGGATTGAAGAAACCGTAGTCCTCATATGAAACAAAAGAACGGAGAACTAAAAAAGGCGAGCGAACTTCGCAAAAGGGCGGTGGAAAAATTCAAGTCCAAGCCGGCTCTTCCAGGAAAATTATCCAAATTAGACGTCCAAGCACTGATCGAGGAGTTGCGGATTCATCAGATTCAACTGGAAATGCAAAATGACGAGATTCGTAAGGCCCAGCAGGTCGTTGAAGAATCGCGGGCCAAGTATTCCAACCTCTATGACTTTGCCCCTGTTGGCTATCTTACCTTAAACCAGGAGGGGCTTATCCTGGGGGCAAACCTTACCGCCTCGAGCCAGTTGGGGGTCGAGAGACGCCGTCTCATCAATAAGCCGCTCTTCCTGTTTATGACGAAGAAAGAGGGAAAAGATCTATTTTATCTGTATCTTAGGAAGATTTTTAGAACGAAATCTCTTGAGACCTATGAGGGGGAACTGAAGGGAAAGGATAGCACTCCATTCTACGCTCAACTGGAAAGCATCGTGGTCAAGGATGATTCAAGCCAGTGTCGAACCGCGATCACTGACATCACCGAGCGCAAGCAGGCGCTGACGAAGTTGCAGCAAGGCGAGGAGCAGCTTCGGGCCGCCAACCGCCGGTTGGGAGAGCTGTTGGCGACCAAGGATCAGTTCATAGCCACCGTGAGCCACGAGCTGCGCACCCCGCTCACGGCCATCATCGAAGGGGTCAGTCTCCTCGGGGATGGGGTGTTGGGCGCCCTCTCCGCCGAGCAGTCCGACTTCGTGCACACCGTGGCGCAAAGCGCTGATCGGCTCGCGCTGCTCATCGAGCACCTCCTGGATCTCTCCAAAATCGAGGCCGGGCGCCTGCCGCTGTCCCGGCGCCGCCTGACGCTGCCCCCGTTGATCGAGGCGACCCTCAAGCCGTTGCAGTCACTCGCCGGCCGAAGGACCATCCGGTGCGAGTGGGGAGCCACTCCGGATGTGTTTGCCGATGGCGAGAGGATCGCCCAGGTCGTGACCAACCTCTTCGCCAATGCGGTCAAGTTCACCGAGGACGAGGGGACCATCACCTGTCGCTGCCAGGTCCTCGACGGGCAGGTGGCCGTGACGATCCAGGACGATGGGGCCGGGATCGCCGCGGGGGATCTGCCGAAGCTCTTTGAACGGTTCTCGCAAGTCGGCGAGTACAAACCCGGCGGCACCGGATTGGGCTTGGCGCTCTGCAAGGAGTTGGTGGCGCTGCATCGGGGGACGATCTCGGCGGCCTCGGAGCCGGGGAAGGGCAGCGCCTTTACCTTTACCGTGCCGGTCTATACCCCCGCGTTGGCGCTGGAAGAGAGCTTCAGGCAACTCTTGGAAACCACCAAAGCCTCCCTGAGTTCCCCGATGATCGGGCTGATCGCCATTGACTGTCAGGCAGCGGCCGAGCCCCTGGAGCGGATCGCGCAACGGGTCCGCCGTTACCTGAAGAATGGCGACCTGGTCTTAGACCTGGAGCCCCCGTGGGTGGTCTGCTTAGCCCACACGGATGTGCAGGGGGTCCAGGCGATCTGTCGGCGGCTTCAAGGGTCCCTCGAAGGTCCCGTCCCTGTGACTATGGGGTGGGCGTTGTATCCGGTGGACGGCGCGGACGCCCACACCTTGTTGGCTGAAGCGATCAGCTTGAGTCGAGCGCGGAACGTCATCCCCCCAGGGCCTCGGAAGCAAAGGATCCTGGTGGCGGATGACGACCCGACGATCCTTCAAGTGATGACGCTGCGGCTTGAAGCGCTGGGCTTCGAGGTGCAGGTCGCCTCCCATGGCGAGGAGGTGTTGGAACAGGTGAAGGGCCAGTTGCCTGCCGACCTGATCCTCCTGGACCTGAAACTGCCCCGGTTGGACGGCTTCGAAGTCTGCCGGCAGGTGGCCGCGCTCGGGAAAAAAATTCCCATCGTGGCCTTCACCGCCTACGGGAAGGAACTCAAGGACAAGTTGGCAGAGCTTGGGCTCACCGATGTGCTGAAGAAGCCGTTCAGCACCAAGGAGCTGATCGAGAAGGTAACGCAGGCCCTGGCAAGAGGAGGAGCACACCATGGCTGAGAACCCGCGCATCTTGCTGGTGGATGATGAGCCGGCGATCGTCAAGGTCGTCAGCAAACGGCTCGAGGCCGAGGGATTTGCGGTGCTCACGGCGATGGACGGGCAGGAGGCGCTCGCCACGGCGCACCGGGAACCGCTGGATCTTCTCATCCTCGACCTCATGCTGCCCAAGCTCAGCGGCTTTGAAGTCTGCGCGATGCTCAAGCAGGACGACCGGTACCGCACGATGCCGATCATTCTGTTGACGGCCAGAACGCAGGAGAAGGATGAGAAGCTGGGCTACCACTGCGGGGCGGATGCCTACATCCGCAAGCCGTTTGAGGCGGCGGAGCTGGTGGGGACGATCCGGCGGCTCTTGGCGGCGCCCGGGGTCCCTTCGAAGGAGGTGGCATGACCCTCTACACGGTGTTGGATGGGGCCCGGATCCTCGTGGTGGACGATGAGCCGGCGATCGTCACGGTGTTGGCGCGGCGGCTGGAGAGCTGGGGGTGCCAGGTGCTCACGGCGTCGAGCGGCGAGGAGGGGCTGGCGATGGCCGAAGCCGAATACCCCGACCTCATCCTCCTGGATATCCTGATGCCGAAGATGAAGGGCTGGGAGGCCTGCGCGCGGCTGAGGAAGAACCCGAAGACCCGGACGATCCCGGTGGTGTTCCTGACGGCGCTGGGGATGCCGAATCATATCTGGGGCGGCTTGACGATCGGGGCGGAGGATTACCTGATCAAGCCGTTTCGGCCGGAGGAGATGAAGGAGCGCTTGGCGGTCGTCCTCTGGCGCCACCGGGCCCAGGCCGCTCCGCCGGACTGATCCCTGATGGCCCGTGTCGAGGTTCCGACGATTGACTTGGCCCATACCCTGATCAAGCCGGAGGTGATCCAGCTCGTGCCGGAGGCGCTGGCCCGCAAGCACACCCTCATCCCGGTGTTTCAGATCGGCGAGACGCTGACGGTGGCGATCGCCGATGCGCTGAACGTGGCCGCGGTAGATGAGCTGCGGCTGAAGACGCGGCGCACCATCAAGACCCTGGTGGCCGAGGCGGCGGCCATCCGGCACGCCATCGGCCGGTACTACGGGGCGGCGGGGACGATTGCCGAGGTGGCGCAGGCGATCCATGAGGCGACGCTGCCGGCCGACGAGATGGCAGCCGCGGCGGAAGCCCCCATCGTGCGTCTGGTGGACCTGTTGATCCTGCAGGCGCTGAAAGAGCGGGCCAGCGATATTCACCTCGAACCGGGGGAAGGGCTCGTCCGGACCCGCTTCCGCGTGGATGGCGTGCTGCGCGTGGTCCACGGCCCGCCGCCGCGGCTGGCCCCGGCGGTGGTCTCCCGCATCAAGGTGTTGGCGAAGCTCGACATCGCGGAGAAGCGCAAGCCCCAGGATGGCCGCTTCCGGGTGACGGTGGAAGGGCGGACCGTGGACCTCCGCGTCTCGACCATCCCGACGCCGTTCGGGGAAAAAGTGGCCCTGCGCCTCCTGGATGCCGAGACGGTCCTGTTGGGGATGGAGCAGCTCGGGTTCGCCCCAGAGACGTTGGCGGCGTTCCAGCCGCTCATCCACCTCCCGCACGGCATCCTCCTCGTGACGGGCCCCACCGGCTCCGGCAAGACCACGACCCTCTACGCGGCGCTGCAGACGATCAATACTGAGGAGAAGCATATCCTCACGATCGAAGACCCGATCGAATACCAGTTGCCCGGCATCAACCAGGTGCAGGTGAACCCCAAGGCGGAGGTGACGTTTGCCTCGGCGCTCCGGGCGTTCCTCCGACAGGACCCCAATATCATTATGGTGGGGGAGATCCGCGATCGTGAGACGGCCGAGATCGCGATCCAGGCGGCGTTGACGGGGCACCTGGTGTTGTCCACGCTCCACACGAACGATGCCCCCGGCGCGTTGGTGCGGTTGGTGGACATGGGGGTCGAACCCTTTCTGATCGCGTCCAGCGTGATCGGCGTTCTGGCCCAGCGGTTGGTGCGGGTGATCTGTCCTCAGTGCAAGACGGCCCGCCCGCCGCCGGCGGAACTGGCGGCCCGACTGGGGCTCCCCTCGGGGGCCACGGTGGCGCGGGGGGCCGGGTGCCCGGCCTGCCAGCAGACCGGCTACCAGGGCCGCCTCGGACTCTTCGAGCTGATGCCGATGACCGAGTCGCTGCGGGCCCTGGTGGCGGCCAAGGCCTCGGGCCCGGTGTTGCGGGAGCAGGCGCGGGCCGCGGGGATGCGGGCCCTCTGGGATGATGGCGTGGCCAAAATGGTGGCCGGCACGACCACGCTGGAAGAAGTGCTGCGCGTCACGCACGCGGGGTAAATGCCCCACTATCGGTATACGGCGCGCGATGCCCAGGGCCAGGCCATCGCCGGG
>Ga0209515_10005990_pt1 | contig 15412 bp, 12 predicted proteins | sample Subgroupgradi54m_FD_187454 | JGI IMG/M metagenome (GOLD analysis project Ga0209515, IMG submission 187454) | Subsurface groundwater microbial communities from S. Glens Falls, New York, USA - GMW60B uncontaminated upgradient, 5.4 m (SPAdes)... ...
CGGGATGCTGACAGCCGCTGCGGGTTTTATCAGCGCCGCAACCGGGCTTGTCGTCGCCTTGAACCAGACCGGCGTCTTCGACGCGCGCAAGCCTCCCGCAACTGAAGCGAAGTCTCCCGGGGCTGAAGCGAAGCCTCCAGGGACTGAAGCGAAGCCTCCAGGGACTGAAGCGGCCGCCGTGAGCGGGGCGTGGAAAGCGAATGTGACCTACAGCTGGGGCGCGACCTACGCGGAGCGCTTCGAGCTCCAGGTGGACAGGGATCGGTTGATCGGAGTTGTCACCTATCTCCGTGCACCTCGCGGGATTGAATCGGGTGTTGTGGCGGGTGATCGGATCACGTTCACGGTGCGGGCCGAGGAGATCATTGGCTCCGAGACCCGGCCCTATCAGCTTTCGTACAAAGGGACCGTGGTCGGCGGCGGGATTCATTTCGTGCTCGAGGATTCGCGCGGAACGCCTCCAGTCCAGTTCGCTGCGGCACGAGACCTGCCGTCTCAGTAGATCATCCCGGCGTTGGGTGTAAGCTCGTCGCGCCTGTTGAAAGGAGACACATGATGAATGCGCACCCCAGGGCGTTTCTCGCGATCGCCTTGTCTCTCCTGCTTGTGCCGGTCCTCGCGTGGGCCCAGAGCAGCGTCACTGGCGTCGTGCGGGATGAATCGGGCGCAGTCCTCCCCGGAGTGACGGTGGAAGCCGCCAGCCCGGCCCTCATCGAGAACGTGCGCGCCGCGGTCACCGATGGCCAGGGGCTGTACCGGATTGTCAATCTGCGTCCGGGCGTCTACACGATCACGTTTACGCTGCCCGGTTTCCGCACCCTCAAGCGTGAGGGGCTCGAGCTGCGAGCGGAGTTCACCGCGACCGTGAACGGGCAGCTGGTCGTGGGCACGGTGGAGGAAACAGTGACGGTCACGGGCGAGGCGCCGACCGTCGACCTCCGGAGCTCGCGAGCGCAAGTGCAGTTCGCGCAGGAGACGTTGCAGTCGATTCCGGGAACCGGCCGGCTCGCGACGCTGTCGATGGTCATACCCGGCGCCACGCTGCGGCGCGAGAACGACCGCGGCGTCGGGGGCCTGAGCGATCGCACGCAGACGGCGTATAGCGTCCACGGCGCGCCCGAAGCGCAGCCGGTGGTCGATGGCATGAACCACCAGGTCGCCAGCCTGACATCAGGCGTCTTCGTCTACAACCAGATCAACATCCAGGAAGTCGTCGTCGAGACGAGCGGCGTGGGCGCCGACCGCGATACCGGCGGCATGCAGATCAACATGATTGCCCGCGATGGCGGCAACACATTCTCCGGGGTCGGCACCTTCGCATATGTCAGCCCGAGCTTCGAGACGAGCAACATCTCCGCCGCGCTCCTCGCCCGGAACCTCGACCCGAACCGCGTCGGCTCGATCAAGAAGTTCAGGGACACAGCGATGGCGCTCGGCGGTCCGATTCGACGCACCAAGATCTGGTTTTTTGCGTCACTCCGTGAGGGAGTGACGCAGCAGTTTGCCGAAGGCGTGTACTACAACAAGCTGAAGCAGCCAGCGTCGCTCCTGTACGAGCCCGACTCGAGCCGGCCGGCCTTTACGAACGACTACAGCAGGGATGTCAGCGTGCGGTTCACGTGGCAGGCCGCGCCGAAACACAAAATCGTCATCTCCAACTCGTTTCAGCCGAACTGCAATTGCGTCTTCAACCTATTGAACCCGGGCACGCGCAGGACACCCGAAGCCTCCGGGCAGCATCACTACGACCCGCACTATCTGCCCAGCGCCTCTTGGACGTATCCAGCGACGGATCGATTGCTGTTCGAGGCCGGTGGGACGGCGTACATCATCAACCAGCACGACAAGCGCGAGCCTGGCGTGCCGGAGACCGCTATCCAGGTCACCGACCAGGGGCTCAATCTGATTTACGGGAACGTTCCGACGCGTACGCTCCCGCGCCGGCAGTACCAGGCACGCCTGAACCTCTCCCACGTCACGGGCTCACATAATTTCAAAACCGGCTTTACGGTCCGCCGCGTGCAGATCGGCAATATCGACGGGCTCGGCCACGACCTCTGGATGCACAACGGATCGATCAACTACAGATTCCGCGATGGCGTCCCGAACCAGCTGACCCTGACCGATGCGCCCTGGAACCTGGAAGAATCGGTGAGCGACGTCGCGGTGTACGCGCAGGATCAATGGACGATAAGGCGGCTGACGTTGAACCTGGGAGTGAGGTACAGCGATGCGCGCGCGTCGACGCCGGATCAGGTGCTCGGTGCAGGCTTCTACGTTCCCGAGCGGCGGTTCGCGGCCGTGAAGAATGTGCCGCATTACCGGAACCTGAGTCCCAGGCTCGGCTTCGCCTACGATCTCTTTGGCACCGGCACCACAGCGCTGAAGGCGTCCCTGGGCCACTATCCCGACCGCGTGATTCAGGCCTCGGCGAACCCCGTCGTCAATCTGACGCGCACCACGAGCCGGAACTGGACCGATACGAACAGGAACTTTCGCCCCGACTGCGCCCTTCTGGATCCGGCGGCGAATGGAGAGTGCGGCGCTTTTTCGAATCTCAATTTCGGGAAGGCGAACGTCGATACCCGGTATGCGGACGACGCCCAGAGCGGCTTCAATACGCAGTTTGACAACTGGCAGGGATCGGTGTCCCTCCAGCACCAGCTGCGACCGGGGCTCGGCCTGAACATCGGATACTTCCGCACCTGGTACGGCGGGTTCCTCGCGACCGACAATACGCTTGTAACGGCGGCGGATTACGATCCCTTCTGTATTACCGTGCCGGCCGACACGCGCCTGCCGAACAGCGGTAAGCAGCTGTGCGGGTTCACTGACGTCAGGCCGGCCGCGTTCGGCCTGGTGGACAACCTGGTGACGCAGGCGGCGCACTACGGCAGCCAGACGCAGGTTTTCAACGGCGTCGACATGTCGGTCAACGCACGGTTTGCCGAACGAGGGCAGCTCTCGGGCGGCGTGAGCATGGGCCAGACCGTGACCGACAACTGCTATCAGAATGGCGATCCGTCGCTCACCGCGGCGGCGTTCCCGACAGTCCTTGCTCTCGGCAGCGGATCGATGGCGCCGAGAACCGATGCGTTTTGCCATCTGGCGGCGCCCTGGGCGGCCGGCACGCAGGCCAAGTTCCTCGTGGTATATCCGCTGCCCTGGGGCATCCAGACAAGCGCGATCTATCAGAACAGCCCGGGCATCCCGATTACGGCGCAGTACGTCGTCAGTAATGCCGCGATACTCCCGTCGCTGCGGCGCAACCTCGGATCGTGCCGTGGCGCAGCCACCTGCAACGCCAACGTCACGCTGGACCTGCTGGCTCCGACCGAGCTCTTTGAACCCCGGTTGCAGCAGCTGGATCTACGCGTCTCGCGGATCGTCCGGCTCGGCGGCACGCGCCGACTCCGGGCCGATGTCGATCTGTATAACGTGTTCAATGCGGGCAACGTCATCAGCATGAACACGACCTACGGCTCCGGATGGCAGGATGTCCGGCAGATTCTCGGAGGGCGGCTGATACGACTGGGCGGCCAGTTCGACTTCTGATCCGGCCGGAGGCGACACCATGCTTCACACCGCTCAACGACTCATCACGATCGCATGCATGAGTGCCGCGATGCTGACGGCGACGCAGGCATCCGCGCATCACGGTTCCGCAGCCTCGTACGACACCTCGAAGCAGACGACGCTGACTGGCGTCGTGACGGAATGGGTCTGGAAGAACCCGCACTGTTTCATCCTCTTCGACGTGACCGACGAGCATGGGAGCGTGGTGAACTGGGGCGCCGAAACGCATCCGACGAATTTCCTGGTGCGCAACGAAGTGAAAGGCGTGCCGGTTCCACTGAGCGCGGCGTCATTCAAGCCCGGTGACAGGATTACGGTGACGCTGTTCCCGTCGCGCGTCGGCACGCCCCGCGGCTTGCTTGCGAAGATCGTGGCGGAAGATGGAACCGTGATGCTGGACGATGGCGACAGCCGCACGAACCGCGGAGGTCAGTGATGCGAACCGCCGCCGGCCTCGCGCTGTTGTCCATCGTCGCGGTCGCGCCGCACGCCCACGCACAGACGTCGCAACCGTCGAAGGAGTGGCCGCCGTGCAACCGTTGTCTGACCACTCAGCAGGAGCGTGACGCGGCGGCACAGGCGAAGGACGTGGCGTTCAAGCCGCGCGATTTCTCAGGTGTGTGGGGACTCGGCACAAACGGTTTCAATCTGGATCAGCGGGCGGTTCCACCGATGACCGCGGAAGGGCAGGCGCGATATGCGGCGGCGAAGCCGGGCCTCGGACCGCGCGGCGTGCCGCTCGGCAACGACCCGTTGATGATCTGCGACCCGGTCGGGTATCCACGCTCGTTCACGTACAACTACGGCATGGAATTCATCGACGTACCGGCGCGAATGCTCCAGTTTTTCGAGTGGGGCCACACCTGGCGGACGATCTGGACCGACGGCCGCGCGCTGCCTGTGAATCCCGAGCCGCGATGGTACGGCTATGCCATCGGCCGTTGGGACGGCGACACGTTTGTGGTCGAATCGTCAGGATATGAAGACCGAAGCTGGCTCGATCAGGACGGGCATCCACACAGCGACCAGATGCGCGTCGTCGAGCGCTACAGGCGCCCGGCGGCCGACACGATGGAGGTCACGATCACGCTGACCGACCCGACGATGTATACAGCGCCGTGGGTGAGCCGCACGACGCTGCGCCTGAATCCTGCGTCCGAGATCGGCGAGTACTTTTGCGTGCCGTCCGACGAGGAACTCTACAAGAAGGTGATTCGCGAACCAGCGGGCGGCGTCGTCAAGTAGACGATCGACATCGCCGTATCAATGGCTCCGAGACCCGGCCCTATCAGCTGTCGTACAAGGGGACCGTGGTCGGTGGCGGGATTCATTTCGTGCTGGAGGATTCGCGCGGAACCCCCGCGGTGCAGTTCGCTGCGGCACGAGATCTGCCGCGTCAGTAGGCCACGCCGGCCACGCCGGCCGCGTTCATCGCGGCCCTTCGGGCGCTGGCGTGGTATTGTTAGCGGAACGTCGGGGCGTGGCTCAGCCTGGTAGAGCACTCGGTTCGGGACCGAGGGGTCGAAGGTTCAAATCCTTTCGCCCCGACCAACTTTCCTTCTGAAGCGACCGTAGAGCGGGTCGCTTCCTACGTACAGCCGAATTCGTGTTTCACTGCATCTCCAAAGACGTGTCACTCGGGCGTCGGCGGGCGATTGAATCACTCAATTGAGCGAGCTAAGGGTCTCCAGGAGTGGTTTGTGGCAGTCCAGTCAACCAGCCGCCCCTGAACCCCGCACGGCGCAGGCCCATGGCGACATATGGACAGCTCCGCATGAGCCGCCAGATCAAGCCTGAACGATAGTTCTCGATCATGAGAATGACCGGCCCCTGATCGAGGGCGAAATGGTTTTGCGAGATCCAACCGTCAATTCCTGAAGCACGACCCGGAAACGTCGGATTGAAACTGCAGACGAGCCCGTATTCGTTTTTCATCTTCGGGTACGTCGCGGAATAGTGCTGCAGGGTGGGTAGCACGATCTCAGGAGCGAATGGCAGCGATGCGACGACGGCCCACGGAGCCAGCGTGCCGTCATCCGGACCATACGGCACGCCTCGCGCGACATACCCCAGGAAGCGCCGCTTGACTCCTCTCATGCTGCGCGTCGTCGGACCCGGGCCGTTGCTCGCCGTGATGCCCCACGCGTGCTCGCCATAACCGCGAAGGCCCCTGGGATTGCGGATGGCATACTGCTGGTTCACGTAGGTTGCGCGGCGGCTGTTCTCAAAGTAGTCAATCGCCTGTCGGCGCATGAATGCGTCCTGGATGCCGCGGAAGTCAATCCACAGGTGTGAGAGCTGATGCATGAACAGCGGCGCGCCGTAGAGAAACTCGTGGCCGTACAGCTTCTTCCAGCGATAGGTCGACGTCCAGGCGAGGTAGCTCTTCTCAGGCAAGGGGTGCGTCGGCGAGCCGAGGCCGAGCACGTACAGAATCAGCGCCTCGTTATATCCTTGCCAGCGATGTCGCAAGAAGCCGGTTTCCGGCTTCCATCCGTGTGAAACGGTCGCTTCACCGTTTTGCGCCCATCGCCAATCCACGCGGCGGTACACCGAGTCGGCAAGCCTCCGCACCTCACGCTCACGTCGGTTTGCCCGATCGAAGTAGGCAGCAGCGGTTAACGCGCCAGCGACCAGGATGGTCGTATCGATAGTCGACAGCTCACAACGCCACGCGCGCCGGCCGGTCGTGACATCGAGGAAATGGTAAAAGAAGCCCCGATGACCGGTCGCGTCCGGCATCGGACCCTGCGGAGCCGTCCACAAGAAGCGCAGCGTGGCGAGCGTACGCCCGACCGCCTGTGCGCGGGTCACGAACGACCGCTCGGCCGCCACCGGATAGCTGGCGAGAGCGAATCCCACGCCGGCGATGCTGGCAGGGGTGTCGTCGCCTGCGGTGTTGTCGGGAATCAGCCCGTTATCAGGATTGGTTTCCTGCCAGAAATATCGGAAGGTGTTCCGTTGGAGGGCCTGGATCTGGTCGTCGCCATACGTGAGGGCGGAATGCCGGGTCGCGTTCTTCTGCGCGCTCATGCTGGCAGGAGCGCCACGGTGAGGACGGCGACGGCGTGAGGAGGGAGCTCGATCTCGAGAGCGATCCGCTCGTCGCGCCATTTCCAGGGACACGCCTGGCGTGTCAAGGCGGACGCCTCATGAAGCTGTTCGACCACCGGGCCGTCGAGATATTCTGGCGCGCCCAACGCCTGCCATCGACGCTTGGCGTTCGCGTGATTCTCGTCGATTCGCTCGACCCAGGCACCAGTGGGTTTCCGCGCATGCACGAGATGAACTCCCACGCGCGCGCGCGCGATCGAGTGGCGCGGCAGCGCGTGATTCACGAGCAGAACTTTCACGCCGGCGTTGTCACGCGTCACCCAGGCGTTCACCGTCTCGTGCAACCCGTCCACTAACAGGCGTTCGTTCCCAAGCGTGTGCAACAGCTCGAACGCACGGTACGTGGGTTTGGCGATGCCATGCACGTTGAGCAGGCCAAATCCCCCGTGAAACGGCACGGACGGAAAATAGTTCTCTTCAAAAATATCCGAGAAGGTCCAGAAACTGTACCCCTGGACCAGATCACTGGCCTCCAGGGCGGTCTTCGCCACAAAGGCCGCCGCGTAGGGCTCGTCGTGCCGCGGATCTCGAGGATTGGACGAGGAATTCCATTCGGTGTAGTACACAGGGAGTTTGCCCGCCCGGCGCCGTGTGTCTTGCGTCCATTCGCGAAGCACCCCGCGCTGACTGTTGGCCAACTGCTTCTCCGTATCATCGTCTGCATGACCCAGGGCGTCGGTCGGGTAATGGTGCGTGGTCACAAAGTCGACCGGCACCTTGGCCGCCTCGCAGAACTCGAGAAACTCTTCAATCCATCCATCGCGCGCTGTTGCCGGTCCGCCGACTTTCAGCGACGGGTCGACCTTCTTGATGGCGTCCGCAGTGACCCGGTACAGCGTGAAGTAGTCATTCTGAGTCCCAGTCCAAAACGCCTTCAGATTCGGTTCGTTCCACACCTCGAAGAACCACTCCGCCACTTCGTGGATGCCGTACCGCTCGACCCAATGCGCAACGAGCGTTTGGATCAAAGTCGACCACTGTTGGTAGTCCTTTGGGGGCGTCACATTGCCGCGGTAATGGAAGACGGTCTTGGATCCGGACGCGAGCGCTGTGGGCATGAAACTCAGTTCGACGAACGGCCTCATGCCAATCGACAGGAGGAAGTCGACGATGTGATCGGCGTTGAAGAAGGAGTACAAGAGCTCGTCGTTGTGTGTGACGACCGTTCCGACATCATCCGACAACAGCCCGTGAAAGCGCACGTAGCGAAATCCCAATTCGGACCGGCAGCGGCGAAGCTGCTGCTGCCAGTCGGCCCGGAGCGCGATCGGCGCATGACAACTGCCGACGGTGTGCTCCCAGCAGTGCAGAAGCTCGGTCCCTTGCTGCGAAAGATCGCACAAGAAATCTACTTTTCCCATCCACCCTCGCCCCGACCAGATTTCACTCGGCGCGTGCGCGCCAGGTGTGCTCCCATCCGCTCAGCGCCGCCGCACCTCGCGGAGGAGGCGCGATCGCATCGGTCAGGACGATCGCGCAGCCGCCGCGCTTCCAGGCCGGGCGGCTGGTGAACGCGGCGATCTGGCGGCGCTCACGTGCCGCGGTGCGCCGGCAGCGAGCGCACCCTGCTGGTGTGATCTCATTCACGATCAACGCGCGTCTCGGGATCCGATGCTGTCGCAGCCATTCGATCAGCCGAATGGTCTCGAGCGCCGGCAGTTCCTCCGGGCGCGTGACGACAAGGAAGCCGCATGCACGTGGGTTCGTCAGCAGCTCCTGCAGCTGCTTGAGGCCTCGCGACAGCCACAGCAGCTCGCTGGCAAGTTGCTCGAAGGCGCCGACCGCCTTGTACTTCAGCACCACCGCCATGAGCTGTCGCACCCACGCCTGCGCCTGCACGGGGAGTGCGAGGAGGCGCAGCGTGTGCCCGGTCGGCGCGCTGTCGACAATCACGAGATCGAATCGTGTCACGTCCCGTGTCGCCTTCCCCGGGACGGCTGCCTCCCGACCCGGCAGCAAGGCTTCAATCATCGTCAGCATGCCGATCACTTCGTCCATGCCTGGCGGGGCCAGCTCGAACAGCTCCTCGATGACGGCGCGGTCGACCGCCAGATCGACATTCGATCCGGCACTGAGCACCTCGAAGAGGTGTGCGATCGAATCGCGATACCGCTCGCGCCACTCGCGCCAGCCCCGGGCCGCGTCGATCTCGCGCGCCACCAGATTCGCGGGACCTCCCCGAATGCGGCGACCGGCCTCGCCAACGGCTTGCCCGAGCACGTCGCCAATCGAATGCGTTGGGTCGGTGGACACGAGCAGCACCTGGCGATCTGGCGCATCCCGCGCAACGGCAAGCGCCAGCGTTGCCGCGCAGGTCGTCTTGCCGACACCCCCCTTGCCGCCGACAATCAGCAGGCGGGTTGATCGCGATGGGCGAACGGGAGCGGGCAGAGCCTTGTTCGGCAGCGCAGCGGTCTTCGCACGTGTCGTCGTCCGCCGTGCACTCTGTCGTGTTGCCCGGTGCTCGAGCGGGGAGACGCTCGTGGGCACTGCACGCAACGCCGCGATCCCCTGTGGGGGTTCGTCCCGAGCAGTCAACATCCAGAGCCCGGTGTCCGTGCGGCCCCACCGGGTCGAAATCGCGCTCAACCATGTCGCCTCGGAGCGACGGCGTCCATCGCACAACGCGCAGGCGGAAGGAGGGGGCGGGGTGAGCCGGTTGACGATCATGTCGCTGACGCGAATGCCATCCGCCCGAAGCGCTGCGACCGCGCGGCTCGATTCCGCCACGGACATCTCCTCGGGCAGCAGGACCCAGCAGAGCCGCATCCGGGATCGATCCCGAAGCAACGCTCCGAGCCGCTCGCCATCGCGGCGGAGCTCTTCGATGAGCGCTTCCGAGCCGTCGCCGCGCGCACCGCGCCCGAAGGCGGCGGCGAGCACCCGATGCTTCTCGTGCATCAGGTCCAGCACGCGCGCGAACGTCTCGAAGATGGCAGGGGTGGCGAGCAGCCGGAGCGTGTGCCCCGTCGGCGCGGTATCGATCACGACCTGGTCGTACGCTTGTTCGCCCGCGAGCCGCTCGATCTCGAGGAGGCCCAGCAATTCGTCGACGCCGGGCAGCGACAGGTTGAGAAAGCGATCGACGTCGCCGCGATCGAGAATGGTGCCCCGCTTGAGGATCATCGCAAGCGCCGGGCGCCGGTCAGCCAGCCAACGACCCAGCGCGCGATCGGCGTCGAGCTCGCACGCGTTCAGGAATCCGCGCCGGACGGGGACTTTCGAGGGGCGTGCCGTCAGCCTCCGGCCAAGGACATCGCCGAGCGAATGGGCCGGGTCGGTCGAGACGACGAGCAGTTGGCGGCCGCGCTCGGCCAGGGCAATCGCCGCGGCCGCCGCGCACGTCGTCTTGCCGGCGCCACCCTTTCCGCCGAAGAACAGGTACTTCGGCGATGCGCCCGTGTGCAGGACGGGAGCGAACGGTGTCCTGAGGTCACGTGGAGCGGCCACCAGAGCGAGTCTGGCGGGGAACTCGCGAGCATGCAACCTCGTCTTCAGACGACGAGGTACGTCGGTTCGGAGCCGCTAGACAAAGCGCAATCCCGTCGTCGTCACCCGCACGATCGACCCGGACTCGGCCTTCTTCAGCGTCCCGATCAAATCCCACCCACGCAACGCAACGACTGGATCAGGCAGAGCGGCATTCGCATCGAGGAACGTGTCGGTGATCTCGACCGCCCATCGTGTTCGTCCTGCGAGAACGTTGATCAGCGCGGAGCCGGTCTTCGCGTCTGCTTCCGGCGCGATCGTGACTTTGGGAAAGGCCTCGAGCAGGTAGGCACGGATTTGTTCGAGGACCAGCACAACAGGGGCTTGTGGCATGTCATCATCGTATCCCCGCAACCTCCAACTCCGCGCGACTATTCGGCATCAGAAGAGCTGATTCATTGCTGAAACCGACGCAAAGAGTCCGCTCAAGGGCTCGTCGCGCGGTTTCGGTGTACACTTGACCCCTCCGTTCTGATCCCCTTTGTTCGCGATCATCGGGTGAGAGTTCCACTTAGAGACCACTGAGGCGTGCGCGCGGCACGTGCTCCTGAGGAGATGTGACATGCGAATGTATTCCGCCGGTGCTCGTGTATCCCAGGCAACGTATGGCGACGGCACGGTCACCAGCGCCGACGAGTACCACACCCGGATCGAGTTCGACGACCACGGGCCGCGGACGTTCTCGACAGTGGTAGTTTCGCTCACCCCCTCGACCACACTCGCCCCGGTGAAAGTGCCCAAGAGCCGCAAGCGTGCGCCCAAGGCGGTCAGCGCCGCCAAGGCGATTAGCGCGTAGGTTTTGTCGAAGATTTAATACTGCGCAGGCAGGTCCAACCACTCGAAGCGGCTGGCACGCGCGAGGACGGGGGAGAGCGCGGGGTCTTCAGTGAACGACGTTCGACCCCCAGACCGCTTTCTCCTGCCGCCGCTGCTGCCAATCGTCGTGAAGGATTGACCACAACACCTGATCCAGGTAGTCGCCGTTGCGGAAGAAGGCGTGGCGGAGAATGCCTTCTCGCTCCGCTCCCAGCTTCTTCAACGCGCCGTTGCCGCGGCCGTTGCAGAGGGCGGCACGTGCCTCCACCCGGTGGGCGCCCAGCACGTCGAACGCGAAATCGAGCACCAGCTCCGCCGCCTCGCTGAAAATTCCGGCGCCCCAGAATTCCGATCCCAGCACGAAGCCCCAGTCCGAGGTGCCGAATCCCGGCCCGAGCGCGCGCACGTGAATCAATCCGATTGGCGTATCGGCGCCGCGGGGCACGATGGCGAAGCAGACGCCCAGTCCGGCCGCCCGCTTTTTTTGCGCCCACGAGATGTAACACTCGAAGCCCTCCACGGTCTCCGGCGGCAGCGAAATGAAGCGTGAGACATCGTCGGTTGACAGCAGCGCGAACAGAGAGGCCGCGTCGGCCTGCCGTGGTTCTCTGAGCGTGATGCGCCGTCCTTCGAGGACCGGCAGCGAGCCGCGCCAGGCCGGTAAAGTTGCATCGGTCGATTCCATGGCGGCTCCTGTTACCTCGTCGAGATTGCCCTGGGATCCGATCTTGTCCACCATTAGAAGATGCCTCCGAGTTGGCCCAGCACGAGGTTGTCGCCCCAGAGGACGTATTCGCCCCAGAGGACGTTACTGGCGCTGATCTCTCCCCACACCACGTTGGTCGCGTTCAGCTCCCCCCAGAGGATGTTCTCGCCCCAGAGGACGTTCTGCCCTTTGACCATTCCGAGCAGGTTGTTGCCCCAGATGATGTGTTCGCCCCAGATGATGTGCTCGCCCCAGACGACGTTCTCACCCCAGAGCACGTTCTCACCCCAGAGGACGTTCTCGCCCCAGAGCACGTTCAGTCCCCACGCCGCCAGGTTCTTGTAGATCGATTCGCCCCAGAGCACGTTCTCGCCCCAGAGCACGTTGGTCGCCCACGCGTAGGTGGTGTTGCCGATCTTGGTAAACTGGGAGACACCGCTTCCGAGCCACCAGGATCCGGCCGGTCTCGACGTATCGATCGCGCGCGCGAGCGCGATAGCGCCTGCTGCGTTGATCTCGCCCGCGCCCTGCGTCAAGTAGTCGGCATCGGCGACGCGGATAGCGCTGTAGTCGAGGAGTGCCTTCACGAGATTCGGCGTCAGCGCCTTCTGCCTGTGAAAGCCTGACTGGTTGTGCGCCTGCAGGACAAGAGCAACCACGCCGGTCGTCACCGCGGCGCTCATGCTGGTCCCGCTGAGGATCAGCAGCGGCTGGCCATTCTTCGCACTGCCGTTCTTCTGATTCTGCAGAGCCGTCAGGTACAGCGTCGAGTTGAGGGCCGCGTCGGACACCAGGCGATGGCCTGGCGCGACGACGTCAGGCTTCGCGCGCGCGTCGTACCAGGAGGGACCGCGCGAGCTGTACGGCGCGACACGGTCGTCATCGCGAGTCACGCTGTCCTGCGTCATGGTCGCGCCCACGCTGATCGCCGACCGGGCGTTTGCGGGCGACGTGACGCCGGCATAGCCGGTCGTGCCGTCCGGTCGCTGGCCATAGTTGCCGTTGGAGACGATCACGATCAGGCCTGCGGCGCTGGCTTGTTCGACGGCCTGGACCAGCGGATCGTAGGCGGCCGGCGCAAAAATCGGATGGCCGAGCGACAGGTTGATGATCTGAACGTTCAGCTTTGCCTTGTTCGCGATCACGTACTCAATCGCGTTGATGACGTCGCTGGTCTTGCCGGCGCCCGTGCCGTCGAGCACCTTGAGGCCAAGCAGGTGGATATCGGGAGCGATGCCTTGAAACTCGTAGTTGGTCAGCTTTCCGCTGCTGCCAATCAAGCCGGCGATGTGCGTGCCGTGACCGTAGTCGTCGTACGCCGCCGTCGGTGCGCCGCCCTTCGTGAAATCCCAGAAGCCGGTGATGCGACCGGTGAAATCGGCGTTGGGTTGAATGCCGGAGTCAATGATCGCGGCCGTGATGCCGGTCGCTCCCGTGGGCACCGTCGAATCGAGCGACGCGTAGTGCGGCAGTCCAAGCGTGTCGCGCAGCGTGCTCGTCAGCGCTTGAATCGGCTTCGACACGAGTGAGGCGTTGACGATGGCGCTCGTCGTGTCCGTGTTGGCGCCGACGGCGTGGACCGCTGCGTCGGCGGAGACAGCCTTGACGCACGCGCTCTTCGCGAGCACGTCCACGTCCGCGCTGTGAATCTCGGCGGAGAATGCATCGATGGCGACGTACTCCGACCCGACGACGTCGCCATGCCGCTCGATCGTCTGGCGGACGGCCGCGCGACAACCGGGATTGACTGAGATAATGACGTGCTGCGTTGGCGCGCCGGCTTGCAGCGCGGACACCAGGGCGAGGTCGACTTTCTGAGGCTCAGCGGCAGCCGCGCCGACAGCGGGGACAAGGAGCAGACCGGCGACGCCGGCGAACAAAATCGAGCGAAGGGTGTTGGGCACGGCGACCTTGGAGCAATGCGGCGGCCACGCGCAGCCGTTCTTCGCTAACTCTTGGTCTAATCACGCGTTAGATACGCTTAGCGCTGTGCGCGGCGAGCACAGAACTGTGCCCGAGTGTTCCAGGCTGGCACGCGGCACCCGCGCGCGTATCGTTATTGGTGCAGAATTGCAGATAAAAACACCGAAATCGTGTGTTGTTCCAATTCCGAACGAGATGTCGCCGGATCGCACATCGGATCTTACAGAATGAGTAGCCACGATCATCAGCACACGCCGGAAGAGGAGCGGCGCATCCGCGAAGCCGCTCTCGATGAGACGATCGCGGAGTCGTTTCCCGCAAGCGATCCGCCTTCGTCGTTGCCGAATCCCGACGAACACGATGCGCCAGGCAGCGGGATCGCCGATGCGCCTCCGGCGGCTGACCCGCGGAAAAAGTGATTGAGGAGCGGGCCTTATGAGGCCGCCCTACGGCTGCTATGCGTGCGACGGGTGCGAAGGGTGCGCGGATTGAGGAGACGCGGCGGCCCAGGCGCGGGAGAGCGCCTCGGCGAAGACCTCAGATTGCTGTGCGCCGGACACGGCGTGGCGGGCATCGAGCACGAAGAACGGTACGCCGTTGACGCGAATCGCCCTGGCTTCCTCGACATCGGTTTCGACCGCTGTCGCGTACGCATCCTCGCGCAGGGCGCGCGCCACTTCGCCGCCGTCCAGTCCCGCCTCGACGCCGAGCTCGACGAGTGATGCGTGGTCGAAGATCGACCGCTGCTCGGTGAAGAACGCGCGATAGAGCCGCTCGATCACGGCGTCCTGCCGGCCGCGATCGCGAGCCAGATGCAGCAGTTGGTGGGCGTCGAAGGTATTGCCCGTCAGCCCACTCTGCAGGTGATAGTCGAGGCCTTCCGCGGCCGCCGTCCGTTCCATGCCCGCGTTCATGGCGTCCGCCTGGTCGCGGGACAGACGGTACTTCGTCATCAGCATGTCGCGCCGATCGAAGGTCGCGCCGCGCGGAGAAGCGCCGTAGAGGAGATAAGCGCGATGGACGACCTCCACCTCCTGGCGATGGGGGAACGACGCAAGCGCGCGTTCGAACCGGCGCTTGCCGACATAGCACCAGGGGCAGACGAGGTCAGACCAGATATCGACGCGCATGAGGGCATTGTGACGCGGGAATAGCGGGTTGACAATAGGTGTTATCACACCTAAGATGGGTCGTGCCCTCGGATCTCCAGGCAGAGCTGAAACAAAACAAGCCGTTCAAGAGCCTCGAGGAAGAGGCGAATCTGAGCATCCAGCGAACGGCTGCCTTGCTCGAGCACGTGTTCGAGACCGCGCTGAAACCGCACAGGATCACGGCCACCCAGTACAACGTCTTGCGAATTCTGCGGGGTTCGGAGCCGGATGGGCTCTGTCGCAACGAGGTCGGCGCGCGGCTGGTGCGCCAGGTCCCCGACGTGACGCGGCTGCTGGACCGTCTCGAGAACGCGAAGCTGATTTCCAGGCAGCGCGGGGGGGAGGATCGGCGGTACGTAACGACGCGGATTACCAGAGCCGGGCTTCGGCTGCTCGACCAGGTGCAGCACCGGATTGACGAGATTCACCACGCGCAGCTGGGTCACCTGGACGAAGGCCAGCTTCGGAGGCTGGTGACGCTGCTGGCCGCGGTACGCAAAGGAACCTGAACCGCCTTTTTTAAAACGCAAATGAGTGTTATCACATCTGATGTCATGACCGCCGCAGACGCGACGTGGGCGCGGCGCGCAATCGGTCTCCGCCCCGATGGCTATCGTCTGCCGGATGCCGCGCGGAT
>Ga0209515_10005992_pt1 | contig 15409 bp, 23 predicted proteins | sample Subgroupgradi54m_FD_187454 | JGI IMG/M metagenome (GOLD analysis project Ga0209515, IMG submission 187454) | Subsurface groundwater microbial communities from S. Glens Falls, New York, USA - GMW60B uncontaminated upgradient, 5.4 m (SPAdes)... ...
GATACGCTGGGTATCCAAATTCTGATTCTCTGCAACACTACGGCATGAAAAGAATATATTGCATTCTCCCGTTCCCAACGTATCCACCAACTCGCGGTACCCCGTGCCCACGGTCCGACCGAAACTCCATATCGGCGCGAAGAACCCCTGTTCCTCATCAACAACCGCCGCAAAATCTTTTTGTGATTTTTTCCATCCATCTCCAAACGCAGCAATCATATTTTTAAATTCTTTCACGTCTTGATACAGAAAGTTATCAGCCGTCCCTTGTCGGTAGATATCCTCATCACTCGGCTGTATCATGGCAACGTCTGCATTCTTCAACCGGGTTGCAATATGACTTCCTACGACACCCGCGCCAAAAGACGCCACAAAGAGAATCCCCACCAAAAGCCCGTCTCCGAAAATGTGCATTGCAACCCGGATAACACTCCTAACCAGGAGACGATCAGTCATCCGAGCAAAACTCATGCGCCCCGACGATGTCTTCAGTAAAGGCAGACCATTTTCGGGGATAGACAAGTTTTCTTCTTTGATATCAGAATATCGGGTGCTATCCGATACCATATGGGATCCGATATTCTCCTCTGTCGAAAACAATGACGTATCATTGCCATTCTTAATTTTCTTGAAGAGTCGATCTTGCTGACGCCCAAGATATTCACTTATCGCAGCTTTGGTCGTATACCAATTGCGTCCGATTTTCTTTGCATGCAGTTTTCCTTTACGCACAAGCAACGACAAATACTCCTGTGAGTAAGGAGTGTTGTCTGCGGCATGAGCAAGAGAAATATATTCCGAATTTTTTTTCTCTAAATCGTCTTTCATTTTCCAAAACCGATATGAAAATTCTCTCTTTTTAAGATGCTTATTTTGGGTCATCCAATACCATATCGGATATAGGTTTTATCTCATTAAATTATACATCACGACTCTTAGAATTCTCGGTTTTTTATCTGTGGATAACTCGTATTGTCACAAAAGGATGAATAACGGATAATAAAATACATCAAGACACCTGGATTACGAATGATTACTGAAAAATGATAGACCTTACTAATATAAAGCTGCTTGTTATCAATGTTTATGAATCTTAGTTATTCGCTAAAGATCTTATTGGATAGAAACAATCATCGATGTCCTTCATCTGAAATCTCTTGACAGTATTTTTATGGAACTCAAATACCTCTCTATTAAAGATGCTGCCGGCCTTATTGGCGTCACCCCCCTGACCCTGCGCAACTGGGATAAACGGGGTGTCCTCACATCCTATCGCAACCCGATAAACAATTACCGGGTCTACCGCAGCGATCAAGTGGAACTTTTTTTGCGCAAGATTGAGAATTCAAAAAACAAAAAGAATGGGAGAAAGATAGACATCTCCTTGCTGTAAAGATAAAAAATTTTTCAGCACAAAAAATAAGCGCCGTACGGCGCTTATTTTTGTTCTTTCCATCTGTAAGCCGAGTTCTGTACTCGTGAAGGCCGCAGATGCGGGCTCACGGGCGATGATCATCTGTCTGGGCCGATGATTGCTCATACGGCTCAAGCGGTATTCACATCTGAAATATCAGACGCAATCCCTTGCACCGGATAGGTGTTTTTCTTCACACGTTGTTGCCAGCGCATGATGTGAGCTCTTACCTCATCTCTTTTCACCCTTGCCTCCTTCAATGCAAAAACCTTTAGAGTTTCTGCGATGACGATCGGCGGTATGGTCTCTGTGACACTGTCCCGTTCGTCGAGCAGATAATAAACGTTACGCGCTCGACTATGGCGGCTGTTAACCGCTATCTCTTTCCTCCGACAGTTATGTCAAAGGATGGTGCTCGGACTTTCCTCCCCTGCCTGCTCGCGCAAACAGGAGCGATCACCCGATGAAAAGAACACTTTTATTATATCACCGGAAATAGGAAAAAGCAAGTCCCTGCGCCTGTCAGAAAAGTCCCTGTTGTTCCTTGTCCAGCGCCTCGTTCACCTGCTGGTCCGCCTCGCGGTTCTGTTCGCGTGGCACGTGGGTGAATGAGACATCGGCAAAATCCATTTTCAAGTTCCATATCTTGATAAAATATGGGAACAGTCGCTCCTCTTCTATCTTATACTCTCCCTTGAGTTGTCGCGCCACCAACTGGCTATCCATGCGCATATCCACATGGATACTTTTTATTTTCTCTCCTCCCAAAAGCGATTTTATCTTCTGCAGGGCAAGGACTACCGCCGCATACTCGGCTTCATTGTTGGTGGCGATACCCAGGGCTTTGCCATATCTTTTTATCGTAGTCCCTATGGCATCTTTTATCACAACACCCGCGGCAGCTGCCCCGGGATTGCCGCGCGACCCGCCGTCAGTATAGGCGATTATGACGTTTTCTTTCTTCATTTTTTTAGGAGCTCCAGTGCGGATAATTTTTCTCCGGCCAAAAATTCAAGCATAGCTCCTCCACCAGTAGACACGTGACTGAAAGCCGAAAGGATTTTTAGGCGCCGCAATGCGGCAATGGTATCTCCTCCCCCAACCACGCTGAATGCCCTACTCCTCGCCACGGCAGAAGAAAGAACCTTCGTTCCCGCGGCAAATGCCGGAATCTCCGCCAAACCCATAGGGCCGTTCCAAACCACCGTACGCGCAGCTCTGATGTACGAAGCAAAACGCGTCTGCGTAGCAGGGCCGATGTCCACGATATATTCGTCCAACGCCACATCGTCAACGCCGCATACGCGATACGCGGAGCCCGCAGCAAGACGACTAGTGACTACGACGTCATCAGGGATACACAACTTTTTATGGGAGAACAGCAATTTCTTCATGCGCACACCCTTGTCAATGCGCGACTTGCCGACACCTTTGCCCAGATGAAAAAAGATCGTATTGGCAAGAGCTCCACCGATAAGCACACGATCCGCATCCCGAAGGAATCGCGTTATCAGCGGAAGTTTAGTTTCAATCTTGGCACCTCCCAGAATGGCCACAAGCGGCCGCTTGGGATTTTTCATGACACGTCCTAGTGCCGCTACTTCATCCGCAAGGTGTATTCCCGCAAACGCGGGCAGGAGCTTAGGGAGGCCGACCATGGAGGCGTGAACACGATGACAATTGGCAAACGCTTCGTTCACGTAACTGTCGCCCCACTGTGCGAGCGAGCGCGCAAAAGCTGCGGTATTTTTTTCCTCACCCGGCCAAAAACGGATATTTTCAAATACCACGATATCTTCAGTGTCATTGAATCGTTCGTAGGCCGCGGGAGAAAAAGGATCGCTCGCCAACACCACGCGGCGCCGCAGCAGACGCGAGAGCGCGCGGGATGCGGGCGCCAACGACAATCCGGAATCATGTATGCCGCCCGGCCTGCCACGATGCGCCACGATGCGAATGCGGGCAGACCGAGATGCGAGAGCCCGAAGCGTCGCCTCATGCGCACGAATGCGAGTATCGTCTTGCACCTTCCCGCCCCGGATCGGCACATCAAAATCAGCGCGCACGATCACACGCATACCCTTCTTTATCTTCCCGATATTAAGCGTATTCAAAGCCAACACAAGTTGATTCTACTCCTGTTTTACGTATAATAAAAGACATGACAAAAAAGAACATTGTGATTATCGGCGCGGGATTCGGCGGAGCGACTGCAGCGCTCACCATCGCACGAGACATCAGCAAGTATGCGGACCAATATGAAATCCTCCTTATTGACCGCCATCATCATCAGCTCTATACCCCAGCACTCTATGAAATCGCCTCCATCCCCGCCTCACGTGCGCCGGAAAATATCCTGAAGTCCTCTATTCTCATTTCTCTTGACAAAATAGCGGCGCGCCGACCCATACGCCTCGTAACCGATATATTCATCGGCCTCCGCACTTCTGAAAAAAATATTCTTCTGGAACAGGCGGGCCGGCTGCCGTACGAATTTGTCATCTTCGCTCTTGGTTCAGAAACGAATTATTTCAATATTCCGGGACTTGCCGAACATAGCTTCCCCCTGAAAACATATGAAGATGCGACTCGCCTGCGAAGCGCCATGGAAGCGCTGACGGCACGCAAACCTTTTCCGCGCGTCGTTGTGGGGGGCGGAGGAGCGTCGGGCGTGGAGATCGCCGCGGAATTCGTCAATTTTTTCTGCGCCATGAACAAAGACCATGGGGCCAAAAATCCTGTTTGCACCGGCCAAATCACCCTGGTAGAAGCCGGAACGGAAATCCTCGCCGGGTTTGACCCACGAGTCATTACTCGCGCAAAAAAACGCCTTGAAAAACTGGGGATTGCCGTTCGCACCGGATGCCGGATTCAATCGGTGAATGAAAGCGAGATATCCTACCAGGATAACACGATGCAGCCCTACGACATTCTCGTCTGGACCGGCGGAGTAAAAGGCCCGACGGTACTGGAGGCCACCGGCCTGCCGCTCTCGGACAAAGGAGCGCTCCTTACCGATGAACGGCTGATTGTTGCCAACAGCAGCGATTCCATATTTGCAATCGGCGATAACGCCGGAATCCTGAACCCCAAAACCGATCGCATGGTCGTGTGGAACGTGCCTGCGGCACAAGCCGAGGCGCGCACCGCCGCACGCAACGTCATAGCTGCCATCCGCGGGGAGAAAAAAGAGAGGTTCATTGCGCGAAAAAAGTATCCGTTTGTCCTGGCACTGGGACGAAAATATGCCATCGCGGATCTCGGATGGATACAGCCGGCCGGCCTCGCAGGTTGGTGCCTGAAACAATTGATAGAACTGCGCTATCTTCTCTTTATTCTTCCAATCGCCAAAGCCATCCCCATCTGGCGCATGGGAATAAAGATGTATACGTCAAACGATTAAGCGGCGGCAATGATGCGTTTGAATTCGTCTGCATCCAGACTGGCGTTGCCCACGAGCGCCCCGTCCACGGCGCCCCCATGCAAAAACGAAGCAATGTTTTTTGCACTCACCGAGCCCCCGTATATCACTTGTATCTGTCGTGCAGCCGGCAATCCGAACAAACTGCCGATGATTTTGCGAATATAAACGGACGCACGCAATGCGTCATCCGGCGTTGCCGGTGCGGCACCCGGCATGGTACTGATTGCCCAGACCGGCTCGTAGCAGATAATCACGTTTTTCATAGCTGATTTTTTCACACCTACCAGAGCACTCTTGAGCTGCGCCCCGACTTCAACAGGTATGTCGCCGGATGCGCGATGCTGCTCGCCGATGCAAAGAATCGCGTTCATGCCCACGCGGGCGACTGCAGCTGTTTTTTTTGCGATCATCTCATCGGTCTCGCCCACATTCATCTTCCGCTCCGAATGCCCGACAATGACGTATCGCACGCCGATATCACGCAATTGACTCGGCGATACCTCACCGGTATAGGCACCCGCGTCTTCCCAAAATGTGTTTTGCGCACCGAGCCGAGCGTTCTTTAAGGCATGCGCAACCGGAACAAGGAACAGCGCTGGAGGTGCCACGACGATTTCCGTATGCGAACTTGCGCGTGCCGCCTGCTCAATTTTTTGGGCAAGCGCCACGGCATCCGCGACATTCGCAGGATTCATTTTCCAATTGGCGACGATGATTTTTTTGTTCATATTTTTACGTTCTTTAAAAACGCGGCAGCACTCTCCGGCGTAATCGTGGATATCTCAATGCCGGTGCCTATTTCAAATCCGGCCCAGATGGCGGTCTTGGGCAGAATCTCAATATGCCAATGATAGTGCTGCGCGGTTTGTCCGTCTTTGACCGGAGCCGTATGCAGAAAGAAATTATAATCCGGATTTTTCAGACCCTTATGCAGTTTTGCAAGCGCCATACCCAGCGCATCGGCTGCCGCAGCACGATCGTCTTCGTCCATATTCTCAAACTCCGCAGAATGACGAATGGGGAACAGACGCATCTCAAACGCGGTCTTTGAGGCATACGGGGCAAGCACCGCGAAACGCCCATTCTCGTAAATGACTCGCGTGTCCCGGGCAAGTTCATATTGCACCACGGCGCAGTGCACGCAGGAACGATTGCGCCGAAAATATTCAGCGCTCCCCGCGAGACTCCGAGCAACATCCGGCGGAATCACCGGAAGCGAGACGATCTGGGAATGAGGATGACTGATGCTCGCACCCGACAGCCGGCCGTGATTATGGAACACCGAAACATATTGCGCGCAATCGTCCCGGGCGAGCGCCCGGAATCGTTCCTGATAGGCAGCAATAACCATCCCGACCTCTGCATGAGTCATAGTCGCCAAAGATTTGTCGTGGTCTCTGAAAATAACCACTTCGTGCGCACCCACCCCCTCTGTCCATTCATACGGCCCCACGTGACCCAATACCGCACAAGTACCGACACCGAATGCCGGGTATTTATTCGGAATCACCTGTACGATCCAGTCGTTTCTCCCGGACCGCGACGCACCGGCGCTCATAGTTTTTCCTGCCGGCAGAATCAGCAGCGCTTCATCATGTATATTTTCAAACGGGCATGTATTCTTGGGCTGACGAAATGATTCACGCCTCTGCCGTAAAAAATCATGCGGCCGTTTTGCGCGGCCCGTGGCAATGGCCACCCAGTCGCCGGAAACAACATCCCGACGCAATTCGGATGCATGAGAAGCCTTATGTGAATCATCTTTTTTTGCCATAGACCATCTACCGATAACGGCCGCGGATTGCATTCCACCGCACCCGGAAAAGCTCTCCCAACGTGCTTCCGTAGGCGCCGATGCCCACTTTGGAATCCGGCGGATTCACCCAGTGCACCGGGACTTCGCGAATCCTAAATCCATGGAGCCGTGCGATAAGCAGGATTTCAAAATCAAAACCCCAGCCCGTGATGGTCTGACGTGAGAACACCGCCTCTGCCGCGGCAGCAGAAAATACCTTAAACCCTCTTTGGGAATCATGAATCGCCCAGAGACCAGAGACCGCGCGAATAACGTACTTTGCAAACTTGCCCAGCATTCTCCGATACCACTGCGCGTGCTCCTCAATGGTGGCACCCGGGATCTCTATGGAGCCGATGACCACATCAAAACAATCTTCTTTTTTTACTTGATCCAAGGGGCAAAGCAGAGGCAGAAATCTGTCCAGCTGTTCGGGCGACACGGAATTATCAGCGTCGGAAAACATGCGCACCTCGCTCCTTACCGCGAGCATTGCAGACCGCACCGCCCATCCTTTGCCTTTATTTTCCAGATTGAGAAGCCGCAATTCCGAAATATCCGCCATGAGGCGCGTCACCACTTCCACTGTACGATCGCGCGATGCGGAATTGGACACAAGAATCTCAAATCCTCCCGGAAAATTCTTGGATCGCAAAAACGCCGCTGCATCGCGGATGCTTCTCTCAATCCGTTTTTCTTCGTTATACGCCGGGATGATCCAGGAAAGATACATTATGAAAAATTTTTATCCAGATATGATTGCAGGATGATTGCCGCGGACGAGGCGTCCGTATGTTCTTTTCTGACGCCTTCGTGATTCGCCATCCGCGTCGTAAAAATCTCGTTTTCAAACTCAACTGGCACGCCGGTCGCCACATCCAGACGTCTCCGGAATTCTCCCGCGGCCCGCGACATCTTGGTTTCTTTCCCGTCCAATCCGAGCGGCAAACCGACAACAATCCTTCCGATCCGCTCCTCTCTCACCAATGATTTTATCTCATCAATCGCCTGATTGTCGCTTTGGCGCAGAATCGTTCCGTGCGGAACCGCAATCCCGATCTCGCTATCAGCCACCGCTATCCCAATCCGTTTTTTTCCATAGTCAATCCCCAGATACCGCATTGCTTCCCATTATACAAAATACGGCGGGATTTATCAAAGAGCCGTGAGAATTTCTCGGCCTTCGCTGATCACCGCAACCGTATGTTCAAAATGCGCGGCCACAGAGGCGTCTCTGGTACGAAATGTCCATTCGTCGTCATCCAGCGTAATGCGCCATCCGCCGAGGGTTGCCATGGGCTCAATTGCGATGACCATACCCTCCTCAAGTCTTATGCCCGTGCCCGACTTTCCGTAATTCGGAATGAGAGGTTCTTCATGAAGTTCGTGCCCCACGCCATGCCCCGCGAGATCACGAATAATGCCGAAGTGATTTTTTTTAAGATGGCTCTCAATTACATGGCCGATGTCCCCGATGCGAGTACCCGGACGCACCCGGGCAATGCCGATGTCCAGTGCTTCGCGAGTTGCATGAATCAGACGCTCGGCATCCGGCGAGATTTTTCCGATGCCAACGGTTACCGCCATATCGGTGACCAGACCCTTCCACCTCATTCCGATATCAATGCTCGCTATGTCCCCTGCTTTCAGAATCCTGTCAGCGCGCGGAATCCCATGCACGACTTCATCATTAACGGACACGCAGATGCTTGAAGGGAACGGTTTTTTTACCTCACTGATCTTATATCCCTTGAATACCGGCCTGCCGCCGCACGATACAATAAGACGCTCGGCATGAGCGTCCAGCGTGCCGCTTGATACGCCGGGGACGGCACGAACGATAATTTCATGCAGGATTCCGGCAAGACGCTTGCCGCCCTCGCGCATACGGACTATTTCTTCTGCGGTTTTGATCCGGACGGCCATTGGTGTCCAAGTTTTTTCTTCAGTATTTTATCAATCTCCTGAAATACCTTTTCCGGCGCCTGATTGCCGTTGACATGTGCCATACGTCCCTGCCGCGCGTAATAATGCAGTACCGGCGCTACATCCCGGGGAAAATAATCCAGCCGGTTTTCAATCGCAACCGGAGTGTCGTCGGCTCGTCCTCTTTCCAAAAGGCGCCTGCGCGCCTCCTTCCTGCTCACATCTACATAGATGCACACGGGCAAAGCCCTGCCGTGCCATGCCATCATCTCGTCAATGAGCCGCGCCTCGGACAGACGCCGCGGCGTGCCGTCGCCCACGATGTGCTTATCGGCATTTCCTCCTTCCACCAACGCGCGCATCCAAAGAAAAATCGGGAACCACCACGGAAACAACTCTCCCCGCTCCATGAGACGCGTACGCGCAAGTTCGGTTGTCACGTTTTTGCGCTCAATCAAATCCCGCAGAAACCTGCCGGTCTCCAGATGAAAAACGCCCTGGCGCTTCAGCCGCTTCAGGATAAAACGCGCTTGCGTTCCTTTGCCTGATCCGGAGCGCCCCAAGACAACCAGTGTTAATTTATGCCTCAAGTCCTTATGCATCTGCCCCCACCATAGCAAAGAGACCGAATATTTTCAAACCCTAAGGGGATACTTAAAAACTCCCGTACTCGCGCATGACCAACTGCGCATCTACCTGCTTCATGGTCTCAATGATCACGGAGACGACGATCAGGAGCGCTGTTCCGCCGATGGAAATCGTACGGACCGAGAAAAGCGCCTGCACAATCAGAGGCAAAACAGCAATCGCCCCCAGGAACAGAGCACCCGCAAGAGTAATCCGCGTCAAAATCCGTGCGAGGTACTGCGCGGTCGGCTCACCCGGCCGGATACCCAGGATAAAACCGCCCTGCTTTTGCAAATTCTCGGCAATGGACTGGGGGTCAAACGTGACTGCCGTATAAAAATACGTAAATACGAATACCAAAAGAAAATATACGATGCCGTAAAACAGCCGGTTATTAAACATCGCGATCAGGAAGCCTGCAACATGCTGGACAAAGAGATTGGGCACGCCCGAAAGAAAGCTGCCAATAAGCCCGGGAAAAAGAATCAGGGATACGGCAAAAATAATCGGAATGACTCCTGCCTGATTCACGCGGAGTGGCAGATGGGTGGATGTTCCACCGTACACTCGCTGTCCGCGGATTCTCTTGGCGTATGAGACCGGCACCGCGCGCTCCCCCTCGGACACCACCACGACTCCCGCAATCACCACAATACTTGCCACAAGAAATCCGATATAGCCCGGGATTTTATCCGGCGTGAACGTAAAAAATTCCTGCTGTATCTCGCGAGGCAAACGCGCCAAGATACCGGCGAGAATCAAAAGCGATACGCCATTGCCAATGCCTTGCTCGGTAATCAGTTCTCCCAGCCACATCAGGAACAGCGTCCCTGCCACCACTACGATGAGATTGGAAAAATATCCGAATGGCGAGAGCGGCGGAATAACCTGTTGACGCACCAGAAGTACCAGGAGGCCGTATCCCTGCAAAAACGCCAGAGGCACGGTAATCAGACGCGAATACTGGTTGAATCGTTCCCGCCCGGCCTCGCCTTCTTCCTGATACATTTCTTTAAAACGCGGGACAATCATGGTGAGGAGCTGCATAATGATGGATGAGGTGATAAAAGGCCCCACGCCGAGCATTGCCACGGATAGATTGTCCAGAGCGCCTCCGGAAAATACGTTGAGCAGGCCGAAAAACTGGTTGCCTGCGAGAAACGCCTTCAGACGGATCGGGTCCACACCCGGCACCGGAATGGCTGCTGCCACGCGAAAGACCAGCAAGATCGCCGCAATGAAAAATATTTTCTTGCGCAAATCCGGTACGGTAAAAATAAGGGAGAGTTTTTTGAACATGCGTTAGAGATGCGTCTTTGCAGCGGCTGCTACCGAAAACAGCACGTTCTTGAACACCAGCTTCTTTTTGAATTCCCCGGTGCCCAAAATCTTCACCTGCGGGATGCGGCCATTGACGCGCCGTATCAGGCCTTTTGTAAGCAGACTCTCCGGACTCACGGTCTCGCCCTCGGCAAACGATTTTGCCAGCAGCGCTATATTGACCACCACAGGCTGCTCTCGGAACGAATGAAAACGATACCCCCGCAGCTTCGGGATTTTTTTGATAGTATCGCGCTCCTCCGGACGGAATTTTCCGCCGGCGCGCGCCCCGAGGCCCTTGATGCCGCGGCCCGAATAGGTGCCTCGTTTTCCTCCCCTGCCTATCCGTCTCTCTTTCCGGGATTTCGTATGTGGACTAATGGTATGAAATTGCATGAGATTTTAGAACCTATCTCAAAAATAAATGTGTCATGGTATTTTTGAGATAGGTTCTACTTCAGTTTCTTCAACGCCTCCATGACTGCATGAGCATTATTCAATTTATTGGAAGTCCTGCCCAAAATCTTTGCCGAGATGTTTTTTATTCCCGCCAGATCCGCGATCATCCGCACCGGCCCGCCGGCCACAATGCCGCGGCCTTCTGGCGCAGGCTTGAGAAGTACGCGGGCTGCGGAAAACTTCGCCGTGACCTCAAACGGAATGGATTTCGTATCGGTGATCGGAACTCTCATCACGACTTTGCGCGCATGCGCCGCACCCTTTTCAACCGCGTCCGCGACCGCAGCGCCCTTGCCGACCCCCATACCCACGCGGCCGGCCCGGTCTCCCACGATGACGGTCGCGCGGAAACTGAATCTCCTGCCTCCGGCAACCACGCGGGCCGTACGCCGGATATCCAGGACTTTTTGGTCAAACTCCGAACGCACGCGGCCGCCGCGTCCATCTCCGGGTCCTCGCGATCTCATGGCCATCATAAGTTCAGTCCTCCTTTCCGTGCCGCCTCGGCAACGGCTGCAACCGCGCCATGATATCGGCGTCCGCCGCGGTCAAACACCGCGCTATTTATTTTTTTCTCCAGTCCCCGCTCGGCAATAAGCGCTCCCACCAGAGCCGCTGCCGCGGTCTTTCCTCCTGTTTTTTTCTTATTAGTACTCCCAATCTCACGATCACTTGCCGAGGCGATCGTTCGCCCCTCAGTATCATCAATCAACTGAACCGAGACATGACGAAGCGAACGAAAGACGCTCAAGCGCGGACGCTCACTCGTGCCCATTACTTTGGCGCGTACTCTCTTCTTACGCCTCGCGTATTGTGATCTTTTTTCTTCCGTATGATTCATAAAAATTCGTTATGCGGAGGCAACCGCTTTCTTACCGGTCTTCCTGCGAATGACTTCGCCGTAATAATGAATTCCTTTTCCTTTATACGGCTCGGGTTTTTTCAATGCGCGTATCCGGGCGGCAGCCGCTCCCACCATTTCCTTGTCCGCACCCGAAACCGTAATCATGTTTTTCTCCACCCGTATCGCAATCCTCTCCGGCACCGGAAAATGCACCGGGTGTGAAAATCCCAATTGCAGGTTGAGGACCGCGCCCTCCATGGACGCCCGATATCCGATACCTTCAATCTCCAATTTTTTTTCAAAGCCGGAGGCGACTCCCTCCACCATATTTGCGAGGAGCGACCTCCACAAGCCCCACAACGCGGATGATTTTCCTCCGTGATGCCGGGGCGACACCGTCATATGTCCGGCATCAATAACAACATCCATATCCGGATCCAGGCGGCGGGTAAGCTCGCCTTTGGGGCCGCGCACCGAAACTAGCCCGTCGTTGATGGTGACGGTAACGCCGGCCGGAATCACAATAGGTTTTTTGCCGATACGAGACATAAAAAGTTTAGCTATTATATTACCAAATTTCCGCAATCATCTCTCCGCCCACGCGCGCTTTGCGCGCTTCGTCCCCGCTCATGGCACCCGCAGGCGTGGACACGATAAGAATCCCCCCCCTGCGTGCACGCGTAATCTCTCGGAATGGCGTATACAGGCGTCGTGACGGCTTTGAAATAAGCAGAACATCATGAATCGCCGGATCATCTTTTCCGCCTTTGAGCGACACTTCCAGGGTCTTTCGCACGCGCTTTCCTTTGCGCTCCAGCCCCGTCACATAGCCATGCCGTTCCAAAACCCGCGCAAGCTCATGCTTGAAGCGCGAATACGGCAATACCACGGTCTCATGGCCCGCGCGTGAAGCATTTTTTATCCGTATAAACATGTCGGAGATTGGATCCATATTGGTGTAGTATATGTTACCAGGATGACTTGGTGATGCCCGGGATTTCTCCACGGTTGGCAAGTTCACGGAAACAGATGCGGCACAAATCAAAGTCCCGCAGATAGCCCCTCTTGCGGCCGCATCGAAAGCAGCGGCGCACCACACGCGACTTGTACTTGGGGGGCTTCAGCGCCCGTGCGATAACTGATTGTTTTGCCATTGTTTCAGCGTTCGTTCGTTCTTTTGTTCTTGCCTTTTGATTCCTGCCTCTCTTCCTGTTGTATCGGAAATCCCATCAGCTTCAAAAGCGCCATTCCTTCTTCTTTTCGTGCGGCAGTCGTGACCACGGTCACTTCCAGACCGAATAAAAAGCGATAATCTTCGCCGATAATCTCCGGAAATACTATATGCTCTTTTATGCCCATGGTCAAGTTGCCATTGCGATCAAAAGACTTTTGCTCCAGCCCCTTGAAGTCGCGCGTGCGCGGAAGCGCTATATGGATAAGACGCGACAAGAAATCATACATCCTGGCGCCCCGCAGAGTTACCTGATAGCCGATGACGAGGCCCTTGCGGGTCTTGAAAGAAGCAATGGCTTTTTTTGCGGGACGCGCACTGGGTTTTTGCCCGGTGATGAACGAAATATACTTTACCACTTCAGCACGCTCTTTCTCATCGCGCATTCTTCCGACCCCTATGTTCACCACTGCTTTCTCAATTCTCGGCACGGCCATCACGTTCTGGTAGCCAAATTGCGCCCGCAGAGCCGGGACGACCTCTTTTTTATAGTGTTCCTGGAGATGTGCATTCATATTTATTTTATAGGGTGCTACCGCACTTCTTACATATTCGCACTCCTCGACCTTCATCTCTCCGATACCCCATCCGGCCCGCTTTGCCGCACCGGGGACAAACAATCATGGCACGACTTGCCGGAAATGGCGCTGCCATGGTTACCAATTCCCCCCGGTCTCCCTGCCGACGCGGCCGCACATGTTTTTTCTTCATGTGTACGCCCTCTGCCGCAATGGTGCCCCGCAGCGGAAACACCGCCGTCACTTTTGCGGTCTTCCCCCGATCGTCGCCCGAGATAATTTTTACGTTGTCGCCTTTTTTTATGTTCATCCCGTTAGAAATTTAACTATCATAAAGATTTTAATGCATCTCCTATGCCTTTTAACGGCGCATCCGTAGAAACAAAAATAATTATTTCTAACGGGATTCATATCACCTCGCTCGCCAAAGAAACGATCTTGGAAAATCCACGCTCCGCCAGTTCGCGCGCCACCGGGCCGAAGATACGTCCTCCTTTGGGCTCTTTCCCGTCCACAATGACCGCCGCGTTATCGTCAAAACGCACATACGAGCCGTCTCTCCGGCGCGTCAGGACGCTCGCACGGACCAAGACAGCCCGCACTACGTCTTTCTTTTTGACGAGTTTTCGCGGCTCGGCGATCTTTACCGACGCCACAATCACGTCCCCCAAGCCTGCGTATCTGCGGCGTGAGCCGCCCAGAACTTTAATAACCTGGAGCAATTTTGCTCCGGAGTTATCCGCGACTTTCAACATGGACCGTGGTTGTATCATAAGTGACAATTCCCGATAAACAAATCAATCTGCTTCTGGCGCGACATCCACCTGACGCCGCTTCAGGAGCTCCGCCACCTGCCAGCGTTTTTCTTTTGACATCGGCCGTGTCTCGCGAATGACTACCTCGTCTCCGACCTGCCAATCACCTCCTGCGGTATCGGCCTTGAACGTGCGGGAAGTGCGCTCGTACTTGCGATACTTGGGATGGCGCATCAGGCGATCCACGCGCACCACAACCGTGCGTTGCATCTTATTGGAAACAATAACACCGTGAAGTGTTCTCATATGCGTTGGAGGGTTAAAATGCGCGCGATATCTTTTTTCACACCGGCAAGTTCTTTGACGTTTTTCGTTTTCTTCTGACGAATCAGAAGAAACAGCGCATCGGCTCGCTCCCGACTCGCGCGGAGCAGATTGTTCAATTCTTCGGGCGACTTTTGGCGCAATTCGTGTGCTTTCATACGGTCTATGTTTTCTTGATAAACTTGGTTTTAATCGGAAGCTTGTGGGCCGCAAGACGCATAGCCTCGCTCGCATCCTCCAGCGTGACGCCATCCATTTCAAAAAGAATCCTGCCCGGACGCACCGCGACCACATAGTGATCCACTGCTCCTTTGCCTCCTCCCAGAGTCACTTCCGGGGGCTTTTTGGTAACCGGCTTATCCGGAAATATGCGAATCCATATCTTTCCGCCGCGCTCAACATAACGGGTCATGGCTCGGCGCGCAGCCTCAATTTGACGCGCCGTAATCCAGCGGGGCTCCATGGCTTTCAAGCCATAGGCGCCGAACGCCAGATCAATGCCGCGCGTCTCCACGCGCCGGGACGCGCGTTTCTGCCATTTGCGATGTTTTACTTTTTTGGGCTGCAACATACCAGTGATGAATTCCTCCTCTGCTTAAACCTTGTTTTTCGTTTCCGGAAAAACATCGCCTTTGTAAATCCAGACCTTTACGCCAATGGTGCCGTAGGCCGTATAGGCGGTTTTCTCGGCATAATCAATGTCCGCGCGCAGCGTTGCCAGAGGAATCCTGCCCTTCTTCGCCCATTCGTAACGCGCCATCTCTGCGCCGTC
>Ga0209515_10005994_pt1 | contig 15406 bp, 17 predicted proteins | sample Subgroupgradi54m_FD_187454 | JGI IMG/M metagenome (GOLD analysis project Ga0209515, IMG submission 187454) | Subsurface groundwater microbial communities from S. Glens Falls, New York, USA - GMW60B uncontaminated upgradient, 5.4 m (SPAdes)... ...
TCCCCATCGTCTTGCGTTTTAACTGTCGCTCTTGAATGAGAAACAGCATGCCGGCAAAGAAGGCGATGAGAAACGCCAGATAACTCAAGAGCGAGCAGCTCGTATGGAGGAAGACCATTATGCGTGACCGTTGCTGATCGCGGCGCGCTCAAGAAGATCTAGCGCCGTCCGACGAGCTTGGGTCGTTTTTCCTTCTCGAATGAGCCGAAAGACAGCACCTGTGATCACTCGATGAAAATAGCGCTTACGGCTAGCAAAGTTCGGAAGACGCCGCTTCGCCAGCCCACGAAGACTCGTGAGGAGTCGCAGCAGGGGGACATAGTCGCTGCTGATCGTTCGCTCAAGATCGCGACAGACCTGTTTGGCCAACGAAGGACTCGTCCCCCCGGTACTGACCGCCACGGTTAATGCGCCGCGACGAAAGAGGGCCGGGGCGATGAAGGAACAGAGTGCTGGCTGGTCGACGACGTTCGTAAACACTCTCCGTCGGGAGGCTTCGCGAAACACATGGACGTTGATCGCCTGGTCATCGGTCGCCGCACACACGAGCCATGCGCCTCGCAGATCGTTGGGTTGAAACGGGCGCGCGAGGTGACGGACTCTTCCCTGCCTTACAGAGGCTGTCAGTCGTTTGGTGAGTGTCGGACTCACAACGGTGACGGCGGCTCCGTAGCGCAGCAGGGTGGCGACCTTGCGCTGCGCGATCGATCCTCCACCAATCACGACGCACAATCGTCCGGTGAGATCAGCGAAGAGCGGGTAGTACGCGTGAGGTTTCATCGATGGATGATGTGCTACTTCAATCCAAGCTCGTGCTTCAGCTTAGCAAATTCCTCCGGCGACATCGAGATGGTCTGCTCTTTGCCGGGAAACGTGCCGGATGTAACTTCGGCCACATACGCGGCGGTTGCCGATCGGACGACCTCGGCCACGTTGGCGTAGCGTTTCACAAACTTCGGCTTGAGTCGCTCAAAGAGGCCGATGAGATCGTACGTCACCAGCACCTGCCCGTCACAGCACGGCCCGGAGCCGATGCCAATCGTGGGAATCGTCAAGCGCTGTGTGATTTCTTGCGCGACCAAATCAGGAATGCATTCGAGGACCATCGCAAAACAGCCGACTTCTTGCAGAGCCACCGCTTGTCCGATGATCCGAGCGGCGGACTCGGCATCTTTCCCACGCATCCCAAACCCGCCTTCACTCGCTGCGGTCTGCGGCGTTAGCCCCACATGGCCCATCACAGGAATGCCGGCATCGATGATCGCCCTGGCGGTGTCTTCAATGCCTTGCTTCCATTCAATTTTCACGCCGTCGCAGCCCGCTTCTTGCACAAACCGGGCGGCGTGTCGCACCGCCTCGGCCGGCGTTCCTCGAATCGCAAGAAACGGCATGTCGCCAATCAACAGGGCGCGCGAGACGCCTCGACGAGCCGCCTTCGCATGATGAATCATTTCATCCATCGTCACGGGGGCGGTGGTGTCATAGCCTAAGACGACCATGCCGAGTGAGTCGCCGACAAGTACGAGATCGACGCCCGATTCATCGACGAGCTTCGCCATCGGATAGTCGTAGGCAGTCAGCATGGCGATCTTCTCGCCAGCCGCCTTACGACTCAAGAGTGCTTGGATAGTTGTCTTGGACATTTAGCTAGAACTTGTTTCACAAATACCCAACACACCACAAAGACACAGAAATCCACAGAAGCACAGAGGACTGCCCGACGGAGAGTCTCTGTGTCTCTGTGGCCTTTCTGTGGTTCTGTGGTGTCATGGACATTTATGAAACAGTCTCTAGGAAGATTTCCTTGCGTCTCTCACGGGTCCTGCCCCTATGGGCCCGCCACGGCGATGGCTAGAGTCGGGCCGGGGACCCGCCGTCCCGCGTCACCCGCAAGATGAGGTCGCGAGGATCAGCTACGTACGAGCAATGGCCTTTGCGGCGCGGGTGCGGGATATTTTTCGAGCTCCGCTGGTCGCCGATCGCTTGGACCGGCTGCCGTTAGCACTCGAGAGCTCCTCACGCACCTCGTTTGTCGCTTCCACAACCACGCGGAGCTTATCGACCGCTTCTTTCACGCTGCGCGTCTTGAGCCCGCAGTCTGGATCCACATAGATCTGCTCCGGTGAGAACACCTTGAGCGATCTTCTTAAATTCGCCGCCACCTCTTCACGCGACTCGATCCGGTGGCTGTGCACATCGACCACGCCAAGGCCGATCTCCTTCGGGAATCGCTTGCCCTTGAAGAAGTCCAGCAGCTCGAAGTTACGGTTCGCAAACTCCAGGTCGATTTGATCCACGGGAAGCTTGTGCAACTTCGGACCGATCGTCTTGAAATCCCCGTAGCAGATGTGCGTCAGCGTCTTGGCTTTGATCCCTTTCGTCACGATGCCTAGGGCTTCGATCGCTAAATCCATTTCTTCGGGCCGCGTCGAAATCGCCGGCTCATCCACCTGGATGTATTGCGCCCCGGCTCGCTCCAGATCCTTCACTTCCTCGTGGATCACCTTCGCAATCGCCAGCGTCACCGCGCGGCGCGAGGGATAGTATTCATTAAACGACCAGTCCATGATCGTGTAGGGGCCGGTCAACATCCCTTTCACCGGCCGGTTCGTGAGCTGCTGGGCAAACTTCCACCACTCCACGGTCACCGGTTTCGGCCGTGTGACCTTGCCAACGATAATCGGTTTGCGATAGTAGCGGTTGCCGTAGGAGCGGACGAGCTCGCTTTGTTTAAAACCACCGAGATGCTCGGAGAAATACGCGACCATGTCGCCACGGTACTGCTCGCCATCGACGAGAATGTCGAGGCCAAGGCTTTCCTGAATCTTGATCCATTCGCGCGTGGCTTGCTCTTCGAGTGTGCGCAGCGCCTTCGCATCGATCTCGCCCTTGCGCGCTTGGCTGCGCGCGTTCATCAGGTAATCGGGTTTCGGTAGGCTGCCGACGGACGTCGTCAATAACATGGGTCCTCCTTATGCGCGGTACGTGCGCACGGCATCCGCCAGCCGCTGCACCTTCGCCAACGCTTGTGTATGCGGCAAAAACTCCAGGCCGCAGTTCGGATTCACATAGACGCGATCAAGCGGCACGCGCTTCTTGATCACATTGAAGATCGCATGGAGCTCGGCCTTGGATTCTAACTTCGTGTTGCGCGCATCTAGACAGCCCAGTGCGAGTTCCTTGTGAATCTTGAGCTTCTGGATTACGCCGAGCGTCTTGGGCTCTGAGACAACATCGACGCCCACGACATCGACCTTGGCCCGTAGTAATGGTTCTAATGTGCCGTTGAGCGCGCCGAAGTACGTGTAGACCGCTGTCTTGCTCTTCACACCCTTCGTCGCGAGATTCAACGCTTCGACGGCAAGTTTGATGTCGGTCTTGCCAAACCCGATCGCCGGCTCATCGAACTGGATGAACGGCGCACCCGCTGACGCGAGTGCTAGCGCCTCGGCATTTAAGATTTCCGCCAGCTTCAGGACAAAGGGGCGCAGCCGCTTGTAGAATCGGTCCTCGCTCATCACGGCCAAGGTGTACGGACCCGGCAGGATCGCCTTGATGGGTCGTCGTGTGCAGCTGGCCGCAAAACGGTAGTCCTCGACGAGGATGGGACCCTTTCGCTTGGGGGCTTTGTGCAAAATGGGACGGCGATAGTAGACGTTGTTATTGAACCACCGTGAGAGCCCATTGATTTCAAAGCCTTCCAGATGACGCGCAACGGGTGTCACCAGATCCTCCCAACGAATCTGTCCATCCGTCAGGAGCTCAAGGCCGGCCTGCTCCTGCTCCTGGATCACGGCGCGTGTGATCTCTTGGCAGATCAGTTCAAGCTGCTTCTCACTCAGCTCCTTTTTCTGCCATTTCGTGATGGCGCCGATGAGCTTCGTGGAATAAGCACCTTCGGCCACTTTCGGGTAGTTCCCAACTACCGTGGTAATCATCCGTGAGATTCCTCCTCCTTATCAATAACCGGTTTCCTCGATACAACTCACACCACAGAACCACAGAATTCCACAGAGACACAGAGAAAATTTTTGGCCGGGCTCTGTGCTTCTGTGGCCGTTCTGTGTCTCTGTGGTGAAAAACCTATGCATGAAACAGTTTCTAGACACGTGGTTCCACTGTCGATGACGTCTTGGCAGATGTCGCCGAGCGTTTCACCGCTTCCTTATCTTCAAAACACTTCGGGCAATTAAAGAGGGGTCGTGCCAAACTGCGGTTGTAATCTTTCGCAATGATGACTCGCATGACGACGGGGCTGTCTTGTTGACACGTATCGCAGCGCATAACAAGTGATTCCACAGATTTCAAAATACGATTACACAGATATTGTCGAAGAAGGCGTACTTTCTCCTCTACAGCTATCGGTCATGACTGGGATCGGCGTCATCATGTGGAGCCCCACGGGCAGAGCCCGTGGCACCCGCAATCCCGCCCCGATGGGGGCGACATCTCGTCCACCCGCATGTTCCTGCTGCACCATGCGGCCCACGGCTGAAAGCCGTGGCCCAATGACGGGGTTGAAATCTGTGAAATCACTGTGCCACCACGATGACCAATGCTGCGCCCACTGAACAGCAACGGTGCGCTCATCAAGAACGGTGTGCGTCGCCTCGCTGAGCGAGATCGCTCGTGTCCGCAGCTGATGCCCCACCGCGTCTGGAATATTCCGGACGAGTTGCGCTGGGATGGGACGAACCAGCAGCGAGCCTTGGATGAGCCAACTGTTCGAATATCGTCGCAGCGAAAACCCCGCCAGTTTTCGTGAACCGCTCAGCACCGCGTAAGGACTGGGCTGGCTCAAGCAGTAGGTGATCCGACCTTCAGCGTGTGCCTCAAGCACACACGTCACCTCAGCACCACACCAATGACAAAGGCGCGCAGCGCTGTGACACACCGCTCGCATCAGGACCTCAAGAGGAAGCGCGAGCGTGCGCGGCACGATTACCGCCACGGACACATCGCTGCCATGGAACGCCGCTCCGCCTCCCGTAGGCCGCTCCACAACTTCAACTCCATCAGCACATGAGAGCCATTCCGGCGCGCGTTGTTTCCACCCGAGCGACACAGCCGGCGGGGTCCACGTGAAGAAGCGCACCGTCGGGGAGGCCTCTTCAGCCAAAGCAGCGTCGCGAGCCATCTGTCCCTGAGTAGACAACTCGTTTTCTACCAACACGCGCCAAGGACTCATCTGGCATCCATCCTTACCGTCGACTCTCAACCGACGCGGCATCAACCGGACCAACCCACCGGAGATTCGGCTCCCGAGCCGCCTTCACTTCATCGAGCCGGTCGATGGCCATGCGTTGCGGAGCGCGTCGCACGAGCTCCGGATTCGTTTTCGCTTCCTCAGCAATGCTCAGGAGTGCCTGCGCGAATCGATCGAGCGTTTCTTTGGATTCGGTCTCTGTCGGTTCGATCATGAGTGCTTCTTCCACGATGAGCGGAAAATACACCGTCGGCGCATAGAAACCGTAGTCCAAGAGCCGCTTGGCCACATCCATCGCTGTCACGCCATGGGGCTTGAGCGATTTCACCGTCGAGACAAACTCGTGCATGCAATGATGGTCAAACGGCACCGGAAAGGTCTCCTGCAATTTTACCTTCAAATAGTTGGCATTGGTAATCGCGACTTCGCTTGCGCGCGTGAGTCCTTCACGGCCGAGGGTTCGGATATACGCATACGCCCGCACGAGGACACCGACGTTTCCGTAAAACCCATGCATGCGGCCGACCGTCACTCGCCCTCGCTCATCCCAGACGAACGTGTGACCGCGTTTTCGAACACGAGGTACCGGGAGAAAATCTTCCAAGGTTTCCGTGACACCCACCGGGCCGGCCCCGGGCCCACCACCCCCATGCGGTGTGGAGAAAGTCTTATGAAGGTTCAGCTGCAACAGATCCGCGCCCATGTCGCCAGGACGCGCGATCCCAAGCAGCGCATTCATATTGGCTCCATCCATGTAGACGAGTGCATCGCGCTCATGCAGCATCGCGGCAATGGTCTTGATGTCGCGCTCAAACAGGCCCAGCGTGTTTGGATTGGTGAGCATCAGCGCGGCGACATCGGTGGTCAGCTTGCTCGTGAGTTCGGTCAAATCGATCAGCCCGTCTCGTCCTGAAGCGATCTGCACGACCTTAAAACCTGACAGCACTGCCGACGCTGGATTCGTCCCATGCGCCGAGTCGGGAATGAGAATGGTGGAGCGTGTACGACGTTTGCGCCGTTGATACGCCGCGATGATTTTCAGTCCGGTGAGCTCGCCTTGCGCGCCGGCCGCTGGTTGCAGGGTAAAGGCCGCCATGCCCGTAATCGCACACAAGAGCTGCTCAAGTTCATAGAGCAGCTGCAGCGTTCCCTGCACCTGTGACGTCGGTTGGAGCGGATGGAGCCAAGCAAATCCTGGGAGTGCTGCAACGCGCTCGTTGAGTTTCGGGTTATACTTCATCGTGCACGAGCCGAGCGGATAGAAATGCGTGTCGACGGAAAAATTGAGTTGTGAGAGCCTCGTAAAGTGACGGACTGCATCAAACTCGGCCACTTCCGGCCAGGGTGGTGGTGTCGCGCGCAGCTGCTCCGGCGGCAACAGCTCTGAAAGACCTTGAGCGGGCACATCACTTGGCGGGAGGAGATAGCCACGCCGACCTGGAACGGATTGTTCAAAAATGAGTGGTCCGACCATCACGATATCTTCTTAAGCGTCTCGATCAGTCGATCGATTGCCGCTTTGCTCGCAAGCTCGGTCACACACCACACTGACGCCTGCGGCAGCATTGGATACCACTCCGCGAGCGGAAATCCAGCCACGAGTCCTGCTGAGGCTAACCTCCGATGCACCGCCTCGACCTTTCTCGACTCCTCATACTGAATCGTGAACTCATTGAAGAATGGTTGATCAAATGCCGCCAAGATCCACGGAATCTCCAGTAGTCGCTGCCGAGTATAGTGCGCCTTCTCGAGGTTCGTCTTCGCCAACTCCTGCATACCGTGCGGACCCATGAGACTCATGAAGATGGTCGCTCGCAATGCGAGCCACCCTTCATTGGTGCAGATGTTGGAGGTCGCTCGCTCTCGACGGATGTGCTGCTCGCGCGTCTGCAGCGTCAGCGTATAGCCTCGACGGCCTGCACGATCCACCGTGCAGCCAGCCAACCGTCCAGGAATTCTTCGCAACAGCGTTGAGGTCGTCGTAAACAATCCCAGCCCCGGGCCGCCGTAGGCGATGGGGCTGCCGAGACATCGACCTTCCGCGACCGCGATGTCCGCGCCGTACGCACCGGGCGGTTGTAGGATCCCTAAGCTGATCGGATACACCGACGCCACAAATAAACTCCCGACTCGATGCGCGAGCTGCGCGGCTTGCGCCATCGGCTCAAGACAGCCGAAGACGTTTGGCTGCTGCAGGATGACACACGCGACATCCTCGCGCAGCGCTTTGCCCAACGCTTCAAGATCGGTCACCCCGTTGAGGGTTGGAATCTCTTGGAGGATCGCCTGCGCGCCCTGCAGATAGGTCGCCATCGTCTCGCGTGCGTGGGGATGCACCGCTTCGGACACGAGAATCCGAGGCCGCTCGGTCGCGCGCAGCGACAACACCGCCGCTTCCGCGACGCTTGAAGCGCCGTCATAGAGCGAGGCGTTGGCGACGTCCATCTGCATGAGCTCGCAGACCATCGTCTGAAACTCGTAGATCGCTTGGAGCGTGCCTTGGCTCGCTTCCGCTTGATACGGGGTGTACGGCGTCAACCACTCGCCGCGAGCGGAAAGCGCGTCCACCACCGTGGGAATGAGATGCGCGTACGATCCAGCTCCAAGGAAGGAGGTCACATCATGGAGTGAGCGATTGCGCGCCGCGAGGCCTTCACAGAGGTCCAAGATTTCTGCCTCGACTAATCCCGATGGCACGTTGAGCGCTCGGCTGTGCAGCTCTGCCGGCACGGTGCTGATAAGCTCATCAAATGAGCCCACGCCGATGGTGCGTAGCATGTCGTGTAACTGGTCGTTCGTATTCGGGGCGTAATCCATAAGGGTGATTTCGCAGATTGTCGAAACGATTACACGGATAACAGCTTACACTTCAGCATGGACTCGAGAGAAAAATCGATGGTTAAGTTCATTAGCGTAATCATCTTAAAAAATCTGCGTAATCGCTCTTAGTGCGCTCCAGCCTCAATCTGTTTACTGTAATCTGCCGATGAGAGCAGACGCGTAAAATCATCCGGCACACTCAGGCTCACCGCAAACAGCCAACCCTGTCCATAACAGTCTTGATTCACCAGTTGAGGCGATTTGACCACGGCCTCGTTGATACGACTAATAGTCCCTGAGACCGGCGCGTAGATATCAAACGCGGCCTTGACCGACTCGATGACAGCAATGGGTTCACCTTGTTTGACGATTTTTCCGACTTTCGGTAGCTCGACGAAGACGACATCGCGCAGCTCTTCTTGCGCGTGTGCGGTGATGCCAACGATCACTTCGTTCCCTTCCCCTGCCTGCGCCACGCTCCCAATGCCAGACGTTGGCGCGGCAGGCAGGCGTCTGGCCCATTCGTGCGACTTGGTGTAGAGAAGTTCGGATGGCACCTGCATTAGGATCGCTGCTCCAAGGTTGGCGCCGCTGTTGAGGTCAGCGCGGCTTGTTGTGTCTCTCCCTTCCAAAACGGCAACTTCACAACGGTTCCGGTGTAGCGTTGATTACGCACGGTGACGGTCAATGTCGTCCCGGGCTTGGTGTACGCGGGCTCGACGTAGCCCATGCCGAGTGGTCGATTGAGAATTGGACTAAACGTTCCGCTCGTCACTGTTCCGACGCGTTTCCCGTCAACTGTCAGTTCCGTGCCCAACCGAGGGACCGGTCCTTGCGAGAGCTCAAAGCCGACGAATTTCCGCGTTGGCCCTTGTTGTTTCTGTCGAACGAGTGCGTCTTTTCCCATGAACGCTGGCTTGTTGATGGCAACGGTCCAATCCAAACTCACTTCCCATGGCGTGGTGTGCCCATCCATGTCCGTGCCATAGAGCCGTAAGCCGGCCTCGACGCGAAGCGTGTCTCGCGCTCCCAACCCGACCGGCTGCGCACCAAGCGGCTTGGCTGAAGCGAGAATCGTGTCCCAGAGCCGTTGCGCGTGATGGTCCGGCAAAAATAATTCAAAGCCATCGCTGCCCGTGTAGCCGGTGCGAGCAATGCAGGCATCCGGCCCCATCGTGCGGATGGGCGCGATGCCGAACTTGCCAAGGCTGGTCACGCGAGCGTCGAGAATCTGCTCCAGCACACGACAGGCGAGTGGGCCTTGGACCGCGAGGATCGAGCGGCCTTGACTGATATCGGTGATGGTCGTGCGTCCTTGGCGGTGCGCCTGCAGCCACTCAACATCGCTTGCACGGTTACCACAGTTGACGATAACGAGAAAGCTCTCTGCACCGATCCGATAAATGATGAGATCATCCAAAATCCCAGCAGATTCGTTGAGCATGAGCGTGTAGCAGGCGCGGCCCTCGCCGACGTTGGCCAGATCACTGACCATGAGCTGATTCAGCGTGTGCACCGCATCTGGCCCACTCACCAGCACCTGGCCCATATGGGAGATGTCAAAGAGGCCGAGCGCTTGGCGCACCGCCTTGTGCTCCTCGAGAATGCTCGTGTAATAGAGCGGCATATCCCAACCGTGGAAGTCGGTCATCTTCGCCCCAAGTCGGCGATGCCGCTCATGCAAGGCGGTCTTGCGCAGTGGGTCGGTGCTGAGCTCCATCAGACTTTTCTCGTGAGTGGTCGGTCGGCTTCTTTGAGGATGTCGGGCACGAGGTCTTCCCAGCCAAGCGCATAGAGATGAATCCCATTCGCAGACTCGCGCACGGCACGGATGAGCTCTGCCGTCACAGCGACGCATTCGGCACGCTTGTCACTCGCCTGCTCAAACCGCGCAATCAGCTCATCCGGCACATGGATACCCCAGACGTGTTCGTTCATGTAGCGCGCCATTTTCGCCGATTTCACAAGAAGGATCCCGGCGAGGACCGGCTTGCCAAAGGCTTTCGCTTTCGCCATGAAGTTGCGCAGTGAGGCGGGATCAAACACCGCCTGCGTTTGGAAAAATTGTGCGCCGCCCTCGATTTTCGCTTTGAACTTCTGCATCTCGACCTCAAGATCTTTCGCGCCAGGATCCGCTGCCGCGCCGATACAAAATTGCGGTGAGCCACTCAAGGCTTTTCCCGCCATATCCTTACCTTCGGTGAGCCCTTTCGCCACCTGCATCAGCGTTGCAGAGTTGATATCAAAGACCGGTTTGGCCTCAGGATGATCGCCAGCTTTTGGGTCATCGCCGGTTAAGAGGAGCACGTTACGAATACCGAGCATTGATGCGCCCAAGAGATCAGCTTGCAGCGCAAGGCGATTGCGATCGCGACACGTCATCTGCAGAATGGGGTCCACGCCGACATCCAGCACCGCTTTGGCGACAGCCAGTGAGCAGGCCCGCATGATCGCACCTGAGCCATCCGTCACATTGATCGCATCCACCAAGCCGCCGACTCGCTCCACCGCTTTGAGGATCTCCGACAGGTCGGTTCCCTTCGGCGGGTTCACCTCCATCGTCACAAGAAATGGTTTCTTTCCGAGCTTCCCTTCAAACCGCTTCGCGTCTTCGATTGCCATCAGGTTGTCTTTTAGCGTTGTTGAAGCTTGAACGCTTCAATCGTATTCTTCATAACCATCATGACCGTCACTGGCCCAACCCCGCCAGGTACGGGTGAGATAAACGCGGCTCGCTCTTTCGCTTGTGCAAACTCCACATCGCCGACCACATGACCGCCGACGACATTGATGCCCACATCAATGACAATCGCGCCCGGCTTGATCCAGCCGCCCTTGATGAAACGCGGGCGACCGACCGCGACCACGAGCACATCGGCTCTCCGCACATGCTCAGCCAAGCGCCCAGCCTTGTCGGTCTCCACATGGCAAATCGTCGTCGTGGCCAACTTATCGAGCAGTAACATGCTCACGGGTCGCCCCACAATTTCGCTGTGCCCCACCACCACCGCTTCTTTTCCGGTCAGATCAACACCAGTGGACTCGATAAGCTCCATCACCGCTAGCGCCGTGCAGGATCCAATGCGGGCTTTGGCGAAAAACCGGCGGGCGGAATTCTGCGGATGGATTCCTTCGACATCTTTGCGCGGATCAATCAACGAAGAAATGCGCTGCGCATCAATCTGCGGTGGCACGGGTTGGTGGACGAAAATCCCATGAATCAACGGATCATCATTCCAGTGCAGGATGAGCCGCTCCACATCCGCCTGGGTCACACCTAGCGGCCGTGCCTCGGTCATTGATCGAATTCCTAAAGACTCCGCTTGCTGGCATTGCGCCTGTTGATAGACGTGAGAGGCGGGGGTCTCGAAATACAAAATTGCAAGTGATGGCGACACGGCAAGCTTCAAACTCGCCAGCTCACGTCGGAGCTGTTGTTTGATGCGCTCGGCAATCGCTTTTCCGTCCAACACGACGTGCGGGGACATGGCAGAGCGTGCGGGGGTGTTAACAACCATCCGCTCGGCCTGCGGTGGCCAGGCGTCGACGGATGCTTCGGCGATACACAGGATCGTTGAGCCATGCGAGATTGGTCTGGATCAACGCCTGCGCGGCAGCGCTCGAGGCTTGGGCCAGCGCGAAGGCACATCGCAGATCGGATTGGAATTTCGGCTTGATGGTTTTTTGTGCCGCTCGAGCCAGCACCGCAACGATCTGTGCACATTCAAACACACGGCACGGGACTTCGGTGGCGGCCTGCAGCGACTGGGCAAAGGCGCGACGGTGGTTGGCGCGCGTCGCGTGGATGACCCGAGCAAAGGTGTGGGCGTCACGATCGATCAACGCGAGGCACTCCTGCCATAGATGACGCAGTCGTCGTGCCATCTTCTGATCCACCACCAGCTTTTCAAGGAGGGCTGCGCTGAGGGCGGCGCTGAGGGCCGCGACACTGCCTCCTCCGACCCAAGATCCTCGGCGGGCAACTTGCTCTAGAAACTCCTCAACTGACTCGTGCAACCGTAGCCTCGTAGGAAGGACGAATGACGGAAGATCTTATTATATGTGAAACTTTTCACACCTTCAACTGGCATCAAATGCCCCACGCACGAGCTCCAACTTCGGGTGGGCAGGATCGTCCCACGACACTGCGACGACATCAAAGCGTGTCTCACGTGGGAGTGACCGGCATCGACTCAGATATCCCTCGGCGGCTCGGATGAGCCGACGGCGCTTCTGATCCGTGATCGAGGCCAGTGGCCCGCCCCACTGTGAGGAGGATGTTGAGCGGACCTCTACGAAGCAGAGGACCACGCCTTCCCTCGCCACAATGTCGATCTCACCGACGCGAAATCGGACGTTGATCTGCTCGATGGTGTAGCCATGCGATCGAAGGAACCGGACCGCCAGCGCTTCGCTGCGCTGGCCCAGCTGCTGGCGAGCTGGTCTAGGCCGCCACAGCCGTTGTCGGATCGCGTGAAGGCTCGAGTGCAGACGATGAGGTAGGACGTGGGTCATTGGTGGCCTGTTCGCGTGGGCTCACAAGCCATGCAAGGAGAGGTTTGAAACTGCGCCGGTGCAGCATCGACGGTCCCCAGTGGGTGAGTCGTCTGGCGTGGAGCGCTGTGCCGTAGCCTTTGTGCTGGTCAAACGCATACTGTGGATGCAGCTCGTGATAAAACGTCATCAGGCGATCGCGCAGCACCTTGGCCATAATGGACGCGCAACTAATCACGTAACTGCGCTGGTCGCCATGCACGATCGGCCAACACGGAAGTGCAAGCGTGGGAACATACAGCCCATCCACGAGGACAAGCTCGGGAGGCGTGGTGAGATCGCCAATCGCGTACGACATGGCGGAGAGCGTCGCGCGGAGAATATTTTGGGCGTCAATCTGTTGCGCGCAGACGATGCCGAAGCCCACGTCGGCGTGTTGCAGGATCAGATCGAAGGCGCGTACCCGTTGCGCGCTGGTGAGACGTTTCGAATCGTCGATGCGGACGGCTAACCGAGGACGACGCAAGACCACTGCGGCAGCGACGACCGGACCTGCCCACGGGCCTCGTCCCGCTTCATCGACCCCAGCGAGGCGACGAACGCCCGCGGATTGGGCGAGCGCTTCAGGAGCTTGTTTTCGCGCTGCTCGGCTTTTCGGCAGCAGCCACCGCAGGCTCGACGGGTTCGGTTTTTGGCTTGGCATCCGAGGATTTGGCGGCGAGTGCGGCTGCGGCGTCAGTGGCTTTCGTCGTTCCGGCCTGAGAATCAGCTGCGGCAATCCGAGCTTTACCAATCACAGTCCGGAGGAAGTAGAGTCGGCTGCGCTTGACGCTACCCTGCCGCAAGACTTCAATGCGCGAGATGACCTTCGCATCCACCGGAAACACGCGCTCAACCCCTTCGCCATATGTCACACGGCGAACGGTGAACGTCTTAGAAAACCCGGAACCACGATAGCGGATCACCGTCCCCTCAAACTGTCCGATCCGTTCCTTGCCCTGCTCGAGAATCTTAAACCACACCCGCACCTCATCCCCAGGACGAAAGCTCGCGCGTGGGGTGGGTTGCGCACTGCCGTGAATGATGTTAAGCCACTGCATTGTGTCCCTCGCTGTGTTGTGGTGTTCGTGTCTGCTGATGGCCATTGGCCTGCATCAAATCTGGACGAGTCATCGCGGTGCCCGCCACCGACTGCTGCTTGCGCCACTTCGCAATGCGTTCATGATCTCCAGAGAGCAACACGTCAGGAACATCCAATCCTCGAAACACGGGCGGTCGCGTATACTGCGGATATTCCAAGAGGCCCGTCATAAAGGATTCTTCTTCGGTCGCCTGGTCATGGCCAATGACGCCAGGAATAAAGCGCGCGAGGGTATCGATGACTACCATGGCTGGAAGTTCTCCGCCGGTCAAGACGTAATCGCCAATCGAGAGCGACCGCGTGATCAGTGTTTTGACCCGCTCATCCACCCCTTCATAGTGACCGCAGATGATGAGCACATGCGCAGTACTCGCCAGCTGCTGAGCCCTTGCTGACGTCAGCGTCTCACCGGCCGGACTCATTAGGATCGTCTCGCATCGTGCCGCCGGATCCTTGGCGTGACTGCGACAGGTCTTCCGCTTAATGTCCTCCACCGCTTCAAAGATCGGCTCAGGCTTCATGATCATCCCAGGCCCGCCGCCATACGGTCGATCATCCACCGTCTTTCGCTTATCATGGGTGTAGTCGCGGAGATTGTGGATCCCAATCTCCACCACGTGCTGCTCCTGCGCTCGCTGGAGCATAGACACACCCAGCACGGGTGCAAACATCTCTGGAAAAATCGTAAGGACGTCAATGCGCATTCGAAGTTGACCGCTCAGTCGATTTCTGTGATGGAGCTTGCGATGGAGTGCGTTCGGTAGCCTGCCCGCCCACCTGACTCTTTGAAGGCACGAACCCTTTCATAACTGTTTCGAACTGCCCGACCATTTCGCCCATCGTCTTGGTCGTGACGTCCTTTGGAAGGGTAAACGGTTCCTCTGGGAGCTGCACGTCAACTTGAAGTTCTGTCACCTTCTGTTCGAAGTTGTACTGTTCGCCCATCGGATGATGCGCCATTGTCTTGCGCAAAGGAATCCCCTGCCATACACATACTGTGATACCCTGCTTTTGATACACTTGGCATTTACGACCTAATAAGGTTTCCTCACCCTTAGATTCTCCAATCGCGCGCCAGTCACCCAGCGCCTCGGTCAACGCATCACCTTCGAGCGACATCGTGATTGCTACCTTACGTTCCAAGTCGACGGTATAGACAGTTTTCCCATCATAGATCTGCCATTCCGATTTCGACTGAGTTCTACCCAACACGTCTCGCGTAAGTGCCTTGCGTGATGCCATGCGGTTATGCACCCGATCCAGGTAGAGTGTTTGCTCCCCAGACTCCCAACCCGTGTATACGTACTTGACGACCGCAGTCGAGAATTGTGGGCTGGACACGGTGGGGCTTGGCTGGCCGCGCTCCACTCGAACAATTTCACTCAAGAGAACCGGAAACTTGTACCCTCCTCGCTCAATGACGAGATCGTGTGCTGTTCGCTCGACAATCAAACCGCTAAACACTTCACCTGACTTCAGGTAGACTGTTACTGTGTTACCGACCTTGTCGGTCTCCGATTCCTCTGCGGCGACGGGTAGACTCCATGTCACCAGGATCATAGCAACTACCAATAGGGCAACCCACCGCCTGGCCATTGACAAAGCAAGATTACGACTTTTGAGCATCGAGTGAAATCCGCTTGAACCGTTTCACGAGTTGAGACACCGCCGGAGACATCTGAGCCCCGGAAGAGACCCAAAACACCAAGCGCGATTCGTTGAGCGCCAATCGCGGCGGCTGAAAC
>Ga0209515_10005996_pt1 | contig 15404 bp, 16 predicted proteins | sample Subgroupgradi54m_FD_187454 | JGI IMG/M metagenome (GOLD analysis project Ga0209515, IMG submission 187454) | Subsurface groundwater microbial communities from S. Glens Falls, New York, USA - GMW60B uncontaminated upgradient, 5.4 m (SPAdes)... ...
GGGCTCCACACTCGCCCCAGCGCGCATCGATCACCAGTGGATCCCGGCGTTCGCCGGGATGACAGCGGAAAAACTCTCACCCTCTGAGAGGGCTGAGAGGCGCCACGTCATCTCCCGGCGCACGCCGGGATCCACTCTCGCCGCAGCGCGCATCGATCACCGGTGGATCCCGGCGCGGGCGCAGCCCGGCCTGTCCTGAGCCTGTCGAAGGGCCGCAATGACGCTGAAAAACCCGACGGTTCAGATTGAGTCGGGGTCGATCACCGGTTCGGGGAACGGCGGAATCGCCTTGGCCTGACCCGGCTTGATCCCCGACAGGTGCGCCACCATGCCGGCGTACTTCGGGTCCTTGGGCGGCACGATCATCATCGCTTCGCCGATCGTGCCGTCCTTGGCCACCGTTCGCAGGTGCAGGTGCAGCGTGCCGTCGCTCTGCATCTGCGCCACGCCGACGTCCTGCGGCTCGTCGCTGTCGGGATCGGGCAGAGTCTCGCGCGGCGGCGGGGCCTTGATGTCGCTCATGAGTGCGCTCCAGGATCTTTGAGGGTTGCGCGGGGCTCAGATGCCCCACGGGTTGGCGGCCCAGAAGGCCTCGAGCTTGGGCCAGCGGCTCTTGCCCGAAAAATGCATCGCGAAGCTCTCGGCAAAGGTCTCCGAGGTGGCGCCCTTGTCGTTGGCGCCACCCTCGGCCGCGGTGAGGAAGTAGCTGTCGACCTCGCCGTACATGCCGCTCGGCTTGCCGGCGGCGATGTCTTCGCCGCGTGCCGCCAGGAACTTGGCGTTCTTGCTCTTGCCGCCGCCGTCGGCCGCATCGAAGGCATGCCCGGCCTCGTGGCCGAACAGGTCGGTCGCGCCGTGCGGCAGCGGCCCCTGGCCGGGGCCCGGCACGGCGCGCTTGCCGTGGTCTTCCATCGTGCCGACGACGAGCTTCTTGTTGTCCGGGCTGTAGACGCCGGGCACGTCGTCCCAGCTCGAGGTCTCGGGCCAGCCGCGCGGCTTCACGCCGGCCAGGTCGGGCATCGCGTCGGTGACCGGGCCGCGGCAGCATTCGGTCGTGATGTTCGACTTGTTGAGCGTGTCGATCGCCTTCTTCGACACCCCCTTCATGCTCTGCGCCAGCGCCTTCGCGTCGTCGGCCGACGCGGTGCCGCCGGCGCGGATGTTCTTGCCGATCGCCTTCGCATGGTCGGCCGGCAAGCCGCTGTCTTCGAGCGATTTCTTGACCCGCGACGACATGAGCGCGTCCTGCTCCGCGAGGCCCTCGTCGGCATAACCCGCCGCGTCCTTGGCCATCTTCACCGCGTCGTCGTCGCTGCAGTTCTCTTCGACCAGCAGCTTCAGCGCATAACCCGCGGTCTTCTCGACCTTGTCCTTCGGGATGCCGCCGGCAGCGAGCTTCTTCGACAGCTCGGGCAGCTTCTTCTCGGCCGCCACGAGCTTGTCGCCGAGCGCCTTCAACTCCGCCACCTGGCCGGCGATCGGCTTGAGTGCGGTCAGGGCCTTGAGGCTGCCGCCGTCGGCGCGCTTGGACAGCGCGTCGGCCGACTTCATCGCGTCGTCGAGCTCCTTGATCTCGGCCGCCATGCGCTTGGCCTGCGGGTGCTTCTTGATCCCTTCGATCAGCTTGGCGGCCTTGTCGCGTTCGGGCGCGTAGTCCTTGTAGGCGTTGTTGGTGTCGCGCACGACCTTGGCCGAAGCGACCACTCCGTTCAGCGAGCCGCGTGCCGCCGCGTAGCCCCGGATCGGCCCAACCGCGTCGGCCCGACCGAGTGCCGCTTCCAGGTCGGCGATGCTCTTGGCGCCGTCGGCATCCATCATGCCGCTCGCCTTCATGCGCTCGATCATCTGCGCGACCTTCGCGCGTTCGCCCTGGAACTTCGGGAACTCGACCGCGTAGCCGTCGATCGCGGTCGTCAGGTCCTGGCAGCTGTAGAACAGCGGGCCGCCGATGTTCACGACACCGTCGAAATCGGCCTTGTCGAGTGCCGCCTGCAAGTCCTTCAGCCGGCCCTGCAAGGTCTTCAGGCGCGGCTCGAACACCTTCTTCGGGTCGGCAGCCAGCGCCTTGACCTTGGCCTCGAGCGCGGCCAGAGGCTTCGCGCCCCAGTCGTTGACCGAGCGCAGCCCTTCGGTGCCGTCCTTCTTCATGCCGGTCGCGCGCAGCGTGAAGGTGTGGGCCTGCGAATCGAGCAGCTGGATGCGCTGCGCGCCGGCCGCGGGGTCGAGCGCATCGATCTCGGTGCGTGTCTTGCGCAGCGCGGCCAGTTCGCCGGCGAGCAGCGTCTTCAGCGCCGGCACGGGCTGGCCGTCGACCTCGGCCTGGGCCTTCGCGAACTCGGCATCGACCCGCAGCGCGAAGGCTTCGATGATCTTGCGCGCGGTGGCGGCGTCGTGGTCGGCCTTGTCGCCGGGCTTCGCCGGGTCACCGGGCGTGGCGGTGTCGCCGCTCGCCTTGACAGCGACGGGAGGTGCCGGATCGGGGCCGGACGGCTGGCTGCCGACGGTCGCCTTGAGCCGTTTCAGGCCGAGAGTCTCGAGCAAGGGCATCGCATCCTCCGCATCGCTGGCGTGTCGCTTGCGGGTATAGCACGCATGGCGCGGCGAAACGCGGCCACCCATCCCTAAGGCATAGTGTCGGCTTCAACTTCGGAGACCGACGTGAGACTTGTTCTGTGCAGCGCCTTGCTGGCCTTGTCTGCCCTGCCCGCCTGGGCGCAAAGCGATGTTGCGGCGGCGGCGGCGAAAGAGCCCGGCGCGGTCGTGACCGCCAGCGGCCTCGTCTACCGCTCGCTGAAGGACGGCAGCGGCGCAAGCCCGGCCGCCACCGACAAGGTCAAGGTGCACTACCGCGGCACCTTCCCCGACGGCAAGGAGTTCGACAGCTCATACAGCCGCAACGCGCCGGCCGAGTTTCCGCTCAACCGCGTCATCAAGTGCTGGACCGAAGGGGTGCAGCGCATGAAGGTCGGCGGCAAGGCCAAGCTGACCTGCCCGGCGGCCATCGCCTACGGCGAAAAGGGCGCCGGCGGCGTGATCCCGCCGAACGCGACGCTGCAGTTCGAAGTCGAGCTGCTGGGCATCTCGGCGTCGTGAGCGTACGCATCGTCCGTCTCGGCACGCCGCGTTTTCACTCGGCTGTTATTGCGAAGACGAGGCGCGCTGCCATCGGTCGGTCCTGCGCGCGCTGCTTGCGGAACGTGGGGCGGACATCGGCTGATGTGGATACCGGCGTTCGCCGGTATGACGGCTTCCACCCTCGTGTCATACCGGCGAACGCCGGTATCCACTCGCCGCAGTCACCCCTACCGCTGGCTCCGCGCCTTGCGCCCATCCACCTCGGCGAGCTGCGCCTTCAACAGCAACAACAGCACCCGCGCCGTGTCTTCCGACATGCTCAACAGGCTGGTCTCCACCTGGTCGTCGCGGCTCGTCACCGGCAGCACCAGCGCGTCGATCTTGGCCTGGATCAGGCCGCCGCCGTGTGACATCGCTTTCACCTTGTGCATCTCGATCTTGTAGGTCTTCAAACCACAGCCTCCGCCAACAGGGACTCGCAAGGGTAGCGCGGCCGCGGCGCCTCGGCCAGCGCGAAGAGCCGCTGGTAAACCAGCTCCGGGTCGTTGATCGTGCGCACCGCCACATAAGCCTGTTCGGCCTCGGGATAACGACGGCGCAGGTAGTTGAGCCACTGCTTGAGCCGCCCGGCCCGCGCGCGCGGCTCGATGTGCGAACGGATCAATTGCCAGAACCGGGCGATCAGCGGCTGCAGCGCCGGCCAGCTCAGCGGCGCGCGCCCCGGTGACACGATGGCCAGCGCCAGGCCAGGGTCGCTGACCATGCCGCGGCCGATCATCAGGTCGTCGCAGCCGGTCACCTCGCGGCAGCGCAGCGCATCGGCAACGCTCCAGATCTCGCCGTTGGCGACCACCGGAATCCGCACCGCGCGGCGGATGTCGGCGATGCGTTCCCAGTACGCCGGCGGGCGGTAGCCGTGGGCCTTGGTGCGTGCGTGCACCACCAGCTCTTCGGCGCCGCCGTCCTGCATCGCGAGCGCACATTCGACGGCGCGGCTGTCGCAGTTGACACCCAGGCGCATCTTGGCCGACACCGGCATCGCGCTCGGCACCGCACGCCGCACCGCGCCGACAAGCCGGGCGATGAGCTCGGGCTCGTCGAGCAGCGCGGCACCGCCGCCGTGCCGGTTCACGACCTTGGCCGGGCAACCGAAATTGAGGTCGATGCCGGCCGGGCCCAGGCTCGCGAGGCGCGCTGCGTTGTCGGCCAGGCAAGCGGCATCCGAGCCCATCAGCTGGGCCCGCACCGGCACGCCGGCGGGGGTGCGGCCGCCGTGCTCGAGCTCGGGCATCACGCGGATGAAGGCGCGCTCGGGCAGCAGCGTTCCGGAGACGCGGATGAACTCCGACACGCAGCGGTCGATGCCGCCAACGCGGGTCAGCATGTCGCGCAGCGTGAAGTCGAGCAGCCCCTCCATCGGGGCCAGCAAAATGGCCATGCCGCGAGTATCGCAGCGGCCGGGCACCGCAACTGCCCACAACGCCTGGCCCGCCGGGCGCAGCCTCAGCGGTACGGGAATCCGGGGTCGTTGTCGTCGGCCACCAGCGTGTTGCCCAGGCCCAGCAGCTCACGCGCCCGCTGCAGGCTCAACAGCTCGCTGCGCGAGTGGCGTGCGTGGCTCAGGTGGCGCTCGATTTCCCACACCAGGTCGATCAGTTCGGAGGTGCCCTGCGCGGCACGCACCTGCAGGAAAGTGCGGGCGCCGAACAGCGGCGCATCGAGGCGCAGCGTGTCGACGAGCAGCTCGCGCACCTGCTGCAGCATCGCGCCTTCGTCGACGTCCGACAGCACCGGCAGCTTGGCCGGCAGCCGCGGGCGGCGCCGTCGCTCCGGCGGCGCCGCCGGCGGGGTATCGGCGGACGCTTCGATCGGCGCTTCGATCGGCGCTTCTGCCGGCGCTGCGGCGACCGGCACCGGCGCCGGGCCACGCAAGACCACGGTGCGTTCCCACGCCGCCTCGACAGGTGGCGGCTCGACGAGCTCGACCGCCGGCGCGGGCGCGGCCTCGGCAGCAATCGGCTCGACGACCTGATCCTCCAGCACGATCAGCTCGACGCTCGTGTCCTCGGGTTCGTCGGCGACGATGGGCAATTCGATGTCGGCATCGGGTGGCTTGATCGGCGCCGGCAGCTCGACCAGGCCGAGGTTCACCAGCTCCTCGAAGTGGCTGGTCGCGGCACCGGCCTGCTGCGCCAGGCTCAGCACTTCACTCAACAAGCGCTGCCCGTCGACCAGCAGCAGCACCGTGCGGTGGCGCTGCCCGAGGCGGCGCGTGCGGTGGCGCAACTCGTCGAGTCCGAGTGCTGTCTTGGTGGGGACGGTACTTCCGGGCATCACGAATGCGGGGGCTGCCATCCCGCACGATGCGCCAGGGCCCGCCGGCGGTCAACCACCGCCGCGAAACAAGGCGTCGCTGCGCTATCCTTTGGCCGACCTGAACTGCCGAAAGTGGCCACGATGAACTACGCCGCAATGCCGTCGATCAAGGGCGGGCGGGTGCGCGCGCTGGCCCTTCGCGCCGCGCTGGGGCAAGGTGGTGAAGACGCGAAGATCGAGCCCGAATGAGCCGGGTCTGTTCGACGGGTAGTGTGGTCGTTCAGTGCAGGTCGCAAGGCTGCACCGCCGGGGCAGCGTATTCGCGCCCGACCACAACGCGTGCATACAGGTAGCTATTGCGCGCTCGATCGCTCATTGAGTCCATCTGCACATGGCCTTCGGCGTCGCACGGAAAGGCGAGCGGCGTGCCGTACTTGAACAGCGGCTGGTAACGCATTTCGTACTGCGTGCCGGGAAAGGTGGTATTGCTTGTGCTCATGGTCAGCTCCTGAAGGATTCGACGTTTTTCTGAATACAAGCTTAGGCGGCGGGCCAAGATGTTTCTGTCGGTATCGGGCCGCAAAGCGCGTCGGACAAACGCTGGTCTCGGGGTCATCCGGGCTGTCAGTGCAAGGTCGGCATAACCGCCGGCAACGACAACTCGCGACCGACCACGGCGCGGGCGTACAGGTAGTTGTCGCGCGCCCGCTCGCTGAGCGAATCCATGTCGACATGGCCTGCCGCGTCGCACGGAAACGCGTAGGCGCGGCCTTCGTCGAACAGCGACTTGAAGCGCAATTCGTACTCGGTGTCGGCTGCATTCATGGTCCGGACTCCTTGGTGGCTTGCTTCTGGATGTACCTACGGCTTGGCGGGACGGATGGATGCAACTCGCTTCAGCCTGGAAATTCACCTTGCTCGTAAGGACATACGGCGGCAGCACAGGCGGAACGGACGCTCGGGAGCGCCGCGGCCTCATCGAACTTAGGGAGAGAGGGCGCCTGTCAGGCGGCTTCGTCTTCGCGCTCGAGCGCCGCGAGTTCGACCTCGACCCGGTCGCGGCCGAGCTTCTTGGCCCGGTACATCGCCGTGTCGGCGCGCCGGATGGTTTCGCCGAGGTCTTCGCCGGCCACCGCTTCGGCGACGCCGAAGCTGCCGGTCACACGAATGCCGCCCGGCCAGTCGCGGTTCGCGATGACGCGGCGCAGCCGCTCGGCGATGCGCTGGGCCTCGTGCGAATGGGTGGCCGGGCAGATCAGCACGAACTCCTCGCCGCCCCAGCGCGCGAACAGGTCCCGGCGCTGGATGTGCGCGCGCGTCAGGTCGGCCAGCTCCCTGATCACCTGGTCGCCGACGTTGTGGCCGTGCTGGTCGTTGATGCGCTTGAAGTGGTCGATGTCGATGAAGATCAGTGACAGCGGGAACAGCTGCTGCTCGCCCTCTTGCGCGACCCGGCTCAGCGCCTGGGCGAGCCCGTTGCGGTTGAGGATGCCGGTCAACGGGTCCTGCCCTGCGAGCTGCGCGTAGGCCTGGCTTTGCACCCGCAGCGCGTTGTTGACGCGTTGCAGCGACCACTGGCTGCGCTTGCTCACCTTCAGCTGGCGCCGCGTCATCGCGCGATCGGTGACCAGATAGCCGAACACCGACAGCAGCCAGACGCCGATCACGCCCCACAACAAGGTCGCCGTGCGTATCCACTTGCCGCGGAACTCGATCCGCTCGACGGTGATGCGGTGCCTGCCGGGCGTCACGTTGCCGCCGGTGGAAACTTCGAGCTGCACCACGTTGTCGAACTCGGCGCCGGCGTACTGGACCGGCGTCGGATGCTCGGTGGTCCACCACGAGGCGACCGTCAATTGCGACAGCCTGACCTCGAGCGGCTGCGCATAGGCCGCTGGTTCGTAGACCAGCTCCGACACCTTCATCGACATGTCGTCGCCGACCTTCGAGTAGCCCGGGTTGAAGTTGCGCACGAAGATGCGCACCTGCTGATGCGGCTCTGCGCCTTCGGCCCGGATCCACAGCCGCATGCTGTCGTAGCCCGACAGGTCGATGCCGTTCGGCGCGCTCTGGAGCAGGATGCTGGCCTCGCAATACGGGTATTCGTAGCCGGTCTTGATGCTGCAATCGAGCACCAGCTTGCCGTGTTCGCGCGCGACGCGGGCGTCGCTGTGACCGCCTGATTCGTGGTCGTCGATGGACTTCACCGGGTAGGGCGAATCGCCGCTGATCTCGAGCACCGAATCCATCGCGCAGCGGTTCCACGCGAGCACCAGCACGGTGGCCGCGATCAGGCCGGCCAGCAAGCGCTTCAGGGTGCGGTTGTTCATCGGCGCCGATCTTGCCGGCAAGGCGTGCCCCGTGCCTGCCTTGTGCGCCGCGCAAGCGCGGCTGGTGTGTCCTTGTGCACACTGGTGGGCTGCTCTGGATCCCGACTTCCGTCGGGATGACGCCCTGCGCGACAGGATCGCCATCCAGAACAGGAGCCGGCCGGCACGGCTCGACCACCCAGGCGAGTACAGTGCCCCGCCGAGGAGGTCCCATGACAACAAGCATCAACGTGCCGCTGTGGCTCGCGCTGGCGGTGTGCGCGCTGGCGGCCTGGGCGCTGCTCGACCGGCTGCTGCTGCCGTCGGCACGCTGGTTCATCAAGAGCCGCGCGAACCGCGTGCTCGAGGACATCGGCCAGCGCCTGTCGATCCGCATCCGGCCGTTCCAGCAGGTCAGCCGCCAGGCCCTGATCGACCGCCTGATCTTCGACGACAAGGTGCAGCAGGCGACCCAGGCCTACGCCGCCGCGCATGCGATGCCGCGCGAGGTCGCGCAGGCGCAGGTCAAGCGCTACGCACGCGAGATCGTGCCGGCCTTCAACGCCTACATGTACTTCCGGGTCGGCTACTGGCTGGGCAAGAAGGTCTCGCAGTCGCTGTACCGGGTGCGCATCGGCTTCAGCGACGATGCCGGGCTGTCGGCGATTCCCGACAACGCGACCGTCGTGTTCGTGATGAACCACCGCAGCAACATGGACTACATCGTCGCCTCGTACCTGGCGGCCGAGCGTGCCGCGCTGTCGTATGCGGTCGGCGAATGGGCGCAGGTGTGGGGCCTGCAGCAGCTGATCCGCGCGATGGGTGCCTACTTCGTGCGCCGCAACTCGAAGGACGACCTGTACCGGCGCGTGCTCGAACGCTACATCGCGATGGCGACCGAGGCCGGCGTCACGCAGGCGGTCTACCCCGAAGGCGGCCTGACGCGCGACGGCAAGATGCGCGAGCCCAAGTTCGGCGTGCTCGACTACATGCTGCGCGGCTTTCACACGCAGGGCGAACGCGACCTGGTGTTCGTGCCGCTCGGCCTGAACTACGACCGCACGCTCGAAGACCGCACCCAGCTGATGAGCGCCGACGCGCAGGCGGTCAAGCCGGGCCGCTTGCGCGCGCTGGGCAAGACACTCGCTTTCCTCGGCAACCAGCTCGTGCTGATGCTGCGCAGCCGCTGGTACAAGCTCGGGTATGCCTGCGTGAACTTCGGCACCCCGGTTTCGGTGCGCGCCTATGCGGCGGCGCGCGGTATCGATTTCGAGCAGTTGCCCAAGGAGCAGCGCCAGGCCGAGGTCGCCACGCTCGGACGCCATCTGATGAACGAGGTGGGCCGACTGATCCCGGTGCTGCCGGTGCCGCTGGTGGCCACGCTGCTGCTGCAGCGCGCCGGCCAGGCGGCGAGCGCGCTCGAGATCAAGTCCGGTGTCGCCGAGCTGGTGCGCCGCCTCGAAGCGCACGGCGCGCGCCTGTACCTTCCGCGCAGCGACTGGGACTATGCGGTCGGCGCGGGGCTGCGCATGCTGGTGCTGCGCCACCTCGTCGACGAGCGCGACGGCATGTACACGATGCGCGCCAACGAGGAAAGGCTGCTGCGCTACTACGCCAATTCGATCGTGCATTTGCTACTCCCTCTCCCCCTGGGAGAGGGCCGGGGGCGGAGCGGGGCTTTCGAGCCGCATGCGGCGAGCCCGCGCAGCAGTTCCGGCTTGCAAGCCGGAACGCGCACTGCAAGTGAGGGCCGCCCTGCCGACCCACCCTCACCCTAACCCTCTCCCGGAAGGAGAGGGAACAAGAGTGCACTGAACCTGGCCAGATCGACATTGCCCCCGCTCAGCACCACGCCAACGCGCCGCCCGCGCAAGTCGACACCGCCATGCAGCGCCGCGGCGAAGCCGAGGCAGCCGGTCGGCTCGACCAGCAGCTTCATGCGTTCGGCGAAGAAGCGCATCGCCTCGACCAGTTGCGCGTCGCTGGCGGTGAGGATGGCCTTGACCTCGCGGCGGATGATCTCGAAGGTGATGGCGCCGAGCTGCTGCGTCTGCGCGCCGTCGGCGATCGTCTGCGGCATCGCGATGCGCACCCGTTCGCCGGCCGCGAGCGATCGTTGTCCGTCGTTGCCGGCCTCGGGTTCGACGCCGTAGAGCTCGCAACGCGGCGCGAGCGCGCGCATCGCGAGCGCCGACCCGCTCAGCAAGCCGCCGCCGCCGAGCGGCACGAACAGCGCATCGAGCTCGCCCACCTCTTCCAGCAATTCCTTCACCGCCGTGCCCTGCCCGGCCAGCACGTCGGGGTGGTCGAAGGGCGGGATCAGCGTCATGCCGCGATCCTCGGCCAGCGCGGCTGCGATCGCTTCGCGGTCTTCCTTGAAGCGCTCATAGAGGATCACTTCGGCGCCGTAGCCGCGCGTCGCGGCGATCTTCAGCGGCGGCGCGTCGTGCGGCATCACGATCGCGGCCGGAATGCCCAGCAGTTGTGCCGACAGCGCGATCGCCTGGGCATGGTTGCCCGACGAAAACGCCGCGACACCGGCGCGCCGCTGCACGGCGCTGAAGCGCGACAGCGCGTTGAAGCCGCCGCGGAACTTGAACGCGCCGATGCGCTGCAGGTTCTCGCACTTGAAGAAGCACTGCGCGCCGAGCAGCGAGTCGGCCGTGCGCGAGCGCAGCACCGGGGTGCGGTGCGCTTGGCCTTGCAGGCGCGCAGCGGCGGCCAGCACATCGTCGTAAGTGGGGGTCGGATTCATGGTCGGCTCACTCCAGCGGCAGCGTCAGCACAGCTTGCACCGCGGGGCGCTGCATCAAGCGCTCGTACCACGCCCGCAGGTTCGCCAAGCCGCCGTGCGTGATCGGCAAACCGAACCAGCGGTGCGCCGCGCAGCCGAGCGGAATGTCGGCCATCGTGAACGCTGCACCGCAGACATGTTGCCGATCGGCCAGGTGAGCGTTGAGGATCTGCAGCAGCGGCCGCGTCGCCTGCGCCGAACGCTCGGCCGCCGCCGTGTCGCGTTCGGCGGCGGGCGTTCGCACGAGCTGGATGAAGGCGTCGCGCATCGCCGGCGACAGCTCGGTGCATTGCCAGTCCATCCAGCGGTCGGCGTCGGCGCGCTCGGTCAGGCTCGCCGGCACCAGCGTGCCGCTGCCGTGCTTGGTGCCGAGGTAACGCACGATCGCGTTCGACTCCCACAGCACGAAGCCATCGTCCTCGATCACCGGCACCAGCGCGTTCGGGTTGAGGCTCCGGTACTCGGGTGTGTCGACGATGCCGAAGCTGCGCCCGGCGTCGACCCGCTCGAAGCGCAAGCCCAGCTCGCGGGCGCACCACACCACCTTCTGCACGTTGATCGAGCTCAGCCGGCCCCAGATCTTCAGCATTTGATCCCTTTGTGTTGTTGGCGCGTAGCTACCTTAGCAGGCTGCCCGCACGCGCCACGGCCCCCTCGAATCGGTGTGCCTCGTCGCGGTTTTGGCAGCTCCGGGGTAACCGCTGGTAAGACCGTTTCAACTCGGCCCGGCGACTCCGATATCGTCGTTTCCTGCCAAGTTAGTCACACAAAGAGGGAGTCGTCATGAACCGCGTTCTTTCCTGGCCACACACGCCCATCTACCCCGGGCTGCTCGAGGCGCTGAAAGCCGAACGCAGCCGAAGTGTCGTCACCGAGCGCGGCATGATCCGCTTCGAGTTGCCGCTGGGCCCGGTGGAGATGAAGTTCTCGAGCCCCGAGCACCAGCTCGATGCGGGCACCGAGGTCTATGTGTGGTGGAAGGGCGGCGGTTTCGTCTGCGCGCCGCGCCGCGAAGTCAGGGCCGAAGAAAGCGAAGCCCGCTGCATCGTCGAGCGGGTGATGCAGGCCCGTTCCCAGCTCGCCGCGGCGCGCAAGGACCGGCTCGCGCGCATCGCCGCGCATGTCGACATCCTGCTGCCCGAGGCCAGCGAAACGCCGCTGCACGCCTAAGGACCTGTCCCAAGGCGGCGTCACTTGCGCCGCTTGCCGCCGCGCCCGAGGAACCGATCGACCGCGCCGGGCTCGCTGCGCGCCGCCGGGTGGCTGCGCGTGACCATCAGGCCGGTCGCGAGGTACAGCGCATTGAGCAGCCGGCTCGCACGGTCGACGCTCATGCCCGGCCACTTGGCGATGTCGCGCAGCGAGGCCGATTCGCGCCGCAGGTGCTGGGCTGCCGCGCCGAGGGCACCGGGCGCGACCAGCCCTTCGTCGGCCGGGTTCTTCAGCGCCCGATAGGCCGCGGTGCCGCCGATTTCGGTCAGCAGCCGGCTGCGCGGACCGTGCAGCGCGACCGCCCACAACAGCGGCGCGAGCGGCCGGTAGTGCTCGGCCTGCGCGACCCGCTCGAACATCCAGTGCCCGGGTGGGCGCACGCCGGGCGGTTCGGTGTCCAGCACCCTCAGGTCGGCCAGGCCTTGCTTCGACGCCTGAGCCATGTCGCGCGGCGAGTGGTACAGCATCTGGGTCGGGAACAAGGTGACCGGCCACACCAGTTCCTCGTGCCGCAGGTACAAAAGTGCCGGCTCGTGGTGGCGCATGCAGGCGGCGATGACCTCGAGCGTGTCGCCCTCGACCTCGTCCCACTGGATCTGGCGCAGCTCGGCCAGCAGCGTGGTGGGCAACAGTGTGGCCGGCCCCAGCCGGGCGAAGCCGCTGGTTCCGGTTTCGAGGCGCACGCGCTCAAAGGCGCTGATCCGCCACAGCGTGGAGTCTTCGAAGTCGCGCATGGAACCGCAGCACGTTCAAGCCATTGTGCGAAGCACCTCACATGATCGACCTTGCGGGCGCGATTTCGCACTGCTTTGACCAAGGTCTTGCAGTTCTTACGACTCAATGCAACAAGCTGCCGAGCGACGGCGCAAACGCCGCGGGAACATCGTCGTCGGCTTCCTCGCCGAGGAAACCGCCGCTCTGGTGCGCCCACAGGCGTGCGTACAGGCCACCGCGCGCGAGCAGGCTGCGGTGGTCGCCCTCTTCGACGATGCGGCCCTTGTCGAGAACCACCAGCCGGTCCATCGCGGCGATGGTCGACAGGCGGTGCGCGATGGCCACCACCGTCTTGCCCTCCATCAGCCGGTACAGGCTCGCCTGGATCGCCGCTTCGACCTCGGAGTCGAGTGCGCTGGTGGCCTCGTCGAGCAGCAGGATCGGCGCGTCCTTCAGCATCACGCGGGCGATCGCGATGCGCTGGCGCTGCCCGCCCGACAGCTTGACCCCGCGCTCGCCGACATGCGCGTCGTAGGCATGCCGGCCCTTCGGGTCGCCCAGCGTCTGGATGAACTCGTGGGCCTCGGCACGTTTCGCCGCGGCGACCATTTCGGCGTCGCCGGCATCCGGGCGGCCGTAGAGGATGTTGTCGCGCACCGAACGGTGCAGCAGCGAGGTGTCCTGCGTGACCATGCCGACCTGGGCGCGCAGCGAGTCCTGCGTCACCTGCGCGATGTCCTGGCCGTCGATCAGCACCCGGCCCTGCGCCACGTCGTGAAAGCGCAGCAGCAGGTTCACCACGGTCGACTTGCCGGCGCCCGAGCGGCCGACCAGGCCGATCTTTTCGCCCGGCCGGATGTGCAGGTTCAGGCGGTCGATCACCGGGGCCGCGACGCCTTCCTTGGCGCCGTACGAGAAGCTCACGTTGTCGAAGCGGATGTCGCCGCGTGTCACCCGCAGCGGCGTCGCATCGGGCTTGTCGACCACGGTGTGCGGGCGCGACAGCGTGCTGATGCCGTCCTGCACCGTGCCGATGTGTTCGAACAGCGACGACATTTCCCACATCACCCAGTGCGAGATGCCGTTCAGGCGCAGCGCCATCGCGGTCGCCGCCGCGACCGCGCCGACGCCGACCTCGCCGCGCATCCACAGCCACAGCGTGGCGCCCGCGGTGCCAGCGATCAAGAGCATCGACAGCGTGTGGTTGACGATCTCGAAGCCGCTGACGAGGCGCATCTGGGCGTGCGCGGTCAGCATGAAGTCCTGCATCGCGCCGCGCGCGAAACCGGCCTCGCGCTGGGCGTGCGAGAACAGCTTGACGGTGGCGATGTTGGTGTAGGCGTCGGTGATGCGCCCGGTCATCAGCGAGCGCGCATCGGCCTGCTGCTGCGCGACCCGCCCGAGGCGCGGCACGAAGTGGATCAGCGCGACGATGTAAAGCACCAGCCAGCCGAGGAACGGCAGCAGCAGCATGCCGGCGAAGCTGCCCATCACCGCCACCATCGTGACGAAATAGATCACGACGAAGACCATGATGTCGGCCACGATCATCCAGGTGTCGCGCACCGCCAGCGCGGTCTGCATCACCTTGGCGGCGACCCGGCCGGCGAACTCGTCCTGGTAGAAGCTCATGCTCTGGCCGAGCATCAGGCGGTGGAAGTTCCAGCGCAGCAGCATCGGGAAGTTGCCGGCCATCGCCTGGTGCTTGAGCATGGTCTGCAGCGCGACCGCGAGCGGGCTCGCGAGCAGGATCGCGGCGAGCAGCAGCAAGCTGCCGCGCTCCTGCTGCCACAGGCGCGCCGGCTCGACCCGGCTCAGCCAGTCGACGACGCGGCCGAGCATGCTGTAGAGCAGCGCCTCGAAGGCGCCGATCGCCGCGGTGAACAGCGTCATCGCCAGCAGGTAGCGCCGCAGGCCCGGCGTGCAGGCCCACAGGAAGGCGAGAAAACCTTTGGGTGGCGGGGCTGGCACGGCATCCGGATACGGATGGACCAGTTTCTCGAACAGTCTCAGCACGGGGTCTTTCGTTTTGGGACCGCAAGCGTAGCGGATTTCGCGCCGGCGCTACGATCGCCCGCATGAACCTGATCTACATCGCCGACCCCATGTGTTCGTGGTGCTACGGCTTCGGCAAGACCCTCGACGCGCTGCTCGCCGAGCCCGGCCCGGCCGCCCCGCTGCAACTCGCGCTGGTGATGGGTGGGCTGCGGCCCTACACCGTCGAGCCCTTGGCCCCCGCGCGCGCCGACGAGATCTTCGGCCACTGGCACCACGTGCACGAGGCGAGCGGCGTGCCGTTTGCGCAGACGCCGAACACCGCCCTGCACTTGCCGGGCTTCGTCTACGACACCGAGCCCGCGAGCCGGGCGGTGGTCAGCGTGCGGGCGCTCTCGCCCAAGCTGCAATGGCGCTACTTCAAGGAGGTGCAGAAGGCCTTCTACGCCGACGCGAAAAACGTCACCCAGAGCAGCGTGCTGGCCGAGCTGGCTGAGCCGCTGGGCCTGCCGCGCGACACCTTCCTCGACGCCTTCGCGTCGGCCGCGATGCGCGAAGCGACGCGCCAGGACTTCGCGCAATCGCAGGCCTGGGGCATCCGCGGCTTTCCGGCGCTGGTCGCGGAACATGCCGGCGGCCTGCATCTTGTCGCGCAGGGCTACCTGCCGATAGCCGACCTGCGCGAACGGCTGGCCGGCTTGCTCGCGGCCTCGACCCCATGACCGCGCGGCTGGTCGCCGTTGGCGCGCTCGCGGGCGGCCAGGTGGTGATCGAGCTCGCGCCGCGCTTCGCCCCGCAGCACGCCGCCAACATCCGCACGTTGGCGCACGAGGGCTACTTCGACGGCCTGGCGATCCTGCGCTCGCAGGACAACTACGTCGTGCAATGGGGCGACCCCGACGCCGAGGCGACCGAACGAGCCCGCCCGCTCGGCAGCGCCCGCCGTAAGCTGCCGGCCGAGTTCGCGGTTGCGCTCAAAGGCCTGCCGC
>Ga0209515_10005997_pt1 | contig 15402 bp, 13 predicted proteins | sample Subgroupgradi54m_FD_187454 | JGI IMG/M metagenome (GOLD analysis project Ga0209515, IMG submission 187454) | Subsurface groundwater microbial communities from S. Glens Falls, New York, USA - GMW60B uncontaminated upgradient, 5.4 m (SPAdes)... ...
TAAACTCCATGCTTTAATTGATGCTGAAACTGGAGTATTAATTGCTTTGATTGTCAAAGATGGTCTAACCCATGAGTCACAAATTGCCATTCCACTTTTGAAAAAGGCTAGACCATGGCTGAAAAAGTGTGGCTATGTGCTGGCAGACAAGGGTTATGATGACACCGATATTATTGAGTACATTGCCAAACAACTGAAAGCCAAGGCAGGAATACCAATTAAAGAGACTAATCAAAAGACAAGCAAAAACAGAGCAAAACTGACAGCTGAAGAAAGGATCAAAGGAGGCTATCAAAACTTTAAATTGAAAGCCAAAGGGAGAAGTCTGAAAAAGAGCATTTACCACAAAAGGACTGAAGTGGAAAGGTTTTTCTCCACTTTAAAAAGAGTTTTTCATTTGGGACAGGAGAAAACTAGAGGAATACAAGCCTTCCTAGAAAATACTTTCCTGAGCTGTATTTGCTTCATGTTGAGGAGATTAAAGATTGCTGGGGTGATCTAATTGTAGTTTTGCACCAGACTCGGTCAGGATTACTTAAACCAATTTAAAAAGGGGTTGTTTTTGGGGTGTTCTTCCTCTCCGGGTTGGACAATATGATCCTCTATTTTAGGCTCTTCAGGAGGTTTTTGGTCAGCAGTCGAAGTTGATTGAGCTACACCATTTTGCTGGCCATTGGAGCTTGCAGCAGGCTGCACAAATGAAGGCACGTTGGGCGATGGTTGTGGAGTTGAAACCACAGAGGGCGAAGCTGAATTTTGAATTGGGGCTACACTTAAAGTAGGTCCTAACGGAGGCGGAGTAGCAGGTGGTGAAATTACGTGGTTAACTGAAGCATCAGCTGGGTTGAAACCAGAAGGTTGTGGATGAGGAGTTGAATTATAGTCATGGGTAAAAAACCCTCTGGGCTCTAAGGGTGGGTGATTGCCATCAAGGGGCAAGGTTAGTGGCGCCTGAGCAGGAGCAGGATTTACATCAGGTTGAGAAGCAAGCGGAGTAATCCTACTGGTTAAAACAGGGGCAGGGTTTGGTACAAATTCAGCTTGATAGTTGGGGGTAGGGTGAGGCATCTGATGCTCACCAGCTGAAACAACCGGAGTCGAAACCGAAGTAGATCCAACTGTCTTCCCCACATTTATGACCTGTTCTACTAATCTATTTGAGTAACCCCATTCATTGTCATACCAGGCAAAAATTTTAACTAAATCTCCGTCTACAACTTGAGTAAGTTCTAGGTCCACTATTGAAGATTCGGAGCGTCCTATTATATCTGAAGAAACTAAAGGTTCCTGGGTCCAAGCCACAATCCCCTTCCATCTGGCGGTTTCACACGCATCCTTAAAAGCCTGATTAATCTCTTCAACTGTCGTTTTTCTTTTGAGCAAAACTGTGAAGTCTGTAATTGAACCGGTAATCGTTGGAACCCTAATGGCCCGGCCGTCAACAAATCCCTTCATTTCAGGAATTGCTTGAGTCACAGCAATTGCCGCACCAGTGGTAGTGGGGATCATATTGGCATAGGCTGCCCTGGCTCGTCTTAAATCACCAGTTTTCCCCCCCGGAGGAGGGCCATCAACTAGATTTTGTTCTGCCGTAACTGAATGGACAGTCGTATACAGCGCTTTTTGGATCCCAAATTTTTCATTAACGATTGCTAAAACCGGCGCCAGACAATTTGAAGTGCAGGACGCATTATTGATAAGTACTTCACCCCGATATTTATCATGGTTGACCCCAATTAGAAAGGTACCAACATTTCCATCTTTGGCCGGAGCCGACAACACGACCCTCTTGGCCCCGGCAGTGATATGCTGCTGCATCTCCTCCTCTTTGGTAAACCTGCCAGTTGATTCAATAACCACATCAACTTGTAAATCTTTCCAGGGAAGGGTTTTAGGGTCTTTTTCGGCAAAAATTGGAATATTATGCCCATCAACAACTAGCGAGCCTTTAGAAGAAACTGCACCTACAGTAGTGGGGATATCATTGGAGGAAACTACTTTATCCCAATGGCCATAAGCGGTATCATACTCTAAGAGATGGGCTAAAACTTTGGGCTCAGTTAAATCATTAAGAGCCACAATCTCCAACTCATCAAGATGGTCTTCAAAGGCGACTTTAAAAGCGTTACGGCCAATCCGGCCGAAACCATTAATAGCCACGCGAACCTTACGGGCAGAGTCCATATAGTGATCATATCACAGAAAATCGAAATTCGAAATATGAAATCCAAAAAAATATTTAAATTCGAATTTTAATTTTTGAAAATTAGGATTTCTTTCGAGTTTCAATATTCGATATTGAGTTTTACCTTAGTATTACACCTTTGAAAAGCCAAAGATCCACCTCATTTACCGCCCCATCCCCATTTAAATCCACCCCTAAATCTAAGTTATCTTTTTTTCCAAATGAAGAGAGTAAAATTGAAAGATCAGTCAGATCAACTTTACCATCTTTATTAGCATCTCCGCCTCTGCTGGCTAAATTGGCTGATTGGGAGGCTGCTAAATTAATCTCCTGGTTGACAACCGCAAATGGGCCCTCACTTTTAGCACTCAACTGTTCACCGTTATTACCAATACCATTTAATTCAATTCGGTAAGTATTAATTGGAGTTAGAAATGTAGGTAAGATAAAATCAGCTGGTTTCCAATTTAACTTACCCAGGCTGGCCGAAACTGAAGCTATTTGGCCCAATTTTTGGCCATTAATTAATAAATTAACTGCTACCTGGTTTAAATTTTCTGCATTCCAGTTAATATTAGAACTTGTATTAAAGCCAATTGTTTCTCCCCCATTGGGAGTAATGAGATTTAAAGTTGCAACTTGAGTTTTAAATGGTACAAACTTGGGTTTTGGTGAAGGACTGGAAAGAAGCACATTAATATTTGGTAGCTCAAAAGTCAGATCATTTTTGCGTACTATCAAAGGTTGGTTCGTTAAATTAGCAAAAATTGTGGAATCAGGATCAAGATGAAAAGTCGCCACACCCGGACTCTTCATATTAAAAACCAGTTGGGTCAGAACATATCTTTGGTCAGGATCAGTTTTGATTCCCGGACTGGGAATCCCGGCAATTAAATCAATATTCCCAGTCTGGTTATCAACTTTGGTCTCAATCCATTTGGCTGACAAGCTGGCAGAACTGGTGGCAACTTTGATCAATTCCAAGTATTGGCTGGGAAAACTAACCCTGGTGGCAAATAAATTGGCAGCCTGCTCATCTGAATGAATTAGCAAATTAACTGCAATTTGGGCAGAAGTTGTGGCAGATAGGTCTTTTTCCAGTGAGAAACTGACTACTCCCGGCCTCTCCACTCTGGCTGGTGCTGCTTGGGGTAAAACCGCTGTCCTTTGTCCAACCAGATAAACACCTACTGGTAGGGCCCCTAGCATGATAAATAATGTCAGTAGGGAGAGTAAAAACCGCGGCAGCGAATTTGGATGCTGATAATATCTGGGGGGCAGGTTTGGCATTTGGTCTAATTCCATTATATCTATTTTGGATATTTCTTCCAAACCGGGTCTGTTAATTTAGTCATGGTACTGAAATATCCATTTCAACCTCCTTTTGTACATGAATTAGAAAAATAAAAATCAAAAGAGAAGCCGGAGCAGAATCGTGCTTATCAGTAAGATCTGACTTTAGCATATGCTGGCTTTGAGAACAAGGCCTCTAAAATTTTAGCAATAATTCCTAGCATGTACTCCTTTCAGTCGTAATACCAAATAATACCAATGCCCGGCGAATTTCATTTGACATTGGTATTATTTTCTAATACTTCCAACTCGCATACTTGGCTCTTAACTGTTGCTCGGTCACATCAACTGGATTTAACCCTGCCAGTTTTTGGAAACCCATATCCAAAAGCTGTGAGGCATCTAAATCCCTCTGTACAGATCCCGCCGCTCCCAAAACAATGGCCAAGATTTTCTTGCCACTCCTTTGGGAGACTACAGCGGTGGTATTTTTGGCATCATCAGTATTGCCAATTTTAATCCCATAAGTCCCAGGATATACCCCAATTAAACCGTTCCAATTATTTAAATATTGATAAGTATGGGTGCTGGTGGCCAAAAGCTCGCCATGGTCTTTGTGGACAATCTGGGCAATTAGCGGATAATTATTTAAGGCGTAGTGCATCAAAATGGCCTGGTCTTCAACACTGGAATATGGACTGCCGTTATCAAGCCCTTGGGGATTGGTATATTTACTATTTTTCATCCCCAAAAACTGGGCTTTTTCATTCATTGCGCGGATGAAAACTTCCGAGCCATATTTTTGGTCAATCCCCTCTTCAATAACTTGCACACAATCATTAGCCGAAGTTAAAAGCGCGCCATTTAATAATTCCTCCAAAGTTAACTGGTCCCCGGAATGTAAGTCTAATTTTGTCGGTTCGATATTTGCCGCATGGTCTGAGACGGTAAAGACTTCGTTTGGAGTGGCTAAATCAAGGGCTACCACCGCTGACATGATCTTAGTTATTGAGGCAATAGGAGTTGGGCGTTCTAAATTTTTTTCCGCCAAAACCTCACCAGTTTCAAAATCAATTACTCCGTAGGCCATCACATTGTCTAAATAAGTTGCGGCCTGGACAGTAGGAATCATGGAGGAGGGTTTGTTAATTTTAAAATTATTGTCTTTTTGCTGCAATTTAGGCAGGACCTGGTCAAAAATATTAAGCTTAGCAGGGATGGGTGAGATCATCGCTTGAAAGCCGGTAATAAACTCAGGCGGTTTAAGATGCAGGTGCTGGATAAAAACCATTACAAAAATCAGCACAAAATTTACCACAAAAACTTTTAAATCTCTTTTATCAAGTTTTATTTTATAGATTTGGTTTAAGAGTTTATCCATATATTTTAGGTATCAAAAGTATCAGGTGTACCAGGGGTATTAAGGAAATCCCTTTGATACTCCTGATACCTTGATACCGCTGATACTCTTACCCAATTGCATACAAATATCTATAGGCACTTCTGGCAATTGAGTAGCCCCAATAATCCGGATTAACCGGATTTCTGGCCGCAACGAAGTTACCAGATGACGCCAAGTTTGCCACATTATTATCCTTAAAAAAAGCTGCTAAAACTTTGGCTGCAACATCGGGCTTTGAAGCTAAATCAGGGTTTTTAACCAGTTGGTCCCCCAACCCAATCCTTTGGCCGATGTTTTTATAATTCCTTAAATGGGTCAGCTGGATAAAACCCCGCCCAAAGTAATCAGTCCCGCCTTCATAACCCAATCTTCGGGCAGATTTTCTGCCCTTGATCTCTTCAATTGGTTCAAAAGTGCCGGCTGTTTCGTGCTCAATTGTGGCCAGAGCATAAGCCAAAACATTTTGGTTTAAAATTCCTTCCCCTTCCAATGCTTTGGCGATATAGGGTAAATTTTTGCGGACCGACTCACGGGAGCCGGCTGGAACTTCAGAGATTAAACTGGCTGTTATTTCTGTGCTCAGCGGAGTTTGGAGCGTGTTACCAATATTTTCCGCTGATCCTCCATCTGCAACTGGGACGTCTTTGGGAGTATAAAGCGGGTAGTTATCACCGTTACCATACCAAGCCGTCTCCATCACAAACTTATCTTTGGGCAATTGATAGAAAAGACTATTAATAGTTGCGGATAATCTCGGCCAATAATCTTGGGCCCCATCAAAAACTGGAATAATGACTGAAGCATTTTTTGTTTCGGGCACAGCAATGGTATAAGCCATCATTAAAACCTGATCAGAGGCTTGGGAGATTGACTTAAGGTCGTAAAAGTCGTTATTGGCCGAGTTTGGGACTGAGACTGCAACAAGTGAACCAGGAATCTGCTGATGCATTTGAGCGGCAAAATTCTGCACAAACTGGCTATATTTGCCCTTTGCTCCCCAAGGCACTGTGCCGCTGTATTCAAAATCAATATTAACTCCGTTCACCCTTGAATCTTTAACCTCTTTAATAGCCTGGGTAATCACATTTTGCTGAGCCTCTGGGTCACTTAAAATCTGGCTGATTTCAATATTATCAACCTGGGACAAAGTTACCACCACCTTTACCCCTTTGTTGTGGGCTTTGGCAAAAAGATTAGAAGCCTGTTCAGACTTAAAATTAATGTAACCCGTAGTCTCTAAGTTTAAAGTACCGTCAGAGTTGACTGGAATATCAAAAAAGGCCAGGGTAGAAAGCCCATCCAGTCTAACTTTGGCCATTTTGCTGCTTGAACTTCCCGGCACAAAAGCAAAATGTGCTTGGGGCAGTTGAATTTGGCTTGTTTGTCCAGGCTGCAAGCTGCCAACCCAGGGTGCAATCAACTGGGATGCAGGTTTTAAACCAAAATTAATGGCTACGACTAAAATTAATAAATCCAAAAATATGGCAGTTCCATAGTGTTTTGTTGACGGTTTGAAAGTGGCTTGTATCTGTTCAATTTGGACTTTTCGTGACTGTTTGGCAAACAGGTAAACTACATCATTTAGTCTTTTCAGAGCCTGGAAAGCGGAAGAAGCAGTTATTTTTTGAAAATATGAGGGGGAATTTTTAGGATCTATGGGTAGCTGTCCAAAGGGCAAATTATCCATGTAATGCAGGCGGCTTAAAGTTAACGGCTTTTTTGGGGAAGATTAAAAAAGGAACTTTAGGGTTGCGACGGGAATCTTAACAAAGGGGTAATTCTTTGTCAAGTTTTAGGTAAGGACAGGCACAACTAATTGTAAGAAACGTGCAAGCAGTTTTCTTATAGGATTAATTTAGGTTACCGCAGCAAGCTAAACTGAATACCATCTTTTAATAAAAACAAAACCGCATTTAAGGGTATATTCTACGATAATTCCCAGTCCCAACCCAATAAATGGAACTCTATAATCTGATATAAAAATAGCCGCAACAATTAAGGCTAGGCCAAATAAAATGTGATGGGATTGCCATCCCAGCCTTTTATCCCAAAGCACCCACTTTTTAGTGGTTACTTGAAAAATATGGGCGACTAAAAAGCCTAAGATGAAAAATATTATTGAACTCACTTTAATGCTTCAATTGTTGGCAGAGTTCCTGTCTCCAAAAGTTTCAGCATCGCCCCTCCGCCAACAGAGACAAAATGTATTCTATCCAGTAATTTTAGCTTGTTTAGGGCGGTTATTGTATCTCCGCCTCCAACAATACTTTCAGCTCCTGAAGCGATGATTGCATCAGCTAAAGCTTTGGTTCCAGCAATAGTTGCATCATCTTCATACTTTCCTACAGGACCTGCCCATAGAACTTGTTTAGCGTTTTTGATGACACTTTCAAATGAACCAATTGATTCTGGGGCAAGGTCTGTTCCAGCTTCATTCATCTTGCCGATAAAAACATTAGGTGGAAAATTAAAATTCTTCTCCTTAATTTCCGCGGGAAGTTTACCCCCCACCAACACTGCATCAGCAATCTTGGAGAAATAATTTAAGACTGCCAATTTATCCTCTAACTTTGCCCCTCCAATAATTACCACCAGTGGTTTTTTGGGATTGCTTCTAACCGCTAATAAAGTTTCTACTTCATGGGCAAACCTTAAACCTGCAGCATGGGGTAAAAGTGTAGGCAAAATTGTAGTTGAGGCAGCAGGATGGTGGGAGGAGAAAGCTTCATTAACAAAGACCACTCCCCCTTCACTGTTGGGATCAGCGCAGGCGATCAGCTCTTTGGCAAAATTGGGATCAACCCCGTCTTCACCTGGCTCAAACCGCAGGTTTTCCATGATATGCAACTTGCCCTCAGGCAGATCAACATGGGCAAATTTATTCTCAAACCAGTCGACAATCGGCTTGACTGAAAGTTCTGGTACTTCCTTGCCTTCAGGCCTGCCCACATGCCCCATTACAATCACTGATGCAGCATATTGGAGACATAAATCCAGGGTATCTAAACCTGATTCCAACCTAAAATCATCTGCTACCTTGCCATTTTCAAATGGGACATCCAGATCCATCCGCAGAAGTACTTTTTTATCCTGGAGAAAAGCAGGCTGGACAGTTTGCATATTTAAAGTTTATCATAAGCAGAGCTTCTCTACGAGTAAGCCATCTTTGACAAAATAGCCCTATCAGTTTAGAATCCTTGCATGGCTATAAGCGATATAGAAAAACTCGAATTAACATTAACCCAGGTAAATCATTTAATATTAGCTCAAACAGAACCAATGCTAAAAGATAGCCAACTCAAGACTGAATCTTCAGTACCTAGATCAAACCAGACTGATCATCCCCAAGAAGAATCTGATTCTAGGAGCCCTTTTATTGGAGAAAATTTGAACCTTTTTATGAAAGATGTTGACAAAGGACTTGCTAAAACCTGGCCGGAAATGGGGATTGGACCAGGTTTATTGACTGCTAAAGATGAACTTAGGCTTAGTCAACTTTATGAATTTGGTGAATGGTTTCATAATTTTCAACAAACTCATTCAGATCTACAAATGAGTGAACAGGCTCAAGCTTTAAAAGATTATAATAACCACTATAATTTGGAAAACAGACTGAGAGCCGGACATCTGCTAGCTGACAAAAACTACCGTCTGGCAATTAAATTTTCTAGACCTTACCTGGGACGAGGATTACCCTTAATGGATGTTATCCAATCAGGGAATGAGGGATTACTCCGAGCAATTGAAAAATACAACTGGAGAAAACGCTTAAGATTTTCCACTTATGCCACTTGGTGGGTTCGACAAGCAGCAGGGAGAAGTATAGCAGATGGTGCCCGGACCATAAGATTACCTGTCCATGTTACCGAAGATCTAAATAAATTGAGACGTATTACAAATAGGCTTTATGATGATTTGCAAAGATCTCCAGAGGAAGAGGAATTAGCGGCTGAAATGAGAATTACAAAGGATAAGATTATGCTATTAAAGCGTAGTCGGTCTTACCCAATCTCTCTAGCTTTGCCTATAGGAAAAGACCAAGACGGTACTATCGGCGATTTAATCGCTGATGACAATGCAACAGTTGAACCCCAAGTAGATACAACATTTTTGCAAGAAGAGGTCAAAGCAATAGTAGATAGTTTAACCGAAAGAGAGTCAAGAGTAATAGCTTTACGGTATGGGCTTGGGGATAATAGACCCAGGACTTTAGAAGAGGTTGGGCGAGAGTTTGGAGTAACTAGAGAAAGGATTAGACAAATTGAAGCTACAGCATTAAGAAAGTTAAGGCATCCAAGTAGAGCCAGAAAATTAAGAAATTATTATGAGGATTTAACTTAACTTATTGGCAATCCTGAGGGCAGCTAGTTACAGTCTCAGCACAAGGGCAATTAGTCCCCAGACAAACAACTATCTGGCAAACTTGATCACCACATTTATTAATACAAGTTGATCCGGAATTATTAAGCATTACCTTAGGAGAAGGACTAAAGCCTCCACCAGACCCAGGCGAAAAGTCACTCAAACTAGGCTCAGGAGTATCAAGTTGCTCAATGAAAGTTTTACCCTGGGGAATAACACATTTCCTGGGATATGATTCTTGGACTGGATAACCAGCCCGCGCGCAATCCCGATAGGAATTTATCTTTTGGGCCTTGGCTTTCTGGCTCAAGTTCATGACTGAAGTATTGGCCCAAATTACCACCCCAAAACAAATCATCATCAAGCTAAAGGCAATAATTATTATTTTTGCGGTATACATTAATTTGATTATACTGCAAAATGAAGACAAAAGAAGCTAAAAATGCTAAAATACCATGCATCGGCAGCTTAGATAGTTATTAAACCATCTCAACTGTCCGAATTTAATGAGGGCACGTAGTTCAGCGGTAGAACGCTTCTCTGATAAAGAAGAGGTGGATGGTTCGACTCCATCCGTGCCCACCGAAACAAGTAATTACAATACAAACTTCAATTCCTAGGGATTATCACAGTATCAATCAAGGGATTCGTTTTTAGTTCTGAGGCGATTTGGTCCCTATTTTTCTTAAAGTTGACATACACATTAGCACTGGCAGGTAAAAAATTACCCTTAGGCATGATTTCTAAAAATATTGGTGAGCTTTGAATAGATTTTTTGTAATTTTCAACAGCTTGCTGTTTTGATACATAATCCACCTTGTATACAGTCTGTTTCGATTTTAGCTTGCTTAAGAATGCAGCAATCTGTTTATCGGTAGTATCAGTTTTAAAATATACTTCAATTGGTAAACAATTAATTGCTCTGTCATATTGGGGTTTATTAAGTACAACTGGTAGACCCAACGGGGTATGAAATGTGGCTTTATAATCTAGGTCATCTAAAGAGCATGATTGATTAGTAACGTTTTTAAATAACGCCATTAGACTTCCTCTGAAAAAGTAAGCCGGTATTGTCAGCAAAACAATAAAAAGTATTGGGCAAATCCAAAGTATTATAAAATATCGTTTGTTCATATTTTAAGACTAACATGAAAGATCGTATTCGATAAAGGATGCTATCTTGACTAATTAGTACTATATGTAGTACTATGTTTTTTGCCCTAAGATTATGTTAAAACGCGAAAAAAGGGTCAGAAAGCTCTTTCAAAATCCTAAAACAGTCTCTTTTAAAGAACTTGATCAGATTTTGAGAAGTTTCGGTTTTGATGAAAGACAACCAGGATCTGGCAGTAGCCATCACATTTATACTAAAGGTGAGATTCAGATCTCAGTACCGTTTAGACGACCTTTTGTAAAAGAAGTTTATGTTAAGCGAGTTTTGGAATTGATAGGAGTAGAAAACGATGAAAAAAGATCTTAACTATTATTTGAATCTAGAATATACTATCCGTTTGAAAAAGAATTCAGATGGTTCTTTTTTCGCTGAAATTGAAGAACTTCCTGGTTGTATCACTGAAGGAGATACCGAAGAAGAGACATTAAGGATGATTGAAGATGCTAAAGCGAGTTGGCTCAGTGTTGCTTTAGAAAGAAATTTGACTATTCCTGAACCCTCTCCTGATGAATTTAGTGGTAAATTTAATGTTAGAGTTCCTAAATCCTTACATAGGAAGTTAGCCTATAGAGCAAAAGAGGAAGAAGTTAGTTTAAATACTCTAATTACAACTACCCTGGCAACTGCGGTTAAGTAGTTATCTAAAAGAATATTGACTAAAAATTACTTTCCAGTTCTTTAAAACTTTCACAAATTCATCTATTGTTTGGTTTGAAATAACGGAATGGTAGTCCACATTTTAAGTGCAGGAGGTATCAAATTATTATCTAATGGCATAATTTGCTATAACATTATCTAATGCAGTCATGCTCTCTGTAGTACTTACCTTTACATTAATATTCGCTAATTTAAACATCCCACCAAAGATTTTCCCGGGACCTATTTCTAACACTTTTTGTATTCCTCTCTGGCTCATAATTAACATACAGGCTTCAAAAATCAGATCATGGTCTAAATGTGTTCCCATGGCTTGCTTAAGTTGAGTAAAAGTTTCCGAGATTGTATGGTTAACATCACCCAGCATTGGAACAATTGCTATTTCATTAAAAGCCTTCATCGTTTCCAAGGCCCCAGAAACAATCGCTTGGGCACCTCTTAGTCTTCTGTGGTGAGAAAGTTGAATATTCTCCTGAATGTTTGCCATTAAATGAGGGTGTGAAAGTTGCAAAGATCCAATTACTCTTTCAACATGTTTTTTCGATCCTCCGATTAAAAGCTGGTGTGCATGGTTTTGGACTGTTATTTCACCATCATCATCTTCTTGCTCGATATGAGAAGCTAGACGTTCTTTTACCAATGTAATCAGACTTTCTTCTATACGACGAGCATCATAAATTAATCCCACGGCACTCGCTTTGGCTTTATCAACCTGTTCCATTGCATTTCCTCTAACAATAGTCAGTTTAAATACATCATCAAATGATAGGAATCCACTCTCGACTACACCAGGCCACTGACCATAACTATGTCCGCCGTTTAAACTGGCTCTAGGCACTCCCATTGCATGAAGATAGTTTACGGTCGCAGTTTCTCCTGTTAGTAAGGCAAGTTGCGTCGCAACTGGATTAAAATTATTACCCGCTAATAGACTTTTTTCAGGGTCTTCTTCTAAACATACATCACTAATTCGAAAATCTAAGTTATTACGCTTACATAGAAGATCAGCACGGTCAAATATCCTCCTTGATTCCTCATGTGCGTCTATTAAAAAATTATACATCCCCGGGTATTGTTTACCCTGGCCTTCAAAAAGAAAAGCGAAGCTCTCCTGCTCTATCATAAGCTAGGATTATAGTCTTAGGATCATTTGGAGTCAAATATAGTTATGAGGCCTGGGCGGGAATTGCACCCGCGCGTAAAAGTTTTGCAGACTTCCGCCTTACTACTTGGCTACCAGGCCACACTATCAGCAAATTCTAGCATATTTGTTACTATATTTTATAACCATTCTATTTATTAGTTGCTATGCTATCTCGTATGAAACTTTTAAATTTTAGATCTTTAAAATTTCTTACCCTAGTTAGCATAACATTGATATTTGGATATATTTTATACTCACCCCAACAAGCATTTGCTACAGACAAGAAAATAGAGGTTAACCTAACAAAACAACGACTTTATGCAATGGAAGATAGCAAAGTAATTTATAACTTTGTTATCTCATCTGGAAAAACTTTAACCCCTACTCCAATTGGGACCTTTACTCCCTGGGGCAAATATTTATCAGACCATATGATTGGTGGTGATAAAACATTGGGGACCTTTTATGATTTACCAAATGTACCTTACGTAGTTTATTTTTATGGTCCCTTTTCAATCCATGGAACTTATTGGCATCACAATTTTGGATTTCCCATGAGTCATGGGTGTATTAACATGCAGACCGATCAAGCAAGATTAATCTATAACTGGATCGACTACTCTACTCCAATTAGTATTTATGGAATAACGCCAAGAAGCTAAGGACGAAAAATACTAACTACTTTTCTTGCGGCATCTTGTCGATTCAAGTTAGCAATCCTCTTTACAACTTTTGCTTTCCCACCCTCATTACAGTCTTTGAGAAATTGATAGTTTACTTGTGCCCATACATTACCAAAACCATATTTGTTGGGATGCCATTCATCTAAATAACAGAGGCCTCCGGCGTAGAGTAAGATAGCCCCTTTTGGAGAAGTAAATCCAGTAATTCTATTTAAAAGTGGTCTGTAAAGTTCTACAACCAAACCCGTCTCCAACATGCATCTACCCAAAGAAGTATGACCCTCAACCCATCCAAATAGAATACCAAGGTTATTTCTGGCTGACGCTAAATTATCATCGCCTCTGTACTCACTACTTACTACTCTACCAACTAAAGCTTCAATTCTTAGAATTTCATTCATTTGGTTAAAAACTGCGCTGCGGTAAGGAGTAAGATCACCTGCTCTAACAATCGTACCTGTTTCAGGATTTAGAGATCTTATCTGTAATTCATTTGACATAAAGCTAATTTTACCAAATTAGGATACATTCTTCAAACTATGGGTTGGTATTGTTTTATGTCTTCTTTATTCTTTTTAGTTCTTAAGAAAAATCTCAGACAATATTAGTAAGAAAGCCTTGAGTTTAGAATTTGAGCAGCATTTTCTAAATCTCAAACAAAAAAAGGCCTCAAGAATTGGAGGTTTTTAAATTAGCCGCAAAAAATCCCCCATTTTGGGGGATTTAGTTTGTGTTCAAAAAAGTGGTGGGAACCGCTATGTAACGGAATTAGATTTAAAGCTCTAATAGGGCTCTTTCGCTTACCATTCAATAAGCATTTGGTTGGACCGTGAGGATCCAACCTGGATCAAGAAAGTGCTACCTTCTCTTGCGAGTTTAAGGAATCATCAAACTCAATCATTTATCTCCAGAAAGGAGGTGATCCATCCGCACCTTCGGGTACGGATACCTTGTTCATGTTTCTCCGCGTATTACTACGGGCATGGACTATATCTTCATCCTGGTTAATCAGGAGTCAACGTGTAGTCTCTACGGGGTCACTTACGACTTCCCTCGGTATTACCCACGTCTTTAACGCTAGGGTTTCACCGATATAGTTGAATTTTTCTAGTCAATTACTTGGCTAGGTCGCATAACTATAGGTCTACGACTTAAGCTTCATCGCTGGTTTTACCTTCTGACCCTGTAGGGCCATTCGGGTACCCCCAACTTTGCTGCCTTGCATATTCATCTGTTGTTACCAACAGTATGGACTATATCATCCGCCATCAAACACTTTTTGATGGGGGTCAGCATATAATGGAAGTTTATTTCTGGATTATCCAGTACCTTCCATATAAGTCTCTACGGGGTCATGGTTAGACTTCCCTCGGTATTACCCTATCATAGGGTTTCACCGATATTAGCTGACTTCTTCCTAAGAATTTACATTCCTAGGCCGCCGATATCGACGGGCGGTGATCGTGGTTAAGAACTATTCCACTCCCCACTGGACGTGCTCTTCTCGAGCATCCAGCGAGTCTTTATCTACTTGAGATAAAGTTCATCCCTTCGATAAGTTTATTTAAAACTTACCTACTATGGACTCAGCTGACTTCCTAAGGCCGATTATAGTTCTGATGCACTTAGGATCTCCCTGGGTCATTTAAAAAACTGTTTCCAACATTCCTTAAGCTTTTTAATGTAACTTCCCTATCGTACACTGATAGATCGTCACTGCTTTTTTAAAGGGCTGTTGTTTGCGTTTTGGACCCTTCAGACATTCTGTTACCAGAGATGTCCTGTCCGCAGCTAAATCGCTTGCGCGAATAATGGATTTTCACCATTTAGTTTTCTAAGCAAAGCTTGATAACTTCGCTATTAAACTGCCAGGCGCATTTATTTTGTACAAGAGGCGAGAACGTATTCACCGCGACCTGCTGATCCGCGATTACTAGCAATTCCGGCTTCACGGGGTCAAGTTGCAGACCCCGATCTGAACTGAGGCTAATTTTCAGAGATTTGCTTGCTGTTGCCAGCTTGCTGCTCATTGTTTTAGCCATTGTAGGATGTGTGTAGCCCTGGGTGTAAGAGCCGTGCTGACTTGACGTCATCCGCCCCTTCCTCCTCTTACGAGGCAGTTCCATATGAACTATTTAACATATGGTGCGGGTTTCGTTCGTTTCCCAACTTAATGGTACAGCTCCAAATTTGCTTAAAGCAAACATTAGACTATCCCATCTCCGCCAACTTAATTGGTACGGAGTTCGGCGTATAAATAAAGTTTATTCTAAACTTTGCGATCTTACGATCTAAAAGTTTAAGCTCCAGATTATCTGGTACCTTTATTTTTGGTCTCTTTGACCAAAGTCGTTACAGGGTCAAGGAATTTTGTATACCATACTTTTATGAATATACGGTTTTATTACCTCAAAAAACTTATCCAAACTAGAATTTTTAATTCTTAGTTTTCCTTTACCTCGAGGTATCGCTTCAATCCCAAAAATCTTTAATCTGTTGATC
>Ga0209515_10005998_pt1 | contig 15401 bp, 10 predicted proteins | sample Subgroupgradi54m_FD_187454 | JGI IMG/M metagenome (GOLD analysis project Ga0209515, IMG submission 187454) | Subsurface groundwater microbial communities from S. Glens Falls, New York, USA - GMW60B uncontaminated upgradient, 5.4 m (SPAdes)... ...
CGGCGATCCGTGACGCGCGTCTCGTCTCGTGTCCCGGCTGTTATCCGACAGCCGCGCTCCTCGCGCTGGAACCGCTCGAGGCGGCCGGCCTGATCGAAGGCGCCGTAATCGTCGACGCAAAGTCCGGTATCTCCGGCGCCGGCAAGGCGGCGAACGACCGCACGCACTTCTCCGAGAACCACGGCAGCGTGGCCGCGTACGGCCTCTTCTCGCACCGCCACAACGCGGAGATCGAGCAGGAGTTGAAGCGCGACGTCACGTTCGTTCCGCATCTGGTGCCGCTGGATCGCGGGATTCTCGAAACGATCTACGTCTCGTTGACGCGCGGCACGACCGAGGCACAGGTGGCAAGCACGCTGGAAGACGCCTATCGCCTCGCCCCGTTCGTCCGTCTCACCGGCGCGGCGCTGCCCGAGATCAAGCATGTCGCGCACACGAACTTCTGCGACATCGGGTGGAAGGTGGATGACGCGCGCGGCAGGCTCGTGTTGATCGCCGTGCTCGACAACCTGATCAAAGGCGCCGCGGGACAGGCGGTGCAGAACCTGAACATCGTGCTGGGCCTCGACGAGCGGACGGGACTGCTCTGATGCCCGCCGCTGTGAAAGCCGCCGCTCAAAAAGGCAGGGCCCCGTTCGTCCTGAAGCTCGGAGGCGAGCTCCTGGAACAGCCCGCCGATCTCGAGCGGATTGCCCGTTCCATCGCGTCGCTGGCGGAACGCACCTCGCTGGTCGTGGTCCACGGCGGCGGCCGCGAAATCGACGCGGCACTCGCCACAGCGGGGATCGAGAAGCAGCAGGTCGACGGACTGCGCGTCACAGATGCACGCACCCTCGACGTGGTGGTGGCGGTGCTCGCGGGCGCGATCAACACGCGCCTGGTCGCCGCGATCAGGAAGGCTGGCGCGCGGCCGGTCGGACTCACTGGCGCGGACGCGGCGGTCGCGACGATGAAGCGTTCAGCGCCGATCGCGAGCGTCGCCGGTCCAAAGGTGGACCTCGGACTCGTCGGTTCGCCGATCAACAACGGCTCGCCGCAACTGCTCACCGATCTCCTGGCGCGAGGATACGTGCCCGTCGTGGCCTGCATTGGCGCAACGCGCGACGGCCAGCTGCTGAACGTCAACGCCGACACGCTGGCGGCGCATCTGGCCTCTGCCCTCGGCGCGCGGCGACTCGTGATTGCCGGGGGCACGTCCGGTGTCCTCGACGAATCCGGTCAGACGATCGAGCGCCTCGACTCGCGCGGCGCGGCGCGGATGATCAAGGCGGGGACGGCGAACAAAGGGATGGTCGCGAAGCTCGAGGCGTGCCGAGCGGCCTTGCGCAGGGGCGTCGGCGATGTGGTCATCGCCAACGGCCGGGATGTTCCGCTCGAAACGCTCGCCGCGGCAAAGGGGCCGCTCTCTGGATGCACGCAGGTGGTGAGATGAAGCTGACACTCGACGACATCAAGGCGCGGGAATCGCGCCACGTGGTCCAGACGTACAAGCGGCAGCCGATCGCCTTCGTGCGCGGCAGCGGCTCCCGTCTGTACGACGTCGACGGGCGCGAGTATCTCGATCTCGTCTCCGGCATCGGCGTCGCATCGCTCGGGCATGCGCATCCGGGTCTTGCTGCGGCAATCGCCGACCAGGCATCGACGCTGATGCACGTGTCGAACCTCTACTACCACCCGCTGCAGGGTGAAGCGGCAGCGCGACTCACGCACATGTCCGGCCTCGCCCGCGTGTTCTTCGCGAACAGCGGCGCCGAAGCGGTCGAAGGCTGCCTGAAATTCGCGCGGCGCTACTGGTACACACAGGGCATCACGTCGCGCACCGGTTTCGTCGCGATCGAGGGCGGATTTGCGGGACGCACGTTCGGCGCACTGTCGGTCACGTACGACGAGCACTACCGCGCGCCGTTCCAGCCGCTGCTCGGCCCGGTGACCTTCGTTGCATCCGGCGACACGGCGGCGCTCGAGGCGGCCGTCGGCGACGGCCCTGCCGCCATCATCGCGGAGCCGATCCTGGGCGAGGGCGGCATTCGCCCCATGTCGCGCGAGTTTGCCCAGGCCATCACCGACGTCTGCCGCCGCACCGGGACGATCCTGATCGCGGACGAGGTGCAGACCGGGCTCGGGCGCACGGGCCATCCGTTCTACTTCCCGGCGCTTGGCCTTGAGCCCGATCTGGTGAGTGTCGGCAAGGCGCTTGGCGGAGGAGTGCCAGTGGGCGCGATCGTGATGTCGGAGCGTGTGGCGCAGGCGATTGCGCCCGGGGATCATGGCAGCACCTATGGTGGCAACCTGCTCTCCTGCCGCGCGGCAGCCTTTTTCCTCGAACAGCTGATGGACAAGGGACTGCTGGACCACGTAAAGACCGTGGGCGCCCATTTCGAGCGCCAGCTCCGTGCGCTCGCGCTGAAGCACCCGGTGATCGTGGAAAGGCGCGGCGTTGGCCTGATGCAGGGCCTTCAGCTCGCCGTCGATGCGATGCCGATCGTCGACATGGCTCGCGAACGCGGACTGCTGGTGAATCGCACGAATGAGAAGGTCGTCCGGATGCTCCCGCCGCTGACGATCGAAGCCGCTGATCTCGATCGCGCAGTCGACATCCTCGACGGTGTGTTCGCGGCCGTCGAAGCGGAGGTACACGCATGACGTCGTTGCAACTGGTGTCAATCGCAGGGATCGGGGATCAGGGATCAGGGATCAAGAGCAAGGCCGTTCTTGATCGCGAGTTACCGATTCTTGATCCCGGATCCCCGATCCCGGATCCCGACTCGATCGCGCTCCGCACCGCCGACGCGAACGAAGCAGCGGCCATTCACGAACTGATCGTCGAGCACCTCGCGGAGGGACATCTTCTGCCGCGCGAGCTTGGCGAGATCGTTGTGCACGCGCACCGCTTCGTCGTCGCCGTGCAGGGTGACGAGGTCCTCGCGTGCGCGGAGCTGGCGCCCCTGAGCCGCTCGGTCGCCGAGGTCCGTTCGCTGGTCGTCAGCCGCGAGGCGCGGAGACTCGGCGTCGGCCGGCGCCTGATCGACGAGCTCCTCCGCCGCGCGTCGATGGCCGGCTTCGACAAGCTCTGCGCGTTCACGCACTCGCCCGGGTACTTCGTCCACCTGGGGTTCTCGATCGTGCCGCACGCGTGGCTGCCCGAGAAAATCGTGATCGACTGCCATGCCTGCCGCCACTTCCGGCGCTGCGGGCAGTACGCCGTCGTCCGCTCGCTCGAGCGTGCGCGTCATGGCTGCGTCCCCCTGGCGGCCCTGCATGGCTGACGTCATGCCGTCGACGCGGCAGTTCACGATCACGCCGATCGACGGAGGCATCACGTCCCCTACCGGCTTCCGCTCGGCCGCCGTGCATTCCGGCATCAAGGCGAAGCCGGGCGCGCTCGACCTCGCGGTACTGGCGGTCGATACCTTCGCGTCGATGGCGGCGCTCTTTACGACGAATCTCGCCCAGGCGGCGCCGGTTCTCGTGTCGAAGCGTCATCTCGAGGTCACTCACGGCGTCGGGTGCGCGATCGTTGTCAACAGCGGTTGCGCCAATGCGTGCACCGGTGACAACGGTCTTGCCAACGCGGTCACGATGGCGTCGGAAGTCGCGGCCGACCTCGGATGCGAGCCGGAGCAGGTGCTCGTCGCGTCGACTGGAGTGATCGGCGTCGGGCTCAAGATGGATCGCCTCGTCCCTGGCATCCATGCGGCGTGTACCTCGCTTGCGCACGGGAATGCCGGCGAAGCGGCCCGCGCCATCATGACGACCGATCCGTTTCCGAAGGAGCACGCCGTGCGCGTCGACACCGCGCAGGGATCGTTTTCCGTCGGGGGGATGGCGAAGGGATCGGGGATGATCGAGCCGAACATGGCGACGATGCTCGGCTTTCTGACGACCGACGCGCAGGCAACGCCGGCGATGCTGCATCGAGCGCTCGTGGCGTCGGCTCGCGATACGTTCAACGCCATCACGGTCGATGGAGAGTGCTCGACCAACGACTCGCTCTTTGCCATGGCATCCGGCACGAGCGGCGTCGTCATCACCGAGGAGCTCTACCCTGCTCTTCTCGAAGGACTGCTGGCCGTCTCCCGCAACCTTGCCCTCGGCATCGTCCGCGGCGGCGAGGGAGCGACCCGGATGATCGCGGTCACGGTCCGGAACGCGCGGACGACCGACGATGCGCGGCAGGTGGCGCGGACGATCGCGAATTCGCCGCTGGTCAAGACCGCCGTGCACGGCGCCGACCCGAACTGGGGCCGCATCGTCGCGGCCGCCGGACGCGCCGGCGTGCGGTTCGACATCGGCCGCGCGACCGTCCACATCGGCGGGATTCTCCTCTTCGAAAACGGCCTCCCGCACGACGACGCGGCGCCAAGGGCTGCGGAGATTCTCACACGTGACGCCGTGGACATCGAGGTGAGCCTCGGGGCCGGGGATGCGGCCGCGACCATCTGGGGATGCGACCTCAGTGCCGAATACGTGCGAATCAATGGCGAGTACCGAACGTAGGAACCTCGGCGTGCCACTGACGAAGGACTTCCTGTCAGTGCTCGATCTGTCCGCGGCCGATCTCGCGCGGCTGCTCGATCTCGCGCAACAGCTGAAAGCGGATCGCCGGCTTGGCCGCCAGGCGCCCACGGCATCGGCGCTCGCCGGGCGGCACGTGGCCATGTTGTTCGAGAAGCCGTCGCTGCGGACGCGCTCGACCTTCGAGATCGCGGTGAAGGAGCTGGGCGCCGAGACCCTTCACGTCCCCTCTGAATTTGCCGACGGCTCGCGTGAGCCGCTCGAGGACGTGGCGCGAAATCTTGAACGGTGGGTCCACGGTCTGGTCGTGAGGACGTACGCACAGGAGAAGGTCGTGAGCATGGCCGCCGCGGCACCGTGCCTGCACGTCATCAATGCGCTGAGCGACGAGCAACACCCGTGTCAGGCGCTCGCCGATATGCTGACCTTGCAGGAGCGGTGGGGAACCCTGCGCGGGCGGCGAGTCGCATTCGTGGGAGACGGGAACAACGTGGCGACGTCCCTTGCGCACGCGACAGCGCTGCTTGGCATTACCCTGCACGTGGCATCGCCGCGCGGGTACGAGCTGCCTGAACAGGTGGTCCACTCCGCGATACGCCTCGGGCAGGGGGGCGCGATCCGCCTCTTCACCGATCCACGCGAAGCGGTGGCGGGCGTCGACGCGATCTACACAGACGTCTGGACCTCGATGGGACAGGAGCGCGAGGCGGACCGGCGGAAACAGATCTTTGCGAACTACCAGGTGAACGCGGATCTGATGGCGACCGCGGCACCGCGTGCGCTGTTCATGCATTGCCTCCCTGCGCATCGCGGCGAGGAGGTCACCTCCGAGGTGCTCGATTCGCCAGCGTCGGTCGTGTTCGACCAGGCCGAGAACCGGCTGCACACCCAAAAAGCGCTGCTGCTGATGCTTTTGTCGTAGACCGACCGCCGAAGCGTTCGGCGAAGGCGGAAGGTCCGCATCTACACGCATTTCGGAGACAATGACGCGCAGCATGGCCGACAAGCCGTGGCTGGCGCACTACGACGCGGATGTGCCGCGCTCGCTCCAGCCGTACCCCGACAAAACGCTTCTCGATTACCTGGCTCCGCTGGCGCGCGAACACGGCTCAAAAGCCGCGCTCCTCTTCAAAGGCACCTCCGTTTCGTATTCGCAGCTGAACGCCGAAAGCGACGCGTTCGCGGCGGCGCTGGTGGCCATGGGCGTGCAGCGCGGCGATCGCGTGGCGCTCGTGCTGCCGAACTGCCCTCAGTTCTTCGTCGCTGAGTTCGGCGCCTGGAAGGCGGGCGCCATTGTGGTTCCGGTGAATCCGACGTACACCGAGCGCGAGCTCGAATTCGCGCTCAAGGCTACGCAGGCGGTCACCGTCATTGCCCTCACGCCGTTTTACGGCCGTCTCAAAGCGATTCAGCCACGGACGAACGTGAGGCAGGTGATTGCGACGTCCATCAAGGATTACCTGCCGCCGGCATTGCGCGTGCTGTTCACGCTGTTCAAGGAGAAGAAGGAAGGCCATCGCATCTCGATCGCCGGAGGTGATACCTGGTTCCAGGATCTGCTTCGGCGGTATCGCGGCGCCCCGCCGCCATCAGTCGCCGTACGTCCGGACGACCGCGCGGTGATCCTGGCGAGCGGCGGGACAACAGGCACACCGAAAGGCGTGGTTGGGCTGCACCGCCACTACATCGCCGCCGGGTTGCAGTTGTACGAGTGGACCAAGTCGGCGAAGCGCCCGTGGATTGACCCGATCATGCTTCCGTTGCCGCTGTTTCACGTCTACGCCAACGTCGGCGTGCAGCCGCTCGCGTTCATCGGCCCGAACCCGGTGTCGCTCGTGCCAAACCCGCGCGACATCGACGACCTGTTGAAGACCATCAAGCAGGTAAAGCCGGCCTTCTTCAACGGCGTACCAACGCTGTACACCGCAATCCTGAATCACCCCGACGTGCGAGCAGGTAAGGTGGAGCTCAGCTCGATCAAATTGTGCTTCTGCGGCGCCGCTGCCCTGATGAGTGAAACGAAACGACAATTCGAAGAGCTGACCGGCGCCAGGCTGATCGAGGGCTATTCGCTCACGGAAGGAATGATGGCGTGCTGCGTCAACCCCGTGCAGGGCACCAACAAGCTGGGATCAATCGGCGTGCCGCTGCCTGATGTCGAAGTGCGGATCGTCGACGCCGACGATGCAGACCGGCTGATGCCCGCCGGCGAGGTCGGCGAGATGCTGCTGCGCGCGCCCCAGCACATGGTCGAGTACTGGAACAATCCTGGCGAGACCGCTGAGACCCTGCGCGCCCATGGCCCCGGCGGACCCTGGGTTCACACCGGCGACCTCGCGCGCATGGATGACGACGGCTTCATCTTCATCGTCGACCGCAAGAAGGACATGCTGAAAACGAGCGGCTTCCAGGTGTGGCCACGTGAGATTGAAGAAGTGCTCACCACCCACCCCGCTGTCATGGAAGCTGGAGTGGCCGGCGTACCGGACGCGGCAAAAGGCGAGGTGGCGCACGCATGGGTGGTGCTCAAAGCCGGAAAGACCGCCACCGCCGAGGAGCTGCGATCGTTCTGTCGCGAGCATCTCGCGCCGTACAAGGTGCCGGCGCACATTGAATTTCGAACTGAGCTGCCGAAGACGATGGTCGGCAAAGTTCTTCGCCGGGCGCTCGTGTCAGACCGATCCTGAATTTCAGGATCCGATCGCCTTCACCTCGATTCCACTTGCAGCGAGCGTCGCGCGGATCCGCGCGGCCAGGTCCGCGGCTCCAGGTGTATCTCCGTGCACGCAGATCGTGTCCAACGTGATCGGCACCCGCGTCCCATCGATCGCGATCACGGCCCGGTCGCGCGCGATCGCAGCGACGCGGGTCAAAACCTCCGCCGCATCGTCGATCACGGCGCCCGGCTGCGTGCGCGGCACGAGCGTGCCGTCGGGTCGATACGCTCGATCGGCGAACGCCTCGCAGGCGGTTTGGAGCCCCGCGGCGTGGCCTGCCGCAATCAACTCGGATGCCGGGAGGCCGAACAAAATCAAGGCACGGTCGACCGACGCCGTGGCACGCGCGATCGCGTCGGCTACGGAGCGATCGCGGACAGCGGCGTTGAACAGCGCCCCATGCGGCTTCACGTGCTGCAGCCGGACACCCTCCGCTGCGGCGATGGCCGCGAGCGCCTCGATTTGGGACACCACGAGGTCTTCGATCTGCCGCGGAGGGAGTTGCAGGTCGCGGCGGCCGAACCCCTCGCGGTCGGGGAATGACGGATGCGCGCCGACCGCGACGCCGTGCTGGCGGGCGAGGCGCACCGTCTCTCGCATCACGGCGGGATCCCCCGCATGGACTCCGCAGGCGACGTTGGCGGACGTAATGTGGGGCATCAGCGCGGGGTCCTGCCCAATCGCCTCGCCGACGTCAGCGTTCAGATCGATCCGTATGGTTTGGATACGAACACCCTTGTAATTCTTCCCACACTATTGCGGGGGGTGGAAACCAGGATCGTCGTTTTCCTCAAGAAATTCGTGCGGCACACCCGTTGCCCTACGGGTTGCCGTTGGCCTGTGGTTTACGGCAGGGCGCCGTAAATGCTGGGGGGAGCCAGGCTGACACTCCAGGAATGGGCGCCCTTCGGGGCGCCCCTTCCGGTTTTATTTTCCGGCTAGACCCCCGCGCCTTCCGGATACTCCAACGCCAGCTTCAATTCACGGCCCAGCGACTCCACGGTGGTGCCGCTGCGCTTCCAGGCGCCTTCGGTCTCGAAGCGCAGGTCGCCGATGCGGCGTCCCCAGGGTGCTATGACGCGCCCGATGGCACGGTAATCGCCCCGGTCCGCATGCTCCTGATCGAGGCGGCGCACGACATCCGGCGCCACCCTGATGAACGCGCGCAGCGCTGTGGCTGACTTGATGCAGTACTTCCGGCCTCCCCAGGCGGCACCAAACACCATCGAGATCTGCCTGAAGTAGTTCACGAAGAACCGCTTGGAGTCCTCGCGGAAGTCGGCCGCCTTGCGCGGCCCGCCGAACGCATCGCTGGCGAAGAGCTTCTTGAGCTCCTGGGCGAGCGGCGCTTGCGCCACGCGCCCGCGTCCGACGCCGAGGAGTTTGATCTCGCCGTGGAGCGGCGAGTCTTCCTTGTCGTTGAGCGCGCGCACGACGTCGTGCGCCGCCGCCAGCGAGTCGTCGCGGTACAACTGGCGGCCTGACAGGCTCACGAGGTGCGAGGCGTTGAGGCGCGTGTGCTTGGCGTTGATCGTGACGAACATCTGGACGATGTGGTCTTCAGGGACGCGGTCGAAAATGATCGCGGGCACCGTGAAGTCGTGGTCCTTGATGTTCTCGATGTCGGCGTGCAGCGCGAGCAGCCGGTGCTGGCCGTCGATCGCGCGCAGAATCCCCTCGCGCTCGGGGACCTTGAGCCGGCCCACCGTCGCGCCCGATTCCACGGGCTCGAACGTGAGCTTCTCGTCGCAGGAGATGATCACCGCGCCTGGAATCGACGGCAGATCCTGCGCCTGGCGGCACTGCTCGTAATACTGGACGAGTTCGTCGATCTTTCGCCTGATGATCTGGCGTTGGTACGCCTTCTCGCTCGACGCGATGCGCCGTTCGAGCAGGTCCCAATTCACTTTCGACGGCGTCTTCTTCTTGCCTCCGCGGACGGGTGGCTGACCCGACTCGCCGTAGCTGAGCACCTCGAAGCGTACAAGCTTGTCGATGTCACTGGCTGTCAGAGATGCCTGGTAAAACTGCACGCCAAACTGCTGCATTCGAATCGCAGCGACGTTGATCATTCGGGTTTCCCCTCCGCACCGGGAGCAAGTGGTCTAAGAAAGAGGCGAATTGTAGTCATCTGCCGACGCGAATCTCAATGATTTTTTGCACTTCTTTTCGCAGTCTTATCGCCTCATGCGCCCGGAACGTCCTTTCGGACATGGACTTAACAAGGTATAATCCCCGCTTCCCATGCATAGATTCTTCGCACCTTTCGTTGTCGCCATTGCTCTGCTCGCTGCCGCTCCCGGCTACTCTCAGAACGTCGCAACCGGATCGGTCACCATTCCGGCCGCCGGTCGGTCCGATGGTGGCCCCCGCCCCAGTTCGGAGCTGCCACCTACTGAGGCCATCAACTACGAGACGATTCACCTGGAAAAGCGGCTGTCCGCGGTGCGCGCCAGCGGCAACATCATGGTGGACGGCGCGCTCGATGAGCCGGCATGGAGCACGGCGCCCATTGCGAACGGGTTCATCCAGAACGACCCCCGCGAAGGCACCGCCGCGACCTACGATACAGAAGTGCGCGTGCTGTACACCGACGACGCGCTCTACTTCGGCGTCTGGGCGAAGGATGCGGAGCCATCGAAGCTCATCGTCAGCGACCTGAAGAAGGATTACAACACCGGCAGCAGCGACGGTTTCCGCGTCGTCCTCGACACGTTTCATGACGGCCGCAACGCCTACCAGTTCGCGACCAACCCGTCCGGTGCCAAATGGGACTCGCAGATGGCCAACGAGGGGCGGGACAACAACTCGAACTGGGACGGCATCTGGGACGTGAAAACGCGCGTCACTGAGACCGGATGGTTCGCCGAGATCTGGATTCCGTTTCGCACGCTCAAGTTCAGTGACGCCGATCCGCAGGTCTGGGGGATCAATTTCGAGCGCAAGCTGCGGCGGCTGAACGAAGACAGCTACTGGTCGCCAATCCCTCGTATTTACGACGCGCAACGTGTGTCCCTGGCCGGAACGCTGGAGGGGATGCGCGGGCTGCGGGCCGGCAAGAACATCCGCGTGAAGCCCTACGCGCTGACGAGCGGCAGCCGCGTCACGACGAAGCCGATGGCCGGTGAGTTCCAGGGTGGCGTCGACGTCAAGTACGGCGTCACGAACGGACTCGTCTGGGACTTCACGGTCAACACGGACTTCTCGCAGGTCGAAGCGGACGAGCAGCAGGTCAACCTGACGCGATTCAACCTGTTCTTCCCCGAGAAGCGCGATTTCTTTCTCGAGAACCAGGGGATCTTCAACTTTGGCCAGGAGGGCGGCAACTTCGGCGGCGGCGGCAACTTCGGCGCCGGCCGCACGAACCAGACGCAGGACATGCGGCTGTTCTTCACGCGCCGCATCGGACTCTCGGAAGCCGGCCAGGCGCTTCCAATCCTGGGCGGCACCCGCCTGAGCGGAAGGCAGGGTGCGTATTCGGTCGGCGTACTGAACATCCAGCAGCGCGAAGACCAGGGCGTTCCGGCCACGAATTTCAGCGCGCTCCGGCTGAAACGCGACGTCCTTGCGAATTCCGACATCGGCGCGGTGCTGCTCGATAAGGAAGTCCACGGTCCGAGTTTCAATCGCCTCGCAGGCATGGATGCGAACTTTCGCTTTGGAAACCTGGTTTTGAACGGTTTCGCGGCAAAATCGTTCTCACCTGCGACCGCAATAGCCTCCAAGGGAAACGAGATCACGTCCCGCGCCGGCGTCGACTACCGGAACCGGCAATGGAGGGCGAATGCGAAGTTCACGACCGTCGGCGAGCGCTTCAACGACGAGCTTGGCTTCATACCGCGCCTGGGCGTCAACGAGCTGAACGGGCAGCTCAACCGGACGCTGAGGCCGAAGTGGCTCCCGCGCGCCATCCGCGAGCTCGGACCGCACTGGGTGCTCACGCAGTTCAATCGTCAGGATGGAGGCGCGCTGGATCAGCGAGCACAGGACTTCCACTTTGCGATTAACTTCGCGAACGGGTCGTTCATCGAGCCAGGTGTGAACACCAACGTCGAGGTCGTTCGCACGCCATTCATGCTGAACGGCGCGCGGGGAGCGCGGGTTCAAAACGGACGTTACGAGTACTCGGAGTACTTCGTCACGTACCGAGCCAATGACTCGGCGCGCTTCTCATCGGGTCTCCGGTATAGCGTTGGAAAGTTCTACGACGGTTACAAGCGCAATTACGCGTGGGGACCAACCTTCCGGCCCAACGAGAAGTTCAATGCGTCATGGACGGTGCAGCTCAACGACATCACCCTGCCGACCGTGTCGTACCTCTCGACGCTGATGACGACGCGCGTGAACTACAACTTCAGCACGAAGGTCTTCCTGAACGCGCTGCTGCAATACAGCACCGACTCGCATCAACTGAGCTCCAACATCCGATTCAACATCATCCATCGGCCGCTCAGCGACTTCTTCTTCGTCTACAACGAACACCGCGACGAGCACACGGGGCTGATGCAGGACCGATCGCTCATCGCGAAAATGACGTACATGGTCGCGTTTTAGTGAGACGCTGCGTCCCCGCAGCGTTGGCAGCAGCGCTCCTGTTCGCTCCGCTGCCGGCAATCGCCCAGAACGCTCCTGCCTCGACGGTCGACTACACGACCGCGCACCTGGCCCACCGTGTGTCGGCCGCGCGGACGTCAAGCCTCATCACGCTCGATGGCTCGCTCGACGAGCCGGCGTGGGTCGAAGCGCCCATCGCGACCGGGTTCATCCAAAACGACCCGCGCGAAGGGTCGCCCGCGACCTATGACACCGAAGTGCGGATGCTGTACACCGACGACGCCCTCTACTTCGGCGTCTGGGCGAAGGATGACGAGCCCTCGAAGATCATCGTCAACGACTTGAAGAAGGATTACAACACCGGCAGCAGCGACGGCTTCCGCATCGTCCTCGACACGTTTCATGACGGCCGCAACGCCTACCAGTTCGCGACTAATCCGGCCGGCGCGAAGTGGGACGCGCAGATGGCCAACGAAGGGCGCGACAACAACGCGAACTGGGACGGCATCTGGGACGTCAAGACGCGCATCACCGAGACCGGATGGTTCGCGGAGATCTGGATTCCGTTCCGCACGCTCAAGTTCGGCGACGAAGATCCGCAGGTGTGGGGGATCAACTTCGAGCGCAAGGTGCGCCGGCTCAATGAAGACAGCTACTGGTCGCCGCTGCCGCGCATTTACGATGCGCAGCGCGTGTCACTAGCGGGCACACTCGAGGGGATGCGCGGGCTGCGCGCGGGCAAGAGCATCCGCGTGAAGCCCTACGCGTTGACCAGCGGCAGCCGGGTCACCGCGAAGCCCATGGCGGGCGACTTCCAGGGCGGCGTCGACGTCAAGTACGGCGTCACGTCCGGGCTTGTCTGGGACTTCACCGTCAACACCGATTTCGCTCAGGTCGAGGCGGACGAGCAGCAGGTTAATTTGACGCGGTTCAACCTGTTCTTCCCGGAGAAACGCGATTTCTTTCTGGAGAACCAGGGGATCTTCAACTTTGGCCAGGACGCCGGATTTGGTGGTGGCGGTGTCAACTTCCGCTCCGGCCGCACAAACCAGACCCAGGACATGCGCCTGTTCTTCACGCGGCGCATTGGACTCTCCGACGCCGGCCAGGCGCTTCCGATTCTTGACGGCACGCGCCTGAGCGGACGCCAGGGTGCCTATTCGATTGGGGTACTGAACATTCAGCAGCGCGAGGACCAGGGCGTTCCGGCCACGAATTTCAGCGCGTTGCGGCTGCGCCGCGACGTCCTCGCGAACTCCGATGTCGGAGCCGTCCTGCTGGACAAGGAAGTCAACGGGCCGGGTTTCAATCGCCTCGCCGGCCTGGATGCGAACTTCCGCTTTGGAAACCTGCAGGTGAATGGTTTCGCGGCAAGGACGTTCTCACCCGCGAAGGCGGTCGCCTCGAAGGGCGGGGAGATCACGTCCCGCGCCAGCTTCGACTACCGGAACCGGCAATGGCGGGCGCAGGCCAAGTACACGACCGTCGGCGAGCGATTCAACGACGAGCTCGGGTTCATTCCGCGTCTCGGCGTCAGCGAGCTGAACGGACGGATTGACCGGACGCTGCGGCCGAAGTGGCTTCCGCGCGCCATCCGCGAATTCCAGCCGCACTGGGTGTTGTCGCAGTTCAATCGTCAGGATGGAGGCGCGCTCGATCAGCGGGCACAGGACATGCACTTTCCGGCTAACTTCGCGAACGGCTCCTTCCTGGAAGTCGGTGAGAACACGAACCTCGAGATCATTCGCACGCCATTCGCACTGAACAGCTCGCGCGGCGCGCGGGTTGCAAACGGACGTTACGAGTACACGGAGTACTTCATCACCTACAGTGCCAACGACGCGGCGCGTTTCTCCTCGAGCGCCCGGTATGCGATCGGAAAGTTCTATGACGGGTACAAGCGCAACTATTCGTGGGGACCGACGTTCCGGCCGAACGAGAAGTTCAATGCGTCATGGCTCGCGCAGCTCAACGACATCTCGCTGCCGACCATGTCATACCTCTCGGCGCTGATGACGACGCGCGCGAACTACAACTTCAACACAAAGGTCTTCCTGAACGCACTGCTGCAATACAGCACGGATTCTCATCAACTGAGCTCCAATATCCGGTTCAATGTCATCCACCGGCCGCTCAGCGACTTCTTCTTCGTCTACAACGAGCACCGCGACGAGCACACAGGCCTGATGCAGGACCGTTCGCTCATTGCGAAGATGACGTATATGGTCGCCTTCTGACGAAGGCGCAATTCCCAATTCCCAACACTCAATTCCCAAGGCGACTGCGCCGAATTCATCGTTCCTTGGGAGTTGGAAGTTGGGCATTGGGAGTTTGAGCGCTACAAAGCGCCCGACGGCTGCAGGCGCCCGAGGTTCCACCACTCGACGACGCGGTCCCGCAACTTCGCAGCCCCGAACATCGCGACGCTGAACAGCGCGTACGCGACGAGCGCCTGATTCAGCGTCAGGCTCTTGTGCAGAGGCCCGCTCAGCACACCGTAGACCAGCTCCACGTGAATCCAATACACGAAGAGCGAGGCGCGACCGAACTCCTGCAGCGCTGATCGTCCTGTCCAGAGCACGTTCCACGCAAAGGCAAGCGGCAGCGACACGATCAGGATGCCGAAACGCAGGAAGAAGAACGTCGGCGATGTCGTCCAGAAGTTGGTCTGCGGATAGATTGGCGGCAGGAACGACGCGGCATAGGCCGCCACGGTCAGCGTCACGCCGATCGCCAGGAGCATGATGTTGACGCGTCGCTCGCCGGACGGTGTCCTCGCGGCATCCAGCCAGAGCCCCACCGCGGCTCCGGCCAGCAGAAAGGCCCCCCAGGGAAACAGCGTGAATGTCCCGCGCCCGGGAATCGGCCGGATGTACCACTCGATCGGGTCAGGCAGTGGTCCCAGCAGTGGCGTGGCACGGATGATCGGTGTCACCATCGCGATGACGACGGTCCCGGCAATCAGCCATGCCGCGCGATCCCGGCGCTCACGTCCGAGACTCCACAGAACCGCCGCGGCCAGCATTGATAGCCCCATGATGTTGAGGATGTCGACCTTGAGGAGGGCCTGGGCCGGCCCGCCGCCGCTGATGAACGTGACCGAGTTGAAGTCGCCGAGCAAGAATATCGTCGCCAGCAGGGTCAGGACCAAATAGAGGTTCGCCAGCAGCGGAAATGACACATGGGCGAAGCGGCGCAACCCGGTGGCGCCGTCGACCTTGGCCGCGTCGTAGACGTCCTGCGGGATCGACATCCGGCCAGCGAGCAGGATGATGGTCCAAAACGGCAGCCACTTCCAGATATGGGAGCCGATGGCCGAACCGAGGGCGAACCATCGCGTATTGAGCCAGGATGGCCCCTCAATGCCGAAGGCATGGTACAGGGCGTTGTTGATCATGCCCCACTCGCCGTTCAACATCCAATGGATCGAGATGAACGACGGCAATGCCGGGATCGCCCACGGCAGTACGAAGATCAGCAACAGCCCCTTGACCCACCACCCCGGGCGCATGAAGAAGCCCGACAACAAGAGCGCGAAAAAGAGCTTGAGGTTGACCCCAAAAGCCAGAAAAACCATGGTGTTAACCACGGTCTGCTGATAGATCGGATCAGAAA
>Ga0209515_10006000_pt1 | contig 15397 bp, 15 predicted proteins | sample Subgroupgradi54m_FD_187454 | JGI IMG/M metagenome (GOLD analysis project Ga0209515, IMG submission 187454) | Subsurface groundwater microbial communities from S. Glens Falls, New York, USA - GMW60B uncontaminated upgradient, 5.4 m (SPAdes)... ...
CCGTCTCGCGAACGTAGAAGCCGCGCTGGCGGCGCGCCTCGACCAGCCCGAGGGCCAGCAGCTGGTCGTAGGCCGCGACGACGGTATAGGCGCTGACGCCGTGGCGCCGCGCGCATTCGCGCACCGACGGCAGGCGGGTTCCGGGCGCCATCAGGCGCTGGCGGATGCGCTCGCTGAAACGCGCCGACAGCTGCTCGGTCAGCGTGGCATCGGCGCCGCGCGACAAGGGCGCCGCAAGCGGCGAAGAATGGAAAGACTTCATGTGCTGGTGACGCGACCAATACAGAACGCGGTTTGTGAAGGTGAAGTGTACTGGCTCTGTGTTGGCCAGCAACCGTAGACTGCGCCCATGAAGCTCAACGAAACCCGCGGCCTCTGGCTCGGCCTGCTCGGCGTCGTCATCTTCGCGATGACGCTGCCGATGACACGCCTGGCGGTCGGGCCGGCGTTCGACCCGCAGCTGCCGCCGCTGTTCGTTACCGCCGGCCGCGCCGCGGTGGCCGGGCTGCTGAGCATCGTCTACCTGCGGCTCATCGGCGCGGCGCGGCCCGAGCGCCGGCACTTGCCCGACCTCGCGATCTGCGCCGCCGGCACGGTGCTCGGCTTTCCCCTGTTCCTTGCGCTCGCGCTGCGCCATGTCGATGCGATGCATGCCGCGGTCATCACCGGCGTGTTGCCGCTCGCGACCGCGCTCGCCGCGGCGCTGTCGTTTCGCCAGCGCCCGTCGATAGGCTTCTGGGCTTGCGCAGTGTTCGGTTGCGCGCTGGTCCTCGGGTTCGCCGCGCAGCGCGGCGCGGGTGGGCTGAGCGCCGCCGACGGGCTGCTGCTGCTTGCGGTCAGCAGCGCGGCGATCGGCTATGTGTCGGGGGCGCGGCTGTCGACCCAGCTGCGCGCCGAAGAGGTGATCTGCTGGGTGCTGGTGCTGAGCCTGCCGTTCACCGCGCCGCTGATGTGGTCGAGCTGGCCGGCGCAGCCGGTGCGGCCGTCGGCCTGGCTCGGATTCGGCTACGTGACGCTGTTTTCGACGTGGCTCGGCTTCTTCGCCTGGTACCGCGGCCTGGCGCTCGGCGGCACCGTGCGCGTGAGCCAGGTGCAACTGGTGCAGCCCTTCCTCGCGCTGCTGTTCGCCGTTCCGGTGCTCGGCGAAAGACTCGACGCGACGACGCTCGTGTTCTCGCTCGCCGTCATCGCCACCGTGTTCGCCGGCAAGAAGATGCCCGTGGCTCTTGCCTTGTCCAAATCCTGAAAAGAGAGAAGCCCCCATGCCGTTCCAACTTGCCCACCGCGCCGAGCGAATGAACCCGTCGATCATTCGCGAAATCTTGAAGATCACCGAACGGCCGGGCGTCATCTCGCTGGCCGGCGGGCTGCCCTCGCCCGACAGCTTTCCGGTCGAGGCGATGCGCGAAGCGGCCGACCGGGTGCTGCGCGACACGCCGCGCGAAGCGCTGCAGTACGCCGCCAGCGAAGGCTATGCGCCGCTGCGCGAGTGGGTCGCGCACGAGCTGATGGCGCAGGGCCTCAAGGTCGACGCGTCGCAGGTGCTGATCACCACCGGCTCGCAGCAGGGGCTGGACCTGGTCGGCAAGATCCTGATCGATGCCGGCAGCACGGTGGCGGTCGAGTCGCCGACCTACCTCGGCGCGCTGCAGGCCTTCGCGCCGTATGAACCGCAGTTCCTGTCGGTGCCCTGCGACGACGACGGCCCGCTGCCCGACGCGTTGGACGTGGCGCGCGGCGCGCGTTTTCTCTACGTTCTGCCGAACTTCCAGAACCCGAGCGGTCGCTGCATGGGCGAAACCCGCCGCGCCGCGCTGGTCGAGCGCGCGATCGCGTTGAACCTGCCGCTGGTCGAGGACAACCCGTACGGCGACCTGTGGTTCGACACCCCACCGCCGGCGCCGCTCGCCTCGCGCTGGCGCGACGGCGTGGTTTATCTCGGCAGCTTCTCCAAGGTGCTGGCGCCCGGGCTGCGGCTCGGTTATGTGGTGGCGCCCAAGCCGCTGTGTCCGAAGCTGCTGCAGGCCAAGCAGGCGGCCGACCTGCACACACCCGGCTTCAACCAGCGGGTGGTGCACGAGGTCATCAAGAACGGCTTCCTGCGCGACCATGTGCCGACCATCCGCGCCCGCTACAAGGCGCAGCGCGATGCGATGCGGATCGCGCTGGAGCAGCACATGCCGGCCGGCTGCCACTGGACGGTGCCGAGCGGCGGCATGTTCTTCTGGGTCGAGCTGCCCGCCGGCGTCGACGCGATGAAGCTGCTGCCGCAGGCGGTCGAGCAGGGCATGGCCTTCGTGCCGGGCTCGGCGTTCTACGCCGACCAGCCGCGCCACAACACGCTGCGCTTGTCCTTCGTCACGGTGTCGCCGGAGCGCATCACGCAGGGCATCGCGTTGCTGGCGAAGACATTGAAGGAAACCGCATGACCACGTTTTCGTTCACGCAGGTCGACGTGTTTACCGACACGCCCTTGCGCGGCAACCCGCTCGCTGTCGTGCATGCCGCTGACACGCTGAGCGACGCGCAGATGCGGGACTTCGCGCGCTGGACCAATCTGTCGGAAACCACCTTCCTGCTCGCGCCCACCGACCCGGCGGCCGACTACCGGGTGCGCATCTTCACCGTCGAGCGCGAGCTGCCGTTCGCCGGCCACCCGACGCTCGGAAGCTGCCATGCCTGGCTGGCCGCCGGCGGACGCGCGCAAGGTGCCGAGGTGGTGCAGCAATGTGAGGCCGGGCTGGTGCGGATCCGGCGCGACGGCGAACGGCTCGCCTTCGCCGCTCCCCCGCTGCGCCGCAGCGGAGCGGTGGCGCCCGAGGTGATCGAACAGATCGCGCGCGGGCTGCAGATCGACCGCTCGCGCATTCGTGCTTCGCAATGGGTCGACAACGGACCCGGCTGGGTGGCCGTGTTGCTGCCCTCCCGCGACGAGGTTCTGGCGCTGCGCCCCGACTACGCTGCCTTGCAGGGCCTGGAGTTGGGTGTCGTCGCGCCCTGGCCCGACGGCGCGCCGCAGGGTGTGGCGTTCGAGGTGCGCGCCTTCATCCCGAGCGGCGCCTTCGAAGACCCGGTCACCGGCAGCCTGAATGCCGGCCTGGCGCAATGGCTGATCGCCGCCGGCCTGGCCCCCGCGCGTTATGTCGCGAGCCAGGGCACGGTGCTCGGCCGAAGCGGCCGCGTTTACGTCGATCAGGTCGGCGCGGACATCTGGATCGGCGGGCACTGCGTGACTTGCATCGCGGGGACCTTGACGCTGTGAGTGCATTGCCGGCAGCTTTGCAGCTCGACCACCTGGTGGTCGCTGCGCGCACGCTGGCCGTAGGCGTCGATTGGTGCAAGGCCACGCTCGGCATCACGCCTGGCCCGGGTGGCACCCACCCGCTGATGGGCACGCACAACCGCTTGTTCTCGATCGCCTCGGCGGCTTTCCCGCGGGCCTACTTCGAGATCATCGCGATCGACCCGGACGCCGCACCACCCGGCCGTGCGCGCTGGTTCGACCTCGATGCGCTGCAGCCGGCACTCGCAGGCGGGCCGCAGTTGATCCACTGGGTCGCGCGCTGCGCCGACATCGCCGGGCGCTGCCGCACGTGGTGCGAGCTCGGCATCGAGCGCGGGCGCGTCATCGAGGCCAGCCGCGGCGCGCTGCGCTGGAAGATCAGCGTGCGCGACGACGGCACGCGGCTGTTCGACGGCGCGCTGCCGAGCTTGATCGAATGGGGCGATGCACACCCGTGCGACATCCTTTCCGACAGCGGCGTCGCGCTCGAGTCGCTGGCTGTGGGCGGCCTGCCGCCGGAGCTCGCCGATGCGCTCGCGATGCCCGGCGTTTCGTTGACCCGGGCCGCGCCTGCGCTGTGCGCCAGCCTGGCGACGCCGCGTGGCCGCGTCGTGCTCTCGTCCGCCTGAGGAGTCTTCATGTTCAGCCGTGAATCGATCGCATCCGCGCAACAGATCGTGCGCTCTGTCTTTGCCCCGACGCCGCAGCAGATGTGGCCGCTGCTCAACCAGCGCCTGAACGCGAAGGTCTGGGTCAAGCACGAGAACCACACGCCGGTCGGCGCATTCAAGCTGCGCGGCGGCCTGACCTACTTCGACGCGTTGCGCCGCCGCGAGCCCGATTGCAAAGGCGTGATCAGCGCCACCCGCGGCAACCACGGCCAGTCGGTCGGCTTCGCGGCGCGCCGTCACGGCCTGGCCGCGACCATCGTCGTGCCGCACGGCAACTCGACCGAGAAAAACGCCGCGATGCGCGCCCTCGGCGTCGAGCTGATCGAACACGGCGACGACTTCCAGGCCGCGCGCGAACACGCCTTGATGCTGGCGCAGCGCCACGGCCTGCACATGGTGCCCTCGTACCACGACGACCTGGTGCGTGGCGTCGCGACCTGTTGGGTCGAGTTCTTCGACGCGGTGCAACCCGAGGTCGTGTTCGTGCCGATCGGCCAGGGTTCGGGCATCTGCGCCTGCGTCGCGGCGCGCGCGCACTGCGGCGCGAAAAGCCGGATCGTCGGCGTGGTGTCGACGCTGGCGCCGGCCTACCTCGAATCGTTTCGTGCCGGCCGCCTCGTCGAGGCGCCGGTGACGACGCGGCTCGCCGACGGCATGGCCTGCCGCACGCCCGATGGCGAGGCGCTGGACATCATCCGGCGCGAGGTCGACGACATCGTCGCGGTCAGCGACGAAGAGATCGCCGCCGCGATGCGCGCGCTCTTCGCCGACACCCACAACGTCGCCGAAGGGGCCGGCGCGGCGTCGCTCGCCGCCGCGCTGCAGCAGCGCGAGCGCTGGGCCGGGCGCAGCGTGGGCGTGCCGATCAGCGGCGGCAATGTCGACAGCGCGGTGTTTGCAAAGGTCCTCGCCGCGCACTGAGTTCGCGCTCGGCTGCGTCGACTGGGCGGCTACCATTGCCGCCATGCAGCGCCGCCGCTTTGTTTCCGTCGCGGGCCTCGCCCCGCTGGTCCTGCTGCCCGGCTGCAGTGTCGAAGCGACCGTCGCCGACGGGCCGAACGCGCCGGCCTTCGAGCCGGCTGCGGCGCCGCGATCGCCGCGCCTCGCGCTGGTGCTGGCCGCCGGCGGGCCGCGCGGCTTCGCCCATGTCGGCGTGGTGCGCGCGCTCAAGGAACTGCACATCGAGCCCGACCTGGTGGTCGGCGCCTCGGTCGGTGCGCTGATCGGCGCGGCGCTGTGCGCGGGCCTGAGCATCGAGCGCATCGAGGCCCTGGCCTTCGATTTCGACTTCTACCGGCTCGCCCGCTGGTCGCCGGGCGAAGGCGTGAAGATGGACGGCAGCCGCATTGCGGCGATGGTGCGCGAGACCCTCGGCGTCACCCAGTTCTCGCAGCTGCGCACGCCGCTTGCGGTGGTCGCGACCGATCTGCAGGCGCAGCGTCCGGCGGTGTTCAACCGCGGCGACCTCGGCTGGGCGGTGCAGGCCTCGTGCGCGATCCCGGGCCGCTTCGCGCCGGTGCGGGTGCAGGGGCGCGACATGGTCGATGCCGACGTGTCGAGCCCGCTGCCGGTCAAGGTGGCGCGCGAGCTCGGCGCGCGCAAGGTGCTCGCGGTCGACGTGGCGGTGCATGTGGACAAGCCGCGCCCGGCCGGCGCTGAGCGTTTCGAGGCCGGCGACCGCATCAAGCGCGAACAGATCGACGCCGAAGCGCGCCTTGCCGACCTGGTGCTGCACCCGTATTTCGGCTACTGGGTCAACCTGAGCCGCGAGTACCGCGAAACGACGGCGCGCGCGGCCTACGAGCAGACGATGGCGCAGGCCGCGGCGCTGCGCGCGCTCGCCGCTGGGTGATGGCTCAGATCAGAGGCTGAGTGTTTTTCCGCCGTCATCCCGGCGAACGCCGGGATCCACGGGTGATCGATGCGCACTGCGGTGAGAGTGGATCCCGGCGTGCGCCGGGATGACATCGCTGGAACAATGTCTTCTCGACCTCCTCAGTCGCCGCCGCGCAGTCGCCATGAACGCTTGAGCTTCTGCCAAGCCTCGGCGTTGCCCGGATCCTGCTCGCGCGCAAGCGCCGAATAACGCTGCCAGACGACCCATGTGCTGGACCCGAGCAAGCCGAGCAGCAGCCCGACCAACACGATCAGCGCGCGCGCCGGCTTGGACTTGTAGTCGGGCGGCAGCGCCTTGTCGACCTGCTGCAAGGTCGAGCCTTCCTTGGCCTCGTCGAGCTTGGCGATTTCGTATTGGCGCACGATGCCTTCGAGCAGCGTCTCCTGCAGCTTCAGCTCGCGCCGGGCGCGCACGTAGTCGATCGCCGCTTCGGGGATCTTGCCGACCGGCATGTCGACTGCACTGCCGGGGTTGCCGCCCTGCGTCGACTCCATGCGCGCGAGCTCGCCGCGCAGCGCGCGCAGCTCGGACGCGAGGCGCAGCACGTCGGGGTTCTGCTCGGTCGCGCCGGTGCGCATCACCTTGAGCTGCACCTCGCGTTCGGCGATCAGCCCGCGCAGTTGCGCGGCGCCGCCGATCAGTGCCTCGGCCTGCTTGTCGAGCACGATGACGCCGGACTTTTCCTGCACCGCTTTCAGGTCCTGCTCGGCCTTGATCAGGTGCTCCTTGGTGTCCTTGAGCTGCTGCTCGTAGAACACGCGGCGCTGCTGCGCTTCGGAGACGGCCAGGCGCGACATGACCTTCAGCAGCTCGGCCGAATGAGCATTGGCCAGGTCGGCGGCGAACTGCGGTTCCTTGTCGTCGACCTCGACCAGGATCACGCCGCTCTTCTTGTCCGACGAGACGCGAACATAGCCGGGCAGGACCTTGCGCAGCGCTTCGAAGGTCTTGGTTTCGTAGCGCGCCTTCAGGTCGAAGCGCTGGTCCAGGCCGCGCAGGACACTGTCGCTCTTGAGCAGCGCGACGTACAGCTCGTCGGGTGTCTTGCCGCCGAGCCCGCCGGCCAGTCCGCCCAGCGTGCCGAGTGCCGCCAGCGCTGCGGCCGAGCTGCTTTGCTGCTGCGAGCCCGGCGGCAGCAGCGTGCTTCGCGCGGTGTAGATCGACGGCGCGAGCAATGCGTAGGCCAGCGCGAGCGCGGTGGTGAGCCCGGTCACGATGGCGACCCGGCGCTTGCCCTGGCCAAGCCAGGTCAGCAGGTCCACCAGGCCGATCCGCGGCCCGTCGTCGTCTTCGTCGTTGGTCACCGGTGTCAGTTCGAGTTCGGTCGGTTTCATGACGCGACCCTCACCTGTTCAGCGTCTTGATCGCTGCCGCGCCAAGACCGAACTGCGAGAAGATCTGCGACCAGTCCTTCAGGTTGCGCACGAAGGCGCGGCCCCAGGTTTCGTAGTCGAGCTGGTTGGGCACCACGACCGCGTCGCCGGGCTGCATTGGCTGCGAGTCGATGCCGCCGAAGCTGAAGAAGCCGCGCCGTTCGTTGGCGCTGGTCACCGTGCCGTCGGCGCGCAGGATGAACATGTTCGACGGGTCGGCCGCTTCGTCCAGGCCGGCGAGCTTGACGTAGTCGCCGGCGCTGCGCCCCGGCTTCCAGAGGAAGGCGTTGTTGTTGACGACCGCGCCGGCGACCGTGACGAAGCCGGGCCGCGGCGGCACGCTGATGCGGTCGGCATGTTCGAGCGGCACGTCGGGCAGCGCGTCGAGGGTACGGGTGTCGGGGCTCAGCTCGAGCGCGATGCGGCCGTTCGGCTGCAGCTTCGACAGGCGCGCCAACCGGGCCTGCGTCGCAGCGTTGCTGACCGCCGCGCTGGTCGCCGCCGACGTGTCGTCGCGCCGGTTCGCGGCATCGCGCGCCGCCTGGGTCGACGACAGGACCTCGAGGCGCGCCATCGCCGCGGCCAGGCTCTCGCGCTGGCGCTGGCGGGTTTCCTCGCGGCTGAACTCCAGCCCATAGATGTAGGCCTGCGGCGTGAAGCCGCCGGCGCGGGCGAGCAGCCCCTTCAGGGTCTCGCCGGGTATCAGCTGGTAGATTCCGGGCGCGGCCACTTCACCTTCGAGCGAGACCAGCCGGGTCTGGCGCGCCACCGGAACCCGGATGTCCTTGTGGCTGTAGACCGTGACCACGTCGCCCGGCAGCAGCTCGATGTTCTGAGTCGGGTCGGACTGCAGTACCGCGCGACCGAGGTTGAACGGAATCACCTGAGTCGTCAGATCCTTGGTGTTCAGGCGCTCGACGACCGCGTAGTCCCAGTTCAGCTCGTCGAACAGCGCCGCCGGCGATTTCTTCGCGCGGATCGCAGCGGCGCGGTCTTCCTGGCGTTCTGCGCTGCGACGCATCTGGCGCAGCGGCCGACCCTCGGGGCCGAGAACCGGTTCGGTCGTGTCGGGATCGTCGTCTTCCAGCACCTGCACCAAGAGGTTCTTGCGCCGGTAGAAGTCGGGCGTGATCAGCGCGTCCTTGTCGGGGATCAGGTCGCGCACGCGCATGCCGGGCGTGTAGGCATAACGCAGCGGCTGCGCCACATGGCCCTTCAGCGTCACCGCATTGGCGAACTCCGGCGAAATCGCAAGCAGCGTCAGCACGTCGCCGTCGCGCAGTGTCTTTTGCAGGCCGGCCGCATCGAGCTTGAACTCCTCGACGAAGCGCGAGGCCTTGGCCTGCGACGGGTCGACCCGTTCGAGCTGGGCCCGGTTCGGGTTCGCAAGCACCGGCGCGCCACCGGCGTAGCGCAGCAGCTCGCGCACCGGCTCCTGGGTGCTCTTCAGCTCGTAGATCGCCGCGGTGTCGAGCGCGCCGGTCAGCGCCACGCGCGGCCCGACCGACTCGAACACGATCACGTCGCCGGCGGCGAGCTGCATGTCCCGGGACTTGTCGCCCTGCACCAGGAAGTCGTAGACGTCGAGCTCGGAGACCACCTTGCCGTCGCGCCGCAGGCTCAGCTTGCGCATCGAGCCGGTCGGCCCCGGCCCGCCGGCCGCGACCACCGCCGACAGCACCGTCGACTGGCTCGGCAGGGTGTAGACGCCGGGGTGCTGTGCCGGCCCGACCACGAACACCCGCACGCCGCGCAGCTGGCCCAGCGTGACGCTCAGGTTGAAGTTGGTGAAGAGCCGCCCGATCTGGGCCCGCAGGTGTTTCTCGAGCTCCGAGGCTTTCACGCCGGCGACGTTGAAACTGCCGACCTTGGGCAGGTTGATCTGGCCGTTGCGGTCGACGCTGGCGCGGTAGTCGACATCGATCGAACCCCAGGCGCGAACGATGATCTCGTCGCCCGGGCCGACCACGTAGTCGGCCGACAGCGGCACGTTGTCGACGCTCTGGGTGTCGCCCTGTTCGGCGAAGAAAGCCGAGCCGAACACCGGCAGCAGGCGGCCGGTCGCCGCTTCGACGAACCTCTGGAACTCGCTGGGTTTGGGCGGCGGCAGCTCGGCGCGCCGCTGCGCGGCCTCGGCGCGCATCTGTTGTTGCGTGTCCTGGCGCGCCCCGGTCGGTCCCGGCAGGGCATTCGGGGTGAGCGGCGAACGCTGTCCCGGCAGGCCGCCGTCGGCCGGGTTGAGCGCGCGCGCGGCGCCGGGCGCGTTCGGGGTCGCGTTCGGGCGTTGCTGCGTCCCCGCGGCCGGATAGGTGGGGGTGTTGAAGGTGCCGCCGCTGGGTGGCTCGTCGGCGGCCTGCACCAGCGTGGCGCTCATCGACAAACACAGGGCAAGACAGTGGATTGAGCGCATGCGAAAAAGGCAGTGATGGACCGATGGTCAAGGCTGGCCAGCCCCGACTGCGGACGCCGGTCGGGCGGGTCGCTGCACGGCGCCGCTGGCGCGCGGCGCGTGTCGGTGCGCGGCCCGTTCGGCTGCCGGCCAGCGTGCGATGGTAATGGATGTCGCGCAAGCCCCCTTTGTAGCCAGCTGTTCGACCGCGCCGCCCGGGAGCCGCACCGTATCATCGATGCGGAGTCCCCAGGCCATGCCCGACCCGACATCGACCCCGCCCACCGAAGAGTTGTTCCGCGAACACTCGCGCCTGCGCGAGTGTTCGGCGCGGGTGCTGGCCGTCGACGCGCGCGGCGTGCGCCTCGACCGCACGGTGTTCTATCCGCAGGGCGGCGGCCAGGCCGGTGACCGGGGCGAGCTGCTGCTGGCCGATGGCGCGACGCTTGTCATCGCCGACACCCGCAAAGGTGATGCGCCGGGCGAGATCGTGCATGTGGCGGCCGCGGGCCAGGAGACGCTGCTCGCGCGCCTGGCGCCGGGCGCCGCGTTGAGCGCGCGGATCGACTGGACGCGCCGGCACCGCCACATGCGCTTTCACACCGCCACCCATTTGTTGTGCGCGCTGGTGCCGCACCCGGTCGACGGCTGCTCGATCACGGCCGACTACGCGCGGCTCGACTTCCACATGAACGAGCCGCTCGACAAGGTGGCGTTGACGGCGGGCCTGGCCGGGCTCGTCGCGCGCTCGCTGGCGGTGAGCCAGCGCTGGATCACCGATGCCGAGCTCGACGCCAACCCCGGCCTGGTCCGCAGCATGAGCGTGCAGCCGCCGCGCGGTTCGGGCCGGGTCCGGCTGCTCGAAGTCGAAGGGGTCGACCTGCAGCCCTGCGGCGGGACTCACGTGGCCAATACCGCCGAGATCGGCGCGGTGGTGGTGACAAAGATCGAGAAGAAGTCGGCGATGACCCGGCGCGTGGTGCTCGGGTTCGCCGACTAGGTGGACGCGTGTCGTCCCGGCGAAAGCCGGGACCCACTCGATAAAGATGCGCTTCCCGTCGAGTGGACCCCGGCTTTCGCCGGGGTGACGGCTGCTCCCGGGGTGACGGCTGCTCCCGGCGTGACGGCTGCTCCCGGCGTGACAGCTATTCTTTGCGGTAGTTGTCGTGGCAGGCCTTGCACGCTTGCCCGACCTTGCCGAACTGGGCCTTGATCGCGTCCTGGTTGCCGGTCTTGGCGAGCGTGTTGAGCTTGGCCATCTCGTCCTGCATCGTCGTCGTGGCGGCGCGGAACTTGTCCATCTCGGCCCAGATCTCGGGCTTGGCCTTGGTCTCGCCCTTGTCGGTGCCTTCGACGAAGGCCGCGAAAGGTATCTTGGACATCATCGTCGCGATTTCGGCGTTGGCTTCCACCGTCTTGGCGTCGAACGGAACCTTGTTGTTGACCATCGCGCCGACCCGGCCGAAGTGGTTGGACATCAGAAACATGCCCGACTTGCGGTACTTGATCGCGTCTTCGGGCTTGGCGAATTGGGCGGCGGCCGGCAAGGCGGTCATCAAGCCGGTCACAACGGCGGCGGCGAGCATCAGTTTCTTCATGCGCGGGATCTCCGGAAACGTTGATCGTCGATTGGGTGGAGGGTCGACCCGCGATGCGCCGCGAACCAACGCCGCCGAGTGTACGCAGCGCGTGCGGCCGCCATTCCTGCGCTCGGGAAAGTCCCAGGGCCGCGCATGCCCCTGCGGCGCGGCAGTCGCACACGCCGGGTTATCGTTGCATCTGTGGTGAACATTCCGGAGCCCGACCCGATGAGCGACGCCTTGATCCCGGTGCGGGTGTGGGACCTGCCGACGCGGCTGTTCCACTGGGTGCTCGCAGGCTGCGTGATCGGCTCGGTGGTGACGGCCAAGATCGGCGGCAACGCGATGGTCTGGCACATGCGCCTCGGTTACGTGGTGTTCACCTTGCTCGCGTTTCGTTTCCTCTGGGGGCTGATCGGCGGGCACTGGTCGCGCTTCCGCCGTTTCATCTATCCGCCGTCAACGGTGCTGCGTTACCTGCGCGGCCAGGGCCGCGGCGACGAACACCTGGACGTCGGCCACAACCCGCTCGGCGCCTTCTCGGTGTTCGGCTTGCTGGGCCTTTTGGCGCTGCAGGTCGGCACCGGCCTGTTTGCCGACGACGAGATCGCCACCACCGGCCCATTGAACAGGTTCGTGCCCACCAGCATCGGCCTCAAGCTGACGCGATGGCACTCCACCTACGGCCAGTGGCTCATCATCACGCTGGTGGCGCTGCACGTGGCGGCGATCGTGTTCTACCTCGTGAAGAAGAAGCAAAACCTGGTTCGCCCGATGATCGTCGGCGACAAACACCTGCCGGCCGGCGTTCCGGCCGCCGCTGATCACTGGCGGGTGCGCGGCGTCGCCGCGGCGCTGCTGCTGGCCTGCGCCGGCGGCGTCGCCTGGCTGGTCAGCCTGGGAAGCTAAACTGATCCCTGCCATGTTTTTGCCGTCGCGAATGGACGCCCCCGACATTCGTCTGGTCTGCCCCGACACCCCCGAGCTGCTGGATGCCACGCGCGAGATCTTTCGCGAGTACGCGGCGAGCCTCGCGGTCGACCTGTGTTTCCAGAACTTCGATGCCGAGCTCGCCACGCTGCCGGGCGAGTACGCGCCGCCCGGCGGCTGCCTGCTGCTCGCCTTCGTCGACTCGGCGCTGGCCGGCTGCGGCGCGCTGCGCCCGCTGCCCGATTCCGACTACGCCAATGCGAGCGAGATGAAGCGCCTGTTCGTGCGGCCGGCGTTTCGCCGCTTCGGCCTCGGACGCATCCTGGCACAGGCGTTGCTCGACGAAGCACAGCGCGCCGGCTACTCCGAGCTGCTGCTCGACACGCTCGACGACATGGAGGCCGCGCGCGGCCTTTACGCGACGCTCGGCTTCGAGGAAGTTCCGCCGTATTACTTCAACCCCATCCCCGGGGCGCACTACCTGAAGGCCCAGCTCGGCGCGACGCCGTCGCAGTACTGAACCGCAAGGACCCCCATGAACGCCTTTCTTCAACTGCTCAAGGCCGCCGGCGCGCACCCGCCGGTGGGCACCTGGATCAGCTCGGCGAGCGCTGTCGTCGCCGAGGCGATCGGTTATGCCGGCTTCGACTGGGGCGTGGTCGACATGGAACATGCGCCGCTCGATGTGCCCGGCGTCTTGCAGCTGCTGCAGGCGCTGTCGGGGACCAAGATGGTCCCGGTCGTGCGGGTGCCGTGGAACGACACGGTGGTCGTCAAGCGGGTGCTCGACGCCGGCGCAACGACGGTGCTGTTCCCGTTCGTGCAAGACGCCGATGAGGCGCGCCGCGCGGTCGCCGCGATGCGCTATCCGCCCGAAGGTGTGCGCGGCGTCGCCGGCATGAGCCGCGCCTCGCGTTACGGCAGCACGCCCAATTACCTGAAGAACGCGAACAGCCAGGTCGGCGCCATCGTGCAGATCGAAACGCCGGCCGCGCTCGAGCAGCTCGAAGCGATCGCCGCGGTGCCGGGAGTCGACGCGATGTTCATCGGCCCGGCCGACCTGTCGGCGGCGATGGGCCAAGTCGGCAACCTGACCCATCCGAGCGTGATGGACGCGATGGCCAAGGCGGTGCAGCGCTGCAAGGCGATCGGCATGCCGGTCGGCACGCTGGGCACCTCGCCCGAGATCGTCGCGCAGTACCGTGCGACCGGGTTCGACTTCGTCGCCGTCTCGTCGGACATCGGCTTCATCATGCGCGGCGCGCAGGCGGCGCTCGCCGCGCTGCGCACCCGCGACACCGAACACGTGCACTCGCTGTCCAGCGGCACGGCCTCGTCGGGCCATTGACAGCACCCCATTCACCACCGGCAGACCCATGACCGCAACCATCACTTCCACCGACGAGACCACGTTCGAACTGCATGCCGGCGCGTTGCGCCTGGCGCTGCGTGCCGACCTGGGCGGCAGCATCGCGGGGCTGTGGCACCGCGACACGCCGGTGCTGCGTTCGACCGAGCCGGCGCGCCTCGCGGGCGCGCGCCAGTCGGGCTGTTTTCCGCTGGTGCCGTATTCGAACCGGCTCGGCCATCGGCGCTTTCGCTGGAAAGGCAAGGACTACACGACCGCCGCGAACTTCGACGACAGCCCGCACTCGGTGCACGGTGTCGGCTGGCAACGCGAATGGGAGATGGTCTCGCACAGCGCGCTCGACGTGGTGCTGCGCTACCGCCACCAGCCCGACCCACACTGGCCGTTTGCGTTCGAGGCGAGCCAGTTCTTCACGCTGACGCCGCAGTCGCTCGGGGTGCAGATGGTCATCACCAACACCGGCGACATCGCCCAGCCGGCCGGTCTCGGCTGGCACCCGTATTTCCCGAAGCGCGCGCGCAGCCGGATCCACGTCGAGCTGAGCGACCGCTGGGACAGCGACGTCGCGCAGCTGCCGATCCGCAAGGTCCAGCAGCCGGGCATCGACGGCGACGTGTCGCACCTCGACTTCGACAACGGCTTCGAAGGCTGGCGCGGCCCGGCGCGCATCCGCGACGAGAAGCTCTCGCTGCAGCTGACCTCGTCGCTCGGCATGCTGGTGGTCTACACGCCGCAGGACAAGGACTACTTCTGCGTCGAGCCGGTGAGCCATGTCGGCAACGCGATCCACATGGCCGACCCGGCGGCGCACGGCCTTCGCACGCTGGCAGCCGGCGAAAGCTTCGAAGCGTCGATGACGCTCGATGTGACTGCGCTGTGAGCCTCGAGTTCGACCCCGGGGTCCGGCGGGCCACCGAGAACCCGTGCCTGCTGGGCGAATCGCCCATGTGGCTGCCCAACGAGCAGCAGCTGTACTACTGCGACCTGCCGGGGCGCCTGCTGCATCGCTTCGACCCGTCGACCGGCGACGAGCAGCAATGGGGTTTCGACTGCGACCTCGGCTGCTGCGCGCCGACGCCCGACGGCGCCATCGTGATCGCGATGCGCGACGGCATCTGGCGCTTCGACCCACGCAGCCGCCACTGCGCGGCGCTGGTCGATCCGCCCCCGTACGACATGGCGCACGAACGTTTCAACGACGGCAAGTGCGATCCGCAGGGCCGTTTGTGGGTCGGCACGATTTACGAGCCGCGCCAGCCCGCGCTCGCCGCGCTGTACCGCCTTGACGCGGGCAAGCTCGAACGCATGGCCGAAGACGTCACCGTCTCGAACGGCCTTGCCTGGAGCCCCGACGGTCGCACGATGTATTGGAGCGACAGCCACGCCCACACGGTGTTCTCGTTCGACTTCAACGGCGACACCGGCGCCATCGCGAACCCGCGTGTCTTCGCGAGCTTTCCGCGCAAGCAGCCGGGGCAGGATCTGGCGACCTACGGCGGACGGCCCGACGGCGCCGCGGTCGATGCCGAAGGCTGTTATTGGTCGGCGATGTTCGAAGGCCAGCGCCTGGTGCGCTTGTCGCCGCAGGGCGAGCTGATCCGCGAGATCAAGCTGCCGGTGCGCTGCCCGACGATGCCGTGTTTCGGCGGCCCCGACCTGAAGACGATCTACATCACGACAGCCCGCGCCAACCGCCCGGCCGAAGAGCTGAAGCAGCAGCCGTGGGCCGGCTGCGTGCTCGCGATCGATGTCGACGTGCCGGGGCTGCCGGTCAACGTCTTCCGCTGACCTGATTAGCGACGAAGCTCAGCTTGACTCACGTTGACCCCTCACCCCAACCCTCTCCCCCGAGTACGGGGGAGAGGGAGCCACGATGTGCCCCCTCTCCCGCTTGCGGGAGAGGGT
>Ga0209515_10006001_pt1 | contig 15395 bp, 17 predicted proteins | sample Subgroupgradi54m_FD_187454 | JGI IMG/M metagenome (GOLD analysis project Ga0209515, IMG submission 187454) | Subsurface groundwater microbial communities from S. Glens Falls, New York, USA - GMW60B uncontaminated upgradient, 5.4 m (SPAdes)... ...
AAGTTTCAGGACGAGTGGTGGCGACAATGACGCTCCCCTCTCCCCTCGCGGGAGAGGGGTTGGGGGTGAGGGCATACCGAATAAACCACAAACTCCCATTCGTCTCTTGATGCTCCACTTCAATATCCGAAAGAGCCGTCAAACAACGTGGGCACCAATTGATGAGATAAAGATCGCGATAGATCAGTTTTTTTTCGTGAAGACGAACAAAAGCCTCTCGCACCGCCTGTGAGAGGCCTTCATCCATCGTAAAACGTTCTCGACTCCAATCACAAGAGGCCCCCAGCTTTTTTAACTGATGAATGATGTGATTGCCGTGTTTTTCTTTCCATTTCCAAACTTCTTGAATAAAAACCTCGCGTCCCAGATCCTGACGCTTCTTTCCTTCCTTCTTCAATTCGCGTTCCACCACATTCTGCGTGGCAATTCCGGCATGATCGGTGCCTGGCACCCAGAGTACGTTCAACCCCTTCATCCGTTGGTAACGCACTAAAATATCCTGAAGCGTATTATTGAGGGCGTGTCCCATGTGAAGAGAACCCGTCACATTGGGAGGGGGAATGACGATAGAAAAATTCCTGGCGCGGTCCGGCCCGGGATCTGCGTGAAAAAGTTTTTTTTGAAGCCAAAAATCAAGCCACTTCTCCTCAACCTTCTTGGGTTCGTAGACCTTGGCGATTTCGTCTTTCGACGTCGGGGGCGATGTTGGGGGCATTGGGGACATAAGAAGTTGGAGACTAGGGAAGGAAGGAAGGATTGTCAAAATCAAAAAGGCCCTGTAAGGTAGGCCTATGAATACAGCCCGTTTGATGATTGCCGGTTCGGAGATCTGTGCCGATCTTTATTGGGCAACTCGTTTCTATGTCCCGGACCCTATCGTCTTCTTCATCCACAAAGACCGTAAATACCTGGTGGCCTCGGATCTCGAGGTCAGTCGGGCCAAAAAGGAAGCCCATGTGGATCACGTGCTCTCGTATTCTGATTATGAACAAAAACTCAAAAAGATTGGCTCGAAAAGACGCGAAGGTGATGTCATTCACCTCATTCTTCACGAGAAAAAGATCAAAAAATTACAGGTCCCTTCTTACTTCCCCCTCCACCAGGCGGAAGTACTAAAAAAGTTCGGATACGTGATTGAAACATTACCCGATCCGTTTTTTCCAGAACGCCAGATCAAGACACAGGAAGAAAAGAAAAATATTATCGAGGCTATCCGAGCCACCGAGACCGGCATCCAAAAGGCCTTCGATATTTTAAAAAGATCCAAAATCAAGAATGGCAAAATCTATCATCAAGGGTCTCCTCTCACGAGTGAGGCACTGCGCCAGGTCATCGAAATAACCATGATGGAACACGGAGCCCTGGGCCAGCACACGATTGTCGCTTGTGGCAAACAGGCCGCCGATCCTCACTGCCGCGGTTTTGGCCCCCTGTATGCCCACCAGCCCATCGTGCTGGACGTCTTTCCCAAGTCCATGCGCACGGGTTATTATGGCGATGTCTCGCGAACCGTCCTCAAAGGAAAGGCCTCGGATCCAGTTAAAAAAATGTATAAGGCCGTCAGGGAAGCCCAGGAAAACGGAATACGCACCATACGAGCCGGTGTTGATGCCGCAAAAGTCCATGCTGTCGTTTGCAGCACCCTGGAGAAGGCTGGGTTTAAGTCAGGTGTGATCCGCGGCAAGCCCCAGGGATTTATTCATTCCACAGGACACGGTCTTGGTCTCGATATCCACGAACTCCCCCGGGTGAGCCGGCTCAAAGATATTTTGAAAAAAGGAAACGTCGTCACCGTCGAACCCGGCCTCTATTATGATGACCTGGGAGGCATCCGGATTGAGGACGATGTGTATGTCACCCAGACAGGATGCGAGAATCTGACACACGTTTCAAAGGTTTTTGAAATTTCTTAAAAAAATCTCCGAAATTTAGCAACCAATTTGGATTCCTGCCGAGACCAAGGGCAATGGACATACCTAAATGCCAATGAGCGCTGCTGCAAATTATAGGCGGATTATCCAGGGATGGGTGAATACGTTCACTCATTTGAGAAGACCTGAAGACTACATCGAACCCGAAAGAATTGCCGATGAGCTTCTCCGCCATCTCAAAAAAATACCGGAAATTTCCGATGCCGTCGAAGGAAGAAGAATCGACTCACTGATCGAACTGAGTCCGTCCGCCTTCAAGAGAGTTATTAAAAGAGTACCCCCTCGTCTTCTCCTGGATATACAGAGGGATACTCTCAACCGCATGAGAGGGCTTGGTACTCGGCTGCGTGTGGAACTTCTTGTCCTCGAGGGGGAGGGATCGGGAGATAATACGAAAAAGATCGATGTCAGTCTCAGCGAAGGGGGAGACGTCGCATCCTCCCAATATATCCTCATGAGGACATACCCGACACAGATCAAGCCCCGTACTATCTTTTTCCCTTCGCCCTTCCAGCGCTCCTCAAAAATTGTGACGCCCGCTGAAATACATCATCCCGCAAAAAAACCGGACCCCCTGCTTGAAATACAGTCCCCCGCTGTTTCCATTACAACCTATGCCTTCACCCCCTATCATCATATTCCCCTCCAGAGTGGGACGCGTCTCAGTTTTGGGCCACTGCAGGCAGGATTTATCCAGGCGGGGGATCTCATTGAAAAATCATTGGACACCTTGTTTCCTGAGGCAAGCCCCGTTGACATCCTCATCATCGGAGGCACACAAACACAGGACCCGGAAAACTCCTGGGCCGCCTATTTTGACAAAATCCAGGCAAGTCAGCTTCAACCTTTGCTGGCTTTTGTCCCGGGTGAGCATGGCAATATAGCGGAGACACCGTCATTTACGATGCTCAGTCTTGGCGATAATCTGGCCATTTACGCCCATGTTGTCTTCGATCCTTTGACACAAATGCTGGACCTCTTTCTTCACCGTACCGCAACAGGGAGGATCCACTATCAACATCATGTCAATCTCGATAGAGGACGGCGCATCCAGCAACTTTTGGGAAATCGGGAAGCCATCGTCGTACTGCGCCAAACGATGGTGGACTACATAAACGCCTTTCCAGCCGAATTGGCCCTCTCCAAGGCTATCGAGGATATGGAGACATCCCTCCCCTTCGCCGTCGACTTCATTCTTGACCGCGAGACAAATCCTTATCATGAAATGAGTGTGGTTAAATCCGGACTCAAAAAGCTGAGAGTCAATCTTGGTGAGGCGGGAGAGCCTTTTGGTGACGGGGGAGGAATCGAAAGAACTTTTGAACGCTGGATCCGCCGCTGGAACCCCGAAAAAGCAAGTCCCAAGTCCCAAGTCCCAAGTCCAATGATCAGAAGACAACCCGGATCGCTCCCCCCCGACCGATCCCGTATCGAACAAGAAATCAAAAGCACCCTATTACCAAAAGTGTTGAGGAGTAATCCTTATTCCAAGACAAACCGTTGTTTTTATAAAGCCGTCCGTCTCGTTGGATTGATCGAATGCATTCCACAGGCAAAAATAACGGGGGAAGGGGCCCTCACGGAGATTCAAGAGGAATGGCATCGTCTCTGGTTGGCCATTGCCCCCAGCCAGATTAGAACCATGACACATTGCTTTGTCACACTCATGAACGCCTGGATGCAGGAGCCATGACCTAAATACGCCTTTAGAGTTCCTTGATCAGCTCTTTACGTTTCTCCTGATACTCCTTCTCGGTAATCATCTCGTCTTTTTTGAGTTGATCCAGTTCCTTGAGACGCACACGAATTGATTTCTTTTCATCCGCCGGCGGCGCCGAGGCCGTCTTCTTCTTTTTGGCGGCCTTCTCTTGTTCCATCGTTGTCGCCGACTTGTCGGGCGTATTCACAATCCCCGCGGCTGTGAAATGATTGAGGTCAAAGACAATTTCTTCAGGATTCCATCCAATACGATTCTGCCCTGGCTGCAACTCCAACGACACTTGAAGACCGCGCGCCTCCTGGGCGGCACGCTCAGCCCCCATGGTGGTGCGATCTCCCAGCATTTTGGCATAAAGTTTCGTAAACCGGATATGAAGTCCGTCGTCTTTGACGAAGGCCCTAAAGACCGTCAACCGATCATCCTGAATGACAACGTTGCTGTGACGCGTAAAATAAGAAACGATGACCGTCTCATCCGCCTTCGCCTTTTTGAAGGCCTCCATGAGATAGGGCGCCAAAAATTCAACATTCTGCTCCGTAAAAAGTTCCCGATTCTGAATGCTCTTCACCATCATAATTTTTTTATTGAAGTGAACCGAACGAAGAATCACCCGCATTTGATCAGGCCCAAAGGTATAAGGCTGCTTGAGGCCGCCCTCCTTCTCCTCCTTCTTGGCCTTTCCGATCTTGATATAATCAATCTTGTTGGGACTCTTGTAGATAAAATCGTCCGCAAAAGCAGAACCTGAAATCAAAAAAACAGCGAGGACCACTATCCCTAAATATCGTGACATAAAACCTCCTTAAAGGAAGTCATGGCATAAGTCAGGCGGGGGCACCTGTCAAATTGATCTTTAAGCAAAAGGCAAATCCCATGCTTGACAGAAAAACTTACAATACGTATTCTATACGTATGGCTAAAAATACTCTTAAAAAGGACCGTTGGACTATCACTTTTGACCATATCCTGAAGGATCAGGTACAAAAGGAGGCCAGAAAGCTTCGCATTTACCCTGTACAACTCCTCGAATCCATTGTTCGAGAAAAGCTAAACCCCTACGGTTTACAAAATGTCCGAGATAGCGTTACCTATGTTCAATCCATCAGGCAAAAAAGCTCTCTCAAAAATGACAAGGATTTCCTGCTCGATCTTAAATCATGGCAAAAAAGATAAGTCTTCTCGTTGATACCGATATCTTTATCGATTATTTCAACCATCAATTGTTCCGAACATTATTCGAGACTGGTGAGTTTGTTATTTACTACTCTGTCGTTACCAAAAAGGAGCTTCTTTCCAAGGAAGGTCTTTCTCGTTCGGAGTCTGAAATTATCAAGAAATTTTTAAAGCGCCACCGTATGATCGGACTGTCTCGCTCTATCCTTCAGACATATTCGGAACTTCGCTCTCAACATCCAACGACCCATAAAGAGGATTGTCTGATTGCCGCAACAGCGATTCAAAAGAAAATTTCCCTGGTAACACGAAATTACCGCCACTTCCGGGTTTTTAAGCAGCTTAAACTTTATTTCAATACATGAGAATCATCGCAGGCACCCACAAAGGCCGCACCCTCTACGGCCCAAAGAGCCACGACATCCGGCCTGCGATCGACAAGGTCAAGGGAGCGATCTTTAACATCCTCTATGATGTTTCCGGAAAAAAAGTTCTCGACCTCTTTGCCGGCACGGGTTCGGTCGGGCTGGAGGCCCTGTCACGCGGTGCGGCCCACGCCGTTTTTGTAGACTATGGGGCTGAGGCGCTGGGGCTTATTCGGAAAAATATTGAGCTCTGTAAGCTAGAGTCCCGGTCCTCCATCATCAAACACAAACTCCCCCAAGGACTTGGGCGCATCTTGCAACGCTTCGCCCCCTTTGATCTGATCTTTGTGGATCCCCCCTATGATCAGGATCTTGTGAATCTGACACTCGAAAAAATAATATCCTCTCACCTCCTCGCTCCTGAGGGAACGATTCTGGTGGAGCATTCTCCCCGCGAGATGATCGGCGAGATTGCGGGATTGAGGCTTGCGGATCAGAGGAAGTATGGACAGACAGTAATTAGTTTTTTGGAGCTGATGTAACTGATGAGTTGAAATCGCTCAATGGGATCACACTTATTTTTTGATCCAAAGAATAGTGGGCATTTCCGGGATAAATCACCCACAGATGCTCCAGCTCCAAATCTTTCACGGCTATCTTCATGGACCGCGTCAATTGAGGAGCATCCTCATATTTAATTTCGATCCCCCAATTCTTACCGTGATCCTGCCAGTACAGGTCCACCTCTCCCCATTGATGTAACGACCAAAAAAAGAAGGATTCCGGAGGAACATTCAATGTCTTCAAGATCATCTCAATGCAAAAGCCTTCCCATGAAGCCCCCAGCTTGGGATGTGCCATCAAATCATCCCATGACCTAATTCCTTGCAAGCTATGAAAGAGGCCGGAATCAGAGAGATAAATCTTGGGGCCTTAAACTGCCGGGCGAGAGTCGTTTTCAAACTATATCTTTGAATTTTCATACACAACCAAGACGGAGCAACAAGACGGAGGAGCTTAATCCGTTGAAATTATTTAACTTATTTGTTCCTCCGTCTTGCGTCTTGCGTCTTGCGTCTTGTTGCGTCTTGTAAATTATCCCTTTATTCAGTATAGCTATCCTATGTCTCTCGATTTGAAGTCATTGGTGTCTGCATTCAAAAAAATTCCGGGAATCAGGGCCGTTTATCTTTTTGGATCACAGGCCAGAGGCGATGCACGCCCCTCCAGTGATATTGATCTGGCCCTTCTTATGGATCATTCTCCTTCTCTAGATGCCCACGCTGAAATCGTTTCAATCTGTATGCGTATTCTACAAACATCATACATTGATGTCGTGATCCTGAACGATGCCTCTCCCATGATAAAATACGAAGTGGTCTCTGAGGGAGTTTTGATCTACAAGAAAATAACGGATGAAGAATTAAATGATTTCGAATCGCGGGTGATCCGGATTTATTTTGATACGGCATATTTACGCAGAATCCAGAATGATTATCTTCGCGAGAGATTGATGGAAAAAGGCCATGGTCTTTAAAAAACATACGATCCTGGAAATGTACTCATTTCACGGATCAAATCTCTCTGACTCGGATCTCCTCGATAAATGAGCTCATTCGCCAACCTGAGACCTACCTCAAGATTGCCATGAAGATCTTGCACCTCGCGAGCTTTCTGACTTGCCTGTTTTACGAGGGCAGGGATGGGATCATAATTTTTTTTAATTTTTTTAAAGCGCCATCTCCATCGCCGATCGGAGAAGGGCGAGCTCGGAGAGAAGAGGAACATGATCCGAGAGGCGGTGTCCCCCGTTTGAGGATAAAAATTGGTCGAGAAGGACCTTACTCGCGACAGTCACAAGATCCCGGCTGTGAAGGACATAATCGATCCGCATCTCCTCCTCCCCCTTGAGGTCCGCAATCCCGAGTTTTTCGGCATAGGGGCCATGGTAATAAGTAAAACCGGGATGCTCCGAGGCAAAGCGATGGGCCTGACGGTAGGAATCGCGAAGACCCAATTGATACTTCATCCATTTATATTCATCCGTCCTCAAAAATCTTCTCGCCTGCGGGTGATAATTTTCGGCCCGTATATTTAAATCGCCCGTCACAATCACCGGAGAGGCAGACTGACGCGTGAGTTCACTCAATCGAACCACTTGGGCGGCGCGCGCATTTTGGGCTTCGGATGAGTTCCCCTCCTGGAGATGGGTGAGGAGGACGGTCACAGGACCCATCCTTGGAATATCCAGGGTCGATTTAAGTATCCCCTTCCCCGTATAATTATCCAGATCAGCCCTCTCCTCATGAGGGAAAAACTGCGAATCACTGATAGGATATTTACTCAGCAGACAGAGCCCCGCTCCCCAGAAGTTGGGAAGATCCAGGAGGGACTGCATCGCTGTCATCGCCTGATCTTCGGAGAGGAAGAGCCGCAAGGCCCCATAAATCAAGGACCTCTTCGTCCCATAGTGACGTTGAGCCAAATACTTTACTACTTTGTCGGGATCTTCGATAAGGGCCTTACCCAAAAAAGGAATGCGATCCCCAATCGCTTTTATGATGCCACTGACACCGCATTCCCAAGGAGAGCCCCTTCGGTAGGGATAGATCTCCTTAAGATGAATCGAAATTTCATGGCTAAAAAGTGGGTCCCAGACTTCGGTGAAGGCCAAGACATCGGCCTCTGTCCCCTTTAAGAAGGCAATGATCTCTTTGAGACGCTCGTGATCTCTAAAATAGAGAGGGGTCGGCTCTTCCCTGTCCGCCAATAAAGCCAGATCACCAAAAAGGTGAAGGTTGGCCGTGAGGATCCGAATCCTGTTAGGTTGCTTGTCATGGATGTTAGGGGTCTGGCGTCTTGAAGAGGCTTCGACAACCTCTTCGACGGAGGAAAAAACACCGGACAGAGGACGAATGGGCCGATTACCAACGGAGCGAAGTCCAGTCAATGGCATAGCTCGACAGATGGTCATAGGCTTTATTCAGTTTTTTCTTTGGAGGGACTCTATACCACTTCATCCCCCGACACCAGAAAAATACCAGAAAAAAACCTTGCCCATGAAGGGAGCTCATCGTAGAGATTTCCAGGAGATTTTTCAGGAGATTTTTCATGCCTATCAGCGCTGTTTACCCGGGTTCCTTCGACCCCCCGACGGAGGGTCATATCAATATTATTGAGAGGGGCCTCAAGATCTTCGACAAGGTGATTGTCGCCGTCGCCGTCAATTCCTCCAAGAAGACGGTCCTCACGATTCAAGAGAGGACAGACCTCCTCCGGGAGATTTTTAAGAAACAGCCACGTATCGAAATCGATTCTTTTGAAGACCGCCTGCTTGTCGACTATGTCCGCTCCAAAAAAGCCCAAGTTATTTTAAGAGGACTGCGCACAATCCAGGATTATGAATACGAGTTTCAGATGGCCCTCGCCAATAGACAGCTCGCACCGGAGATCGAGACGGCCTTTATGATGACGGAATCCCAATTCTCTCATATCAGCTCAAGCCTCATTAAAGAGATCCTGGCCTTGGGGGGGTCGGGCAAGGGGATGGTTCCTTCGAGCGTTGAAAAAGCCATGAAGGGGAAATTGTCTTTATGATTCGACTGACAAAAAGAGTACAACGCATCAAGCCCAGCCCCACTTTGGCCATCGACACCAAGGCCAAAAAAATGATCGCTGACGGTATCGACGTCGTGAGTTTTGGCGCCGGCGAGCCTGACTTCGATACGCCGGACCCCATCAAAGAAGCGGCTATCAGGGCCCTCAGGGCGGGCAAAACAAAGTACACACCGGTGGGCGGGATTCCGGAACTCAAAAACGCCATCATCGCCAAACTGCGACGCGACAACGGACTCACCTACACCCCGGACGAAATCCTCGTCTCTGCGGGCGGCAAACATGCCCTCTACAACATCGCCCAGGCCTTTTTTGAAGCCGGCGATGAGGTGCTGATCCCCTCTCCCTATTGGGTGAGCTATCCGGATCAGGTGCTCTTAAACGATGCCACTCCGGTGATTTTACCCACCGAGGAGAAAGACGGTTTTTGTTTGAGACCTGAAGTATTGGAAAAGGCCCTGACGCCAAAAACAAAGGCCTTGATCCTCAACTCCCCTTCCAATCCCACAGGGGGGGCCTATCCCAAACCCCTCCTCGAAGCCTTGGCGAAGGTTTTGGTGAAACATAATATCCTCTGCATCTCAGACGAGATTTATGAAAAAATTGTCTATGATGGATTTCAATTCACGAGCATCGCCTCTCTCAATGATGACATCAAAAAATTGACAATTACGGTCAATGGCGCCTCGAAGGTCTACTCTATGACCGGTTGGCGGATGGGTTATGCAGCCGGGCCCAGGGAAATTATCCAGGCCATGACGAAGATCCAGGGGCAGGTCACCACCAATATTAACTCTGCGACTCAATGGGCCTGTGTCGAGGCCCTCAACGGGAACCAGGATTTTCTAAAAACCTGGGTGGGCGAATTCAAAAAACGCCGTGATTTTATTGCAGAGGCGTTTAATAAAATTCCAGGGGTCACCTGTTTTAAACCCCAGGGAGCTTTTTATGTCTTCCCCAACCTCTCGGCTTATTTTGGAAAAAAATTCGAGGGTCAACCCATCAAAAATTCGGATGATCTTTCGAACTATCTCCTCGATAAGGCTCTCGTGGCCGTGGTCGCCGGAAGCAGCTTCGGCGCCGAGGGTTATATCCGCCTCTCGTATGCCACCTCGATGGAAAAGATCAAAAAAGGAATGGAACGGATCGAAAAAGCCCTGAAGAATCTTTGTTAGAAGATTCATGCTCGTATTCGAAATAAAATTGTCGAAAAAATTGATGAATGATGTTGATTTTTCAGGGTATTTTTCGGGGCCCTGACCTGCCCCAAAAAATGTACGCACTGACACGCAACTTCTCTGAAGGAGAGACGATAGTGGGTTTAAGTAAGGAGATTCCATGGCTCTACTTCTTCCAATACTCCCCCCTTGGGGGCGCCCAGTTTCGCCGGGTCATTATGTCACAAGCACCCTCATTGTCTTAGGGGAAAAAGGTCTCATAGACCCTCAAATTTCTATCCCCTATCAAATTATAGGCGCTTATGGATACTTTAGAACAGGAGCAAATTTTTTCCGAATGATTGCCGGCACTGGTAGTCCACTGCAGGTGGCTAGGGATTTCTTTTCAGACATTGAGAAGCTCTATGAAAAGCGAATTCAAGGCCGTTACGATCAGATAAGCGATGAAGATAGTAAAAAAGCACTCGAGGCGATGTATGCGAAATTTTGTACAAGTGAAACATCGGCAGAAAAAGAAAAACTCCAAGAGATGGCTGATTGCATGGCTCGTGTCATGATAGCAGGGGCCAAACATTGGCTTTGGGACTGCGGGCAGGCCGTAGATAATGTTATACATACGAGGAGCATTGATATTGCCCTTAGTTGCTTGCCGTCTTATCTGCCATCCGACCGAATCAAGGAAATCGTGAATATAATACTCGTCTATGATACGAGCGATGCTCTACGCAAGATGGGCAAGGATTTTCCTTGTTATGCTGAGTCAAGTTCCGAATTTTCAAAACAGCTTGAGCAAATCGGCCGAAATATTCAAGATGGTAACTTAGGTATTTGTCTCCGATTAGCGGGCAGGTTCATTGTGGGTGGCTATACAATTTTGGCCTCAGAGATTTTAGATGGAGTGAAAAATTTCATTCAACTAGCCAAAGGGAAGCATAAAAGAGATTTAATTCTCGAAGTAAATCAATTTATAGACGGCCCTGCAAAAAGGATAGGATCTGAGATCCAAGGCATCTGTATTCCTGAACTAGCCCAGTTCTTCGAAACACTGCTCCTGGAATGTAACAACCTCAGCTGGTTTTACAAAAAACCCATCTACCTTAAGTTAAGAGATAGCATTGAACACTACAAGCGATTTCGGACAGTGGATCAGTTGAAATCGGATATCCGCCTCATTCAATTTTTTCGACACCCCTGACGGCTTCGGCGCCGAGGGTTATATCCGCCTCTCGTATGCCACCTCGATGGAAAAGATCAAAAAAGGAATGGAACGGATCGAAAAAGCCCTGAAGAATCTTTGCTAGAAGATTCAAACTAAATTCACTTTGACAAAGTGTACTTTAAGACGTACTTTAATACGTACAGGAGGTTTTTATGAGCGATACCTATAGCATTATGGAGGCACGTCAGAATTTAACCAAATTCCCGGATGAGTTTGAGAAACATCCTGAAAAAAATGCCGTGACTGTAACGCGGCGTGGCAAACCCGTGTTGGCTCTCCTTTCGTGGGAACTCTATGAGGCCATCATGGAGACCTTGGGAGTCCTTTCAGATCCTGAAATGACAGAGTCCCTAAAGAGCGGCTTGCGAGACATTAAGAAAGGGAAAGTGATTCCCTGGGAAAAGGTTAAGAAAGGCCTGGATCTGTGACCTATCGCATCCTGCTCACGGAAACAGCCCAAGTCCTGCTTAAGAAAATTACAGATGCTCGTATTCGAAGTAAAATTGTCGAAAAAATAGATGGCCTGGCCCATGAACCCGAAAAGCAAGGGAAAGCCATGGTGGACGACTTAAAAAAGTATCGTAGCCTGAGAGCCACAGGACAGAGGTATCGCATTCTTTACCAAGTAAAAAACAAAGAAGTCCTTGTCATTGTTGTTGCTGTTGGAATTCGAAAAGAGGGTGACAAAAATGACCTCTATCATCTTGCCAAAAAACTGGTGAAGTTGAATCTGCTTCAATAAAAAGTTCTCGATCTATGATCCTGACTTCTTCGCCCACCTCAAATACCAGTTTAAATAAACAACGGTCCTACGGATATCCGCCTCGTTAAATACCACTTGCCAACTTTCTCATAAAATAGTACATTAAAATGTATATTTTATTATATTTATGATGATTTAAACGTACTATGAAAACAAAAACATGGGATAATTTCCTAACGGCAGAGGCGGCTATCTCACTCAAAGAGGTTGGCCAACTCATCTCGGAAGCTCGCCAACGAAGAGGAATGTCAATCCTTGAGCTGGCCGGGCGGGCAGGAGTGGATCGACGCACTCTTTCCCAGCTTGAAGCAGGGGCTCCAGGGGTTTCGATGGGGCTTTTTTTTCAAGTGCTCAGTCTCTTCAAACTTGTGAGCGGCATCGAAGAATTTTTGAAGCCTGAAAATGACATGGAAACGGCGGCCGCTCGTGTACGCCAAATTCGCAAACATAAAAAAATCAGCAAAAAAATTTCAGAGAGTGAGGTCAATTTCTAATGCTGAAAGGTTTGTTCGTCCTCATCCATTTGAATCGACAATGGATCCCTTGTGGTTTGCTTGAATATCAGGAAGATGGGAGACGTTCCTCGAGCCTATTCCGTTATGGAAAAAAATATCTCGAACGAACGGATGCCATTTCTATTGATCCCATTCAACTCCCACTGGAAGATCGAAGTTTTGAAACTCCAGAAGGTTTTCAGATCTTCAATGGGATTCGTGATGCCGGCCCCGATAAATGGGGACGTTACCTCCTGGATAAGAAGTTTTCGAGAACCTTGAACGAGATGGAATATATTGCAGCATCCAGTGAGGATCGAGCGGGGGCATTGGCCTTCACAGATATTTTAGATTCTGAAAACTTCCCCAAGCAATATGAACCTGGTGAAAAATTTGAAATTTGTCACAACAAAAAAAGACTGGATCTCAGTGAATGCGCCGGAGCTATTGATGATGTTGTTGCCTCTGAAGAAACAGAACGTTTAAAACACTATCTCGACTATGGCCCTTCACTAGGTGGTGCACGCCCAAAAACAACCGTGGTTTGGAATAAAAAGCTTTATCTGGCCAAATTTTCATTATCCCTCGATTCAAAAAATGAACCTCTGATTGAATACGCCACGATGACACTCGCGAAAAAATGCGGGCTCAACGTCCCCACACTTCATCTTGAAGAAGTTGATGGCCGATCTGTTTTCCTGATTCAGCGTTTTGACAGAGATAACGAAATCCATATCCCGTTTCTATCGGGACTCACCATCACGGGCGTTCATGAAAATGACTTTGGTTCCTGGAGTTACCTTTCACTCGCCGAGGGTATCCTTCGCTTTTCCCAAAATCCTGAAAAAGATCTTAAAGAGTTATTCCGCCGTCTGGTCTTTAATATCGCGGTTTACAATAACGATGATCACCTTAGAAATTTTGGATTTCTCGGTTCCGGAAAATATTGGAACCTGTCACCACTCTATGACGTCTCTCCCGCCGTGATCCATACCAGCACATATACACTGGCAATGATTTTAGGCTCGGAAGGAAGACGTGCCTCTTACAAAAATGCGCTGTCCCTCTGTGAAAGATTTCGCCTTAGTAAAACTCAAGCCCGTCACATCGTCCATGAAGTGCAAGAAATCACCTCAACCTGGAAAAAACACTTTAAAACTATTGGCATTTCAAAATCTGAAATCAAGATGCTGGAAAATAGTTTCAAAGTGAAGGAATGAAGGATCTCTGATTCCAATTTTCTTGAATGGTTAGGCGAATGGACAACGCGTGCCTGGCGCTGAATTTAACGTCCCCTAAGTTTTAATTATCCTGATGAATGTGAAGACTTGACCCCGTACTCATACGAAAGGCGAGCATCATCGTCCTGTCTTTCTGATGAAATGTATTACGGAAGTTCTTATGAAACTCAGCCAAAGACTACACCCCAAAAACCAGCTGACCCTTCTCATCAAATTCGACCTGAACTCCTTCAGCCAATTCATGCCCCTCTATCCGGTCAAATTTTGCCAAAGTACCTTTTTTAACACAACCATCCCTGTGAAATACAACCGTATCTCTCAGGTAACATCTCCCATCATGATTGACAACCTCAGGAGTACACGATTGAACATTGTCAATCCCTTTATACTTAACGACCATCCCTGCCTGGTAAATTTTTTCTCCAGAACGATACTGCCAATCCCGAGCCAAAGTACCACATAGAACCGCCCCATCCGTGTCGAACTCAACGAGTGTCCCCGACTTAAAGGTTGCCCCACTTTCAGGGTCAGTCCAATCTTTTCCTAAAAAACAGTTCGTAACGCTATCATGGGAAAACTTAACGAGTGTCCCGTGCGGAAGAATGCGATTGTTACCCACACTCAACGGCTCGGCCAAAGTACCACAGAGAACGTTTCCAAACGCCTGAAGCTGAATTTCTGTCCCCGCCTGGTAGCATCCATGGGAGCCCAATTCAAGAGGTCTGGGGTGACGCCAATTCTGAGCCAAAATACCATATAGAACCTCCCCATCCGTGTCGAACTCAACGAGTGTCCCCGACTTAAAGATTGCCCCATTTCTAGGGTCAGTCCAATTTTTATCGAAAGTACAGCATATTCTATGGCCAGCCTTATCAAAGTTAAATTGAATGCTTGTCCCTGCCGGAAAAATAATATTTTCTTCAGGACCTAGAGAGGCCGCATACATCCTCAAAGTCCAACTCTGTGCCAAAATACCCGATTGAATCCGTCCATCATCTTGAAACACAACTCGTGTCCCTGATTTGAAGATTATCATGGTTCGGGGATCAGCCCAATCCCGAGTCAAGGTACAGGAACTAATAGAGCCAGTCGTGTTATACAGAACGACACTCTCACGCACGACTGGCACTCTCACTCTATCCGCCATCAACATCACTCGGGAAGGATCAGGGCCAGTAAATACCGTGGGCACCTCGTCGGCAAACAGGTAGCAGACTGCATGCGAAGGAGAGCCCGTCCCACGCAATCTGTCCAGAGCCTGCCCCATCGCTACGGGATCCATCTCGGCTGCAGCGCGGATCAGTGACTCTGCGCCACTCACACGGCTATTGATTGGCGAAGGCGATGGCCGCCCTAAAAGGGCTCCCACCAGGGCTTGCGGAAAGGTGATTTGGCTAGTTCCGTTTATCATAAATTTATCCTCCATTAACTGACTCCCTATTCTCCTCGTCCACTCTCAAAATTAGTTGCGTACTTTTTTTGTTTTTTCTACATATTTTTCAAACTGGCTCAAATTGAAAGTGAGCCTATTGATTTTATTTGAAATATTTTTTTGATAAAGCCCTTGTGACGGTCGCCGCCGGAAGCGGGTTTGTGACCTGAAGAATCTTCGTTAAAAGATTCTGGTAAAACCCATTGACATGTATATACAGTCATAATAATCTATATATACATTGATCGGAGGCCTTATGGAAAG
>Ga0209515_10006003_pt1 | contig 15389 bp, 10 predicted proteins | sample Subgroupgradi54m_FD_187454 | JGI IMG/M metagenome (GOLD analysis project Ga0209515, IMG submission 187454) | Subsurface groundwater microbial communities from S. Glens Falls, New York, USA - GMW60B uncontaminated upgradient, 5.4 m (SPAdes)... ...
ATGCTCGCCTCGCAGGGTGGCGACATGGCGGTCGAACGCCTCGGTCTCGAGCAGGTCGGCGACCATGAGTTGCGACAAGGTCTGGGTATGGAGGTCCGCCCGTTGCTTGATCAGCGCCAGCTGCTCGATGATCGGACGGACGGCCGCGATCCAGCCGAGCCGCAGTCCCGGCGCCAGCATCTTCGAGAACGAGTTCAGATGAATGACGATCTGATGCCGCTCGTCGATCTGGTAGAGCGACGGCGGCGGCGCCGTGCCGAGCGAGAGCTCACGATAGGTATCGTCCTCGATGATCGGCACGCGATACCGTTCGGCCAGCGCGAGCACTTCGCGGCGAAGGCGAAGCGGGAACGTCTTTCCGGTGGGATTCTGGTAGGTCGGGTTAAGGTATAAAAACTTCGGCCGGTATCTGAGGAGCGACTCCTCCAGTTCGTCGACGTCGGCGTGCTGCACGTCCCAGCCGATCAGGCGAGCGCCCGCGCTTCGAAAACTATGAATGGCCCCCAAGTACGCCGGGCGTTCGATGATGACCGCGTCTCCGGGATCAATCAGGCATCGTGCCAGCAGATCGAGCCCTTGCTGTGCGCCCGCCACCACGAGAATATGATCGTGCGAGCCACCAAAACGACCGGCGATGGCCGCGCGCAGGCGTGAGTGCCCTTCGGTCGGTCCGTTGCGCCACGGCGCGGCTACGTCTGCCCCAAGGATCCTGTCGAGCGCGCGCCGGACGGCATCCGTGGGAAAACAGTCGAGCGCGGGTTGTCCTGCGGCAAATGACGTCAAGCCAGGGTCGCCAGCCGTACGCATGAGATCTCTGACCGTCGAATCGGTGGACTGGAGCGCCGCCGCCGACACTTTGCCGCGCCAGGCGAACGGTGCGCTGCCGGGATCGGGCTTGGCTGAGACAAACGTCCCGCGACCCACAAAGCCACGTACCAGGCCTTTGGCTTCGAGTTCCCGGTATGCAGTCGCAACCGTCGTTCGAGAGATCCGGACACCACGCGCGAGTTCGCGCTCCGCCGGGAGTTGGAATCCCTGGGATAGGATCCCGTGCGCGATCCCCCGTTCCAAGACCTCCACGAGATGGCGGTAGATCGGCCGGCTGCGCGCCAGCGCGCCAGCGTCTGTGCCCAACGCGCGGAAGAGGCCATTGATTGATTGGCTCTTCTTCAGACGATCTTTTTTCAGCATGATTCACTTGGACGGACACACACTAGTCGGACAGTGGACCAGTCCATTCTAACGAACTCGACGCGAACCCGAGCTGATATGCAAACGGTACCTGTGACGGCACCACACGATGCCGTCCTGTTCGTCCAAGTCAACGCGTTCACATCAACGCCGTTCTGCGGAAATCCAGCCGCCGTGTGTTTCTTATCCCACCAGCGTGACGCCGAGTGGATGCAGCGTGTGGCGCGCGAGATGAATCTGGCCGAAACCGCCTTCGTGGTCCCGCAGCACGATGGTTGCTCGCTACGGTGGTTCACGCCGACGGTCGAAGTGGAACTCTGCGGGCACGCGACGCTCGCTGCCGCGCACGCGCTCTGGGAGACCGGCAGGCTGGACCCGCACGATCGGATCCGATTTCACACCTGTAGCGGTGTGCTGACCGCCGTGCGGAATGGAGAGTGGATCGAGCTGGATTTTCCCGCGACGCCGGACGAGCCCGTCGACGCGCCATTCGGGTTGGTCGAAGCACTGGGCACTTCGCCGGTCTACGTCGGCAAGAGTCGCTTTGACTATCTCGTTCAGCTCGACAGCGAGGAGGCCGTTCGCCGGCTGCAGCCGGACTTCGGCCGGCTCAAGAAGGTACCCGCGCGGGGCATCATTGCGACCAGCCGTTCGGCGGGAGCTGACGATTTCGTCTCGCGGTTCTTCGCGCCGGCCTCCGGCATCGACGAGGATCCTGTGACCGGCTCCGCCCACTGTTGCCTCGGACCGTTTTGGAGTCGTCGCCTCGGCAAACAGACGCTGCGAGCCAGGCAGATTTCCCCGCGCGGCGGCGTGCTGAGAGTATGCGTCGACGGTGACCGTGTTCGGCTGGAAGGCCAAGCCGTGACGATGATGAGGGGTGAACTGTATGCCTAGGACCCTGTGGGTGGCCGGCGTCGCCCTCCATGCGATTCTGGCGCGCAGCGCCAGGGCCACGTTTCCGAACTGACGCCGATGATGCGGGACCTGCGGTACGCGCTGCGCGCCTTGAGACGGACGCCGGGCTTTACCCTCGTCGCCGTGCTGACGCTGGCGATCGGCGTCGGAGCGAACACCGCCATCTTCAGTCTCGTCAACGCGGTACTGCTGCACCCGTTGCCATACCGCAATCCCGAGCGGCTGGTGAAGATCAGCGTCGACAACCCCGGACTCGGTCTGCGTGATGTGCCGTTTTCGTTTCCCGAGTTCGAGGACTTGCGCACGAGAGCGAACGTCTTTGATGAGGTGAGCGTCGTGTTTCCTGCGAGCTCGAACCTCACGGGAGCGAAGCAACCGGAACGCCTCGAGTTGCTGGGGGTCAGCCCGAACTACTTCTCGCTGCTCGGCGAGCGGGCACAGATCGGGCGGCTGTTCGGACCGGAAGATGTCGCACGGGGATTTGCGCAGGCGGTGGTGATTAGCGATGGCCTGTGGCGGCGGGCGTACGGCGCCGACCCGCTGGTTCTCGGGCGCAGTCTCCGCCTCGACAACGATCTGTACACCATCGTGGGCGTCGTCAGCCCGGAATTTCGTCACCCGGGCCGCACGCTGTCCCAGGACGTTGACGAGTGGGCGACGGCCGGCTTCAGCGCGGATCCATTTCCCTCCGCGCGCAACGTCCGCCTCCTGCCGGGCGCGATCGGTCGCTTGCGCCCCGGGCTGAAACTCTCCGAGGCGCAGGCGAGGCTCGACGCCTTCGCCACGGGCGTGCGCCGCAGTTTTCCGTCAGAGTATCCGGAGCAGGCCCGCTGGTCGGTGCGGGTGCATCCCCTCCAGGAGGCGCTGGTAGGGGACGTCCGATCCATGCTGCTCGTCCTGATGGCCGCGGTCGTCGTGATTGTGCTGATTGCCTCCGTCAATATCGCGAACCTCCAGCTCGCGAGAGCGTCCGACAGGCGGCGGGAGATCGGTGTCCGTCTGGCACTCGGCGCGACTCGGATCCGGTTGGTCCGCCAGATGCTGACCGAGTCGTTGCTCTTGTCCCTGGGCGCGGGGTTGATCGGTGTCGGCGCGGCTGGAGCGACCCTGCGCCTGATCGTGGCGTTGATGCCGACGACGATTCCACGACTCCAGGAGGTGCAGATCGACGGTGTGGTGCTGACGTGCGCCTTGGGGCTGTCGCTTTTGTCCGGCGTGATTTGCGGACTGGCGCCCGCCCTGCACGCGTCGAACCCGGATCTGGTCACCGCGATTCGGGAGGGATCGAGCGGGACGGGATACAGCGCAAAGACCAATCGCATGCGCAGCCTTCTCGTCGTTTCAGAATTCACGCTGGCCGTGGTGCTGCTCGTCAGCGCGGGCTTGTTGTTCAGGACGCTTTCCGGGCTGCTGCACGAAAACCCGGGCTTCAACGCCCATCACGTCGTCACCGCGAGCGTCTGGCTGCCCGTTCCGAACGATCCTCGCGCCGACAAGTACGCGGCGGCGTCCACTCGGACCGCGTTCGTTCGCGAAGTGCTTCTTCGCATCGCGGCCGTGCCCGGCGTCGACATGGCCGCCGTCACCTCGGACTTGCCCATGACCGCCTCTACCAGCAGCGCGCCGCTGACTCTGGAAGGCCGTGCCCCGGATCCAGCGCATGCCTTGACGGCTGAAGTGATCCGCGTGAGCCCGAGTTACTTTCGCGTGATGGAAGTGCCGCTCGTTCGAGGCCGCTTCTTCAGCGACGATGACGGCGAGAAAGGACAACCCGTGGCGCTCGTGGACGAGACGACAGCACGGCTCTACTGGGACCGCGACGAGCCCATTGGACGACGGCTGCGATTGGGAGGGGCTGCTGCGCCATGGCTGACGGTGGTGGGGATTGCCAGGGACGTGAAACACGACGGCCTCGATCGTGACGGCGTGCCGCACGTCTACACCGCCATCTATCAGCGGCCGAGCCGATCGCTCAGCGTGGTGATGCGGACCGCATTGCCTGCGGCGACGATCGAATCGCAGATCAGAGGCGCCATTCAAGGCGTGGATCCGGAGCTTCCCGTGTTCGCCGTCCGCTCGATGACAGACGCCATCGACCGGTCGCTTGCCCCACGGCGGTTCTCGGCCACGTTGGTCGCGGCTTTTGCGGCGGGAGCTCTGCTCGTGACGACGATAGGCGTGTACGGGCTCCTGGCGTACCTCGTCACTCAGCGGTCGCAGGAACTCGGACTGCGCATGGCGCTCGGCGCGCAACCCGCCGACATCGTGAAGCTGGTGGCTGGCAACGGTCTTTGGGTTGCAGGTGCCGGGATCCTGGTCGGGCTCGCGGTGGCGGCCGGCGGCGCGCCCGTCATGAGCGCACTGCTGTACGGCGTGCAACCGGTTGACCCTGTCGTGTTTCTGACGGTGCCGCTGCTACTCTTGGCCGTGACGCTGCTTGCGAGCTACATTCCGGCACGCCGCGCAACCCGAGTCGATCCGATGACGGCGTTTCGCGCGAACTGAACCACGTGTGTCGTGCTTTCGCTGTCCTGCGGCAGAGTGTCTTCGACCGCACGGAAGCGCCGCGCCCGATCTAGCAGCCAGGAGTCAGCGTGCGATATTCAGCGGTGTTGCGTGTACCGACCGTCGCTTCATTTGCGGTCGTCTCCGTCATAGCTCTCACGTCCCTCGCCTACGCCCAGCAGCCAACGCTGGACGATCCGTCCGCGGATGGCGACTTTCACACCACGTTCACGTTCGACGAGCAGAACGTTGTCTGGCATTGGACTATGGATGCCGAACAGAGTGGCACACGTCGTCCGTTCGCGCGGTTGACCATGACGAAGCTCGGTACCCCATGATCTGCCGAATCCTCGGCAAGAAAGGTCAAGAAGTGCCCTGGACGTCCTATTCGTTCCGCAACGCGACCACTGGATCCACCTGCGTCGCGCGCCGCGCCGGCAGATAGCTCGCCAGCAAGGCAATCGCGGCCAGCATCACCGGGACCGCCGAGAACGTCACGACATCGGTGGCTCGGATCCCAAACAGCAAGCTTCCCATGAGGCGCGTCAAACCCATTGCGCCCACCAGCCCGGCGGCAATTCCGGCGCCCGCCAGAGTCATGCCTTGCCGGAGCACCATCCCAACGATCGTGCCCCGGTGGGCACCCAAGGCCAGGCGGACACCGATGTCGTGCGTGCTCTGCGTCACGAGGTACGACATCACGCCGTAGACCCCGACGATTGCGAGGATCAACGCGGACACGGCGAACGCTCCCAGCATGATGGTGGAGAATCGCTGTCTCGCCAACGACGCCTTCATCCGATCCGGCATGGTCCGAATGTCGTACACCGGGATGGTCGGGTCACCTTCGTGGATCACACGCACGATGGCGCCTGCGACCGCCGTTGGCTCCGACGACGTCCGGGCCACTTGATATTCGAGCAATCCCACGGCGGGCCGGTACACGACCATGCGGCCGTCGACATCGAGTCCATATTCCTTCACGGTGCCGACGACACCGACGATGATCAGAGGCCGCTTGGGATCGGTCCAGACGTGCTTACCCAGCGGATCCGCATCCGGCCAGAAGCGTCGCGCGAATTTCTCGTCGACCACCACCACTTGTTGGGCGTTCGGCATCGCGTCGAAGTCGGAAAAGAACCGGCCCTTCACCAGCGGAATCCCCATCGTTCGGAAGTAATCGGGCGTGGCAGACCGCTGATCGACCTGCAGTTCCTGCCCGAGCTGCGGCGTGAACCCCTCCACGTTGATGTTTCCCCAGCCCACCGACGATGTGAATGGAAGCGCCGACACCGCGCCTTCCAGCTTCACCCCGGGCACGTGGGCAATGCGTTCACCAAGCTGGCGGTAGAAGTCGGTGGCTTCTTCGCGGGTCTGGAATTGGCGCCCTCGTGCGCCGAGCCGCATCGAGATGACGTGGTCCGCGTCGAACCCCGGCGACACATTCTGCAGTCGCATGAAACTGCGGATCAACAGACCGGCGCCGATCAGTAGCATGAGCGTGAGTGCCAGCTCAGAGACGACCAGCAAGCTGCGCAGTGGGCGTCTGGACGTGCCGAAGCCCGAGTCCTCCTGCGTGCCCCTCCCGCCGCTCTTGAGCGTGGCGTTCAGATCGGTCTTCCCCGCGCGCAACGCGGGCGCCAGGCCGAACGCGATGCCCGTGAGGATCGATACGCCCAGGGTAAACGCCAAGACGGAGCCATCGATCGTCATGACGTCAAGACGCGGGATGTCGCCTGGTTGGACCGTACGCACGACGTACAAACTTGCCTTCGCGATCAGCAGCCCGACGGCACCACCCATCACGCCGAGCAGCACGCTTTCCGTCAGCAACTGCCTCACCAGCCGTTGCCGATCGGCGCCGAGTGCCGCGCGGATCGCCATCTCCTTCTGGCGGCCGTTCGCGCGCGCGAGCAGCAGGTTGGCGACGTTTGCGCAGGCCGTGAGGAGCACCAGAGCGACCGAACCCAGCAGCACCAGCACGGCCCGGCGTACGTTGCCGACGACTTGCTCGAGAAGCGGAACCACGCTGATCGTGAAGGTTCTATCGCGTTTGTCCTTCTCGCGAATGCGGCCGGCAATGACGCTCATGTCCGCCTGCGCCTGCGCCATGCTCACGCCCGGTTTCACGCGAGCCATCAGGTTGTAGTTCTCTTCGCCGCGCCGGTTGACGGCGTCGGCTCCGAGCGGCAGCGGCAGGAAGATGTCCATCTGCCTGATACTGCCCACGGTCGGCATGATCTCGTCGTTCAGCACGAACGCCTGGCTGAGGACACCCGCGACGGTGAATTGATGTTTTCCCTTGTCGATGCCGGTCCCGAGGCCATTCAGGGTGATGCTCTTGCCAACGATGTTCGGATCGGCGTTGAACAGCCGGGTCCAGAACCCGTAACTCAGGATGACGACCGGCGCCCGGCCGGGTTCGTCATCGCTTGGCAACAGAAGCCGGCCATACAGAGGTGTCGCACCCAGCAGATGGAAGAGGGCGGAGGACGTGAACAGCGCCTCGACGCGCTCCGGCTGCTCCAGTCCCAGCACCGTCCCGCTCCGACCTTCGGAGATGGAGATCTCCTGGAACGACGTGTTCTCTCTTTGAATGTCGATGTACTGTCCTGGAGAAAGCCAATCCTGTGGAATGTTGATCCCTGGAGCACGCAGCCAGAGGACCGCCAGGCGGTCCGGATCCGGATAGGAGAGAGGCTTCAGCAGGAGCGCGTTGACGACGCTGAACATCGCGGTATTCGCCCCGATGCCGATGGCGAGCGACGCAATGATCACCAGCGTGAGGCCCGAGCTTCTTCGTAACGTGCGAAGCGCGTGGCGGAAATCCTGCAGGAACACTGACATGTCTGCCCTCTCACAGGCCCGGAAACTCTTCGACTCTCACACCTCCGGCCGAGCCGCTTCCACAAGGGATCCTACGGAAAAGAGGACGTCGCAAAAAGAGCCAATCAATCGATGGACCTCTTCGTGCGTTGGGGACCGCTCCGTGGCAACGCCAGCCGCTTGTCCTCCGTCTAATGCCGCGTGACTCTCAACCGCCGCGACTTTCTCGTGATGGGTACTTCGCTGCCAGCCATCGCATTCCTCGACCATTCCGATTCGCTGGCGCGATTCCGCCGCGCGTTCGGAGGACAGGTGTTCGCGGCATCCGACGCCAGCTATGACCGTGCACGATCGCCAGCGAGCGTCAATCCGGTCAGCGACAAACGTCCGTACCTCATCGCGCGGTGTACCAGCCCGAAAGACGTTGTCCTCGCGATTGCATTCGCGCGGTCGCAAGGACTCGAGATTGCGGTGCGAGCGGGCGGCCACGATGTCCTCGGCGCGTCGGTCTGCGAAGGCGGGATCGTCATCGATGTGTCAGGAATGAAGTCGATCGACATTGACGCCCAGCGCGCCACGGCACGCGTTGCCGCCGGCGTCCGTACCGGCGAGCTCCACGCGGCCACCGCTGCGCATGGCCTTGCGCCCGTTCTGGGATGCAATCCCGCGGTCGGCGTCGCCGGCTTGACGCTGGGTGGCGGCCTGGGATGGTTCCTTGGCCGCTTCGGTGCTGCGTGCGACAACCTGCTCGCGGCTGACATCGTCACCGCGGACGGCCGACAACGGCACGTCAGCGCAGGCGAACATGCCGATCTGTTTTGGGGATTGCGGGGCGGCGGAGGCAACTTCGGGATCGTCACGGCGTTCGAATACCAATTGCATCCGATCAACGACGTCCTCGGTGGTGTGGCGGCCTGGCGGACCGATATTGGCGCGTTTCTCCGTTTCTACCGCGCATTCATGAGGTCCGCTCCTGACGAGCTCACGGCTGAAGTGAGCGTCGTCATGCTGGATGCGCCAGTTGTGCTCGCGACAGTGTGTTGGAGCGGCGACCGAATCGAGGGCGAGCGCGTCTTACGACCGCTTCGCGACTTCGGGCCGCCACTGGCTGACGCAATTGCCATGGTGCCATTCGCGCACCTGACCGATCGACCGAGTCCCGCATTTAGTGCCCGCGTGTTCGGGCCGCCGTCAGCGAATCAGAATGGAGGGCGTGTGTACGACTATTGGAGAGGTGGCTCGCTGAACGAACTGACCGACCCGGCCATCGAACAGATCGTGACGAGGCTGCAGTCGGCCACGCGTGGGATGTCGGTCGGGCTGGGTCACTACATGCACGGGCAGATCTGCCGCATCGCGGCAGACGCCACGCCGCTCCCGCGCGTGGCGGGACAGCTCACGTATTTCTTCGACGCGAACTGGCGCGATCCCGCGCGCGCCGAGGCGGCAATGGCATGGGTGAATGATGCGTGCGCCGCGATGGGGCGACTCTCCAGTGCTGGAACATATGTGAATTATCTGAGCGACGATAGCGACGTTGCGGTTCGCGACGCGTACCAATCGAATTATGCGCGGCTCGTCAGCTTGAAACGGAAGTACGATCCGACGAATCAGTTCCATCTGAATCGCAACATCCGGCCAGGTCTGCGATGAATCACTGAGCCTCCGGCACCCTCGCCCCCCGCCATGCGGCTGCTCTGGATCGGTCCGCCTTGTACCTAGTAGCTTCGGTTGAAGGCTCCTCTGATCTCCTTAATCCCATGCCCGACGTGACGCCGCAGAAGAGTTCTGAGAGTGACGCCATCGGCGTATCCGACTCGCGCAGCGATCTCTTCTACACTCTGATCCGTCGTCTTCAGCAAATGCACCGCGCGCTCCACACGCAACTCCTGGAAATACGACAATGGCGATTTCCCCATCACGGCGTGCATGCGGCGAGCCAGGGTTCTCTTACTCGATCCCGCTGCTGCCGCGGCATCGTCGAGCGAAAACCCATACTTGAGCCTGCCTCGCGCCCAGCTCTCGAACCGTTCCACGAGTGCGTCAGAGTGGGCAAGATGATCGGCAAGAATATAGGCGGACTGTGACGGCCGTGAATCCACGACCAGGTATTTCGCTGTCAATCCGGCAAGCCTTGGGCTTTTTTGCCGGATGAGCCATAAGGCCAGGTCCATGTGGCTGAGGGCCGCTCCAGCCGTCACGAACTTCCCGGATTTGACGATCATCCGCGATTCATCCAGCCGCACGTTCGGATATCTCTGGCGAAATACTGGAGCGAGCCACCAGGTGGTGGTCGAGTCTTGGTTATCGAGGAGCCCTGATTCGGCTACGACAAATGTCCCGATGCAGGCAGCCGCCGTGGATGCGCCTCGCTCCGCCCACGAGCGCAGTGTCTTGCCGGCGTCGCCCACGTCGGATCTCGCAAGAGCTGCCTGCAGGGGGCCCGGCATCTTGAATCCAATCGCCGGAACCACGACCCAATCGGGAACGATCCGCAGGGGGACCGCGGCCACTGGAACGATCAACCCTTGCGATGTCTTGACCGCCTTGCGCACGCCGACGATGGTGACGTCGAAGCGCGGCGAAGCGAGGCCAGACATCTCCGCGAGCTCGTTCGCCGTCTCAAATGCATCGAGCACGGTCGCCAAGCCCGTGTCAAAAACTCCGTCCAGCGCGAGCACGAAAATCCTCATGGCAAATATGATATCAACTTTGGCGATCCTGCCAATGGCTTATCGGCTCTGCGAAGAGCTATCTTGGCTGCGCTTGAAGGGATCCAGCCAAGGAGTAGCGCCATGCCAATCACAATCGTAAGGCTTGGTTCCCCGAGGAAAACAAAGGAAGGCTTGCGTCTCGGCACGGTTCGGAGACCGCCCAGAGGAGTGCCGAAGTCCGAATATGCCGAGAAGGATTATTACGATGTGTGGCTGCCCAATCTTTCGCCCAGTCAAGCGCTCATGAAAGAAGGACAGGCGGCGCACGACGCACGATCGTGGTCGGTGTTCGAGCGAAAGTTCCGATCCGAAATGAACGCACCTGACGCTGGAAAGATTCTCGATCTATTGGCCGCACTCTCCCATCGGACCGATTTTTCGGTGGGATGCTACTGCACCGACGAGAGTCGATGCCACAGATCGATCTTGAGGCAGTTGCTTACCGACCGCGGTGCCAACTTCGCCTAAACCCAACAGCCTGGTACCACGATCGGAGTGGCGTACACATGAACGAATTGCGACGGGACATCCTGCAGTGCATCGGCAACACCTCGTTGTTGGCCTTGCGCAAGATCGTGCCCGAGAACGGCTCCCGCATCCTGCTGAAACTGGAAAACGAGAACCCGACAGGCAGCATGAAGGACCGGATGGCGCTTGCCATGATCGAAGCGGCAGAGGCGGACGGACGTCTCACAGCCGGCGGTTCTGTCGTCGAATATACCGGCGGCAGCACCGGCGTGTCCCTGTCTCTCATCTGCGCGGTGAAGGGCTATCCCCTGCATATCGTGACGTCGGATGCCTTCGCCAGAGAAAAACTCGATCATATGAAAATCCTGGGGGCCAGGCTTCAAGTCGTTCGAAGCGAGAGCGGGTGCATGACGGAGAAACTCACCCGGGACATGGTCGAGGCCGCCCGCATCATCGCCGTAGACACTGGAGGCTTCTGGACCGATCAGCTGAACAATACAGACCAGATTGCGGCCTATCACAAAATGGCGGAGGAAATCTGGATTCAGACAGACGGACGGATCGATGGCTTTGTCCAGAGCGTGGGTACCGCAGGATCCCTTCGAGGGACGGGGGAAGCCTTACGCCGCCATAATCAACAGATCAGAATCGTTGCCGTCGAGCCCTCTGAATCCCCGGTTCTGTCTGGTGGCCGGGCAGGCGCGCATAAAATTGATGGGGTCGGAGCGGGTTTTGTCGTACCGCTCTGGCAGGAGGACATCGCGGATCAGATTGAACAGGTGTCCACGGAAGAGGCTGTGGCCATGGCCATTCGGCTGGCTCGGGAGGAAGGCCTCTTTGCGGGGACTTCCACTGGCGGCAATGTCATCGCCGCTTTGCGATTAGCTGAACAACTGGGATCTGACGCGACCATTGTCACCGTCATGTGCGATACCGGAATGAAATATCTCAGCAAGGCTTCGTCAACTTGAGTTTGTACGAGTACGCGTGCCATGAAGGCAATTACGCAATCTCGCGCCCACTTGGATCGGCGCTAGTCGGGTCTGGCGATCTGGGTCAACCGCTCGATCAACTGCCGCCTGAACGCATCGACGTCGGCGGCCTGCTCTTCGGTCCAACCCAGCGCCCGCGCCAGTGGGGCGGTCGTCCTTCTTCGGCGCATCGCGCAGAGCGGCCGCCAAGTCGGTCCCCGCGTCCAGCAAGGCCTTGACGTCGACCAGATCGCGCAGTTCAGTGCGGCCCAGCAATGCGGTCAGCTTGGCCGTCAGAATCTCGTGCATCGAATCGACGGCGATCGCCGCGTCGTCTATCGTCGCCAGCCGCGGAGGCTCCAGCGCGGGCTCGAGGAGCCAGATCCAGAAAAGCCGAGACTGGCCCAGGTAGCGGATCAGGCGTGGCCACAACTCGCGCACCGTCGCCAGCGTGACAAACTGAAAGACATCGTCGGGCTTGGCCTGCCGCATCAGCTTCGCCAGAAAGAGAGCCAACCGCTGTGGATGATATGGGCGGGACGGAAATACTGGAGCGCTCGGCGCACCTGGGTGTATAACGAGGCCCATGCGGCGACCAGAAGACAACTCTGGTTCGCTCAACACGGAGTCAACGATGTCCAGAATGATTCGACGATCAGTGCTTGCGGCCGCGGCGCTCGCGATGGGCCTCGTCTGGTGGACGGCCGGAGCCTTGGGGCAGCCGGCTGGGATGCCCAGCACCGGGAACGGCGACTGGACGCACTACACCGCCGACGCGCGCGGGTCGAAGTACTCGCCGCTCGCTCAAGTGACCGCCGCGAATTTCAACAAGCTCGAAGTCGCATGGCGCTTCAAGACTGATAACCTCGGCACGCGCCCCGAATTCAAACTCGAGGGCACGCCCCTCGCGATCCGCGGCACGCTCTACGTGACCGCCGGCACGCGCCGCGCCGTCGTCGCACTCGACGGCAAGACCGGCGAGCTCATCTGGTCGCACAGCTACCGCGAAGGCAATCGCGCGGCGATCGCGCCGCGTCAGCTCTCGGGCCGCGGCGTCTCGTACTGGACCGACGGCAAGGGCGACGAGCGCATCCTCTACGTCACGACCGGCTATCGGCTGATCGCGCTCAACGCGAAGAACGGCTCCATGGTTTCTTCATTCGGCGACGGCGGCGTCGTCGATCTCAAGAAAGGCGCGGTCTTCGGCAAAGGCCAACAAATCGATCTTGAGACCGGCGAGATCGGCCTCCACGCGACGGCGACGGTCGTGAAGGACGTCATCATCGTCGGCTCATCCTTTAAAGAAGGCACGCAGGTCGTTACGCACAACAACACGAAAGGTCTCGTCCGCGCGTTCGACGTCAAGACCGGCAAGCTGCTGTGGACGTTCAACACGATTCCTCGTCCGGGTGAGTTCGGCAACGACACGTGGGAAAACGAATCGTGGGCCACCAATGGCAACACGGGTGTCTGGACCCAGATCACGGTGGATGAAGACCTGGGCCTGGTCTATCTCCCGGTCGAAGACCCGACGTCGGACCAGTACGGCGGTCATCGTCCCGGCAACAATCTGTACGGCGACAGCCTCGTGTGCGTCGATTTGAAAACGGGCCAGCGCAAGTGGCACTTTCAAGTCGCACACCATCCGATCTGGGACTACGACCTGTCTTCGGCGCCGATCCTCGCCGACATCACCGTGAACGGGAAAGTGATCAAAGCCGTCGCGCTGCCGAGCAAAGAATCCTTCCTCTACGTTTTCGATCGCGTGACGGGCCAGCCGGTGTGGCCGATCGAGGAACGACCGGTGCCGCAGTCCGATGTCCCCGGCGAGAAGACCTCGCCGACGCAGCCGTTCCCGACCAAGCCGCCGGCCTACGCGCGACAAGCGGTCACGGTCGACGAGTTGATCAACTTCACACCGGCAATGCGAGCGGAGGCCCTCGAGACGGTCAAGATGTACCGCATGGGACCGATGTTCCTGCCGGCGGTCGTGAGCAAAGTCGGCGGACCGCTCGCGTCGATCACGATCGGCACGCTCGGCGGCGGAACGAATTGGCCCGGCGCCTCGTACGATCCTGAAACGCATACGGTCTACGCGTCGGCGGCCAACGCCGGCGTCTCGATGCTCGGCCTCGTCGAGCCTCCGCCGGGATTCTCGGACATTCGATATGTCGCGGGCGTCGCCGGACGCGAATTCCGGATCAACGAAGGACCTGGTTTCGGCAGCGCGGCCGACGCACCGAAAGTAAGCGTCAGCCAGCAGCGTCTCCAGTCGATCGGCGCCGCGCCCGCAGCAGCAGCTCCGGCGGCTGCGGGTCGAGGTAGTGCAGCCACGCCAGGTGCGGCCGGCACGCCACCAGCTCCAGTGGCAGCGGCGGGCGGTGGGGGAGGCGGCGTCAACGTGCAAGGGCTGTCGCTCGTCAAACCGCCCTACGGCGTTCTCTCCGCGATCAATCTCGATCGCGGCGAGCTCGTGTGGCAGGTGCCGCACGGCGATACGCCGGACGTCGTCCGCAATCATCCGGCGCTCAAGGGCCTGAACATTCCGAAGACCGGCCAGCAGGGCAGCGTCGGACAGGTGGTCACCAAGACGCTGGTCATCCTCGGCGACCCGCAGATCACGACGACGCCCGAGCATCCGCGCGGGGCGATGCTGCGCGCGTACGACAAGCAGACGGGCAATCAGGTCGGCGCGGTCTGGATGCCGGCGCCGCAGAGCGGTTCGCCGATGACGTATTCAGTCGACGGCAAGCAGTACATCATCGTCGCCATCAGCGGCGGCAACTACTCGGGCGAGTATCTGGCGTTTTCGCTCCCGGCGTCCGAGACGCGCACGACGGCCGGCGGGCAACAGTAGGGAACCCGGATTTCGCTGAGCTGTGCGCTGGAGATTCTCATGCGCTCATGGATGACATTGTCCGGCGGCGCCGTGCTGTCGGTCCTGCTCGCGCAATCCGGCGGCGCGCAGCCGGGGACCGCATCAACGAACGGCGCCGACTGGCCGATGTATCGCCACGATCTGGCCGGCACCGGGTACTCACCGCTCGCCCAGATCACGACCAGGAACGTCGCCACGCTGACCCAGGCGTGGACGTACAGCCTGCAAAGCGATGCGCCCGCAGCCGCGGCGCCGTCCGGAAGAGGCGGCGCCGGCGGTGCGAATTCCGAAGCGACGCCGATCATCGTCAACGGCGTCATGTATCTTCCTGCGGCCAACCGCATCATCGCGATCGAGCCGGACACCGGGAAGGAACTCTGGCAGCACCGCATCTCCGGCGCCGCCCCTTCGCGACGTGGCGTCGCGTATGCGCCAGGTGAGAGCGGCTATCCGCCACGGATCGTCTTCACTGCCGGACGCCGCTTGATCGCGCTGAACGCGACTACGGGCATGCCCGCCACCGGTTTCGGCACGGACGGTGAAGTCGACATGGTGGCGCCGTACAACTCGGTGCCGCTCGTCTACAAAGATGTCCTCGTCGTCGGAGCGAACAGTCCGCCCGGAGCGATCGGAGGCGTCGGCAATCCACGCGCGTTCGATGCGCGGACGGGCGCCAAGCTGTGGGAGTTCAGCTCGGTGCCACAGCCGGGTGATGTCGGCCATGACACGTGGGACGGTGACAGTTGGAAGGGCCGTCTCGGCGTGAACGCATGGCCGTTCTATTTCACGCTCGACGAGCAGCGCGGGCTCGTCTATGTGCCGTTAGCGTCGCCCGTACCGGGCTCGTACGGCGGAGACCGAAAAGGCGCCAACCTGTTCGGCAATTCCATCGTCGCGGTGGACGTCCGCACGGGTAAG
>Ga0209515_10006004_pt1 | contig 15385 bp, 14 predicted proteins | sample Subgroupgradi54m_FD_187454 | JGI IMG/M metagenome (GOLD analysis project Ga0209515, IMG submission 187454) | Subsurface groundwater microbial communities from S. Glens Falls, New York, USA - GMW60B uncontaminated upgradient, 5.4 m (SPAdes)... ...
TCGTTGAAGAAGCCAACCTCACTCCTCATATTTTGTTGGGTGAGATAAAGAGAATGATTCAGAATAAAGACGGTTTGCGGCGAATGGGAGAAGCGGCGCAGCGCTTTTCTCGGATTGATGCAGCAGAGATCATTGCGCGAGAACTTCTGCGGCTTGGATTGCATGAGAAGTTAAAATAAGTGATCTCACAAAACGTGAATCGCTTGAAATTGTGTCACTCGGACGAAATGAAAGCTAGCTTTCATTTCGCTCCTCGTTAGCAATTATAAGCGAGCTTGAAATTCCGTCGCTCACCCAAGATGAAAGCAAGCTTTCATCTTGGGATTCGTTAGGAATTATATCAAAGATATACTTTCGTCGCTCGGACAGAATAAAAGCAAGTTTTTATTCTGCTTCTCGCTAGGAATTATAATAGGAGCAAGATGGTTCTTGCTCCTGTGCTGCATCTAGATGTGATTCCGATTCCAATTCAGTGTGAGGTCAATAGTGAAAAAAAGCATTGCGATACCGAGTGCACTAGCCGTGATACGTATTTGGGATGTACCATGAGGGAAAGTTTGCGAAAAGAATGCGTACATACCCCCGTAAACAGCCCCTGTAAGAAGACCTCTCCGTACGCCATCCAGTAAATAATACATTTTCTCTCCGTTGTGAATAAAAAGCCATATTGTTCCAAATCTTCCTTATAAGGTATAACAAATATATTAATATATGTCAAGTATTCGCACACGCATCGCTCCCAGTCCTACGGGACTTCTTCATATCGGTACTGCACGTGCCGCGCTTTTTAATTATTTATTCGCAAAAAAACATGGGGGCATATTCGTGCTTCGTATCGAGGATACGGATATAGAACGATCAGAGAAGAAATTTGAAAAAGATATTTTCGAAGGGCTCAAATGGCTTGGCATAGATGCTGATGAAAGTCCGGAAGTCGGAGGCCTCTATGAGTTTTATCGCCAGAGCGAACGTACGCAAGATTATACGCGCGCCATTCAAAAACTTTTGGAGAGTGACAGCGCGTTCTATTGTTTCCACGGCGCAGAAGAACTCGAAAAAGAGAAAGACGAATTGATGGCGGCAAAAAAGCCGATTCTTCACGTATGTGAATACCGCACGCTTGATATGAAAGAAGCCGAGCTTCTTACCGAAGTTAAATCGAGTTTTATCATTCGTTTTAAGACTCCGATGGGAAAAACTGTTCTCTTTAATGACCTTATTCGGGGCGATGTTCAATTTGAATCTGATCTGATCGGGGATTTTTCCATTGCAAAGCGCGTGGATGTTCCTCTCTATAACTTGGCAGTTGTGGTTGATGACGAGGCGATGAAGATAAGCCATGTGATTCGCGGGGAAGATCATATCGCCAATACGCCCAAACAACTTTTGCTTATCGAGGCACTAGGTTTTGAAAGGCCGATCTATGCTCATCTTCCTCTTGTGTTGGACAAAGATCGCTCAAAGATGTCCAAGCGAGATGGCGCTACTTCTATTATTGAATATCGCGAGGCGGGATATCTGCCAGATGCGCTGTTTAATTTTATCGCATTGCTGGGATGGAATCCGGGTACTGATCAGGAGATTTTTAGCCGCGAAGAGCTTATCAGCAATTTTTCTCTTGAAAAAGTACAGAAGTCTGGAGGCGTATTCGATCTTACGAAACTTGATTGGATGAACGGCGAGTATATTCGCAAGGCTCACGTAAAAGAATTGACTGAAATGTGCATGCCTTATCTTGCCGCTTCAGGCTTTGTTCAAGATCAGCCAATGGAAAAGATCGAGCGCGTAGTAGCGCTCGAGCAGCCGCGTTTAAAAAAACTGTCTGAAATAACGGAAAAGGTTGATTTCTTTTTTAAGGCGCCGGAATACGAGAAAGATCTGCTTACATGGAAATCAATGACAGAGGACGAAATACGCAGTTCCCTTGGAGTAGCGATTATGCTTTTGGAAGAAAATCGCGATAAAGAACTCGTGGAAATTGAGAAAATATTTCTTGAAAAAGCAACGGCAATGGGGGATAGGGGATCGCTTTTATGGCCGCTTCGCGTAGCGCTTACGGGCAAGAAGCACTCCCCTGGGCCTTTTGAAATTCTTTTGATTCTTGGCATTGATGAGGCGATAATGCGACTGGTGGCTGCTAAAAGTAGGTAACAGAATTCTATGAGAAGGAAATGGATTGGTAATGCAGCTCTATGCGGCGTATCGATAGCGACTTTTTTGATTGCGATTTTTTTGGTTATGACGCCGGCAAAAGCGGATATGTTGGATGATCTTAAGAAAAGCATTGAGCAGAAAAACGCTGAAATCCAAAAGCTGGAGGAGGACGCCAAAAAATATCGCGCGGAACTCGCGAGCAAACAGCAGATGGGCAAAAACTTAAAACAGGAGCTTGCTCGTATCCAGACGAATATTAAAAAACTTCAGAACGATAATGCGTTGACCCAGAAGCAGATCAAGCGTGCGGAGCTTCAGATCATGCAGATTTCTTATGAAATAACTAGTAAGGAGCAATCAATCAATAAACTTAAAAACGGGCTTGCGGGACTGCTGACTGTTTTTTATGAGACAGAGCAAAATAGCAGCGTATTGATGTTTTTGCGCGAGCCTTCATTTTCGGCATTTTTTCAAATGATTGACGGTAATGTCGCTATCCAGAAAAAAGTTCTCTCTGCGCTCGATCAGCTACATGCATTGCGCACCGAACTTCAGGGACAGAAAACTGCACAAGAACAGAAACGCGATGAGTCAAAGGACTTAAGCAATCTTTTGCTGCAGCAGCAGCAAACGCTCGTATCGCAAAAAAACGAACAAAATCAGATTTTAACGGTCACTCAACAGCAGGAGAAACTATATCAAGCGCTTCTTGTTGAGCAAGAAAAGAAACGGCAGCAGCTTGATTCGGAAATTCAGGATATTGAAGCAAAGATCCGTGTTACGATTGATGCCTCGTCGCTGCCCTCGAAAGGAACGGGCGTGCTCGGATGGCCGCTTCCGGACATTTCAAAATTGTCTTGCTTCGGCAGTATTGCAGCGGTAAAAAATTGCATTACCCAATTCTTTGGCTATACAGAATTTGCCGCTTCCGGGGCATATGCCGGCAAGGGGCACAATGGTACTGATTTTAGGGCAGATGTGGGTACGCCAGTGTATGCCACATCTGGCGGTCTGGTGGCAGGTACGGGTGATACGGACGTCGGATGCCGCGGCGTATCGTATGGCAAATGGATTTTGATTAAGCATACAAATAATCTTTCAACGATCTATGCGCATCTTTCGCAAATTAATGTTTTGCCGGGGGATAATGTGAGTCGGGGAACTCGCATCGCGCTCTCGGGTAAAAGCGGATATGCAACCGGCCCTCATTTGCATTTTGGTCTTTTTGCCACACAAGGTGTGTCTATTCAGCCTCTCCGTTCAAAAGTGTGCGGTACTCTGATGACGCTTCCTATTGCCGCTACGAATGCATATTTGAATCCACTTGACTATTTGTAGATATTATAGTATAGTTTGTATATGTATGTAGGTTTTAAAGCGTTTTAAGAGGAGACTGAAAAATGCCGAAGAGATATGAGGTTCAAGGTGAAGGTACCGAAAAGTTTGTGTCTTGGGAAGGCACGAACGTATCAGTAGCAGAACTGCTTGATGCGGCCGCCATGGAGTTTCGTGACGTCCCATTTGAAAGCCTGGAAATTGGCCCAGGAGAAGAATGTCTATTCCTCCAGCATAAAGAGGAATCCGAGCCATATGAGATCGATGAGGAGCATAGGGCCAATTTGAACAATTTTACTCGCCAGGCTTATGAGCGCCTGCTGGCTAAAGGTTTGATAGATAAAATAAAAGAAAGCGGACAGTAAGATTTTTCGGCAGTGCGTGAGGGTGGAGACAAATCTGTCTCCACTCGTTTTTTATTTTAGCGGGTGGAATCTTTTATGCGTATCCTCTGCGTATTTATCCGATGCATGAACATAGCGTGTTGTGGTATGCAGAGATTCATGTCCCAGTAAGACTTGAAGCGCTGCTGGATTTGCTCCTTGCTCTGCCAAGTACGTCGCAAAACCATGGCGTAAGGAGTGTGCGGATGTCGGTACGTTAATCTCAAGCTGTTCTTTATAAAACTTTATCTTCATCTGCAGATAATTTGGTGAGATTCGGGCTTTTGTGCTTTGAGCGTTGAGACCGCGATAAGGAATGAATAAGGCTTGAAGGTCATCCGTGCGCGTATCAATGTACTCTTTAATTTGTTTTTTTGCTCGATCGGTAAGATATACAAAGCGCTCTTTTCTTCCTTTGCCTCTTATAAAAATCCTTCCGGATTTATCCAATTGGTTTCGGTTAAGCGAGATCAATTCAGAAATACGCATGCCTGTCGCAAAAAGCGTTTCAAGCATAGCTCGATTTCTTAAACGAACCAGTTTATCTTTTTCGCATTGAGTAGGGAACTCAATAAGGCTTACAAGCGCATCAAACTCTGCCACGCGCGGGTGCTTGTGAGGCATTTTTAATAACCGTATCGCTTCAGGCGGGATTGGGGTTTTTCTATCCAGTTCTATGAGGTATTTGAGATATCTCCTTAGGCTGGATAGTGTTCTATTAATGGTGCTTGCGGATAGTTTTCTCTCCGTCTCAGTTCCGTCAGCCGTTTTTCTATCAAGTGAGTTCAAATAAGCCTTATAGCGGTCGATAGTAATTTTAGTGACATCATAGAAATTTGTCCGTACATCTTCTTTGAGGAATCTGTTAAATAGCTCAAGGTCACGTTCGTAATTATACGTTGTTTCCGGCGAGTAGTTATTTGTCTGGAGGGAAAGTAAAAATTCATCAATATAGGGGAGTGATGATTTTTTATTGTCGTTATTATTTTTCGTTTTCATGGATTATTTTTTTAATTAATACCTTGGGGGAGTGATTGTAATGTTTTGTTGTTCCATCTGGATTTTTATAAGGAATAACTGAGTGTAAGATATATTACACTCAGTTTACTATCATATAGAATTGGTCGCAAGTATGATTTATCCACATCCCCTGTCCGTTTTCCTTTTTAAAATAAAAAAGAGATACTTATCAGTCTCGTGTACTGATAAGTATCTCTTTTGACTCATTGCTAGTTGGGACGAGGAACGACAAGACATATGCTTGCAAGTAGAGGCCATACTGACTGATAGAACGCCAATCTTGCTTCGTCATTGCCTATTTGTTTAAAATTATACTTGCGATATCGCGCAAGACGGCTGCTTTTGGTATTAGGCGCGCCGAACACGTCCATAGTCAGCGGCCACCAGTCATCAAGCGCATCTTGCAGTTCTGCGTGTCCGCGGATAGTACTTGCCCACTCCTTAATCCCTTTGGTGCCATACTCAACGTGTCCTTTCTCTTCTTCCTCAATACCATTGATCATGATGCTCCACGGTCCGTACGGACCTTGTTTAAATTCCGCGAGCTGTTGCCCTGCGGCACCATCCATCAGAAAGTTAAACATAAGGACATGCGCCCATGATATAAACAGTTCCGGATGCTGGAAAATGCGCAGGATATGTTTTTCTTTGTACAGATGGCGGGCACGTCTTATCTGCCTGCCGAGCGGTTTTAGGATCTCCCGAACTCGCGCGCCATGATCTAGTTCCTCTATGCCGATATGGGCGATAAACGCCGCCTCTTCGGCAGTCGGCGCAAGCCGGGGGCAATAGCGCAGGTAGTTTTCTCCGCCTCGATATTCGCAGCTTTCTTGAATGAGGAGAAGTTCTATGAGCGTATCCCGAAACTCCTTCGGCATATCAGTATACTCCCAGACTTTTTCACCTCGTGCAATTTTTGTAAGAATTTCCTGTTCTAAAATATCCTCTTGGGTGAGAGTATGGATTGTCATAGCATTGCAGTCCTTTTCTTTTTTGATACTGGTGTGTGTCAACGAAACCTTAGCGACTATACCATTATGTTAATAGTTGCGCAAGATAACGGGTGTAATGATATATACCCAAAGCGGTATATACCCATGGCGCTCGCAAAAAATGAAAAAGGATTTTTCGCTTTTTGCTCGCTTGTGGTTATAATAGTGACATGAGAACGTCATACTCTGCCATCGAAACATACAAATCCTGTCCGCAGCGATATAAGTTTCAGGAGATTGATCATATCCGCGTGCCTAAATCGCGCGAGGCAATGTTTGGCTCTCTTATCCATGAGACGTTGCACTTTATGTTCAAGAGTGATCCCCTGTTCCCTACCCTTGATGAGGTGGTGGCGCATTTTCGCACGCATTGGCCGAGCAAAGAAAAACTTGCCTCGCAGTCTCTCCATGATCATCAGATATATCCATGGACTGACGACGAAGAAAAACGTTATTTTGAGGAGGGAGTGCGCATGCTTAAGAAATTCTATGAGAAGAATGCGCCGTGGAATTTTTCCGTGATTGATCTTGAGTCCCGATTTACCATATCGCTTACCGATGAGAAAACGGGAGCTGTGCATATATTGGCGGGTATTATCGATCGTATTGATAAGCCGACGGACGATTCGTATGAGATCATTGATTATAAGACCGCCAAACGTATGCCATCACAGCAGGGCATAGATGAGAACCTTCAGCTTTCTTTATATGCGTTGGGTCTGCAGACTCGTTGGCCGCATCTCAAGGCCGAGGATATTAAATTGAGTCTATATTTCATGCGTCATGGCGAGAAGCTGTCTACCAAGCCCTCGCAGGAATTAATTGAGAAAACAAAGAAGCAGATTTTGGCAACCATCAATGAGATTGAAATGAAACTTAAGGAAGGCAAACCATTTGAGCCGATGCCCGGGCCTTTGTGCAACTGGTGCGGATATCGGCCGTTGTGTCCCGCGTGGAAGCATCTCTACCGCAAGAAAAAAGAAATACCGCCTCAAGAAGAAGTTGATGATCAGATCAAGGAATATTTTGCATTGAAAAAAACCGAGAAGAAAAATGAAAAGCGCCTTGGTGAGATTCAGGCGGTAATCAAGGATTATATGGCGCGCGAGGGAGTAACGAGGGTATTTAGCGACGAGGGAACTATCACGAAAAAAACTATCCAGCGCTATGCGTATGATTATGAGAAGGTAAAAGCAGTACTATCCCCTCTTGGTAGGTGGGAAGAGCTTTTGAAAACCGATGACACGAAGCTCAAAAAAATGCTTAAGCAAGTTCCCGATGAGGTGCGCGAAGCAATTGAGGAGGCGCGCAGTATTGCCCGGGAGTATGCGGTGCTTGCGCTCTCTGAGAAAAAGCTTGGCATTGAATTAAAAGAAACTCCGCCTTTAGAATCTGAATCAGAATCCGAACAGATATTAGAGATTGGATAGTTTATAAAAAGAGAAAGGGGCCATCCACGATGTGTTGTGGATGGCCCCAATTTTTTTCGACCGCCTGCGGCGGAATTCAAGGATCAATCAACAAGAAATCAAAAAATCCAAGGATTCACCCAGTAGGTGATTCTACTGAATCAAAACTTCAAGAGTCGATTACTGTGAGACAAAGGCCGAAGCGGAACCATAGCACCCGAAGGCGAGGTCGTACCAGCCGGCGTCGAACCCGACCTCGCCGTCGCCGAAGCGGAAGAGCGGCGCGTGCGAGAAGTCGCCATCGGCATTCGGAGAGAACTCGTCACCAGTGCAGTCAACGTGGAGCTGTTCCCACTGAACGAGACGTTCCGGATGGGTAAGCACCATGATGCCGATTGCGAAGGCGCCGAGACCGAACTCGTTGGCCGCGAAGACCTCACGTGCCCGGCGAACCGAACGGCCCTTGTGACGGAGACCGAACTGAGCCGGAACGACGAGGATGTCGTGATCCTTCTGCTCGTCGCCGAGCTTCTGGAACATCTTCGCCGTCTTGGCGTGCTGTCGCAGAAACGAAGCTCCGAGCTGGCCGTCACGGTAGTTGTAGAACTTCCGTTTGGACCCGATCATCGCGAGCACCTTCTCGACCGCTTCGCCATACGTCGGCGCGAACTTCTCCCACTTCGGGATGGCGAACTACCCTTCGGCGTTCGGGGGAAGTGGCTGATCGGCCAGCTTCTCGAGGGCGTTGCCGATGCCCGGGAAGAGACGGCGCAGGATGTTCGTCTGCTCCGTGATCCCCTTGACCTTGTAGCCCTTGGGATACGCGTAGCTGGACTGCACTTCCTCGTCGGCGAACTGGTTTGATAACCGTGTCGTCATCGTCAACCTCCTAGTGGTTAGAGAACTATCCTGATATATAATCAAAACAAATATAATTCGTTTTGTCAACCATTTTTGTATAAGGGTGAGCGGCTATTTGCAGCCGCTTGCGCGCCTAAGCCCCGTTTGCTCCGCTTCTTTGTTGGTCGCAAACCAAACCTTGTTTTCTTCCTTTACTCGCGATGCTCCGGAGCACCAGGAATAGTAATAGACCGCGCCGTTGCGTGAAGCAAATACACGGCTGTCAGATACCGGAGAACCTCCGGCAACAGCCGCTTGCGGGGCGTTGGAGGTATGGGAGCTTTCGCTTGGCTGGATCACCGAGAGGGGCTGGTTTGCCACTAAATCAACGGAAAGCCGGCCCAGCCCAAAGCCTGAAAGGCCGGTAAAAAAGATTATTCCGGCGATAAAAAGGTCGCCTTTGTTATCCGCGCACCATTCTTTGACTTTTTTTATGCTTTCTGCTATCATGAGTTTGTATTCAATTTTCGTCACAAATTAGCTTAAAATTCACGTATGGCACATACTAAATCCGCGGGCTCGACAAAATATGGTCGAGACTCGCAGCCAAAATATCTTGGTGTTAAAAAATACGATGGCGAGAAAGTAAAGGTAGGCGACATTATCATCCGTCAGCGCGGATCGAAGTTTTATCCAGGTATTGGTGTGCGAAAAGGCGCTGATGATACTCTTTTTTCTCTTATGGTGGGTAAAGTAAAATTTACGACCCGTCGAAAAAATCACTTTGATGGTTCAGTCAAACGAGTGAATGTCGTAAACGTACTTGCTTAAGTATAGCATACTGATTCTTAAAAAATATCCCCTCAACGGGGATATTTTTTGTTGTTTGAAAGCTATTAGATATTTCCCTCTTTGTCATTCCCGACTTGATCGGGAATCCAGACCCTCTTGAGTAAAAAGACTGGATTCCCGCTTTCGCGGGAATGACAGAGATGGGCGCGTAGGATTGACGTTTTTTGCTTATTTCTGCTCTCTAGATTTTTTGATGGCCGCAATAATGAATCCGAGAAACAACGGATGAGGATGTAGGGGACGGGATTTGAGTTCCGGATGGAATTGCGTGCCTACGAAAAACGGATGATTTTTAACCTCAATGATTTCTACGAGATTGCGCTTAGGGTTGATGCCGGCAATGACGAGTCCTTTTTCTTCGAGTTGATTTCTGAATTCATTGTTTACTTCATATCGATGGCGATGGCGTTCGACAATGGTAGATTCTCCGTAGCTTGCCGCACTTTTGGTTCCTTTGGCGAGCTCGCAATTGTAGTCGCCGAGGCGCATGGATCCGCCCATGTGTTTTTCTTTTATATTGGCAAGCTGGTCGGTCATGGTGTTAATGACCGGATATTTGGTACTGGGATCCACTTCTATGGTATGTGCGCCTTTGAGTCCGCATACGTTGCGGCTGAATTCAACGACGGCAAGCTGGAGTCCATAGCAGAGGCCAAGATAAGGAATGTTATTCTCGCGACAATACTGGATGGCTTTTATTTTTCCTTCTACCCCGCGCGCACCAAATCCTCCGGGTACGATGATGCCATCGTACTGATTAAGATATTCAAGTGATGCGGTATTTTTTTCATATTCTTCGGCGTTTAGCCACTCAATGATGGGTTTACGCTTAAGTTCCCATGAAGCGTGCTTTACCGCTTCAATGACAGAAAGATAAGAGTCGGCAAGCGTGAACGCTCCGCTTTCAAAGTATTTACCCACGATGCCGATTTTAATCGTGTCGGTGATTTTTTGTACGCGAGTTACCATGTCGCTCCACTCGGTAAGGTCGCGTTTTTTGGAGCGCATTTTGAACTTCATGAGGATTCTGTCCCCTAATTGATCGCGCTCAAAGTTGACGGGAATCTCGTAAATAAATTTTACGTCCGGTGCTGATATCACGTCTTCTTCCGCGATATTGCAGAATATCCCGATTTTTCGTTTGCGCGGGGCATCAAGGGCTACCGTAGAGCGGGCGATAATAATGTCCGGTTGAATACCGGCGAAGTTAAGGGAACGTACGGCGTGCTGTGTTGGCTTTGTTTTCATTTCGCCTATCATATCAGGTACGGGCAAATAGCTTACAAGGACAAAGAGAACATCTTTGGGGTGTTTGAGTTTCAGCATGCGTGCTGCCTCCAGAAAGAGCTGGTTTTGGTACTCCCCTACGGTTCCGCCGATCTCAACCAAAACGAAATCTGCCTTTGCTTTTTTACATGCTTTTTCAAGGCGCCGGATTACTTCTTCGGGGATATGAGGCACTACTTCAACGCATTTTCCTTCGTATTCGAGATTGCGTTCGCGCTGGATCACGGTCAAATATACCGCGCCCGTGGTCATGTAGTTGTCACGCGGAATATCCACATCAAGAAAGCGTTCATAGTTGCCGATGTCCTGGTCGCATTCCATACCGTCTTTGGTAACAAAAACTTCCCCGTGTTCAACGGGGTTCATAGTGCCTGCATCTACATTGATATAAGGATCTATTTTTACGGCAGTGACGGCAAATCCGCGGCTCTTAAGGATGCGCCCGATGCTTGCTGTTGATACTCCTTTTCCGATTCCTGACATAACGCCGCCACAGACAAAGATGTATTTTGCCATAAAATAGATGGGTTATTTATATGTGAAATGAAATTCTACTCCGGTTTAATGGTAACATTGAACGCTCCGGATACGCCATGAGGGAATTTGAGCGGCACGGAAGTGACTCCTGTGGTCTTGATGGGATCCTTGAGGGCGATCCACTCTTCCTCAATATTCATTCCCTGCTTATCTAAAGCTTTCTTGATTTGGGCAGCGCCTATGGATCCGAATGCTTTTCCTTTTTCTCCTACTTTGGTAGCAATAATCACTTCCATTGATTTCAGTTTGTCGGCGATATCTTGATATTTTTTCTTGTTGGCAAGTTCCTTTTGCTGCTTTTCGGTTTTTTCATGCTGAACGCTTCGGACGGTGGAGTTAGTAGCAGGTACTGCTAGTTTTTTTGCAATTAAAAAATTACGGGCATAGCCCTCATTTACATCGACGATATCGTTTTTCTGTCCGACATTGCGGACATCTTTGAGAAGGAGTACTTTCATAAAATTTCAAATGCGGTACGTTTCTCCGTAGCGTCTTTCCACTCGACTTTCACGTCATTAACGTGCGACCATTCTGTACCCTTTTTACACCAATCAATAAGTTTTTGCAACGCATTAGTTAGAGTTATGGTGTTTCCGGCTTTTCTTCGGGTATCTCTATTACATGTTTTTTAAATTCTTCAAATCGCGGGAGCTGTTCGATGCCGGTGAGTCCAAAATGTTTGAGAAAATCAAAGGTCGCCTGATAGAGGTATGAGCGTGCGTCTTTGGGATTCTCTGTTCGTTCGATTAGTCCTCTCATTAAGAGATTACGGACAGTGAACGAAGAGTTCACACCACGCAGATATTCCACCTCAATACGGCTTATGGGTCCTTTATAAGCAATGATGGCAAGAGTTTCGAGAGAGGAGCGTGAGATCTCTTGGGTGAACTCGCTTTTGACGAGTTCATCTATATAGAGGGCGTTTGCGGGGTTCGATGCAAACTGCCATGAATCGTCTTTTTCAAGCAATACAAATCCATGTTCACTGTGCTCGCGGGTGAGTTCTGCGAGCGCTGTGCGTATTTCTTTTTCCGAGTGCTTGGTACGCTTGACCAGCGTTTTGATATCTGTTGGTTCGGCTCGCACGAAGAGGATTGTTTCTATGATTGATTTGAGATTCATATTGAGATGTCATTGCGAGTCCCGCTACGGGCGTGGCAATCTAGACTATTGAATTATAGATTGCTTCGTCAGAAGCTTCCTCGCAATGACAAGGGCGTGGTTTGTATTCTATAACCGCCTAATCCTAATATCCGAAAATAGTTCGTTTTGATCAAGATCAATGAATTTTTGTCTGGCAAGCTCGAGAATGGCTAAAAAACTTACTATCACCTCTATTTTTTCATGTGAGTTGCTCACCAGTTCGGAAAATACTTTTTCCACTGAATTCATGAGAAATTCTCGGACATGGTTTATTTTTTCCTGAAGCGAGATGACGCGTTTTAACTTTTCTTCGGCAAGTTTCTGTACTTTGGGGATAGTGGCAAGGAATGAATTAAATGCCTGCTCTATTTTTTCAAGCGTGAGTCTGGGCGGAGGATAAAAGATCGGCTGGTGGGCAATGAATGATTCACGGCTTACCATGATCGGGCGGATTGCTTCAAGCTTTTTTAATTCAACGGCCACTTCTCGGAGTTTTTTGAATTCGGAGAGGCGTTTTTCAAGATCATCGATGGATTCCTCTTCGTCTTCGGTAAGCGCAAGGGTAGGCAAAAGCGAACGGGATTTGATAAGCATGAGTTGTGCTGCTACGACCAAGAACTCCGCCAATGCTTCCGGATCAATCTTTTCAAGCGACTTCACGTAGGCCATATATTCATCCGTAACCTTGGCAAGCGAGATATCGGAGATGGCCAATTTTTCCTTATCAATCAGCTCGATCAAAAGTTCAAACGGCCCTTCAAATTTGTCGTGTTTGAGGATGAATTCCATGCATTAAATAGGCTAGTCGAATATAAAACGAAACGAATTTGTATTTCTGTCTTTTAACACTTCATTTTCCGGAGGTTCAGAAAAATTACCATTTTCGAGATGGATATGCGAAATGGATCTAGAAAAGCGATTCTCGAGTGCATGAATTTCTTTTGTCATTTTGTCAGCTGCTGGATTGATAACTCCTTCGCATCCCGCATAACTATATATCAATCGTATCTCCCTATTTTTCGGTGTGTACTGATAAAATTCTTGATTAAAACATCCTGCATCGCCGTATCCTCCTTCAAGATAAAGTTTGTCTTCAGCGGAAGAGTATCCTAAGATGCTTCTAGCGGCTACGTGCTGGGCTAAAAGTTGAGGTATTCCTCCGTTGAGAGAAACGCTAAAAAGATTTAAGTTGCAGGGTCCGGGACCATCGCAAGGCGTTCCGGCGAGGTAATATAATTGATCATTTGAGATAAAAAAATCACTGATTTCTTCATTGGGTATGTTCGGGTTTTTGGTGATGGATGTTTCTGTATTGGCAAAGGGATCAATGATCCAGATGTTGCCTTCGTAAGCGTCGTAAAGATGATTTTTAAAAAATGTTGTTTGATAGCCGGAATGGAGCGTCATAACCTGTTGGGGAATGGAGGCTTGATGAGAAAAAAGAAGATGGATGTTGTGATTTTTTTCTTTGGTTTCACCATTTATAGATTTAAGATAAAGAGAGCCATTTGCATTGCTTAGATTTGGCACTTTATCATATGTTGGGCGGAGTGTGCGGAGCATTTGAGAGAATTCGCTGTCGCAGATATCAGACACGGTCTCTCCATTGGATGCAAAAAGGAAAAAGGCGCGCATATAGCTCTCGTCGTAGTCATTGCCAAAGATGGGATAGTGATTGATCCGTATTTCTCCGTGAATCGGTTGATGATTTTCTTGAAATTGAGTATTGGGCGTTGTGCTTGTGTTGACATACCAAGATGCATCAAGTTGGTCACCTTTGTCAGTAAAAACTCGTGTTGCGAATGAAGTCTGGGTATATTTTCTAAAATCGGGTACGGCAATACGTGTATATAAAAATGTACATGCCATATCTTTTCGTTTGAATATAAAATAGGGCGTTCCTATGTCCGGAGGAAGAGTGGTTTTTTCTTGATGTGCCAATTCCCATGATGGGAGAGGATCAAATGAGAAGTTCCCTATTCTAAAATTAAATGTGCCATCTTTGAAGGAAAATTTTTCAAGGGGCGTTTGTTGTTCGGAAATATTCTTATTATCTAAAGAAGGCTGCCGATTTGCTTTTTCTTTGAATAAGACGATCCCAGCGGTTATTACGGTAATAACCGCGACGATGATGAGAATCTGATAATAGTATTTAGTGAGATTTCCCATATATTCAGATTAAAGCAGCGTTTTAAAAAGAAGGATTATATTATTGCTATCCTTGTATGTTAGTATACCTTTTTTCTATTATATCTCAAAAACATCTCCTTTTCGGAGGATGTTTTTTGATTCGTTATTTCTTTATGATTTTGAGACCGAGCTCGTCAACATGCTTTGCGGGGATCTCTGCGGGAGATTTCATCATGAGGTCTCTCGCATCTCCTGTCTTGGGGAATGCGATGACTTCGCGGATGTTGGGCTCGCCGGCGAGAAGCATGATGAGACGGTCGAGTCCCCATGCAATGCCCCCGTGAGGAGGAGCGCCGGAGGTAAGGGCGTGGAGCATGTGGCCGAATTGTTCTTGGATCTGTTCGTTTGAATGTCCGAGGATCGAGAATACTTTTTTGAGGGTTTCTGCCGAGTGAATTCTGATTCCTCCCCCGCCGATTTCATAGCCGTTGAGCGCTATGTCATATTGCTGGGAGATGATTGATTCAAGATTTTCTCCTGCCAAAAGATTGCCAAGGAATTCGGGTTTGGGGGCGGTGAAGGGGTTGTGAGAATATGTCCATGTATTCGGCTGTTCGCCTTTTTCAAATACGGGGAAATCAAGAACCCAACAGAATGCAAATTCATTCGGGTTGTCTTTATTTACGCGCAAGTCAGGTTTGTCGGTGCCGTGTTTTTCCATCGCCTCTTTGTAAGTCATGCGAGGAAAAGGAATGGCTTGAATTTTTTTCTCTGGTGCTACGGTTTGTATCAGATGTATAAGCAAGTCTTCGATAAGAGTTAAAATATCTTCCCGCTCGACAAAGCTCATTTCAATATCCGCTTGAGTAAACTCCGGTTGTCGATCCCCTCGCGTATCCTCGTCGCGGAAACATCGGGCGATTTGAAAATAACGTTCCATGCCCGCCACCATGAGAAGCTGTTTGTACTGCTGGGGTGATTGCGGGAGGGCGTAGAAACTTCCCGGATAGATGCGAGAAGGGACTACATAGTCTCGCGCGCCTTCTGGCGTTGATTTGGTAAGAATAGGAGTCTCTATCTCAATAAAATCTTTATCATGCAAGAAATTGCGTATAAAGGAAATTATCTTATCGCGCAGGATAAGATTTTTTTGCATGCGTTCTCTCCGCAGATCAAGATAGCGGTATTCAAGGCGGTGTTCTTCACCGATGTCGCGGCCGTCGGTGTCAATGGCAAAGGGAGGGGTCTGGGCTTCAGCTAAGATCTCAAGGCCTTTTGCCTCGATCTCGATAGCGCCGGTCGG
>Ga0209515_10006005_pt1 | contig 15383 bp, 8 predicted proteins | sample Subgroupgradi54m_FD_187454 | JGI IMG/M metagenome (GOLD analysis project Ga0209515, IMG submission 187454) | Subsurface groundwater microbial communities from S. Glens Falls, New York, USA - GMW60B uncontaminated upgradient, 5.4 m (SPAdes)... ...
TTTTTTGAAGAAGGATCTTTGTAAAAATTGAAATGATTTTGTTTCATTCTTAGATCACTTTTCCAACCATTCGGATCATTGTCCTCTGGAACTGTCTCAAAATCATCTGTACCCAATTCATGATACGATGAGTTTCCGCCTACAGCTAGTGTTAATGAATTATCATACCCATATAATGCAGACGAAGATATTCCCAATCGATTCACATTTTCAATTTCATACGAATCATTTGAATAACGAGTCACTTCGTTTACCCACTCCCAATTGGATACGTAATCTTCGATATTCCCTAATTCCCATGTAAACATTTTTACAGGTACAGTAAATACACCATCCGTTCTCAAATTTGGATTGCTTGAAGTATTATTATGCATGCTTGCAGATGATTTTCTTGCTCCTACATAGGTATATGATTTATATGGACGAAATATTCCGCTGTTACCAGATAAGAAAGGATTAATATCTCTATCTACTGCTTGATTTAGATTTGGATTATTATCCGAATTCGCAAAATTTGAACTCCAATCATCTTTGAACAAACTTGCAGTAGCAGATAAAACATTACTTTCTATCATCCTTGTTTTAATAGCTGTACCTGCATTTGTTTTTAAAGTGGTTTCAGCAAGCATTCCATTGTTTATAGATCCTTTTGTTAAATAATTGGCTACCATAGTATTATTATGATTTCTTCTTCCAGATCGAACAACTTTTAGCTTAGTGGTAAACGTAATTTTACCATCTTCTTCTGACAATGGAGTAACAAAACTAACTAAGCCATTTACAGCACCTGAAGCATCATGCTCCCAACCTAAAAAATAGCATTTATTGAAATCTTTTTCAGGATTATTAGTTAACGTTACATTTTCGATTGGCACACCATATTCTGTTCCATAATGATCAGTAACTACTAAAACAGGAGGTAATTGTACAAGTTCAAACCTTGGATTATAACATCTTTCTCCATTGTGCACAATGTATCTAGTCCAATGACCATTTAGATATTCTACTCCTACAATGTAATCAACATGGCTATTACCATAATAAACCCTAAAGTATCCAGCAGCAAGATCAAATTCAGTAACCCCCGTAACTCCGTCCCAACAATCTGGTCTATCCAAATTGTCACAAAATAATTTCCAACAATATTTTGTGACCCATTCTTCCGTTGTCCAATGAGTTGAATAAGGATTTGGTGTATACGTATAGTTATGTTTAATGGTATTGTCAATGATCATTTCATCACCTCTTACTAGCGTATTAATTTGCTCCGAAGTTGGTTTAAACTTAAACAATTTACCAGAATGTAAATGATCATCTAGCGAATTTGTTAATTCAGTTACAAAATTATAATTGATATTTTGATAAGCATGTCCCATTCTATCATAATGGTAATAAGCAGGGATATTATAACTGTAAAAATAATCTCCAAATTCATTCTTAATTTTAGACACCATTGGTGTACCCGATTTCTCATCATACGCCACAATTTCTGTTTCGTTGGCTGTTTGAAGATCGTTTGTAATCGTTTTCTTTAGTATACCAGCTCTATGAATAACTTTGTTACTCACGTACGTTCTCATCATTGATTTATGGTTGTTAAATGAAGGCCAAATACTTGGGAATGGTGTTGGGAAAGGAGGAACATCTACTCCAAACTCTAATCCAGCATCTTGATGAAAGCTCTTGGATTCTCTCTGATCAGTGAATAAATCGTATTCAACACCCATTGTCCGCTTCACAGGATTTATAGCGTGTGTACCATTGTTGTCAATAATATTTACTTCATTGTTTAATTTGTAAACCGATTCATTTTGATAACTAATATTTTCACTCTGATACTCGTAGAAAGTACTTGTAATCGCAGATGAATTAACTGAATAATTATTAATTTCAAATGATTGAATTGATTTCGGTTTTCCAGTCATGTCGTTTAGTTCAATCTTAAAAGCTTGTACACCATGTAAATAATTACGCTTAATTGAACCAACCAAAGGAATTATAATTGGTAATTTAAAAACATCCAAAGTTGAATTATCTTCTGATAAATCAGAATGTTCAACGAAAGTAGGGAACTCTTTTGAAGTGTAAAATTCTTGAACAGTAACACCAGCAGTTCGACCTACAGCAGGGTTAGCAGGGTTATTAGCTACTTTTCTATCGATTTGATTTTTTGTATTAATACTTCTAACAGTAACTTTTCTATATCCCACAGATGCTCCAGGAAACATGTCCTCATTTAAGGGTGCTTCCGCAAATAAATTATTTTTTGTAAAAACACTGGCTTTTGCTAAATAATAGATAGGGTATTTCAATGGATTTTCATCTCCACCAGCTTGAGGTTCATATTGAGCAACACCACTAGAAATAGTTTTAGTTGACTTTTCTCCATTCACACCCGTCGATTCTTCATCAATTGTATAATCATACACTTGACCATAAGTTCTGTCTTTTTCAGCGTCCCCAGTATCACTTGACCAATTATCTGTAATCGATATTTGATTCACCCGATGACCTCCTCCAAATTTTATTTTATCAGGACAAGCTAATTTTATAACTGAATGATTCAAATCTATAAAACGAGCCATATCCTTTGACTTACAATAAGGTCTTATTAGCCCAAAACTCGATGCAGTTGCAGGAATAATATTTAATAAATCAGCCAATTTATTTAACAATTCTTCTGGTGTATTGTATTTACCTTCTGTTTGTAAACTGTTTGGATTGTGTAATAATTTTTGAGCATCTGTTTGTAAATGTGTCCAACCAGCAAGTGCCATTGGGTGATAATTATGAAAATGAATAGCTTTGTGATCGTCTCCTTTTAATTTTTTTACAGCTGGTTTAATTGTTACAAATCCATAAGTAAAACAACCATTTTCTATTACATTTCGATCAACACCATATCGCAAATCATTATCGTTCCAAAATTCTTCTAAAGGTAAATAACCAGATACATAATCATATACATTATGAGTTAAACGCATCCGTGATTTAAAATATAAATTACGTTCGTTATTTTCATCTTGGATGATTGGCTTAACATATTGATCGTAAATTACATTACCCAAATATTCTGTAGTCTGAGGAATAGGTTTTTCTAATTTAAAATAAATTCGTCTTCTTTTCTCATCTTGATCATCGGAATCATTTAAATAAAGATTTTCCTCATTTCCTCCTTTATATAATTCATTATCATCTAATCCATCACCCATCTTTTTAATTTTAAACATCTGGTTGGCGGTTTTATGTTGAACATATCCGTAATCATCTGATTCATAATTTATTTTAATGGTTCCGCCAGAAGGTAATTTAATAGCTTTTAAACACCATACCGAAGCATTTCTATCTTGTGCTTCCTTGGTAATTTTCTCGGTTGCAGCATCATTAAAATTCGTTCCATAACTTGGCTCCCACACATCACTACTCCAATCTTGATTGAATTGATTTGTATATGGGAATTGTGTCTGATGCTCGTAATTTGTTCCTAAAGGTTTATATATACCCCAAGAATCATAAGAATTTGGAGCATAATTTGGATTTTCAGAAATATTAGATGTATTATACTCGAAATTATATCTATTTCTCTCTCCTCGTCTCGATCCATTACTTGTAAAATAAAGTGATTTCAATGTTAATTTACCAGAAGCATCACTATTTGGGGAATTTTTACACAAGGTATAGTCATATTTAAAATGAATTACTTGTAAAGCAACTGCATTTTCATGATCTTTTAAAAATGATTTTTTCTCATAAATTCGGATTTCATCTATTTTCAAACCAGACTTATCAGATGAACCATCATTATGTTCTCCAGTAGATTCTTTTGAATCTTTCCTTTTCGACATTTTAAAAACAGCAATATGCGATTTAGTCTCCATTTGACCTAAATACCAAACTTCCTTCTCTCCATATTGATAAGAAGCTTTATCATCTTCAGAAGTGAAAACTTGCCCTCTATGGTATTGTGCATTTGTATAAGGTGCTCTCCATTTATATTTATCGGCATATTTCACATAATTAAACTTAACCCAATATCCTAAATCGTCATTTGTAGGCCCATCATTAGTAACATCTACATAATCAGCTCCTTGAACAGAGGTTAGTAAGTGTGAATGAGCATATGGAGATTTTGTTGTTTTATTAATAAATTTATGCGAATTTGATAAGTTGTCACTTCCTGCATTACTTTCTTTCAACTTATAATCAACTTCTCCATCATGCATATCGTATCCAACTGTACTATATGTCTCTGAATTATAATTAGGCATTGCAACGGAAAATAAATTTTCAATTTCTTTGTTATTGTATGCGGGTAGTCCATATACATAATAACTCCCTTCTTCATTTAAAATTTTAAATCCAGCAGGATGGTTTCCAATTTGAACTTTTTTCCCTTCATCTCCTCTTTCTTTTCTATCCAAAGCATGACTAGGTGATGAATTCAATACTTGGGTTTCATTATCAAAATAATTCACATTAAACTCTCCCAATTTACCGACCTCTTTGTTTTTAAGATTGTGAATCAAGGTATTTCTGACAACTCTTTTATTATCTAGGCGCTGAGGCGCTCGTTGCACTTGAAAACTAGTTGCATTTACTTTTCTTTTTCCTCCAACCAAATTATCACCAACTTTTGGTGTTAATCGCATTTCTGGTAAAGCAAAACCACCAATGTGGTTCATTTCATTTGTTGACAAAATAGTATGTTCTCCATGTGCTTGAAAATATACGTTTTCTTTGATGCCTAATGGTTCTGGATTTTGGTAATCGTACGCAACATCATTGTGAGTATCCCATGGCCCGACTGATGAATATCCAAAACTTAAGCTAACGTCAAAACCAGTTTTTGCCAATGCACCAGCGCCTAATTCAAATGCTCCAGTAGCACCAAACTGTAAATTAGTAACAGAAGGATCAAAGCTTCTACCGATATCAGATCGTCTAGGTCTAAAATAACCACTTAAACCTTGACCCGAAGAATTATATACATCATAAGCATACTGACTACGTGCTAAAAATTTCGAATCTTTAGTAATTTGTCCATCACCTGAACGAATAAAATCTCTTGTAAATTTGTCACTATTATTATTTCCTGCTACAGTGTACCCAATAACAGGTCTTTTGCGTCCTTTTTTATCATCATTATCTAAATCCTGTGTGTTATAAAATATGCTCAATCGGCCTGTTGTAAAGACACCTGCTTCAACTCCTCCACTAATACCAATGGATAATGAATAATCATTTGTTTTATTTGCAATAGACGGCACAAAATTATTTCTTGCGAAAGAAATTCCTGAACTAAAAGAAGATGTTTCACCAACTCTCTGACCCATGTCAGCTTCTGTCACACCCACAGCATCATCAGCTGGATGTATAAGATTGTCTGTTTTTTTCAAGGAATAATTAACGGATAATGATCCATCAAACGTTAACCCTAGTGTATGTCTATTTTCCATGCCTTTATACGTAGCATCCCTTGATAGATTAGCAGAAACTCCTAATCCATTATCTTTATCCATTGAAAGGCCATAACTGAAAGTCCCGTTATGTCGTCCAGCACCTGCACCCGCACTTACACCAACACCATTATAATTGTTGTAATAGACTGATAAATTAATTGATAAATCTAATCCAGTTGCTTCCCCTAATCCTAATTTCGTTAAATCCGCCCCTAATGCTTCCACCGCCAAACTTCCTCTTGCACCCAAGGTCCAAGCTTCTTTAATATCCGCTTTCACTTCCAAATAATCATAATTTGGATCCGCTTCGTCTTCAATTTCATTTCCATTTGATTTTTTTGCCAATTTACTTTCAAACTCATCAGGCAAACCACGCATAGAACGAGTCAAACTTCCCACATTAATATTCCATCCCAAACCTACCCACGAAGCTTCATCATCCATAGTAACACCAGCATGGTATGCTATGTTTACAGGATAACCCCCATTTGGGCCAGGTAAATTAAATAATGGGATATTATAATTGAAATCTCCACTAAATGCATCGACCATCTGAGTAGTTCCAATTGGCTCAAAAGTTTGAGTTTCTGGTTGAGAAGGGCCTTCTGTTAAAGCTAAAGCAGCAGTTGGCTGAACTATTTCAAATAGAAATTGTAAAGCCAAATAAACCGACATTCCTTTAAACGCTCTACTTTGACGTAATTTAATAATGAATCCTTTCTTATTCTTTAACATAGCAACTTGTAAATAATTCTTTTTTAAACTTAATTTTTATCAACCCTTGGTTAAAAACTTGATCCCTATATACAAAATAGACATCTCCAATTGGCTTAATATTTTTAAAATTAAACAGTATGTCCAATGACTGCTTAATTCCATAATTTCTTTCGTAGTGATGTAATAAAACTGGTAAAGATTTACCTTGATCTTCCAAATGTACGTCACCCGCTAAATCAAAAGATAAATAACCTTCTCTTGTTAAAGCTTGTTTCTGAGTAACGTCATCAGAATCTAAAACTGATTTACCATCTTTTCTTTTTATTCTCAATTGAACCGTTAATTGACTTTCTCCTTCATTTTTTAACGCTGGAATTAATCGAGCTTCAAAAATAAAATCCTTTGATTCATCTTTCTGTATAAACTCATTTTTTGGATCATTTAAAAAGTCTTCAAACTCCTTATCGGAATTAAAGTCTGTCCTTGAGCCTAAGCATGAAGTCAAAAAAAGAATCAATATGTATAAATATTTTTTCAATTATTTATCTATAAAAAGTTGAAAATCTTTTGTTACATCTTCACTTTCACTTGAATACATTAATGCACCATCACCATTTGCAGAAAATAAATAATCATATCCATTTTTAATTGAAAACTCTTTAGCTTTTTCATTAATGTCCTGTCTGATCTGAGTGAAATAAGTTTCTTTTAAACGTATATTTTCTTCTTCATATTTCTCTTGCAATGTCAAAAATCTATTTTTCATGTCTTCGAAATTCGATAACTGTTCATTTGAAGCAGTATTCGCTTGAATTTTTTCAGATAAAAAAGAAAGTTCCATTTGTAAACTATCCAATTCACTTTTTCGATTATTAGCAACAGAAAGTAAATCTTTTTCTAATTTTTTCTTAATAGTACAATTGTTATAAACTGTATTATAATCTATAAATGCAGTTTTTTTCTGAGTAACAAAAACAGTAATTGAAATTGTTAATGATATTAAAACAGAAGCTATTAAGGAAATTTTTAAAAATTTATTATTCATTTTATTATTTATTAATTTATTTGTTTGTTTGTTTTTATTTTATTATTGTCCCAAAACATTAGGCAATTCTTCTATAACTTCAGGACAAACGCTTATTCCTACATCATTAAAAAAGCGTAAATAACTGATCTCTTTTTTATCGTTTATAACTTCTAAATAAAAGAATCCTCTACCTAAACATTGAGCGACAGGAGAAATATCAATCGTAATGTAATTATCACCAAATGTTAATGGTATTGATGGAAAATTAGTTTGGTCTTTAACCTTAATGTCCATTCTATTATAAATATTAAATTTTAATGTCGAAGCATCGTATTCTTGATTGAAAATAAAGTTGATTTTTCCATTTATCATGGTATGATAATAACCATCTAAATCATATTTTAAATGAGCGAAAATCTCACTATTTGCATTTACACATCCAAAACTAGAAACAAAATCTTTAAACCCTGTTTGCTTTTGATTAATTATTGTTGAAGGCTTCCATTTTAAAGAAGTATAGTGTGTTGTCTCTAGAATTGCTGTAGTAGATAAATTTTGACTTACTCTAAATGTACTTGTCGTACCACTTTCAATTCGCTGAATTAAAATTGGAAGATTAGGTGTGTAATTTTTAACATTCATCTGAAAACCACCACTTGTATTAGGAGTAAAAGTACAGAAAGAAGAATTATTTGAAGAAAAAATTAGATTCGGTAAATTTGGATCAAATATCGGGCTTCCTAACTGGGGTGCAACTGTTAAACTTAAAATGTTATAGTTATTTAATCCACTTGTTTTTGGAGTAAATATCATCCAACCTGAAGTATTATGTTCTAACTTGCTTGAAGCTATTGACCTTCCTGGCAAAATACTTGTAACTGTATTTTGACCTAAAGCATCAGCACCATTAGCAGAATTTGAAGTAATTCTAACACTAGACTCCCAATTCATATTTAATCCAGCATAAACTATTTTATCAACTGCATAAATTGCTGAACCAATAGTAACGGATCCTTTTAATCTATAAAACCCTATGGGTAAATTGGCAAATAAAGATTGATTAGAAACTGTTCCCGCATATGGAGTTGATAAATCATCGTGTTTAAATAATTTAATATCACTTGATGTTACAGGATTCCCGTACACATCTTTAATTGGATAAGGAACACTTAATACAACGGAACTTTTTCCACATGAATTCGAAGATAAGTTAAAATTAAATGAAAATGGTGTTTTTTTAAGTAACAAAGTTGTAATGTCTGATTTCACACTTCCGTTTCCAAAACCAACCCCACCCTTTAATGCGTATTCGATAGGTAAAGTAATCGTTTTAATTGTTTTACCTCTAACTATGTAATTTAAATTTCCTTCATTCTGTTTAAGGGAAATTTCCATATTTTTTGATGCAATCTCATAAGCAGAACTCAATATACCATTTTCAATAGTATATATTTTACCTTCTTTAACTGAATAACCATACTTTAAATTATTTTCATCTTGTAAAGAAGTGGTCGTTTCCAATAATCCAAAAAATTGAGTTTCATTTTCTTGTCTTATAATACTATTAAAAGAACCATTTGTTTGATGAGTCATGTATGTCGCAATTTCAGCTTTAGAATTTGGTCCTGTAGATTGTATTGTAGTTCCAGTAGCTACGATATTCATTGGAGATGACATAGTAATACTAGGTTGAAGAGTGATTTTTTTAGATAATATTCTTATTCCCCTACTATCAAAAACAGCTGTATAATATTCATTCATTTCTAAATTCGCAAACTGGTATTTCGTCTGAGGAAATTGACCTCTGAAAAAACTTATGCTATCAATTGGAATAGTATCTCCAAATATTGTATCTTTTATGTAACGATAAGTTTCTGTTAAATCTTCTATTGGATTCTCAGAAATAAAATAATGATAAGGTCCAACTTTGTCAGCAATTGCAGTAATATCAATATCAATACTTCCTTCTCCTGTTTCATCATTAAACGCTGCATTTGCTTTACATTTAATTGAAACCGTCACAACCTCTCCACTAGCAGAACTATTCTCTTTAGAAATAACCGCTCTAAAATAAGTAGTTGCCGTTATCTCTTCCGTTGTATAAATTGAAGATGTTGCACCTTCAATATTCGCAAAAACTACATTATCACTAGACGATTGCCATTGAAGAGTTGAACCTGCTATTTGTCCTTCAATACTCAAAGTTGTTGTTTCTCCCGAACAGATTTCTGTTTCAGTTGCAGAAACAGTTCCAGTGGCATTCATCGGAGCTAAAAATTTAGCTTTTATATTAAGAACATTTGATGCTTTACTACACGTAATACATGAACTAGGAAAAGAGGCATCAGCATAATCTCTTTTCACTCTAGAAGTTGTCATTCCTGTTGAGTATTCAAAAGTAGGATAATTGTTTCCATAACTTCCATCTTTGTTTTCAAACAAGAATTCTAAATTGCTTGTTCCATCGTAATCAAACACATTTGTAAAAGGGATTTCTTTCCAACCTGTTCCATTATATGTGATTGCACCATCAAAAACCAATGTAAATCCAGTTGTTCCCGAATAAGTTGCATCTGAATATCCTGTTGCTGTAGTATGTCTTACGTATATTTTTTGTTTATTAGTAATGAAATTAACAGGTGAATTTGTTACCTTAAAGGCTATACTTGCAATTTTTCCAGCTGCACCAATCTCGTCTTTTGTATACAAGACATTTGACCAACTGTAATTATAATAGGTGTTGAAAGGATATTTTTCAGTAACCGACGTTCCTGCACCGAAAGAAGTTAAAGTCATAAAACTTTCATCAGGCGTTATCATCACTACATTGCTGAATTTACTACAGCCTAAAGTTGTTACAGTTCTAACATACAAAGGTGTAAGTGTCATTGGTATCGTACAAGTCGTTCCTGCCTGATTTGGAATAACTTTGAATGTAATGTTATCTGCTGATTGTTCCCATTGAATGATTCCTGTTGATTCTTGCCCTGAAAGAGAAAAACTAACATTTTTTCCCACTAAAACTTTAGAATTTTTTGTTGTAAGTGTTCCGCCATTGATTGAACAAGGAGCAAATTTCATTTGAATATTTAGTACATTTTGGAATTTTAAGGTACTGCTAGTTGCAACAGTTGGAAATGAGTTATCGCTGTAATCACGTTTAACTCTGTAGTCAGGCATCCCTGTTTGTCCTCTGAAATTTGGATGATTATCCGTCCAAGTCCCATCTCTGTTTTCGAACAAAAATTCTAAATCATCCACTCCATTATATTCGAAAAAATTTTGTAATACTATTTCTTTCCAACCAGTTCCATTATACGTAATACTTCCATCGTAAACTAACGTAAATCCTGCTGTTGTTGGATAAGCAACATCCGAGTATTCGCTCGTTGTTGTGTGGCGGATATATATTTTTTGATTGTCCATTGTTTCGTTTACAGGACTGTTGTCCACATAAAATGAAACTCTTGATAATTTTCCTGTACCATTAATTTCACTAGCTTTGTAAAGCATCGATGACCAACTGAAATTGTAATAACCATTAAACGGATATTTATCAAAAACATCTATTCCTGTTCCGATGTTTGTTGTAGTCAAGCTACTAATATCAACGTTTATTGTTACAGAATTTGTTGTAGCGATACATCCTGCTGTACTTTTAACTATTGCTCTGAAATAACTTGTTTGCATTAAGTTATTCGCTAAATAAGTTAAATTGGAAGCTCCAGTAATATTTTTAAAAACGATATTGTCGGAAGAGGATTGCCATTGAGTTGTAGCTCCAGCATCTTGTCCTGATAAACTTAAAGTCGATGTATTTCCAATTACAACGGATGTCAAATTAGCAGATGCCGTTCCAGCATTAAAAGTACACGGTTGCACTGTTATCTGAATATTTGGTCGTGAAGATAACAAGGAGGCATATCCTGAGTTAGTTGAAGGAAAAGTGTAATCAGAATAATCTCTTTTTGTTCTATAAATTCCAGAACCTGTTGTAGTAGTCCTGAAATTCGGAAAATCTGAAGTCCAAGTCCCGTCATAATTTTCAAACAAAAATTCAAGGTTACCAGTTCCGTTATAACTAAAAGGTTTATTTAATGAAATCGTATTCCAACCTGAACCATTAAATGTGATACTACCATCGTATACCAATGTAAAACCTTCTGGTCCTGAATAATTGGAAGAATTATATGTAGTTTCAGTTGTGTGGCGAACATATATTTTCTGTCTGTCCATCACAAAATTAACGGGTGCATTATCTATATAAAGAGCAATACTGTTAAGATTACCAGCAGAGCAATTTATTTCGCTACCTAAGTAAATAGAATTTGACCAACCATAATTATAATATCCATTCATTGGATATGTATACGTTATAGATGTTCCTGTCCCAATTGTTGTTGTTTGTGCATTTAGGTTAGTGAAAAATGCAATAAATAAAACAACAAGACTCGCAAAGCGCAATAGTCTTTTCATGTGTAGTTTAAAATATGATAATGAATGTTCAATGATGGATGACCAAAACGACGTCCGATTGAGTAGTTTTCATGTCAACTTCGATACTTTTATTATCGCAAAAACTCAGCTTAACATGAAAAACGTATCGAAGTCAGTCGTTTTCTATTTCTCTAACGTATTTGCAAGCAGTAGGCAATTCATCGTAATGTCCTTTTTTGGCGTGTAATTCTTGGTTGTCATATCCACCTTCAGCTAACGTTACATAAAAACGATCTTTTTTAACCATTTCATTATCAAAAACAATCGTAATGATTTTTGTAGTAGCATCCCAGGTTGCAGATGTTACTCCATCCAAACTTGTGATTAACGTTTCAATTTGCGCTTCACAAGCTGTTGTTCCATTAACTTTGAATGTAATTGTTTCAGAAACCGCACTTGCAGTAAAACTGAACATACCTAAAACGGCAATTAAAAGAGATGTTTTGATGATCATTTTCATACTTTGATGTTGTTATTGTAATTATTAATTTATGCAAATTCATTACTGATTCAAACAAAATTAAAATAACCAAAACATCCAATTTGACATAGAATGACCTAGGTAAATTAATAGTAGAATGAAATCAATGGGACAAAAGTACTATTTCTTTTTTAATAAAAAAGGTATAACTACCTGATTTTATATTGCATAAATAGTTATAAAACACGTGAAAAGCTGTTCAATAGTGCTATTTAACGGTAATATAAATAAGTTTATCTGTTGTATTAATTCGACCAATTAATATATTTAACCTACCAAAAACATCGAACTAAAAAGTTGAAATTATTTCTACTTGAATATATTATCCTGACTTGAATTTGCTAAAGTTTAGAATTCACTTCAATTATTATCTTGACCTAATACTATTTTATAGTAATTTAATTCAGATAATACTATCCAACTATCGAAAACTTTAATAGTCATTGATAATTTGAAAGATGTTTTTCTTTAATCATAACAATAAATACAGAAATGAGAGAATAAAAGATGACAAGAGAGCGTAAATCAAGCAAAGTATTTTAGGCTGAATATTTTAATGTGTTTTACATGGAATTACATCAAAATCGCTATTGATTTTCATCAAAATTTTCATTAATTTGTATCTTTTTGTACCATTCTTGTAAAAGTCGAAAAAAATAATTGTAAAATTTCACTCTACTTTATGTGAGAAATGGATAATTCTTCCGTTTAAAGGATATGGAAAAAGAAGAATCGCCTCAGAAACAATTTGAATCTGCATCGGAATATTACCGAAATGTGCTCAAAAACGGATTTTTAGAAAGTGTTGAGAATTCAACAGATAAACAATATGCCCATTCCTATTACAAGAGAGTTATTTTTGAATACAATGAATATATTCCCTACAATACCGTCTTTTTTTGGGAACTCAAAAAAACATTTGACCATTTTTTTAAATTAGATCGAAATAACGTCATGAAAAAGTGTTTTCTTATTTACCATATATTTACCAAATTAGTTTTGAAGCATTTGAACAATTAATGTTGTTTTTAGCAACAATTTAAAAATCCAAGGTTTGCTGAATTATCTCAATTACCTGATGTTTATATTAATGCAATTTACGATAAGATTAATGGAAACACATTGGATGAATTAGTCTTAATGGAACAAGCCACTCAAAAATACGATGAAGAACTTTTTGAACATTACCTGGAATTGAGTAAAAAGGCAATTGAAATTGATATCTCTCACTCAAACGATTCATTAAATGAGTTATGCCATGAAATTTATTATGAATTAGTTTCTATTTCAAGTAAATGAAGATAAGATTTTTAGATCTCATAAATCAACGAAGATGACATTTCAGCTACTAAAAAAATATATTCCGAAATTCATCTAAAATAACAATCTTACATCTAGATATTCTAAATTGTCATTTTTGCATGGTTTACATCAATGTTTACATGGTTTGCATCAATGTCTGCATGGTTTACATGAATGTTTGCATCACGTACACATCAATGTTTGCATCAAGCACACATCAATCTGTATCGTACTGGAAAAATGATTGACAGACATTTAGTGATAAAAGTTAAAAATCTTGACAACTATCTAACACGAACTGACAAAAGTGACAACTGATAAGTTTTTAGGGTAATAAATTGCTTTGAATTGTAATAATCAAAAATAATTTATGCCATGGAAATCATAGTTTTTGAAAAGGAGAGTTTTTACAAACTCATAGATGAACTTACCATAAGAATCATCAGAAATACTGAAAAGCATTTCAATAAAGAGGAATGGGTGGATGAAAGTGAAGCAAAAACACTTTTGGGAATTAAAAGTAAATCCAAGCTTCAACAATTGCGTGATGATATCAAAATTGAATTTAGCCAGTTTGGGAAGATTATCAGATATAGTAGGTCAAGTATTTTGAGATTTTTGGAGCAAAATAGAGTTGGATTGGATAGATTTTAATTGAAAAAGAGAAACGGATGAAGATAAAACTTTCATTTGTTTCTTTTTGTGTAAACTTAACAATAGAATCAAAATGAGTGATTTTAAAATTTGAATTTTGTTTTAATAATACTTTTAGAAATAAACGATTCTGGAAAATCTACATATTTTTTGATTTCTTTCTTTTCTATATTTGGTTTGATAATTAATTCTAATTGACCTGATTGAGTGAAATTCCGAGCTAATATTTTCCACTCCAACAATACTGTTATATTTTTAGTTTCAGGCTTAAAGCATATAGTATCTATATTAATTGAATCATTTTGGACAAGTATAGGATTCTGAGGAATAAATTCAGCTTCTAATTCATTTTTAAAATGAGTATTATATGAATAGCGATAATCATCAATAAAGTCTTTTCTTTTATCAACTGTTTCTGCTTTAATAATCCCATTAAATTTTATGTAAAGTTTATAATCTTCAATTACTTCAGGGCTATTATTTACAATTTTGAGGTTCAGTATACATGTACTTAGATTTTCATATTTGTAAATATTTGTCATTCCAAAATCAAATAAAACAGGTTGAGGATTAATTTCTTTTTCTTTATTATCACGAATGAAATCCTTAAATAGGTCACCGTTTAAAAAGAGCACAAAATCATCAAATGTTTTAATTTTGTTTGAAATAAATGGATCTTCAGGTATTATTTTTTTGTAGTCAACTTTTTTGAGCGATGAAATGTTTTTGTAAGTAGTAATTTCTTCAATAAAAACAGGATTAAATTCTTGACTAGTCGAATTATCCTCAAAGGTTAATGCTATTTCAATGTCCTTAGGGATTTGTACATTATTTTCTTTCACATTTTGAAACCATTCCTTCTTATGTTTTCTTAGTTCATTAGGTGAAACCTTTGTTCCTCTTGGATGTTTTGAATTATAATGGCCTGCATCTGAATGACAATCAAAGCATAATACGATACCATTTTCGAAGGTATTTTCTCCTTGTTGTTCTTGTGGTATGATATGGTGAATTTCTAGTTTGAGACCTTTGTATCTATGACAAACGCAACAATGTCTCGCAGATGCGACCATTAAATCTTCTTTTATTTTTACTGAAAACCCCATTTTTATTATTATAATTCACTACTATCCGAAAGTTTATATTTTCAAAACATCTGAAAAACCCCTATTTTTGTTTTTGGAAAAATAAAAATATTTTATGGGGCTCTTCAGACGAAACAAAAATACAAACAAACCCGTTATTA
>Ga0209515_10006008_pt1 | contig 15382 bp, 16 predicted proteins | sample Subgroupgradi54m_FD_187454 | JGI IMG/M metagenome (GOLD analysis project Ga0209515, IMG submission 187454) | Subsurface groundwater microbial communities from S. Glens Falls, New York, USA - GMW60B uncontaminated upgradient, 5.4 m (SPAdes)... ...
TCTGGAACGATTTATCTTTATTTTAAAAATAAAGATGATCTTCTAATTTCGATTTTTGAGCACAGTATGGACATGTTTATCAGCACTGTTCGTGACGAACTCAAAAATGTTTCGGGTTGCAGAGAAAAATTTGTTCGTTTTATCGAGCTTCATTTACAGCTCGTTCAAAAAAATCAGGATTTGGCGCAGGTCATTCAAATCGAACTTCGGCAAAGTGCGAAATTTATGAAAGAATATGCCAACGAGAAATTTTTTGAATATTTGGGGCTCGTCGAATCGATTATCAGTGAAGGGCAATTGATCGGAATTTTTCGCAAATCGGTCGATCCGATTATTTTGAAACGAGCCATTTTCGGAGCGGTTGACGAAATGGCTTTAGAATGGGTATTGATGCGCCGCAAACGTTATTCGGTTGAAGATGTGGCGCGTCAGCTTTGTGATATGTTTTTATCTGGAATTGAAAACAATGGAGTGAAACTATGAAAATAGCTTGTCTGATTAAACAAGTTCCCGATACGGAAACCAAAATTCGTATCAAGTCCGATGCTAGCGGCATTGAGGACTCGGGAATCAAATATATCATCAGCCCTTATTGCGAATTTGCGGTGGAAGAGGCGATTAAAACAAAAGAGAAAAATCCTGGTTCCGAAACAACCGTCATTACACTGGGGGCAGAACGGGGAATCGAAGCGTTGCGAACAGCTCTGGCCATGGGAATCGACAAAGCCGTTCATATAGATAGTGAAAGTAAAATTTTTGATAGCTTTACAACGGCCACCGTATTGGCCGCTGCCATCAAAGCCGGCGGGTTTGACATTGTATTTTGCGGCAAGCAGGCTATCGACTTAGATAACGGACAAGTCGCACAAATGGTCGCTGAACTTTTGGATTGGCCGCAGGTGATGATTCTGGAAAAAATCGACTTTACCGCCGATAAAAAAGGAGTTGTTGCCACGAGAAGAGTCAGTGGCGGAGCGAGAGAAATTTATGAAGTGGCGTTGCCCGCTCTTTTTGGGTGCGAAAAGGGGCTCAACGTTCCGCGTTACGCTTCACTTCCAGGAATTATGAAAGCGAAAACCAAGCCGGTCGAGCGTCTCAAAAGTTTCGACTTATTGGGAGGCGCCACACCGTTGATAAATTTTATAAATTATCAACTTCCACCCGAAAAAATGGCTGGTAAAAAATTGCCTGGAGAACCGGCCCAACAAGCTCACGATTTGGTGCGGTTGTTGAGAGAAGAAGCTAAAATTATTTAATAGATAACAAGCCCCACAGGGGCGCTGAGGGGGAGGCTTCATCCGGCTTTGCCGGTGGAGGGGGCGACGCGAGCCCCTATAATAAACCGAAAGGAAAACATGTCCGACATTCTTGTATTGGCCGAATATGCAAATGGTAAAATTAAAAAAACTTCGTGGGAACTTCTCTCCAAAGCAGGCGAGCTAGCTTCTCAAACAGGAGGAAAAGTAGCCGCGTTAGTGATCGGCTCCAACGTCGAAGGTTTTGTGGCCGAGCTCGCTTCTTATGGCGCTCAAAAAGTTGTCGTGGCCTCTCACGCTTCGTTTGAAAAATACAACACCTTGGGTTTTACCAAAGTTTTTGTCGAAGCGATTAACCAGCTAAAACCGACGGTTGTTTTGGGAACCGCTTCTCCTCTTGGAAAAGATCTTTTTCCGCGAGTAGCCACTCGTCTCAAAGCAGGGCTTGCCTCTGACGCCACCGATGTGCGCCTTGAAGGAGGAAAACTCAAAGCGCGTCACCCTGTTTATTCCGGAAAAGCTTTGGTTGATGTTGAATTCAATACCTCCCTTCAGATGGCGACAACCCGCCCCAATTCTTTTCCTGTCAAACCAGCAAATGTGGGAGCGGAAGCAGAAGTCATTAAATTGAACGTTGACCCCGGAACTCTCCGTGCCCCTATGAAAGAAATTTCTCAGGGAGAAGCGGGAAAAGTGGATCTCACCGAAGCCGAAATTATTGTGTCGGGCGGGCGTGCCATGGCCAACGCCGACAATTTCAAAGTCCTGCGCGAAATGGCCGAAGTGATCCATGCCAGCGTCGGCGCCAGTCGCGCGGCGGTCGATTCGGGCTACGCTCCGCACGATATGCAAGTCGGACAAACCGGCAAAGTGGTCAACCCCAAGCTCTACATCGCCTGCGGGATTTCGGGTGCCATTCAACATTTAGCCGGCATGCGCACTTCCAAAATCATCGTTGCTATCAACAAAGACCCCGAAGCTCCCATTTTTTCCAAAGCTGATTACGGAATTGTGGGGGATCTCTTCACGATTGTTCCTTTACTCACGCAGGAATTCAAAAAAATCATGGCCGAATAAGTGTATTGACGAACCTTCCAAAACCTGTTATTTTATTGAGTAATTCTAAGCGGTTATATGGGGTGACAGGAGGAAGCATGAATAAATCCGATTTAATCGATGCCATTGCTCTAAAAACCAATCAACCACGTAAAAAAGCGGAGGAGGTCATCAATCTTGTTTTTGATTCGATGACAGAAACCATGGCCAAAGGGGGACGGATCGAAATTCGTGGCTTTGGCAGTTTTGTTCCCAAATCCTACGGCTCCTACACCGGCCGCAACCCGCGTACCGGTGAATCGATCGAAGTCAAACCAAAACGTCTTCCCTTTTTCAAAGTGGGAAAAGAACTCAAAGAACGGGTCGACGGAAAATGGAGCGGCCAAAAATACGACGACGATCTCAATCATTCTCACGATGATGACGAGGAGTGAGTTGTCGCCCAAAAGATCCCTTTGCAATTCTTGAGCCTGTCAAATAAAAGAAGAGCGTGCTTGATTCTGACCTCATCTATTGGCTTGCTCTTAATTCGATTGAAGGAATAGGGCCTGCTTTTTTCACTAAACTTGTTGGATCTTTTGGCTCTCCAAAATCTGTCTTTCAAGCATCCCTTACTGATTTAGAAAAAGTGATTCGTTTGCCACTTGCCGAAGCGATTTCTCGTCTAACTGATTTCAAAAAATTCGAACAGGAAATCCAAACACTAGAAGAAAATAATATTGTGGCTTTGACTTATCACGATGCCGATTATCCGGCTCGTTTGCGTCAGGCTTCGGGTGCTCCGCCGATTCTTTATGTGAAAGGGGATTTTTCCAAAATTCCCAAAACCGATTGGCTGGGGGTCGTTGGCTCCCGAAAAATTTCTTCTTATGGAAGCGCCGCCACAAAAAAAATTGTCAGCGAATTAGTTCGTCATCAAATAGTCATCGTCAGTGGCTTTGCGCTTGGCGTAGATATCACCGCACATCTTGCGGCCATTGAAAATGGAGGAACGACAATTGCGGTTATAGGCTCGGGCCTCAAACATGTTTATCCGCCGTCGCACGCGCGTTATGTCGATCTTCTTTTAAAGCAGGGGGTTTTTATTTCTGAATTTCCTTATGCCGCCGAACCGCGTCCCGAATTTTTTCCGCGCCGCAACCGAATTATCAGTGGATTGTCGCGCGGTATTTTAGTGGTCGAGGCGGCTGAAAAAAGTGGGGCGCTTATTACGGCCGACTATGCCCTCGACCAAAATCGCGATGTCTTTGCGGTGCCAGGACCGATTTCTTCTCCTGTCTCCGCAGGGCCTCATAAGCTGATCCAACAAGGGGCAAAGCTGGTGACCAGCGCTTCCGATATTCTCGCCGAATGGAAATATCCGGTGTTAGATGCTCCTTACGTTTCGCCAATTGTCGATCCGGAAGAGTCCGCGATACTTCATTGCTGTCGAACCCAGCCAGTGACTTCGGATGAAATTGTGGAAAAAACAGGGCTCCCTCCTCATAAAATTTCGATGATGATTACAAAATTGGAACTGGATGGAAAAATAAAAAGTTTGCCGGGGCGAAGATTTCAAGAGGTTGAATCATGACCTCCAAAAAAAAAGGCACAGTTTATCTGGTAGGAGCAGGGCCGGGAGACCCAGGATTGATGACGGTTAAAGGGGAAGAGTGTCTTCAAAAAGCCGACGTTGTTTTCTACGATTATTTGGCAAACCCTAAAATTCTCAAAATGGCCGCCTCCACGACCAAGTTGGTTGATGTCGGTAAACGCCACAAATCCCCGCAAATTTCGCAGGAAGAAATAGAAAAACTGATGGTTAGTGAAGCTGCGAGCGGAAAAACAGTTGTTCGCCTGAAAGGGGGAGATCCCTTTATTTTTGGACGAGGAGGGGAGGAAGCCCTTGTACTTCACGAAGCGGGAATTCCTTTCGAAATAGTTCCCGGCGTCAGTTCAATCACCGCCGTTGCCGCTTATGCCGGCATTCCTCTCACTCACCGAAATTTCACGGCAGATATTGCCATTGTCACCGGGCACGAAGATCCTCATAAAAGTGGAGAAGGATCAGTCAGCTGGGAAGGGGCGGCTAAAATGGGAACGGTGGTTTTGCTGATGGCTCTTGGAAATTTACGATCCAATCTTCAAAAATTAATAGAGTATGGCAAGTCCCCCGACACTCCAGCCGCTCTTATTTCTTGGGGAACTTATCCTCGCCAAAAAACCATTGTTGGAACTGTTGGCAATCTAGCTTCTCTCGCCGAAAAAGAAAAAATAGGGCCTCCTTCCGTAATTATTATCGGCCCTGTCGTCTTACTTCGAGAAAAACTTAAATGGTTTGAATCTAAAATATTGTTTAATAAAATAATATTAGTAACAAGATCACGCGATCAAGCTTCCGAATTATCCGAAAAATTTGAAAAACTTGGGGCGAACGTCATCGAATTTCCAATCATCGAAATAGCTCCGCCTAAAAGTTGGGCTTCCCTCGACAAAGCGATTAAAAATATCTCTCGTTATCAATGGATCGTCTTTACCAGCATCAACTCCGTCGACAATTTTTGGTGCCGTTTGAAGCGATTGAAAATGGATGTTCGAAATTGTGCACATTTAAAAATAGCCGCCATAGGCCCCGCAACCAAAGATAGGATTTTGTCCCACGGTCTTTGGGTCGATTGCATCCCTTCTTCTTATCACTCGAAGGGTTTGGCAGCGGCTCTCAAAAAATCGGGCATCAAAGGAAACAAAGTATTGTTTCCGCAAGCGCGTGATGGAAATGACGAGGCGATTGTTGAACTTGAAAAATTAGGATGTCGTGTGGATCGGGTGGAAACTTATCAAACAAAACTTCCTGCTATTTCATCCGAAAAACTTAAAAATATATTTGAAAAGCAAAAACCGGATTGGATCACTTTTGCCAGTTCTTCCTCAGTTGATAATTTTGTAAAAATAATCGGCGAAAAAAATCTGTCTCATTACCTCGAAGGAACCAAGGTCGCCTGTATTGGCCCGGTAACGCGCAAAACCGCCGAGTCTTATGGAATGAAAGTCACTGTCATGCCACGTCGAGCGACGTTGGATAGTCTGGTGGAGGCTATTGCCCTAAATGCTGGGTAGGGTTAGTCAAAATTTCTTTCAAATATTTATACATTCGCGAGCCGGTCAAGCCATCCATGAAGCGATGGTCGAAGGTGAAGTGGATATCCAAAACGGGGCGGACTTCGACTGTTGGAGTGCCGTTCTTGTCTGTCACCCACGGTTTGTTTTCAATTCCTCCCACGCATAAAATAAGAGGGACACGGCTGATCGGTACCAATGGGGCAAATCCGGGGGGAACTCCTAACATTCCGACACTGGTAACCATGGCGGATCCGAAAGGATCTTCGGGTAAACCTAATTTTGGAAAAGAAAACCCCAAATTATAAACAATAAATGTCATGAACCTTAGGGCCCACGCGAGAATCAAAGAGGGGACTTTTTTCAAAATTTGATGAGACGATTTAAATTGAGCGTCGTCGCGGTTTCTAATTTTGGTGGCTTGTGCGGCTAAATCTTCGGCAATTTGCGTTAACGATTTTTCGTCACATCGATTCACTTTAGCTCCCGAAAGATCTGGTTTTTCGTCAGCAGAAGCTTCGGCCACAGCCACTTGCAGAAAAATGTCTACAGTTTTTCTAAGATAAATATTCCCCCAACGAATAATTCCGTTGATATCGGGATAATTTTTGAGAGTGAGAGCCACAGCTTTGGCAACAACATGAGTGACGGTAATTTTTGGAGTCTTTTGGTTTTTTATCTTCAAGTTTTCTAAAAAACTTAACAGATTGGTTGCGTCGATTTTCATCACTCCATACACAGTCGGATCATTGGGAGCCTTCCATGTCGCAAGAGAAAGGCGTCTCCAGGGGCTGGGGTTTTTGAGATATGTAAAATTGCTACTCATTTTTTACCATGTGTTGCCGTAACTACTGTATGAATTCCCCCGCGTACAAAAAAATCCCCGATCACTTCCATGAAACGAGGTTGAGTGATGGCCACCAAATCATCCAAAATTTTATTGGTAACCGCCTCGTGAAAAGCCCCTTCGTTCCGGTAAGACCAGAGGTAGAGTTTGAGCGACTTCAGTTCGACGCAAAGCTTGTCGGGGATATAGGAAATTTTAATTGTCGCGAAATCGGGTTGGCCAGTTTTAGGGCATAAGCAGGTAAATTCCGGGCAGGTGAAATTAATGGAATAATCCCGTTCGGGGTTTGGATTGACAAATGTTTCCAGTTGCATAATTTGATGGTATGCCACGTCATCCTCCTCTTTCTCAAGAAGAAAAGAAAAAGTATTTTGAAGAAGGAATAAAGCTTTTCAATCGACAAAAATTCTATGAATGCCATGAAGCGCTCGAACATGTGTGGCTTGCCGAGACCTCGGCCGATCGGCTTTTCTACCAGGGGCTCATTCAGCTTGCTTCCAGTCGGCATCATTTGCAAAAAGGAAGAAAATACCCCGCGGAGACATGTTTGAAAAAAGGGCTCGAAAAATTAAAAAATTATCCTTGTCCGCATTTCGGGTTGGATTGGAAGAAATGGTGTTAAGCCGAGTAATACGGATTTTGTCCCGCGGCATGGTCGGTAGTGTCGTAGATGGCGCCAAGCTCCGGGATAGCGCGGCGAAGCGATTGTTCGACACCGCTTCTCAAAGTGGCTTTGGAAGAAGCGCATCCTTGGCAACCCCCTCCCATCTTGATGTAGAGGTCGTTGTGACGCACATCCAAGATTTCGATAAATCCGCCGTGTGAGGCAATAGCGGGGTTGATTTCTTTCTCGAGAATTTCCTGCACTTTTTCTTTCAAATTATTATTGGTTCCTTCATCTTTCAACAATTCTCGATCGATCAAAGTTTTGCCTGAGGCATAAGCGTCGCGAATGGCGGCTCCAATTTTTTTGCCCAAAACTCGCCAGTCTTCATTTCCATTTTGAGTGACCACAATGCTGTTGCCGGCAATCAATAAACCTTGGATCGAGCCCACATTAAATAGGAATTCGGCTAAAGCAGAGCCTTTGGTTTGGCTGGTGTTTGTAAAGCGGACAGAGGGACCTTCAACTATGGGACGGTCTAGAATGAATTTGCAGTTTTCAGGAACCAATGTAGGTTCCGCCAGGATTTTGAGTTCTTGTGTTGTCATACAATAACCTTATCAAGAATAAGCCGTGCAAATCAAGGCCTCAATGAGGCTAGCCTCAAATATAAAACATTTACCCTTTTTGAGGGAAATGGTAACTTATTGAATATTTTAGAACCCTTATGAAAATACTTCATACTCTCCCCTCAAGCAATCTGGTAGAGGATATCCTCGAATTGGGTGAACATTGCCAAACCCAAGAAGCGACCAAAAAAGTGGTGAATGCTTTGGTCAAAAAAATAGCCGAAGCGATGGAGACCGATGTCTGTTCTATTTATCTTCTCGATTCACCTTCTCATGAAATTATTTTGTGGGCCACGTATGGACTTAACTCATCAGCGGTGGGAAAAGTTCGTATGAAGGTGGGAGAAGGGCTTGTGGGAAAAACATTGGAATGGTTAAAGCCGGTTTCTATGGCCTCGGGCCGGCGAAGTAAAATGTTCAAATATTTTCCCGAAACCGGCGAAGAAAAATTTCATTCCTTTTTGTCGGTCCCTTTGATGGAAAAAAGAAAACCGATTGGCGTGATGGTGGTCCAAAATCAAAAGGCGACCCGTTTCTCAACACGCTCGGCCCAGCTCCTTCTGACTTTGGCCATTCCTGCCGTGAGTGTTATTGAAAAAGTAAAACTGCAAAGATCATTGGGGCAAATTGAATCCCGAAATCAGATTGTTATTACCGATCGTCGACGGCAAGGGCTTATGCTTAAAGGAATTGGGGCTTCTCCTGGCATTGCCATTGGCAAGCTTAAGATTGTGCATCGACTTCCAGCGCCACTACTTTCACCCGATCAACCCATTTTGGATATTCCTACCGAAAAACAAAAAGCTCTCGAATCGTTTCAAGCGGTTGAAAAAGAAATTAGCGAAACACAAAAAAAAGCTTCGATCAAATTTGGAATTGAAGAGGCGGCCATCTTTGATGCCTATCGTATGGTATTGGAGGGGGATGCTTTTAAAGAACAGGTGCTCAGCGAAATTGAAACGGGAAAAGGGGCGTTAAAAAGTATCGAGTCGGTTATTCATCGTTATACGGAAGAATTATGCAAAGCGGATGACGATTACATTCGCGAACGGGCTTACGACATTCAGGATATTGGCCGAAAAATGAGTGATCATCTTCTTCACGGATCTCATTCAGTACAGCACAATCCGTCTGACTCAGATGAGCCGATGATTTATTTTTCAGATTTTTGGAGCATCTCTGATTTTGTCGAAATGAATATCGACAAAACCTTGGGAATTCTGTCCCCAACAGGGGGCGGTTCGTCCCACATTGCCATTCTGGCCGAATCGTTGAGCGTGCCGGCTGTTCTCGGTTTAAGTTCTAGTGTCAAATCTTTTTGCGACGGAGATGTGGTGATACTGGATGGCAGTTCAGGGCTGGTCATTGTTAATCCGGATGATCAAATGTTGGCCACTTACACCCAAGAGAGCCAGTCCAACGAGCAAGCTCAAGTCAAATATCGGCAAATGGCCAACAAAAAAGTGAGTCCGATTGGCGGGAAAAAAATTACCATCGGTGCCAACATGGGGATGTTGGCTCATGTGCGAATGGGTTTGGAAGAGGGGGCCGAGGAAATTGGACTTTATCGAACCGAGTTTCCTTTTCTGATCCGTCGCAGTCTTCCGACCGAAGAGGAACAATATGGGTTGTACAAAAAAGTTGTCGAGTCTCTCGACAATCGTCCCATCACCATTCGGACGCTAGATATTGGTGGCGATAAATACTTGCCTTATTTAAATCTCCCGCACGAAGCGAACCCTTTTTTAGGTTGGCGGTCAATTCGAATTTTTTTGGAAAGAGAAGATCTGTTTCGTATTCAACTTCGGGCGATCCTTCGCGCCTCGGCCCATGGAAAAGTACGCCTCTTGTTTCCCATGATTTCTGCTCTCGAAGAAATTGTTCGGGTCAAAGAAATTGTTTCGGATGTTAAAAAAGGGCTGCGCAAAGAAGGGTACGCCATAGCGGCCGATATTCCTTTGGGAGTCATGATCGAAGTGCCCTCGGCCGCCGAGATCGCCCGTTTTTTGATCAAAGAAGTTCAATTTTTTTGCCTAGGAACCAACGACTTGGTGCAATATACGCTTGCGGTCGATCGCAACAATGCCAAGGTGGCACATCTTTATAACCCGTTCCATCCGGCTGTTTTAAGCTTGATTAAAAAAACAGTCGATGCCGCCGCCAAAGAAAAAAAAATGGTCTCCGTGTGTGGAGAAATGGCGGGGCAACCTTTGGGCATTTTACTTCTTTTAGGCATGGGGGTCACTCATCTCAGTATGAGCGCCCCACTTATTTCGAAAATGAAAAGTTTTATCAGCCGGCTTCGATTTAGTGAAATCAAGACCTTAACCAGTGAAGTATTACAGATGGGATCGGCAACGATTATTACAAAAAAAGTTAAACAATATTTTAAAGAAGCAAAGTTGGAAGAATTTTTGCCGAGAGAATTGTAGAGAAGTTTTTAAGATTTTTTAAGGCGAAAATGAATATCATGCAGAGGGGGAGTCATCTTCAACGACTCCAATTTTTTTAATAAAAGCGGTTTTTGGGCCTGAAGTTCAGTGAGCCAAACAGGGTGTTCGACCGAAACCGTTAACACTCCTTCTTGCACCGTGTCTGGCTTTGTTCTCTTGGCGATGTCAGCCCCCACGATTTCTTCCCATTTTTGCCAGATGGGGTAGACCTGAAAAGTTTTTTCAACGTTTAAATTTTTTAGAGTTGAATTGAGGATGTCAACAAGTCGGGTTAATTTTTTGGGAGGAGAATCCATAAAAAAGTGATACCCTTTAAATGATTACTTTTCAAGGGTTAGATGAGGAGTGATTATTAACAATTGACAAAAAAAGCTGGATTCTTATCATTCCCCCTTCGTTAAAAACGGGAGGAAAAAAACATCATCATATGAACAAAAAAGATCTGAAAAAATTCAGGGAATTGTTAGACCTTCGTAAGAAGGAAATTTTAGACCAGGCCGAATCGACCAAAGAAAAAGGGATTGCGTTTGATCCCGACGATCTTCCCGATGAAGTCGATTTGGCCTCTTCCGAGGCTGACCAATCGATGAACCTTCGGTTGCGCGATCGCGAAAGAGTTTTGTTGCGCAAAGTAGAAAAGGCGATCGAAAAAATCGAAAAAGGGGAATATGGCACTTGCGAAAATTGTGGCGAAGATATCGAAGTCAAACGTCTCGAAGCCCGTCCCGTTGCCGATTTGTGTATTCGTTGCAAGGAAGAGCAGGAACGCCAAGAACGATCGTTTGCGGAGCCCTAATGAATTCTCGAGACCGTCTTAAATCGCTTCTTCTTCAACTCTCTTATGAAGAAAAAGAAGTGACACTAGCCTCTGGAAAAAAAAGTAATTTTTATTTCGATGGAAGGCAAACCGCACTTCACCCCGAAGGGGCTTCTCTTTTGGGAGAACTTTTTCTGGAGGAAATTCAAAAAATTTCTCCCCAGATCGAAGCGGTAGGGGGTCCTACTTTGGGGGCCGACCCGTTGGTGACGGCTGTGGCGCTCTTAAGTTTTAAGTCTAAAAAACCTCTTCCTGCTTTTATTATCCGCAAAGAACCCAAAAAACATGGAACGGCAAATTGGATTGAAGGGCTCAAAAATCTACGTGTCGGTAGTCGAGTTGCTATTCTAGAGGATGTAGTAACCAGCGGAGAAAGCTCGATAGCTGCGGCCAAGCGCTCGGAAGAGTCCGGGCTTGTTGTGACTCACATATTGTGTATTGTCGATCGAGAAGAGGGGGGAAGGGAAGCGATCGAGAAAAAAGGGTATCGGTTTGTGTCGTTGTTTACAAAGACGGAGCTGTTAAAAAAATGAAAAAACAATACCAATGGATCCCCGCCTTCGCGGGGATGACGATCAAATTATTATTACTGGCGACTTTTTTATTCTCACCTCTAACTGTTCAGGCCAAAAGTTCTTATTTGAAAATTCTCAAAAAATTGAGTCGAGGTGGGGAGGTTTATCAAAGTCAGGATCTCCGAGCTTCTATTATCTGGCAAGCCTCTCCCGTGACGAACGAGTTGATCTTTGCGCAAACTAACCGTTATGCCAAATCGTATGACCCACAACCTGCAGAAAAAGAAAATTTTCAGAAAGATCTTTTTACAAAGAGAGGAAACGAGACGCTCTTTTTTATTTCCTTCTATTCTGGTGATCGTAAATATGGTGATTTATCAAATCCAAAAGCCAAGTGGGACGTAAGACTTAAGATGAATGGAGAAATGTTTACTCCTTCGCGAATTGAAAAAATTAATTCTCCCAATCCGCTGGATCTTTTGTTGTATCCTTATCTCACTCCTTGGTCGCACGGGTATTATGTTTGGTTTCCGATGGATTCGTCTCGGCTGAACGCCCCTTTTTCGTTAAGTGTGCATGGCGCGTTGACGAAGTCTACGCTGAAATGGTAGAAATGAGGGTGTCTTTTCGCTCCGTTTCTTTTGACTCTGGATAATCTAAATTAGTATGTAAACCCCGCGATTCCTTACGAGCAATGGCCGAGCGGACGATCATTTCTGCCACTTGCGCCAAATTTCGTAGTTCAATCAAATCGCGAGTGACTTTAAAATTCCAGTAATATTCTTTGATCTCGTCGTTCAAAAGTTCGATCCGTTTTTTAGCACGCTCTAATCGTTTGTTCGAGCGGACAATGCCCACATAGTTCCACATGAAGCGGCGAATTTCTTCCCAGTTTTGGGTGATTACCACCGTTTCATCACTCACTGTCGCTTCACCGGGATTCCAATCGGGAATGGTCAACTCACTTTTACTCATTCGTGGCAAATCGCGGTTGATGGCATTCGATGTGTAGTCAGCCAGCGCAAGCGCTTCCAGCAAAGAATTGGAGGCAAGACGATTGGCGCCATGAAGTCCCGTATGGGCGCATTCTCCAATGGCCAAAAGGGAAGGAATGCTTGAATGCCCTTCGAGATCAATGTGTACACCGCCACAAAAATAATGGGCGGCCGGGACAACCGGGATTGGTCCTTTGGTGATATCAAAGCCAAACTGTTTACAAAGTTTATAAATATTTGGAAAACGTTTAAGAATGAACGCTTTTCGTTTGTGCGAAATATCGAGCAACACATAAGGGTGTCCCCGTTTTTTCATTTCGAAATCGATGGCCCGGGCGACAATATCACGAGGGGCGAGTTCTTTGAGAGGATGATAAGCATTCATGAAAGAAGTATTATCAATCAATTTAAGCTTGGCTCCTTCACCGCGAACCGCTTCCGAAATAAGAAAAGATTTTTCTTCGGTCATTTTACGATTAGCCGCCAAGGCCCTGCCACCCGGGTTGTAAAGGCATGTTGGATGAAATTGAACAAATTCCATGTTGGCCAAAACGGCTCCAGCGCGATAGGCCATTGCCATGCCGTCACCGGTGGCGATATCGGGATTGCTCGTATAAAGATAAACTTTTCCAGCGCCACCGGTCGCCAGAATGGTGATCCGCGCTTCGAAAGTGTGAACAATATCATTGGGTGCATCGAGAACATAAGCGCCGAGACAGCGATTCTCGGGCGATTGCGGATCTAATTTTTGGCTTAAGATCAAATCGACGGCGATATGATGTTCAAAAATTCGAATACGGGGATGTCGTTTCGCTTGTAACAAAAGAGATTTTTCTAATTCATTGCCGGTGATATCTCCCGCGTGCACAACACGGCGTTGTGAATGCCCCCCTTCGCGCCCCAAATCGTACTCGCGATTTTTTTTACGTGTAAAACGAACTCCCAATTGTGTCAGTTCTTCAATGAGCCTCGGTCCGTCGCGGACAATGCGTTCGACCACAGATGGGTTGCAGAGCCCGGCCCCCGCGGTCAGTGTGTCTTCAATGTGCGAGTCAAAATTATCAAGCGCCGACAGAGCAGCGGCAATTCCCCCTTGGGCATAACGGGTGTTGGCTTCAACTGCTTCTTTTTTGGTGACGAGTACAACATCAAAATGATCAGCCGTCTTTAACGCCAAGCTAAGACCAGCAATGCCACTGCCAATAATAAGAATATCCGAAGTAATTTTCATTTCCGGTGGACATTATAAAGGGCATTCGTTATCGTCAATGGTTAATAAAAAAGAAAAAAGTCGACACAGTCGATTAAAAATTATGAGCCCACTCAACCGAAAAGTTCTTTTTAATTTTCCCAACATTCTCACCTTCAGCCGTATTGCCGTTATTCCGATCATTATGATTTTGATGAGTCTGGATACCCCCAGCCATTCTTATGATTGGAATAAAAACATTTGTCTCTGGGCCGCTTTTCTTTTTATTTTGGCCGGCATTTCAGATTTAGTCGACGGCTATTACGCCCGCAAATATGGAATGGTCAGCTTGATGGGAAAATTTATCGACCCGATGGCCGACAAGCTGATTCATATGTCGGTAATGGTGATGCTGGTTTCGATGAATCGTTTTCCCGGATGGCTAGCCGCGCTTCTCATCTTTCGCGAAATTCTCATTACAGGGCTTCGCTCCATTGCCGTAGGAGAAGGAATCATCATTGCCGCTGGCGAATGGGGAAAGAAAAAAACCGCTTGGTTTAATGTAGGGCTTGGGGCTTTAATAATTCATTATCCTTTTTTTGGATTCAGCTCCTACACTGTCGGATGGAGCGCTCTCTTTTTTGGAAGTATTTACAGTATTTTTTCCGGACTACAATATCTGGTTGTTTTTTTTAGAGAGGCAAAAAATGATAACGATTAAAATGAAACGTACCTCACATCATCCCGAACCACTTCCTTTGCCGGAGTATCAAACTCCACAAGCGGCGGGGCTTGATCTTCGGGCAGAAATTATTTCCTCCATTATTTTGATTCCCGGTGGCCGAGCGGCCGTCTCCACCGGCTTATCTATCGAATTACCCGCAGGCTTCGAAGCGCAAATTCGTCCCCGAAGCGGACTCGCCTTCAACAAGGGGGTAGGGGTGGTGAATGCCCCCGGCACTATCGATGCCGATTACCGGGGCGAAATCAAAGTGATGCTCATCAATTGGGGAGAAGAAGCGGTTGAAATTAAGCGCGGAGACCGAATTGCCCAAATGATCATCGCCCCTGTAGTTCAAGCTCAGCTTATCGAAACGACCGACTTAAGCTCCACCCAAAGAGGGGCTGGGGGGTTTGGGAGTACTGGGGTTTAGTTTTTTCCATTTATAAAAAGTGCCCGGACTGATTTTAAGAGACTCGATCACCTTGTAAGGTTGTTGTTGGTAGTGTTGATAAGAGGCCTTCAAAATTTTATCTAGATGCTGATTCAAGGTCATCGAAGGATGATAATCAAAAGAGATTTGATAGAGCGGATTCTCCTTGTCGTTCAAATCGTACGCTTTTAATTTTTTGAAAAGTGTGGCGTTGGAAACTTTAAGGGCTTGGTAGGTGTTTTTGGGTTTATAATCAAAGTGGCGGAAAGCGGCGGCGTAAATAATTTTCTCGTAGTCTTCCAATGTGTATGTCGAATCGTAATTCATCACTTCACCAGATATTTTTTGAGGAGGGGAAATTGATTTTTCTTTTTCAGGAGTGACTGTCAAAAAAGAATAATGAGAAGGAAAATCGGATAAGTTAATCCATTTTCCTTTTCTAAGCGCAGAACCAACCCGCACGACATTTCGGAGTTCCCGAATATTTCCAGGCCATGGGGAAGCCACTAATTTTTTGAGAAGATCATTTGCCGGAGAAATTTTTTCTCGGATTTTATTTTCGTGGCGGTATTCATCAATAAAATGCTGAGTCAAAAGAGGAATATCCTCGATTCGATCGCGAAGAGGAGGGAGATAAATACTATATTCACAAACACGATAGAAAAGATCTTCCCGAAACTTGGATTGGCGAATCAGTGCTTTCACATCACGATGAGTTGCCGTGAGAACACGGACATCCACTTTTCGCGGTTGTGTTTCTCCTACCGGAAG